>SMFF01000132.1_pt1 | contig 12617 bp, 4 predicted proteins | sample 2456181 | NCBI WGS metagenome assembly SMFF01 (sample SAMN10132611, study PRJNA489261) | soil metagenome | isolation source: day120 antibiotic-loamy sand soil ammended with raw manure from dairy cow... | place: USA | collected 2015-04-01
CTCAGGGGCGGCGCTTCGTTGCTGGCATTGGCGGTGCTGGCGTTTTCCGGCCCGGCACTCGCGCAGGGCGACGACGTGCCGACGACGCAACAGGCGGCTACCGACATCGCCGGTGCCGGCGCGCAGGCGACGAGCGGCATCGTCGTGGTCGGCGTGCGCCAGGCGCTCGCGACCTCGCAGAACATCAAGAAGAACGCCGACACCTTCGTCGATTCGATCACCGCAACCGATATCGGCGCTTTCCCGGACAAGTCGGCCGCCGAAGCGCTCCAGCGCGTACCCGGCATCACGGTCAATCGGCTGCAATCGGCCGACGACAGCACCCACCCGTCGGGCGAGCCCACGCAGGTGCTGATCCGCGGGCTGCCGTTCGTGCGCACCGAGTTCAACGGGCGCGACAGCTTCTCCGCCGATTCGGCGCGCGGGCTAAACTTCAACGACGTTTCGCCCGAGTTGCTCGCCGGCGTCGACGCCTACAAGAACCAGACGGCGGAGATGATCGAGGGCGGGCTCGCGGGCACGGTCGATTTGCGCACGCGGTTGCCGCTCGATCAGGACGGGCTGGTCGCCACGGGCACGCTCAAGGTCAATTACGGCACCCGATCGGACCGGTTGACGCCCGAATTCTCCGCCCTGATCAGCGACACGTTCGATACCGCCGCCGGGCGGTTCGGTCTGCTCGTCGATTATGCGCAGAGCCATGTCGTGACGCGCACCGAAAGCGTCATCATGGACAAGATCGACACCTATTGCTCGGCGGGTGCGGTCGATGGCGACGGCGATGCGATCATCGCCAACGGGCAGGTGGGCTGCACCGCCAATCCCTTCGGCGGCAGCGGCTGGGCCTTTGCGCCCGACGGCATCCGCTATTCCCAGGTCGATTACGACCGCAAGCGCCACGGCTGGGCGATCGCCGGCCAATATGAGAACAATGCCGGCACCTTCCGCGCCACCGTGCAATACACCAATTCGCGGTATCGCAACGCCTGGCTCGAACGCGCCAGCCACGCGATCCTCGAGGGCAATTACTTCGCGACGCCGGCGTTCAACCCGCGCGCGACGACGATCCTCGGCCCCGCCGACGGCACGGGCGCACTGGTGTTCGGCGCGGACGGGATGCTGCAATCGGGCATCATCACCCAGGGACATGGAAGCTGGGCCGGATCATGGGGCAGCGTGCAGGACGCGATCAACACCGGCTCGGCCGTTCCCGGCGTGCCCTTCGTCAACAACTGCGCCGCGCCGTCGGTCTGCACCACGTTGCGCGACGGCATGTATTTCCAGAACGAATCGCGCGACTTCGGCCATCGCGAGGGCACGAAGGACATTTCGGGCCATATCGACTGGGACATCAGCGACCGGCTTCACGCCGCGTTCGATGTCCAGCACATCGACGCCTCGACATACAACAACGACATCATCGTCGCGACCGGATCGATGGCGAACTTCGATTACAGCGTGAACGGCGACGGCACGCCGCAGATCGCGCTGCTGCCCGGCGACAACGTCAATTACGCAGCCGGCGGGCTCACCAATCTGCACAATTACTGGATCCCGTTCATTCAGGGCCATGTCGAGGACAACGACGCGAACGAGGACGCCTTCCGCGCGGACCTCAAATACGATTTCGGCGACGGCGGCTGGCTGCGGTCGATCAAGGTCGGCGCGCGCTATGCCGATCGTCAGCAGACGGTGCGCTATGCCACCTTCAACTGGACGGCGATCGCGGCGCCCTATTTCTGCAACGGCCCCGGCTTCAATCTCGACAATACCAGTCCCGCGCCCTACCCGAACAACCCCAATTCCTATCCGGGTTGCGCCCCGCGCTCCGATTTCCAGGGCTATGGCGCGAACGTCTTCGGGCTGTACGATCTGGGCGGGCTGTATGACGGCAACGTCTATTCCAACGGCTCACTCGCGTTCGTCAACGGCCGCGCGCTGACCAATTACGATTTCCTGATGGCGAGCCTGCGGGGCGCCAACACCAATTCGCCGATGGGCAGCGGCTACACCCCGATCTGCGACCGCCCGGAGGCGACCGAGGGCTGCTTCACCCCGTCCGAGATCATGAACCTCACCGAGCGGACCAAGGCCGCTTACGTGATGCTCAATTTCGGCGGCGAGGACGCGATGATCGGCGGCATCAACGTCGTCGGCAACGTGGGCGTGCGCGTCGTGCGCACCACCGAGAACAGCCACGGCAATGTCGGTTTCCCGGCGGCCAACGTGTTCGACAATCTCGCGGACTGCGATGCGACGCTGAGCGGCAATCAGGTGGTCAACCCGCGCTGCTATCTGAAAGACGAGATCAGGGCGTTCGCGGACAGCAGCGGCATCGCGAGCACCTATCGCCATTCGTTCACCAACTGGCTGCCGAGCTTCAACGTGCGGCTCGGCCTCGACGACAAGGATTTCATCCGCTTCGCCTATTCGAAGGCGATCTCGCGGCCCGATATCGGCCTGCTGCGCAACTATGTGCAGATCAACGCGCCGGTGTTCGACGGGTCGGCGGATTCGCCCTATGTCGTCTACAATTCGCCCAATGCGGCGCACACGCCCGAGAACGTCGCCGGTTATAACTTCGTGTTCCAGGCCAATTCGGGCAACGCGGCGCTGCGGCCGATCACCGCCGATCAGTTCGATCTGTCGTTCGAGCGTTATATGGGGGCGAGTTCATCGTTCACGCTCGGCCTGTTCTACAAGCGATTGAAGGGCCTGATCTCCTACGGCCAGACCTATCGTGACTTCACCAACGGCAGCTCGACGCAGACGGTGCGGATCAACGGCCCCGCGAACGGCGGCGGCACGGGCGAACTCAAGGGGGTCGAGGCGGCCTATCAGACCTTCTTCACCTTCCTGCCCAAGCCGCTCGACGGGCTCGGGGTGCAGCTCAACTATACCTTCGTCGACCAGTCGGGGATCGACAATTCGAACCTGCTCAACGCGACGTCGGGCGGCGACGTCGGCGCGGTGGGGATCGGCATCCCGGCCGCCGGCGGCACCGGTCCGGTGCTCGATTCGCACCGGCTCGCGGGCATTTCGAAGCACACCTTCAACGTGGTCGGGCTCTACGAGAAGGGGCCGATCGGCATTCGCCTCGCCTATAACTGGCGCTCGCGCTACCTGACGCAGAACCTCGATTGCTGCATCGGCCTGCCGGTATTCCAGAAGGCCGCGGGCTTCCTCGACGGATCGATCCGCTTCTCGCTCAATCGCTTCGTCGAACTGTCGGTGGAGGGCTCCAACCTGCTCGGCACCACGACGATCTATCAGCAGCAGGTCTTCGGCGATTCGCCGCTGACCCCCGGCGTCAAGCCGGTCTACATGGATTCGGCCTGGAGCCGCGTCGATCGGCGGTTCCAGTTCGGCGCGCGCGTGAAGTTCTGACGGATACCGCCCCCGTGCCGTCGGGTGCGGCACGGGGGCGGCCCGGCACGCCTTTCTTTCTCGGGAGTTCCGTATGGTTTCATCTGGCCCGTGGCTTCGGCCCGCGCTCGCCGCGTTGCTGCTCGTCTCCGCGCCTGCCGCCTTCGCGCGGCCCGCCGATCCGGGTGCGGCCGCCCTCACGGCCCGCACCAACGGGATCGACGCCCGGCGAGGCCCGGTGCTGATGCGCGTCACGGCGCTGACCGATGAGGTGCTGCGGGTGCGGGTCGCGCGCGACGGCACCTTGCCCGAGGATGCGAGCTGGGCGGTATTGCCGGAGCGCCGCGCGCACGCCGTGCCGGTCCAGCCGACCGCGACCGGCTTTGCGACCGCCGCGCTGGCGGTGGAGATCGGGCCCGACCTGCGCCTCACCGTCAAGGATGCGCAGGGCCGCGTGATCGTCGCCGACGATGCCGATCCGATCCGCCTCGACGGCCGCCGCTTCACGCTGCGCAAGGCGCTGCCCGACGCCGAGCATATCTACGGCCTGGGCGACAAGACGGGCGGCACGCTCGATCGCCGCGGCCAGAGCTTCGTCGACTGGAATACCGACGCCTATGGCTTCACCAGCGCGACCGACCCGATCTACAAATCCATCCCTTTCTATATCGGCCTCGGCGGACAAGGCGGCGCCTACGGCATCCTGCTCGACAACACCTGGCGCACCTGGTTCGATTTCGGCCATCGCGAGGCGGGCGTCACGACCCTGGGCGCGCCCGACGGGCCGATCGATTACTACATCGTCGCCGGACCGAGCATGGCCGAGGTGGTGCGCCGCTATACCGATCTCACCGGCAAGGCGCCGCTGACGCCCCTTTGGGCGTTGGGCTATCAGCAGTCGCGCTACAGCTACATGTCGGCCGCGGAGGTGCGCGGTATCGTCGATCGGCTGCGCAAGGAGGCGATCCCGACCGATGTGGTATGGCTCGACATCGATTTCCAGGATCGCAACCGGCCCTTCACCGTCGACACGCAGACCTTTCCCGACCTGAAGAAGTTGGCGACCGATCTCGAGGGCGAGGGCGTCAAGCTCGTCGCCATCACCGATCTCCATATCGCGCACGCACCGGGCGAGGGCTATGCGCCGTATGACAGCGGGATCGCGGGGGATCATTTCGTCCACAATCCCGACGGATCGACGTTTGTCGGCAAGGTCTGGCCCGGCCCGTCGGTGTTCCCGGACTTCACCGATGCCGACGCGCGGCACTGGTGGGGCGGGCTCTACGCGGATTTCGTGGCGGACGGCGTCGCCGGTTTCTGGAACGACATGAACGAGCCCTCGGTGTTCGAGACGCCGACGATGACGATGCCGCTCGATACCGTCCACCATATCGACAGCGACGATTTCGCCTCACGCGACGCTTCCCATGCCGAAATCCACAACGTGTTCGGGATGGAGAACACGCGTGCGACCTATGACGGCGTGCGCCGCCTGCGCCCCGACGAACGGGCTTTCGTGATGACGCGCGCAAGCTATGCCGGCGGGCAACGCTACGCCGCGACCTGGACGGGGGATAACAGCGCGACCTGGGATCACCTCAAACTCTCGGTGCATCAGCTCATCAATCTCGGGCTGTCGGGCTTTTCCTACGCCGGCGCCGATGTCGGCGGGTTCACCGGCGGGCCGAGCCCCGACCTGCTGACGCGTTGGTACGAGATCGCGGCGTTCACGCCGATCTTCCGCAACCATTCCGCCAAGGACACGCCGCGCGTCGAGCCGTGGCTCGACGGGCCGGAGCAGCTCGCGATCCGCAAGCGGTTCGTCGAGGAACGCTATCGCCTGATGCCGTACGTCTACGCGCTCGCCGATCGCAACGCGCGCACGGGCGATCCGCTGATGCGACCGACCTTCTACGATTATCCGCAATTGCTCGGCGCGTCCTGCGACCAGTCGATGGCGTTCACGCTCGGCCGCGCGCTGCTGGTCGCGCCCCCGCCCAAGCCGGAATCGCCGCAGGATTACGACGTCTGCCTGCCTGCGGGCGGCTGGTACGATCTGTGGACCGGGCAGCCGGTGACGCCGACCGCCGGCCCCATCGGGACGATCAGGGAAACGCCGCGGCTCGATCGACTGCCGGTCTTCGTGCGCGCGGGCACGATCCTGCCCACGCAACCGCTGGTGCAAAGCACGTCTGAAACGCCGTCCGGCCCGCTTGCGCTCGATGTCTTTCCAGGCCCCGAATGCGAAGGCACGCTCTATCTCGACGACGGCCGCAGCATGGCGTTCGAGAAGGACGCGTATCTTCGCCAGACGATCACATGCAGCTCGCCCGATTCGAGAAGCCTCACCATCGACGTCGCGCCCCGAGAGGGGCAATACCTGCCCTGGTGGCATACGCTGGACGTAACCGTGCATGGCTGGACCGGGCCGGCGACCGTAAGCGACGGCACGCGCGCCATCGATGTCGAATATGATGCGGCGCGCAGGACAGCGACCTTTGCGCTACCCGATCTGCCGGCGGGCGGGCGTATCGTCCTCACGCAGGTTGGGGCGTCGCCATCGAAGTGACGGCGCAGGATGACCGGAAGCCGCGCACCCGAGCCCCCCGGGCTTGCCCGGCTACGGTCGCGGGGGGCAGTCGCACGGGCCGCAATCGCCGGTCCTTATGACGGCCGCGATGCCAGCTTCCAGAAAACCCCGATGATATCAATGAGTTGTGGCGGAGACGGAGGGATTCGCGCCTTAGCAACAACTTGCTGATTGACGGTCACTTTTGAGTTCGATCTTGGAGATCATGCCCCTTTTCGTACCCCACGAAAGGTTCAACCCATCAAGCGCCTGACAGCAGATACTGCACCCACAGGGTGCCGATCGCCGGATGCACACATTGTCAGATCAATGCTGCTCGCCCACACGGCAGCGATTGCCCTTGCGCGTAGCGGAGCCTGGCACCAGCTCCCATTGGTAAATTCGCATCGGCGCGCCGCGCGGCAAGAACGATGTTTCGAACGTCCGGCCCTCACGCGTCACCCTGACCGTGAGCTTCAGATCGGGATGCCGCATCGTGCCCTCGGTGCTGTCGGCATAATCGAGCCGGTCGCCGTTGCGCAGTCCCGCCTTGGCCGCTTCGGAGCCGGGACGCAGATTTTCGACCACCTTCAACCGTTTGAGCTGCGGACCACCGAATCCCAGATCGTAACGCCGCACCGATGCCTCGACCCGGTGAAAACAGGGGCCAAATGCATCCGACCGCGGCACCATACGCATCGCGCCCGATATCATGCCCTCGTGAATGCGCACGCCCTTGTCGCCAAGTTCGTTGCGCAGCAACGCGATCCAATCCTGCTCGGTCGGCTCGTTGCCCTCATCGCGCTTGATCGCGACCATCGCGCGCACGAGATCGTCGATCGAGCGCGCGCCGCCGGATTCATGGACGATCTCGCCGTTGAGCATCGCGAAATACATTGCGCCGCGGTCGTAGGACAGAACGTTGTAGCGCAGGTCGGTCCAGAAATTCGGGACGACATCCTTGTCGGGCGCGTCGATCACCTCGCTGGTATAATAGCGCGCGGCAGTGAGATTGATGTCGGTGAGATATTCCTCGATCGGAATCAGCCCGGCCTGCCACGGCAATCGCGCCTGATAATAGACGGCGTCGCCCTCGGTATACCATTTGCCAAGCTCGTTCGCCGTCCAGGTGTGCGTCATCTCATGGCCGAGGATCGTCTCCATCTTCTTCGCGGTGGTGGCCTTGCCTAATCCCATCGCGAAGGCGTGGATGGTCGCGGTGCCGTTGCCCGGATTGTAAGGATTCTCGCGCAGGAAGATGCGGTAGCGCGGCTCGGCGGGATCGGCGAAGAACCGGCTATAGAAATGGTAGGCCTTCGCGGACCAGTCCATCGCAGCGCGCAGGTCGAATTGGGGCGACCCCGTCCACAGCGCCTTGAATCCACCGCTCTGCCCGCGCGGCGCTTCGTCGATGACGCCGGCCATGAACAAGGTGCGATCGAGCCGCGCGATCGGCCCGGCGGGCAGGGTGAAATCGCCATCCGCATAAGTCGTCGCGGCGCGCGCGCCGGCGGGCAGATCCGACAAATCCCAGCGGACCGCAATGCGATAGTCACCGTCAAGCTGCGGAATGGCGAGCAGCATGCTGCCGATACCGCTGATTCCGGGGCCGTCGACATAGGGAATCGAGGAAAGGATCCCGCCCGCCGAATTGTCGATCCGCGTGCGATAGCTCAGCCGAACCTCGCCGCTGATATCGCGGCCCGCGCGCCAGACTTCCATGCCATCCTCGATCGCACGATCGAGCGGCACCAAACCGGTGCCGTCGCTGAGATGAAGGTCGTCGATTCCGATCGGCCGGGTCATGCGCGGTCCGCCGGGTTGATGCGCGAGCAATGCCGCGCCTTTGCCGGCGGACACGTTCGATATCGTCATTCCGACATTAACGTCGCCCGTGCCATTGACGGGATCGACCTGTGTCGGTTTCAACGCGATCGTGAGCAGCGGTGTGGATGGAGCATCCGCCGAGATGCCCGGCGCGGGCGACAGGATGGCGACGAATGCCGCCGGAATCAGGGTTAAGGGTTTCACGGCAATCCTTTCCGATGGGAGATGCGCGGCGCCGGGGCGGGTGGCGTGTCACGTATTACGCGTCGGAACCCGCTTTCCCGCCGGCGAATGCAATCGCTTCGATCTCGACCAAGGCGCCAAACGCCAGCCCGTTGGTTCCAAACGCCGAGCGCGCAGGTAGGCGGTCACGATCGAAATAGGTCAGATAGGCCGCGTTGAAGGCAGGCCACAGCGCCATGTCGGCGAGCATGACGGTGCATTTAACGAAACGGTCCAGACTGGTCCCGGCGCGTGTTGCCGCCGCGGCAAGGTTACGCATCGCCTGATGTGTCTGCTCGGTGATGTCGTCGGGTAGCGTCGAATCGGCGCGCACGCCGATCTGGCCGGACAGGTGCACGATATCGCCCGCGCGGACCGCGGCCGAGAACGGCAGGCGCTGATCGGGATGCGCGATATAATTGATGTCTGGCCTTGCTTTCACCGGGATTGCCTCCTTGCCATTGGGCCGCCGCAGAAATTCTCGCGATATGAAGGCAATATGCACGAGCGCGCCGATCCCGAAGCGGTCGGCGTAAAGAAATCGTCATCGACCGCGTTCGGATTTGCCGCGGCGCGACGTAGCACCTTCGAGAGCGGACAGGCGGACAACTGAAAAGCACCGTCATCAACTAGGGGGCTAGGCAATGACTCATCACGGATTGACGAGATTTGCGGCGATTCTGGCGGCCGGCGCGGCAACAAGCTGCCTCATGACGGCACCGGCCCATGCCCAGGAAACCGTCTATAGCTTCGACATTCCGGCGCAGGATCTGGGGAGCGCGTTACGCGCCTTCGGCCAGGCGACCGACCAGCAGATCATCTTCGCCGACGATGTGGTGCACGGCAAGCGCAGCGCGACGGTGAGCGGCCGATATTCGGCCGACGACGCGCTTCGCCGGCTTCTCGCGGGCACCGGGCTGACCGCCCGCAAGACCCGCGGCGGCATGTACACGCTCGAAGCCGAAACGGCTGCAGTTGCCGATATGGGCGGCGCGGCGGCGGTCGAAGATGCCATCGTCGTCACGGGATCGCGGATTCGTCGTTCGGAAACGCAGACGTCGGCGCCGATGACGTCGTTCGGCAAGCAGGATCTCACCGAGCGCGGCTACGTCCAGGTCGGCGAGTTGCTCAACGACGTCACGTCGAACGTTCCGGACTTTCCGATCAACCCGACGAAGGGCTATCCGGCCGGCTCGGGTCAGACCTATCCCAACCTGCTCAATCTGGGTGCGGGGCGCACGCTGACGCTCGTCAACGGCCGTCGCATGGTGTCCTCGGCCTCGGGGCTGGGCGACCGCGTCGTTGATACCAACGTCATCCCCGCGGGCTTGATCGAGCGCGTCGAGATCATCCAGGGCGGTGGTGCGGCGGTGTACGGATCGGATGCGATCGCGGGCGTGGTCAATTACATCCTCAAGGACGATTTCGACGGGCTGGAAATCGACGGCCAGCAGTCGATCAGCACCTATGGCGACGATTACAGGCCCTATCTGCGGCTGACCGCCGGCAAGAATTTTGCCGACAACCGCGGCAACATCGCCATCAACCTCGAATATTCGAAGACCGATCCGCTGCTCGATTACGACCGCCCGTGGACGGACCTGTCGCCGATCGCGGTGACCAATCCGAACGATACCGGCCCTGATGATGGCGAGCCGACGCAGATCTACATCACGCACCCGCGCTATCGCTTCCACAACTACAACGGCGTGATCTTCCGCCCCAGCGGGTCGCCACCCTTTTTCGCGACATTCCTGTCGGACAACGGCGGCAACCTGTTCCAGTTCAACGACGATGGCTCCCAGGTCGTCAATTACGAACCGGGCATCTATTATGGCGGCTCGGCAAGCGCGATCGGCGGCGACGGGCTCGACTGGCGCGAGGTGTCCACGGCCGTCACCGGGGTCGAGCGCTATACCGGCACGGCGAATGCGCATTTCGACATCACCAGCAACGTCAAAGTGATCGGCGAATTCCTCTACGGCCATCAGAAGGGCACCGATCCCTATGGCACGCAGGCGATCTTCCGCACGTTGTTCAACAGTTATGACGGCGGCGCCGGCCTGGTCCCGTTCGATCGCACCAATCCCTATCTGACGCAGGACGCGATCAATTCGCTCGATGCCGTCAGCCCCGACTTCGCGGCGGGCGACCAGCTCAATCTTGCGCGCATCATGAATATCCTGCCCACCCGCAATCGCGGCAGCGCACGCGATACCTGGCGCGCACTGATCGGGCTGGAAGGCGATTTCGAGACGGCGGGACGCTCTTTCTACTGGAGCGTGACCGCCAGCCGCGGCAAATCGACCGGCTATGTCGAGGTGTTCGATTCCTACGCGACCCACCTCAACAACGCGCTCGACGCCGTGCGCGCCAACGGCGAAATCGTGTGCCGGATCAATGCCGACGGCGATCCGACCAACAACGATGCGGCATGCGTGCCGATCGACCCGTTCGGCAACGTCAAGGCATCGCAGGCCGCGCTCGATTACGCGACCGTGTTGTCGGGATCGCATTTCGAGAACGTGCAGGACGACGTGCTCGCGACGCTGGGCGGCGACCTGCTCAAGCTCCCTGGCGGCCTGGCCAAATTCTCGGTAGCATACGAGCATCGCCGTGATTACGCGAACCTCGTCCCTTATGAAGCGGACCAACTTGGCATCGTCAGCAATTGTTGCGCATCCGAACCGATCGAGGCCGAATATAATACCGATGAATTTTCCGCCGAACTGCTCGTCCCGTTGCTGGGTGAGGATTTCAGCCTTCCCGCGGTTAAGTCGCTCGTTGCCGACGGCTCGTTCCGCTACGTCGACAATTCGATCGCGGGCAAGGAGAATGTGTGGGGTGCCGGGCTGCGCTGGGATACCGGGTTCGGCGTAACGCTGCGCGGATCGCGCAGCCGCAATTTCCGCGCGCCCTCGCTCGAGCAATTGTTCTCACCGGTCAGCGTCTCCAACGGGCCGATCGGGTATGATCCCTGCGATATGGACACGATCGGACAGGGGCCCAATCCGGCGGTGCGGCTCCAGAACTGCCAGGCGCTGTTCGCGGCCAATCCGGGCTATGGCGACCTCGCGACATTCCAGGATCCGGCCGAAAATACCTCGCTCGCGCTGATTTCCAGTGGCGGCAATCTGAACCTGAAAAACGAGATTTCGAATACCTGGACCTATGGCGTCGTCGTCCAGCCCGCGTTCGTTCCGGGCCTGACCTTCACCGCCGACCGGATCGAGGTGACGCTCGACAATGGGCTGACGGCATTCAGCCCAGCGAATTTCCTGAGCAGTTGCTTCGATTCCACCGATTATCCGAACAACAGCGCCTGCGACAATTTCACGCGCAACGGTCAAGGCTATATCGTCACCGCCAACCAGACGACGTTCAACGCCGCGATCATCAAATATCGCGGCGAAATCTACAATCTGAACTATCTGCTGCCGCTGGAGCGGGTGTTCGGCAAGGATATGGGGACGCTGGAATTCAACGTCGAGGCGACCCACACCACGCTGGCGCTTTCCAACGCCACCGGCGCGTCGGAATCGCGCAGCGAAGGGACCATCGCCAATCCCGAGTGGCGCGCCCGGTTCGACCTGCGCTATTCGAAAGGGCCGTTTCGTGCCTTCTACCAGATGTATTACCTGCCCAGCGCGCTGCACACCGTGAACGCGACGGTCGAGAACGATCCGATGCCGAACATTTCCGGCAACACGCGCCACTCGATCTCGGTCCAGTATGAATTTCCCAAGCTCACGCTGCGCGCGGGCGTCAACAACCTCACCGACAAGGGGCCGTCCTTCCCGACGCGCAATTACGGCGATCTCTATGGCCGGCAATTCTATGTCGGGGCCAAGATCAGCATCTGGTGATCTCGCGCAGGGAGGTTATCGGCGTCGGCGCGGCCGGGTCGGTCGCCCCATCGCTGATCGCGCGCGGCCTGTCGCCGGTCGCCCCCGCCGCCGATTTTCCGATCGCCGCGACCGGCCGGGCGTTTCTCGACACCGCCTATATCGGGCCGATGTCCATCCAGGCACAACGCGCCGCTGCCGACTTCGCGAGGGCCAAGGCGGAACGGCCGCTCGAGGTAGGCGAGTTGCTGCGCGGTGCCGAGCGGGTACGCGCGAAGTTCGCGCGGCTCATCAACGCATCGACCGACGAGATCGGGTTGCTGTTCTCGACGGCGGAGGGCGAAAATGTGATCGCCGCCGGGCTCGATTTGCGTCCGGGCGACAATGTCGTGATCGACGACCTGCATTACGATACCGAATTCGTCCTCTACCGCACGCTGGAGCAGACCAGGGGCATCGAACTGCGCGTCGCGCGAAGCCGGGACGGGGCGGCAGACGTGGAGGCGTTCGCACCGCTGGTCGATCGCCGCACGCGGTTGCTGTCGGTCGCCTGGGTATCGCACCGCAACGGATTTCGGCACGATATGCGCGCCCTCGCCGATCTGGCGCACGCGCACGGCGCGCTGCTCTATGCCGATGCGATCCAGGCCGTCGGCGCGATCGACATCGACGTCCGCGCCACCGGTGTCGATTCATTATGCGCGGGATCGTACAAATGGCTGTTCGCCGGGTGGGGCGTGGCGCTCAGCTTTCGGGTGACGCTGATCGTGACCCTGCTGGCGCTGGCC
>SMFF01000442.1_pt1 | contig 12616 bp, 10 predicted proteins | sample 2456181 | NCBI WGS metagenome assembly SMFF01 (sample SAMN10132611, study PRJNA489261) | soil metagenome | isolation source: day120 antibiotic-loamy sand soil ammended with raw manure from dairy cow... | place: USA | collected 2015-04-01
TGCCACGGCATGGCATTTGGCCTCATAGGCCGGGAAACCCAACAACGGCATGAAAACCCGCGCCTTCCCAGGCACATTGGCGCCGAGATACCACGAATCACACTTCGTATAGAGGGTTTCCGCCGCTACTGAATTCACGTGCGCCACCCAGTCGTCCTGAGCCTGCTGCTCCGGCTCGACCGCCTTGATGGCGTGGGTGTCGAGATGGTGGATCAAATCGGCGACCCATTCGACATGCTGTTCGGCGGCGATCACGACATTGGCGAGCACCGACGGGCTCCCAGGTCCGACCAAGACGAACATATTCGGGAAGCCAACGGTTCCCACCCCCAGATAGGTTCGCGGTCCCGCTGCCCAGGCGTCACGCAAAGACACGCCATTGCGGCCACGGATATCGATCGCGAGCAACGATCCGGTCATTGCGTCAAAGCCCGTGGCGAACACCACGCTGTCGAAATGGTATTCGGTGCCGCCAGCAATCACACCCGTTTCGGTAAAATGGGTGAATGGGTTGGCTTTCACGTCGACCAGATGGACATGCGGCAAGTTGAAGGTCTCATAATAGTCGGTGTCGATGCACATCCGCTTGCACCCCAGCAACTGCCGCGGGCTGAGCAGATCGGCGGTGGCGGGGTCCTTGACGATCTCGCGGATCCGTTCACGCACGAAATTCGCGACGATCTCGTTGGCATCGGGATCGGTACGCAAGTCATGATATGTCGCCTGAAGGCCCATGCCGCCTTCGGCCCAGCGCGCCAGGAAAGCCTCTAACCGCTCCTCGGGTGTCGCCTCGAACACCGATTTTGGATTTCGTTGCAGACGATCGGCGCCGCGCGCACCAATCATCTGGCGATTACGGCGGAGGAAATCCGCATAATTCGCTTTGATCCGCTGGAGTTCGGCAGGTTCGAGCGGCGCATTGCGGGCCGGAACCGTATAGGTGGCGGTGCGCTGGAACACCGTCAGATCCGCCGCGGCCTGCGCGATCATCGGGATAGCCTGGACCCCCGACGAACCGGTGCCGACGATGCCAACGCGTTTGCCCGTGAAATCCACCCCTTCGTGCGGCCAGCGACCGGTATGCAGGACGTCGCCCGCGAAGCCGTCAAGCCCCGGTATTTGGGGCTTCATAGCACTCGAAAGACAGCCGACTGCGAGCAATAGATAGCGCGCAACACAGATCGCCCCGTCATCAAGCCCGATCGTCCATCGCCGGTCGCTGTCATCGTAGATCGCCGAGACCACCGAGGTTCCGAATTTGTATGTACGACGCAGATCGAAGCGGTCAGCGACATGGCGCAAATAGGCAAAAATCTCAGGCTGGCCGGCAAATTTCTCCTTCCATTCCCACTCCTGCTGCAGCGGTTCCGAAAAGCTGTACGAATATTCTACGCTCTCGATATCACAGCGGGCACCGGGATAGCGGTTCCAATACCATGTTCCGCCCACTTCTTCGCCGCGTTCATAGGCTTGAACCTGGAGTCCTTGCCCGCGAAGCTTGTGGACTGCGTAGAGGCCGGCAAATCCGGCGCCGACGACCACGACGTCACATGTGTTCGAATGCTCCATCGCGCACCAATCCGATTATCGTGCCCGCGGCGATCGGGCGCCGCGTGCTGCGCAGGCCATCAGCCGCCAAGGCAGTGCATCCGTACCCTCACTCACGCCTACCGCGCCAACATTCGGCCAGCATGATCATTGTTGGGATAGCGGTCATAGCGGCAGCCAATTGCCGCGCGACCATGTCCCCTTCAAAGGGAATTGCACCGCGCTTGGTAGACCAACAGGGTCGGTCAATGCCCTTTCAGAACCGGCTTGAGAAACGACGTTGCTCATGGCGCCGCCCGCACGAAATGAACCGAGACACGCTGTGACCCCTCACTATGACATCGTCGTTGTCGGCGCTGGACACGGCGGCGCACAGGCGGCAATCGCGCTGCGCCAGCAGAAGGTTGCCGGTACCATCGCGGTCATCGGCGACGAGCCCGAACTCCCCTATGAGCGCCCGCCGCAAGGACTATTTATCTAGGGAGAAAGGGTTCGAGCGCATTCTCATTCGCCCCGCGGAATTCTGGGTAGACCGTGGCATTGAGATGTTCCTCGGCCGCAAGGTAGTCGAACTCGATCCCATTGAACACGAGCTTCGATGCGACGACGGTCGACGCTTGAGCTATGGGAATTTGATTTGGGCCGCTGGCGGGCGTCCGCGACGAATGCCCGGCACCGAACAGGACGTTGCCGGGCTGCACTATGTTCGCACCCGCGCCGACGTCGACCGTCTCGCGAAGCAGCTCGACGAAACCGATCGCATCATCGTGATCGGCGGCGGCTATATTGGGCTCGAAGCCGCCGCGGTGCTTACCAAATTTGGAAAGTCCGTCACGGTGCTCGAATCGCAATCTCGGGTTCTCGCCCGCGTTGCCGGCGAGGCGCTCTCGCGCTTTTTCGAAGCCGAGCACCGTCGTCACGGCGTCGATCTCCGGCTTGACGTAAAGATCGCGGCCATCGAGCAGAGCGATGGCGATGGCCATATCGTCGGCGTGCGGACAACGTCTGGCGAATTTCTTCCGGCCGAGATGGTGATCGTCGGCATCGGTATTATCCCATCGATCGAACCCCTGCTCGCTGCCGGCGCGGCGGGCGGCAACGGCGTGTTGGTTGACGAGCAATGTCGCACCAGCCTGCCCGATGTGTTCGCGATCGGTGATTGTGCGGCGCATGCCAACCATTTCGCCGATGGTGCCGTGCTCAGGCTGGAATCAGTGCAAAACGCCAACGATCAGGCAACGCTGGTTGCCAAGACAATCGCGGGGCAATCGGCACACTATGACGCGGTGCCGTGGTTCTGGTCCAACCAATATGACATCAGGTTGCAGACGGTAGGCCTGTCGACCGGCCACGATCTGGCCATCGTACGCGGTGACGTGACGACACGCAGCTTTTCGATCGTCTATTTTAAGCAGGGGCGCGTGATCGCGCTCGATTGCGTCAATATGACCAAGGATTTTGTTCAGGGGCGCGCGCTCGTCATCGCCCGCGCAACACCAAATCCGATGATGGTTGCCAACGCCGATATCCCGCTTAAGGAATTGGGACCGCTAATCACGGCCGTTAAAACCCGTTAGGCCTGTTCGTGGCCTATGCGCATATGCGACGAGTTCGCACCGAGGGCCGAGTCCGAGGATCGACCCCCTGGCGCGCGTGAACCCATCTTGATAATCACCAACGAGGCGCCAACGGGCAATACGGGTTCATCGCCGCTTGCGTCGCGTGCGTTCAGGGAGATCTGGGCGGCGAACCTGATCTCGAACTTGGGCAGCCTCGTGCAACTTGTTGGCGCGTCCTGGTTGATGACCTCGCTGACCACATCCGAGCAAATGGTCACGCTTGTTCAAGCGAGCACAGCATTACCGTTGATGCTGATGGCGCTCTGGGCGGGCGCGGTGGCTGACCGCTTCGACCGGCGCGCGGTGATGCTAGCGTCGCAGAGCTTCACGATGCTGGCATCGGTCGGTCTCGCTGCTCTTGCCTGGGCGGAACGGCTCGACCCGTGGTCGCTGCTGTGCTTCACATTTCTCATCGGGTGCGGTGCGGCGTTAAAGACACCGGCATGGCAAGCGGGCGTGGGCGAAATGGTACCGCGATCCGCCCTGCCAAGCGCAATCGCCCTCAACAGTGTCGGCTACAATATCGCACGAAGCGTTGGCCCCGCGCTGGGCGGCATCATCGTCGTGGTGGGAGGGGCGGCAGCAGCCTTCGTCGCCAATGCCGCAAGCAACATCGGCATGCTTGTTGCGCTGGTCCGCTGGCAACGCGAACGTACGCCCCGAACCCTGCCACCCGAGCGATTCCTTTCCGCAGTCGCTGCTGGCGTTCGCTACGCCACCATGGCGCCCCCGATACTCGCCGTTCTACCCCGCGCTGCCCTGTTTGGCTTCGCGGCAAGCGGCGTACAAGCATTGCTCCCGTTGATCGCGCGCGATCAGATGCGGGGTGGCGCCTTTACCTATGGGTTATTGCTTGGCGCGTTCGGGATCGGTGCGGTAGCGGGCGGACTGGTGATCGGGCGGCTCCGCGATCACTGGCCTTCGGAGCAACTATCGCGGCATTCCGCCATGATGTTCGCGGCAGGAACGCTGGGCGTCGCCGCCAGCCCCCTTCTACCCGTTACGCTTGCCGCGCTAGCGCTCACTGGCGCGGGTTGGGTTGTCACGCTGTCGACGATGAATGTCACCGTCCAGCTCAACTCCCCAAACTGGGTCCTCGCCAGGATATTGGCGCTTTATCAGATGGCCGCGTTCGGCGGGATCGCGGCCGGTAGTTGGCTGATCGGGATACTGGCTGACCGCTTCGGCGTGAGTGGCGCGCTGTTGATCTCCGCCGGCCTCCAGTTCAGCGTAATTGTGCTAACGTTTCGACTGCCCCTTCACACCATCGAGGACCTCAACCTCACCCCGTTTTCCGGATGGAACCGCCTCGATGAACCTTTCGCCCGGGAGCAACAAACCGGCCCGATCGTCATCATTACTGAATTTCGCATCGCAGCGAGCGACACCGCAAACTTTCTGGCACTGATGACGCAACGGCGTCGCATTCGCCGTCGCAATGGTGGACACGGCTGGGAGCTTGCCCGCGATCTGGGCGATCCGCAATTATGGATCGAACGCTATTACGTGCCTAGCTGGTCGGAGTATCTGCGACATCGCGAACGGTTGGTTACCCACGAAGCCGCAGTGTTTGGCGCAATTAAGGCGCTGCATATCGGCGCCGAAGCACCTTGCGTAAGACGGTTGATCGGCATCAAGACCCGCTCCGAAATCCCGCTTGACGGCACGTCGGTCAACCTCGGCTGAGGCAATGTCCCTGCGCCGGGGACATTGCGGAGGTTGCCGTCGAGCGGCATCGGAGCTGCAATTATCGCCGCAGGAAGAGGAAAGATCGACGTCATGACGATGGACGCCCCCATACTGATCGTCGGCGGCGGTCCCGTAGGGCTCGCGACCGCGCTCGATCTCGGTCGACGGGGTGTCCGAAGCATTGTCATCGAACGCGACCGGGGAACGGGCGTCGAGCTTCTGGCCAAAGCGGGGACGCTCAACGAGCGGACGATGGAGATCTGCCGGATGTGGGGCATCGCCGATGCAGTCGCATCGTGCGGATTTCCCGACGACGTCAACCTCGACACACTCTATTGTACGGCACTCGACGGGATGTTCGTCGGGATCGATCCACGACCTGCGACCCGCGATCGCGTCCCGCCGGACGGCTCGCTCGAAATGCTACGAAAATGCCCGCAGTTCCTGTTCGATCCGATGAGGTGACGCACCTCGACACGGGATCAGCGCGCACCTTACGCGGGCGCTATCTCATCGCCTGCGACGGCGCGGGCAGCCACATCCGGCGCGCGCTCGGCATCCCATTTCCGGGCCGCATGCTCAGCTATTCGGTGAGTGCCATGCTTCGCGCGGACCTGAGCCCGGGCAAATTCGGCATCCGCAATCGCTATATGTTCCTCGGCGAGGAGGGCACCTGGGCCAATTTGACGTCGGTCGACGGCCGCCAGTTGTGGCGTTTCACCCTCGTCGGCAACGAAGCCAGGCTGGATCCCGCGGTCCATGACATCACCACCGATATCGTGCGCGCCTTTGGTACCGACCTGCCGTTCGAGGTACTGCGTGTCCTCCCCTGGCGCCGCAGCCAATGCACGGCCGAACGATATCGCCAGGGCAATGTGTTCCTGGCTGGGGATGCGGCCCACACCACCTCACCCACGGGAGGACATGGCCTCAACACCGGGATCGGCGATGCGCTGTCGCTGGGATGGATGCTCCATGCCGTTCTCAGTGATCAGGCGGGCGCTGGCCTCCTCGACGCCTATGAGGCCGAGCGTCGGCCAATCGCGATTCGCAACGGCTCGATCTCGTCCGAGAATTTCACCAACTGGATCGCGGCGGCAGATTTTTCGGGCGTCTGCGCCACGGGCGCAAATGGTGATGTGGTGCGTGCCCGGATCGGCATGGAGATGAGCGCCGCGTTGCGGCAGGAATGGACCTCGACGGGCGTCGCGTTGGGCTATCGCTATGAAGGCTCGCCGGTGATCGTGCCCGACGGTACGCCTGAGCCGCCCGATCCCGCCGAAACCTATCTCCAGACGCCACGCTCGGGCCATCGCGCGCCTCACGCATGGCTGGATGACGGACGATCGACGATCGACCTCTTCGGTGATGGCTATGTGTTGCTGCGGTTCGACGCGACGATCGATGGCACAACCTTGCTTAACGCCGCGACGGCGCTTGGCGTGAATGTGACGCTTGTGGACATCGCCGATCCCGAGATCGCGCACTTGTACGAACGGAGATTGGTGCTGGTCCGACCCGATGCACACGTCTGCTGGCGCGCAGACAGCGCGCCTCAGGATACGGAAGCCGCTCAAGTGATAGCGACGATCGCCGGATTTGACGGAACAATCGGGCACGAGGTGCGCGCTTGATCGCGATCACACCCTGATCGATGGCACTGCCGCCCGATATTCGCCGGTCGCTCCGCCTGCCCGCGGTCTGCGCACCTATGATCGGTATTTCCACGCCACAGTTGGTGATTGCCGCATGCAAAGCGGGGATCATGGCAGGGCTGCCGCGCCATAACGCTGCGAGCATCGAGATGTTCGAGCAATGGCTGCGAGAGATACGTACAGCCCGCGAGCGCCATCTCGGGGAGGCGCCGGGAGCACCCTTCGGCCCGCTCGCGGTCAATCTGTCTACGTCGATGGCCGCGGACGACCTGGCCCTCGAGCTCGACCTGTGTCGTCGGTACGACGTGGAGATCATCATTTCCGCGCGCGGCGATCCGACCGTGCTTGCCCAACGCGTCCACGATTGGGGAGGGCGCATCTTCCATGACGTCACGACGCGCCGCTTCGCCGAAAAGGCGATCAAGGCCGGGGTGGACGGTATTACGTGCATCGCCGCAGGCGGTGGCGGTCATTCGGGCCAGATCAGTGCTTTCGCGCTGGTACCGCAGGTACGCGCGATGTTCGACGGCACGGTGCTGCTCGGCGGTGCCATCTCGACGGGCGCGGGCATAAGAGCCGCCGAGATATTGGGGGCCGACCTCGCCTATCTGGGTACGCGGTTCATCGCGACGAACGAAGCCAATGCAGCCGACCGCTACAAGGCCATGATCGTTACCGGCGACGCGGAGAGCCTCGTCTTCTCACAAGCGATCAACGGGGTCGGCGCAAACTGGCTGACGGCATCGCTCCACGCCATCGGGCTCGATCCGGCGCAATTGCCGCGGTCGCCGGGGCGCGGCGACTATAGTCACCTTCCCGAAGGCAAGCGGCCTTGGCACGACATCTGGAGCGCCGGCCAAGGCATCGCCACGATCTCGTCGATCGATGCCCTTGCCGTCGTCGTCGATAGTCTTATCGCGGAATATGAAGCGGCTAGTGCCCGACCGGCATTCACGCGGCGAACCTACTAATGACGCTGATCGGCCGAATAGAGCCGGAGATGCGCGACATTGGCGTGTTCAGGGCGTTCGAGCATGAAGCGTACCGCCTGCGCCAGATCGCCGGGCTCAAGCTTGCGGACTCCCGGATTTGAGCTCGCGGCGCGCGCTTGTCCGGGGACGCGATCGAACAGTTCCGTGTCGGTCGTCCCCGGTGCGACGACGCTTACTCTGACGCCTGTCGATGCGAGTTCGATACGTAGCGAATCACTAAAGCCCTCAACCGCGCGCTTGGTCCCGCCATAGACGCCGCAGCCCACTGTCGTCAGAGTGGCGCTAATACTCGACACATTGACGATATGGCCGCTGCCCTGCGCCGTCATGGCGCGGGCGAAGAGATAGGAGTTGCGAACCACGGCGGTAAAATTGATGGCGATCATCGCTTCCAGGGCTTCGATATCGATCGTCTCCACAGGACCGTGCCGAAAAATGCCGGCATTGTTGATCAGCACATCGGCGCGGCCGAACCGATCCAGCGCCGTCGCGAGCAAGCGCCGGCCGACCGCCGGATCGGCAATGTTTCCCGGCACGATCGCTGCGTCTTCTCGGAATCGCTCGCCGAGCGTCTCAAGTTGGGCGTCAGGCAGCGCATTCAATACCAGTTTCGCGTCAAGCTGCGCCAGATCTTGCGCAATCGCCTTGCCGATACCGCTGGAAGCGCCCGTGATTACAACAACCTTGCCGCGAAGCACCGAGGAGCTCGTCAATTGGCGAGCCTGTATCGCACGGGAAGCCGCTTTATTCCTCCGACTGAAATCGAGTCGATCCGCTTCGGCTCGCCCGCCAGTTCGACGCTTTCAACGCGATTGAAAAACTCTTCGAAGAGAATTGTCATTTCCAATCTTGCCAAGTGCTGGCCCAGACACACATGCGCACCATAGCCAAAAGCCATCTGCGGATTGGGGTTGCGATCGACCCGAAACTCGAACGGATCCTCAAATTTGTCTTCGTCGCGATTGGCAGAAGGATAGGACAGCATCAACCAGTCACCGGCCCGAATTTTTTGGCCACGCAGCTCATAATCCGACCGCGCCGTCCGCATGAAATGATTGACGGGTGATGTCCAGCGTATAGCTTCGTTGACCAGCGTGGGAATTAGGCTGCGATCCGCCTTGACTTTAGCAAATTGCTCCGGCCGCTCGGCCATGGCCCACACGGCGCCTGCGGTCGACGATGCTGTAGTATCATGACCGGCGGTCGCAATGGTCAGGCAATAACTGACCGCATCCGCTTCGGAGATTAGCTGCCCTTCAATGGTACCATTGGCAATCGCCGATGCCACGTCACTGGTGGGATTGGCACGCCGGTCGGCGATCAGCGTGGCGAAATAGCCATACATTTCGTCCAGAATGTCATGGTTCGCGGTCGCGCCGATCGAATTTCCTGTTTGCTCACCTGCCAGATCGGTATCGCGCGGATTAAAAAATCGCTGCGTCATATTCAACAATATGGCTTCATCGGAGCGCGGCAGCCCAAGCAGGCTGAGGATTACGCGTAACGGATAACGATGCGATACAGCATTGAGAAAATCAATCTCGTCGCGTCCGTCCATCCCGTCGATCGCTTCGCGCGCGATCACTCGGACGTCTTCTTCCAGCGCTCTTATGCCTTTGGGCGCGAACTTGGCTGCCGTCACCAACCTGAAGCGCATGTGTTCCGGGGCATCCATAGTGAGCAGCGACCGGTTAACGGCACGCCCTCCTTGCGCTTCAACCTCCGCGACCCTGCGAACAAAATTCTGATCGATCAGAGTCTTGCGTGCGCCATTGTTGGCGAACACTGCCGGCTGTCGGCCGATTTCCTGAATATCGTCATATTTGGTTACCATCCAGAACGGATCGTAGCCATCCGCCACGGCGACGCTCAGCGGCATTTCGTGCCGCAACCAGGTCATATCCTTTTGCAATTGACCCCATTCACCGTAAGCTTTGGGGTCAACCAGCCGCGCCGCAATCTCACCCGGCATGGGGGTCGCTGAGATTTCAGCCGATACGCTGCTTGTCATGTCGATCACTTTCCCCGTCCAAAATTCCGCGTCCCAGTAGAACGCCAACGCAGCGCCCAGCGGGCGCGCTGCACCTACATTCCCCGCCATCGTGGCAGCCGCGTTCGCAGCGACCTTGCATCAGGCGCTGCGTTTCGTCCTTCGATTTTGACGACGAGCAGGGATAGCCGAAACCTATGGGAGAATTATCAATCGTCCTCGATAGGGGTCGCCAGCCACTGCCCGTTCGCGATCATCTCGCGCAGCAACCGCCTGGCGAGATCCTCCACTTCGATCGATGCTCGGGTCAAGGCTTGCGCAGGGTTACGAAAGAACGACACGCTACGCGAAAGATCGATTCCGTCGATATGCGCGGAGGACAGTTCGCCATCCGCGAGTTCCGCCCGTATCGCGGCATGGGGCAACAACGTATAACCGAGTCCCGCTGCGACCAGCGTCTTGGTATGGGCCAGCGAATCGATCTCGAGCGACACTGACAGCGAGAGATTGCCCATATGGAGCTGTCGCTCGATCAGCTTGCGCAGACCGTGCGACACCGAGGGCAGGATGAAATCGCGGGTCCGCAACATCGCTTGTTCAACGGGCTGGGCAGCGATTCCGAACTCGTCGCTGTCGCCGAACGCGCCCGCTGGGCCGACCAGCAACAGCGTCTCGCGCGCAATGACCTTTCTTGTAAGGTGCCTTGCTCCCCCCGCATCGTATAAGACACCGAGTTCGATGCGCCCTTCTTCTAGCCAGCGGCGGATGGTGCCGCTCATCGCTTCGCGGACATGGATGTTAACGAGCGGCAGTGAAGAGCGCGCCGCGATGAGGAGCGGCACCCCCAGGATCAGACTCGCCGTCGCCGGCAGGCCGATCGCGACCTGCCCCTGAGGCACGTGTTCAGCGACCTGGAGCTCTTCGCGCGCGCGATTCATTGCCTGGAGGATCGTCGCTGCGTGCTCCTGCAGCATACGACCGGCGTCGGTAGCCACCACTCCGCGCGACGTACGCCGAAACAGCTTGGTGCCGAATTCGTCCTCGAGCCGAAGGAGTTGCTGGCTCAGCGACGGCTGCGCGAGACCCAGCCGATCGGCCGCCTCTGTTATCGACGAACAACGGCTGATCATCATGAAATTGCGAAGCTGAATCTCGTCCATTGATCATCCATCGGCGGCCGCTGCGAGCCAGAGTCGCTCGCGGCGAAGCCTAGCATGGGTGTCTATCGATGCGCGACAGGTAGAGGCTATGGCGCGTAGCGCAACGCGGCGATGGCTGGGCGTCGTTCACCCGGTATATCTCGACGCTGCTTCAACCAATGAACAGGCTAGGTGGATGTTGAGAAAGAATGGGGCGTCGTGCGAAGGGCGTCCATGCGGCTCGGGGCATAATTGCGGCTGGTTCGCGCCGTGACGGATCAGCTGACGCTCGACGCGACAACAATCAATGATCTGGCAAAGCGCCTCGAATGCGCCGAGCGAAATCGCGAGCAGATCCCGCAATTCTCGCTCAAACATGCTGGCATGACACTTGCCGATGCCTATGCCATCCAGCGCGCCTGGGTCGCGCTGAAGCTGGCCAAGGGTCGCACGATCGTCGGGCACAAGATCGGGCTGACCAGCCGCGCCATGCAGCGCACGTCGAACATTACCGAACCGGATTACGGGGCGCTGCTCGACGACATGGTATTCGAGGCCGGTGGCGACATCGATATTTCGCGCTTCATCCGCCCGCGCATCGAACTGGAACTTGCCTTTATCCTGAAGGCGCCGCTCGAAGGACCGGGCTGCACGATTTTCGACGTCTTGAATGCGACCGATCATATTCAGCCGGCAGTTGAGATCATCGACCAGCGGATCCAGCCTATCGATCCCGCAACGGGCCGAACCCGCAAGGTGTTCGACACGATCTCGGACAATGCGGCAAACGCTGGCATCGTCCTTGGCGGCACGCCAATACGGCCGCACGACGTCGATCTACGCTGGGTATCGGCGCTGTGCTACCGCAACGGCGTTATCGAGGAATCCGGCGTGGCCGCGGCGGTGCTTAATGATCCTGCCACCGGCCCGGCATGGCTGGCGAACAAGCTCCACGCCTATGGTGAGCGGCTTGAGGCTGGAGAGATCATTTTGGGTGGCTCTTTCACCGCGCCGGTGACCGTCAGTCACGGAGACACGTTCCATTTTGATTACGGCCCGCTGGGCGCTTTTGGCTTTCGCGCCATCGACTCGAACAAATTGTCATGACCTTCATCGAACACGGCAGCTGGGAGTTGCCGGACGAATTGAAGATGCTGCGCGAAACGGTGCGGCGTTTCATGGCCGACGAAGTCGCTCCTGTAGAAGCGGCAATGCCAATCGGGCAGGCGCAACTCGAAACCGAACAACAGGCGGCCCTTCAAGCCAAGGCCCAGGCTATCGGACTGTGGGCGCTCGCCACGCCCGAACGGTTCGGGGGAGCCGGCCTCGGCGTACTCGCGCAGGCTGTCGTCGCTGAGGAAGCCGCCAAATGCCGGCTTGGTGCCTTCTTCCCAGCAGCGGGCGCCATAGGAGGCGATCCACCATCGGTGCTTTTCCACGGCACGCCGGATCAGTTTGAACGCTATGGCCGGCCAATTGTGGAAGGCCGGATGCCCAAGGCTTTCACAGCGATCAGCGAGGCGTCGGGCGGATCGGATCCCGTCAGGGCGATCCAGCTCAGCGCCAAGCGCGATGGCGACCACTACGTACTGAACGGGTCAAAGACCTGGATTTCGCATGTCGATAACGCGCGTTGGGGGATCGTCTATGCGAGAACGGGCGAGGCTGGCCGCCGCGACGGCATAAGCTGCTTCATCGTCGAGACCGACATTCCGGGCTTCACCCGCGCACCCATACCGGTGATGATCGCCAAAAGCCCCAGCGAACTCTATTTCGAGAACGCCCGCGTCCCTGTCGCCAACCGTATCGGCAGCGACGGAGGGGGTTTTGCACTTGCCGACGACTTTCTGACGCGCGGCCGGATCACCTATGGTGCGGGGCCGATCGGCATCGCAGAGGAAGCGCTGCGATTGACGATTGAATGGGCCAAGGAGCGCCAAGTCTTCGGCGGCATGCTCGCCGACAAGAAGGGCGCGCAGTGGAT
>SMFF01000294.1_pt1 | contig 12613 bp, 13 predicted proteins | sample 2456181 | NCBI WGS metagenome assembly SMFF01 (sample SAMN10132611, study PRJNA489261) | soil metagenome | isolation source: day120 antibiotic-loamy sand soil ammended with raw manure from dairy cow... | place: USA | collected 2015-04-01
CAGTCAACGGACTCGCGCGCCGGGAGCTCGATCGGAATCGCCGGGCAGTCCTTCCACAGTCGCTCAAGCGAGTAGTACATGCGGTCCTCCGCATGAAACACGTGCACGACCAAGTCGCCGAAGTCGAGCAGAATCCAGCGGCCCTCACTTCGCCCCTCACGCCGAAGCGGCTTGTGTCCAGCAGCTATCAGCTTGTCTTCAATCTCACCCGCGATTGCAATGACGTTGCGCTCATTGTTTCCGGTGGCAAGCAGGAAAATGTCGGCCAGCGGTAGAGGCTCAGAGACATCCAGCGCGACCAGGTCTTCGGCGAGTTTCGCGTCAGCAGCAACGGCAGCGAGCTGCAAGAGCTCATGGGCGTGGGCGGATGCGGTCACAGGGTCCTTAGGAGAGGAGCGGGCATATCGAGATGCGTGGGGAACATGGGCATCGAAGGCATAACGACTTAGAAGTATCCGAAGATGAGTCCAGCGGCGAACAGAGCCGCAACCCCCACTGCGAGGATGCCTGCCGTCACCATCATGGTCAGCGGAAGTTTGTTGCTTGCAGGCTTCTTCGCCGAGATTACACCGTGTGTCGAGGTGTGGGTACTCACAGCACGGATGGCGCGAACAGGCGCAGAGTCGGCCGGAGCGAAGTCGTGGTCCTCCTGCGCGAAAAGGGCGTCAATGTCGGAGTGGTCGTAGCGAGCGGGGTGCACCCCAGTCGAAGACAGCGTGTGCGGAAGCTCAATTGAGCCCGTCACCAGGATCTCTCCCGTGCTGCTGAATGGCAGCGTGATGTCGGCAGACTGCGGAATCGACGGTATGACGAGCGCGCTCGTAGTCAGAGCCCCGCTAGGCGTACCGACGGCTCGAACGAACCCTGACTCATCGATGCCCGCCGAGGCACTCTCAACCTGCTGCTGCACCGGGCGCGCGGCGGCATCCGTCGTGAAAAGTTCAGGTGCATGGTCGACGCCGCGGCTGGCCGGAGTGGACACCCCGGGGTTCACCGGCCGCGGGGCCGACGGTTCGACACTGGCTGCGGGGGGCGCGCTGGGTGCGTCGGTGAACACAACCGGCTCTGGTGAGCTCACAGGCGCTGGCACAGCTACCGGTCTGGGTACAGCTGCCGGTCTCGGCTCGACAAGTGGTGTCGGCGCAGCGGCAGCCGGTGGAGGCGAAGCAGGCGGTGCCGGTGCAGCAGCCGGTTCGGGAGCCAACACAGGAGCGTCCGCAGGTGAAGACTCGATGACGATCGGCGGCTCAAGAACAATCGGATCCCTGGCAATGGGAGGCGCGGCAGCTGGCTGCCCTGCACGGGGTCGAGTCTCCGGTGGCTCCGGTGCATCATTTGCCTGCGGACGAATCCCCTGGCTGGATTCCAGCTCACGAAGCTGTCGACGCGTCATGGGTCGCGGCGGTGCTGCGTACGCGGCGGGCACACTGCTCACGACAGGAGGCGGCCCAACCGGTGCGACCTTCGGAGGGGCTGCCTGAGTGTAATACGCAAGATTGCCTTCCGTGCGTGCTGCTGGCGGCGCCCATTGCGGTGCCTGGCGAACGGGCTCCACCGACGCAGGCGGGGGCGGAGTATCTTCAGACTGGGCGGAGCGACGGGCGCGACGCCCGTACGCGGCCGCGAACTCATCCCGATCAACCAGACCGTGAAACGATTGCTCCTGAGTGCGAGGAAGAAACTGTTCCGACGCGGCTCCATCGCCAGTAGGGAGGACCTCATCGGGCTGGCCTGTGCTCTGCTGGCCTACGCTCTGCTGGCCTGTGCCCTGCTGATCAGTGCTCGCCTGGTCTGAGACGGGCCGCACGGTAGCGGGATGTTCGGACATCGGGGCGCGCTCAGCCGGGGGCGGAGGAAATTCCCCACGCTCCCGCATTCTGGCCTGTCGCCTGGTCTGAGGCGGCAGGTCTTGCCACGCTGTCATGTCAGACTCCGATAGAGATGGTATTTGGCTATGTATTGCACTACCCCGTCCGGCACCAAATACCAGACAGGGAACCCCCGGCCCACGCGGCTGCGACAATCCGTTGAGGATATAGCCAGCGCAGGCACTTCCAACAAGCTTACGTCGCGGTCAGGCAAACCGGAAACGCTCAGCGGATGACCCGGGCGACTCACAGCAACAAAATGGGCGAGCTCCCACAGTTCTGAGACGTCTTTCCACTCAAGTATTTGGGCGATGGCGTCGGCACCAGTGATGAAGAAGAGCTCAGCATCCGGACGCTCCAGCTGGATATCCCGAAGCGTGTCGATCGTGTAGGTGGGCCGATCTCGATCGAGATCAACGCGACTGACCGTGAACGACGGATTCGACGCTGTCGCGATGACAGTCATGAGATAGCGATGCTCACCCTGCGATGCACTCGGTTTGCCCGCTGGCATCCCAGTCGGCACGAAGATGACCTCATCGAGCTGAAAATGTAGTGCCACCTCGCTGGCCGCAACCAGGTGGCCATTGTGAATGGGGTCGAATGTTCCGCCCATGACACCGATTCGCTGGCGCCCTGGCACCCGTTCGACTCCGGTCATGCCTGCCTAGTGGTGGTCGGATCCGTGATCGCCGTGTTCGGCCGACCCCGTCTTGTGGCTGTGACGGTTCGCCACGTCACGAAAGCTCCAGGTGGTGAAGCCCAGGATCAGGAACACCACGCCAGCAACAACACCAAACCACAGCGGATCCATCAGCATGGGGGCCAGTTGGTGCTCTTCAGCGGCAATAGCGGCCAGCAAAGACATGTATTTCTCCGTTCGGGACGCCCGGCAATTCGAGCGGAAGTGACCCTAATCTATCGCGGATGAGTCGTCCGATTCCGCATCCTGCGCGCGTGTGCCAGTCTTGCGATCAATCGCAAAACCCTCATCATCGTGCCATAAACCGGCCTCGCGTTCCCTGATGAGCTCCGCCCGAGCAGCAGCCTTCGCGTCCATACGCTCAAAGTAGGCCTGGCGGCGTGCGTTCCGGGTCGGACGCTCGTTGCCGTCAAGTCGGGCATCAGTACCCCTCGGGCCGGAGATCAATTCGGCGGTGGAAGTCAACGTGGGCTCCCAATCGAAGACGTTGCTGCCGATCATTACAGTCGACCCTGCGACAGCACCGGCTTTGAATAACTTGTCTTCGACGCCGAGCCGCGCAAGACGGTCAGCCAGGTAGCCAACCGCCTCCTCGTTCGCAAAATCGCATTGAGCGACCCAGCGCTCGGGCTTGGCCCCGAGAACACGGTAGATCTTGCCGTAGGTTCCACCCTCGACAGCGATCGTGAAGCCAGCGTCGTCGACGGCCCGGGGGCGCAGAACAATGCGCTCGGAAACCGGGAGAGCCTCAGCAACGCGGTGCTCCTCAACCAGCCCGGCCAGGGCATAGGTGAGCTCTCGAAGACCGTTGTGGCTGACCGCCGAGATATCGAACACGCGATAGCCGCGTGCCTCAAGATCGGGGCGCACCAGCTCAGCCAGGTCGCGTGCTTCCGGCAGATCCAGCTTGTTCAGCGCGATGACCTGCGGACGCTCCAGCAGCGGGAGCTGGCCCTCTGGAACAGGGTACGCGGCCAGTTCAGCCAGAATCACGTCGAGATCACTCAGGGGGTCACGGCCCGGGTCGAGAGTTCCGCAATCCAGCACATGCACGAGCGCTGTGCACCTCTCGACGTGGCGCAAGAACTCGAGACCGAGCCCCTTGCCCTCGCTTGCCCCTTCGATCAGCCCGGGCACATCCGCGACCGTGAACCGGGTGTCGCCGGCCTGCACCACACCCAGATTCGGGTGCAGGGTCGTGAACGGGTAGCTACGACCTTCAGCTCGAGTTGAACGTCACCCTCCCAGCCGGGAGTGCCGAGCAGAGCGAATCCTGGAGCCTTGCGCTTCGTCGAAGCCAGGGCGGCGTTGCCCAGTCCCCCCCGCCCGCCAGGTGCGACAACAACGCGCATCCCCGGAGCGGTGAGGTCGACGATCTCGTTGCCGTCGGCATCCTTCACCAGGGTGCCGACGGGAACGACCAATTCCAGGTCATCTCCACTGACGCCACTACGGTGATCACCCATACCGGGTTGCCCGTGCGCTGAGGTGCGGTGCGGGCCACGGTGGTAACCCAAAAGCGTGGTCACCTGCGGATCGCTGACCAGCACGATATCGCCGCCATTGCCACCATTGCCGCCGTCAGGTCCTGCCAGAGGTTTGAATTTCTCCCGCTTCACCGAGACGCAGCCGTCCCCGCCGTGTCCGTAACGCAGGTGCAGGGTCACGTGGTCCACGAAGGTAGCCATACCGTGATCCTTTCCTCTGTCCGGCCGATGCCGGGGTTTTAACACGTAAAGGCGAGCCGAAGCTCGCCCGACGTGTGGTTCTGCAGTTGCCTAGGAGGCAGCCGCCACAATGTTGACGACCTTGCGGCCACCCTTGGCTCCGAACTCCACCGCGCCAGCCTCAAGGGCGAACAGGGTGTCGTCTCCACCACGGCCGACGTTGACGCCGGCGTGGAAATGGGTGCCGCGCTGGCGGATGAGAATTTCGCCCGCGCTGACGACCTGGCCGCCGAAACGCTTGACGCCGAGGCGCTGCGCGTTGGAATCGCGACCGTTACGAGTGGACGATGCGCCCTTTTTGTGTGCCATTTCTCAGCCCCTAATGTCTCTGATATGCCTGTAGTGGGTACTACTTGATGCTGGTGATCTTGACGCGGGTGAGCTCTGAGCGGTGGCCCATACGACGCTTGTAACCGGTCTTGTTCTTGTAGTTCTGAATGACGATCTTCGGCCCGCGAAGGTCGTTCAGCACCTCAGCGGTGACCGTGATCTTCTCCAGCGCCTTGGCGTCGTGGGTGATCTTGTCGCCGTCAACGTGCAGCACGGGTGCCAACTCGATGTTGCCGTTCTTGTCTGCCGCGATGCGGTCAAGAACCACGACGGAGCCGACCTCCACCTTTTCTTGCCGACCGCCGGCGCGCACAACTGCGTAAACCACTTGGAACCCTAACTATTGAAAAAACGAATCACGCGAAAATTGCGGTGTTGAAAGCGGGCTCAGCCCAGCCACACCAAGGGTCAATACTACGTGATTATGCGGCGCTCGGTCAAACCTCGTCGGGCGTGCCCGAAACTGCGCGTTGCGGTGAATGTTTCTGCAGCCACAACCACGACAGGATCGCTCCCAAAATCACGACCGGCGCAACGTGGACGAACACGTAGACACCCGATTGAAGGCCCCAGATCAGGGAGTGCGTGATGCTGCTGTACGGCAGATCGGGGAACGAGTTGCCGAACACAGAGCCGATGCCGGCGAAGGTGCCAGACAGTTGGCCGAGGGCGGTCACGACAAGGGCCAACACGGCTCCGACACCAGCAGCCAGAACGGCGCGGATGACGACCTGGGTGAGACGAAGTTTCGCAGCGATCGGGGTGACCAGCCACAGGCATAAGAACACTCCCACCGCGAACGGCACGTGGGATTGCAGGATTGCGAGGACCGAGCCACCCCAGATCGTCGCTAAGTAGTCGAGAGGCAGGGACTGAGTGCCAACGGCGATCAACACTGAGGCGGCTGTCATCACGAACTGCTGAAGAACGACCAGCACCAGGACTCCGCCTGCCACCGCAGCAGCAGTCGGTGCGCTGCGTCGACCGACCACGCGTGCAACGCTGCTCATCCGCTCCCCTGCCTAGACTTCTGCCATGACGGTGTTGATCGATCAACCGGTGTGGCCAGCCCACAACAGGCTCTGGTCGCATCTGGTGAGCGACACTTCACTTCAAGAGTTGCACGAGTTTGCCTCACGAGCAAACCTTCCTGCGCGCTCGTTCGATCAGGATCATTACGACGTTCCCGAAGACCGGTACGTCGAACTCGTTGCCGCGGGCGCGGAGCCTGTCAGCAACCGCGACCTGGTGCGCCGCCTGCAGGCAAGTGGCCTGCGGGTGACCCAGCGGCAGCGCCGTGAGGCCGCTGGCCCCAGTTGATCGCCTGAAGGATCGAACGATCAGGCGTCGTCTGGTGCACCCTCTGCGGTCACGATTCCGGCGCTGGAAGCCCGACGAGACACGCGTCCGCGGCCCTGACCCGGCTGCTTGGGTTCCGGCAATGCTTCGAGCACCGAGTCAAGAATCACTTCTGCATCCTGTGGACTGATCTTCCGCGGCGCGCGCGGCGACTTCTTCACCGGGATGTCGAGAATCTCCACGACCGCCTCCGCAGCAGCGGCCGTCGCCTCCGGTTCAGCCGACGGTTGCTCGGGTGTACTCACCTGTCGCGATGGCCCCTTGCGCTCGGACTTCTGTGCAGGAGCCTTCTCGGCACCCCCCGCTGTCTTCGCTGCGGCTGCTTCGGCCACCTCAGGGGTGATTACGGGAATCGAGGACGTATCTGTCGGGGCGATGGTGCTGGCCGCAATCTTGGCCAGGGCGTTCTTCACGTCCTCCGTGATGGCGTGGGTTCCCGCGCTGGTTTTCTCCGCGCCATTGGAGCCTCCGTTGCCCCGATCCGAGCCACCCTTGCCTCCACGACCGCGACGGGACTCCGGCTGTGCAGACTGGCGGTGCTTCACCACGGGGTCGTGGTGGATGATGATTCCTCGCCCGGCGCAGACGTCACACGGTTCGCTGAATGACTCGATAAGCCCGAGCCCCAGCTTCTTGCGTGTCATCTGCACCAAACCGAGCGACGTGACTTCTGCTACCTGATGTTTGGTGCGGTCACGGCCGAGGCACTCGACCAGGCGCCGCAATACCAGGTCACGGTTCGACTCCAGCACCATGTCGATGAAGTCGACCACGATGATGCCGCCGATATCGCGCAGGCGGAGTTGACGAACGATCTCCTCTGCCGCCTCGAGGTTGTTCTTCGTGACAGTCTCTTCGAGGTTGCCACCAGAGCCGACGAACTTGCCCGTGTTTACGTCGACCACTGTCATCGCCTCGGTGCGATCGATCACGAGCGAACCGCCAGACGGCAGCCACACCTTACGGTCGAGCGCCTTCTCGATCTGCTCGCTCACGCGGTACTTGTCGAACGAATCGACACTGTCTTCGTAGGACTCGACTCGATCCATGAGATCGGGCGCGACCTGACTGAGGTAGGAGTTGATGGTTGACGCAGCATCCGCACCGTCGATGACCAGTTTGTGGAAGTCCTCGTTGAATACGTCACGGATGATCTTGATCAGCAGATCGGGTTCGCTGTGCAGCAACGCAGGCGCCGGAGAGTTCTCCAGCGTTGTGCTGAGTGCGGCCCATTGCGAGGTGAGGCGGTTGACATCGAGGGTCAGCTGCTCCTCAGTGGCCCCCTCGGCTGCGGTGCGCACGATCACGCCCACGTTCTCGGGCAGCACCTCCTTGAGGATCTTCTTCAGGCGGGCGCGCTCGGTGTCTGGCAACTTGCGGCTGATGCCGTTCATCGAGCCATTCGGCACGTAGACGAGGTACCGGCCCGGCAGGGAAACCTGGCTGGTGAGTCGTGCACCCTTGTGCCCGATCGGGTCTTTCGTCACCTGCACCAGAACCTTGTCGCCCGGCTTCAGCGCGAGCTCGATGCGGCGGGCCTGGTTCTTGCCGTCGCCGGATGCGTTCTCTGCCGCTGCCTCCCAGTCCACCTCGCCCGAGTACAACACGGCGTTGCGGCCACGCCCGATGTCGACGAAGGCCGCCTCCATGCTCGGCAGGACGTTCTGCACACGACCCAGGTATACATTGCCGATCAACGATGCTTCCTGCGACTGCGCGACATAGTGCTCGACGAGCACACCATCTTCAAGCACACCGATCTGGATGCGGTTCTGCTTCTGCCGCACCACCATGACGCGATCGACACTCTCTCGACGAGCGAGGAACTCCGCCTCGGTGATCACCGGGCGGCGGCGACCCGCGTCACGACCATCACGACGACGCTGCTTCTTCGCCTCAAGGCGCGTTGAACCACGCACCTTCTGTGGCTCGTTACTCGGCTCTGGCTGCTGTCGCGGCTGACGCACCTTGACGACGGTGTTGGTCGGCGCGCCACCCTCGTCGCCTCGCCCTTCTTCGCCAGAACGGCGGCGTGAACGACGCCGAACGGTACCTGACTCATCGGGGTCATTGGCCGCATGATCATCGTTCGAGCCGGAAGCAGGCGGGACAATCGTCGGCAGGTCAGGTGCCTGGAACAACAAGGAGGTAGTCGGGCGCACCGGAGCAGTCTGCTTCTTTTCGGGCACCGCTGTCTCTGCGGCAGGCTTCTCCGGAGCCTTCCTGGGCGCCTTGTTCTCTGGTGCCTTCTTCTGCGCAGGCTTCTTCTCCGGCGCCGTCTTCTCTGGGGCCGTCTTCTCTGGGGCCGCCTTTTCAGACTTGGGCTTCTCAGCCGGCCGTTTCTCTGCCGCTACGGGCTCACCAGCCGGCTTCTCAGCGGGAGCGGCAGGCTCGGTCAGCTGACGGGACTCTGCCGCCTTGCTCCTGCGTCCGCCGAACAGCCGACCGCGCTTGCGGGGCTTATCCGAGTCATCATTGCCAATATTGTCGTTCGTTGTCTCCACCACTGCTGGTGCACTCCTAGCCCGCAAGTGGGTAGCCGCGCTACCACATCGGGTACTCTCTCGTGCGGCGGGCGCCTGGGCAACACCACCGCGAATTCTTCACGTTGTGAGAGCGGCAGGCCATCGCACACCGGCCTGTTCGGCCCGGTACGGTCCCACCCCTGCTCTCTATCGTCTCTGACAAAATCTGTTCGGAACTTGCTATCCGACACGACCTGAGTCGCGGCACGCTGTGCCGAATCGTCGTGGCCCGGTTTAATGCCCGGAAAGCCTTCATTGGCGTCACGGCGAGCGCGGCTCGCGTGACTTAGTCAAATTATCGCATGCATTGCCGTGAGAGCCGCATTCGAGCCGTGTCATAATCCGAATATGCCCCAAATTGCGCAGCACCGACGCCAACTGGTCTGGGCAACACTGGTGGTCATCGTCGGGGCAACTGGCCTGATCGTGTCATTCATCTCGGTCGTGGTGGCGCTTGCCGGGCTGCCGGAGCGCAGCAGCACCGTACTCCTGTTCGACGTGCCTCCCGGCGCCATCGGCATGGCCCTGAGCACCCTTCTCATCGTGACAGGCACTGCCTTCTGGGCACGCGACACCCCGCAAGTTGGCCGCGCACCAGAAACCCGAGCACGGGCATCCGCCGCCCTGTCTGTCACAGTGCTGCTGCTGGGAATTATCGGCTGGACGGCCGCATTCGCCCTCACGGCAGACAAGGTGGTGACGCTGATCGAGCCGGATGCCCAACTGGGCTGCAACGTCAGCCTCCTGGTGCAGTGCGGGGCCAACCTCGAATCGTGGCAGGGGTCTGTGTTCGGTTTTCCCAACCCGCTCCTCGGGCTGGTGGGCTGGAGCGCCGTCATCGTCGTCGCGGTGCTGCTGCTGGCCAGGGTTCGCCTGCAGGCCTGGTTCTGGATCACCTTCAATGTCGGGGTTGCTGGCGCTCTGGCCTTCGTCATCTGGCTGGTCGGGCAGAGCATCTTCGTTCTTGGCACCCTCTGCCCGTGGTGCCTGGTGACCTGGGCGGTGACCATCCCGCTGTTCTGGATGACCACCCTCGGCAACGCGCACCACAGCCGCTTCGGTACCACCGCACAAACCATACTCGGGGCCGCCTACTCTTGGACGCCGCTCATCACGGTCGCCAGCTACCTCGCCGTCGCGCTCATCGCACAGTTCAGGCTCGACCTGCTGATGTACCTCTGATCCTCAGCGGGCCTGATCCTCAGCAGTGTCTGATCAGCAGCAGTTACAGGCCGGCTGTGGGGTTCGCGGCGCGACTCTCGGTGCTGAGCAGCACCACGACAGCGTCGGGGCCCAGCGATGCTCCCGCTCGCGCGTTCGGGGAGGTCGCGACAGCCCGCACCCCGGCGAGAGAAGATGCGCCACACGGGCCCGCGTCGACCCCGAGCTCCTTCAACTGCGCAACCGCGGAACGAGTCTCGATCTCCGAAACAGTCACCGCGGCATCCAGCCCGTCACGCAGATACGGCCACGAGTTCGAAGACGGCGTTCCGCAATTCAGTCCCGCCATGATCGAGTACGACGTCTCGACCGAGGTGATCTGCCCGCGCCTCAGCGACTCGATCACCGAAGGAGCATTCTCGGGTTCGACGCTCAGCACGGTCGGCGCCCAACCTTCTGAGCGCCGATAATGCCGGATGCCCGCCTCGGCCAGCGAACCAACCCCCACCGGAATCGCTACCAGGTCGAGGTGCTCCACTCCGGCCTCGCGCAGTTGCGCATCCGCCTCGACGAAGATCGTGGAGTACCCGTCCACGATCAGCTGCGGAACGTACTCGTAGCCGGGCCACGCGGTGTCCTGCACGTGAATCGCACTGCCATCGGACTTCGCGACGAAGGCTCGCGCGGCAGAAACCACGTCGTCGTACGGCCCGTCAACCCCCACAACGACGGCACCCTCCGACTCGATGGCCGACCAGGCGTCCTCCGACAGGTAGTTCGACACGAAAATGCGCGACGGAAGACCCGTCAGGCGGGCCATGTGGGCAATCGCCCGGCCGTGGTTTCCGTCGGTCGCCGCAACCAGAGTCACCTGATTGGCACCCGTGAGGCGCTCGCGCAGCTCATCGACACTGAGAGGCGCGCCCGTAGACCCGACACGTTCTGAGAGCAACCGCGCCACGGCGTACGCCGCGCCCACCATCTTGAACGCCGGGAGACCGAACCGCGACGACTCATCCTTCACGAAAACTCGCCCGACCCCGAGTTCTGCTGCCAGCTCAGGGAGCTCCCTCAGGGGGCTCGGCTCGTAACCCGGCAAGCCGCGGTGGAATGCCTGCACCTCGGCCGAGACGCCGACGTTTCTCCAGCCGCGGGCATCCGGATTCGAGTAGAAGTCGTCTGTCATGGTTTCTGCACCTCTCCGCAGTGTTCAGTGATGATGTCGGTGAGCACACGGGTGACCGTCTCGAGTGAATCCAGCGTGACCCACTCCGTGGCCGCGTGTGCGCCACCCCCGTCGACCCCGAACAGCAGGCATGGGATGCCCGCCTCGGCCAACAGCGCGCAATCGGTCCAGAAGGGCTCGCCACGGCGAACCGCCGGCCGGCCCGTTACCTTCTCGACAACGGCGAGCGTCTTCTGCACGATCGATTCGGCATCATCCACCTGGAAGGAGTGCCGCTCCAGGCCGCGCGAGATGGAGTAGCGAAAGTCGAGCTGTTGAGAGCCGATGTCATCCAGCAGCCGGCGCAGCTCGCCCTCCACCGTTTCGGCGTTCTCGCCGGGAACCGTGCGCCGCTCGATCGACACCGTGCAACGGGCAGGGTAGCTCGAGAGCTCCTCACCGCCGCTGATGACGGAGGCGTGCACACTGCCCGTTCCGAGAACCGGATGCGCGGGGCCGGCCGCCAGCTCGCGCGCCCAGCGGTCGATTCCCACCAGCAGGTACCCGGCCTTCACGATCGCGTCAACACCGAGGTCGGGCCGGGAGCCGTGGGCGGCAACGCCCTCGATTGTCACGTCGAACCAGGCAAATCCCTTGTGCGCGAGCGTCACCTCTAGGTGACTGGGCTCGGTGACGATCGCCGCATCCGCTCGGAAAGATCGCAGCACCTCCTCGGTGCCGGCACTTTCGTACTCTTCATCGGCAACGAGAGCCAGCATGATGTCGCCTGCGTGCGGGAGAGCAGCGGCCTCGGTAGCGGCCACCATCATCGCGGCCAGTCCCGACTTCATGTCAAACGCTCCCCGCCCGAACATGCTTCCGTCGCGCACCTCGGGCTCGAGGGGGTCGCCCTCATACCCGGCGAGAGTCACGGTATCGAGATGGCCGTTCAGCATCAGACTGCGCCCGCCACCCGTCCCGGGCGCGATCGCGACGATCGACGGCCGCCCCGGCGTGCTTTCGAGGCGATGGATCTCGAACCCTCGCCGATCGAGCCACGTGGAGACCATGTCAGCGATCTCCGACTCCCCCGCTGCACCCGCAACGAGGTCGGGGTTACTCGAATCGACAGCGATCAGCTCGGCAAGCAGTCGCGCGCTGGGGGTGGTTATGGTCACTCCTCCACCATCTCAGTACGCCTCTCTTTCGTAAACCACGAAAATCACCCAGATATCGTTAAGCTGAACGAAAGGATGCCATGCCCGACCTGAAGCGACTCGAGCTGCTCGTCGAGCTTCGACGGCGAGGCACACTCACCGCCGTCGCCGCTGCGCAGTCGTACAGCACATCCGCCGTGTCACAGCAGCTGGCCTCCCTGGAGCGGGAGGTCGGAGCCGCGCTTCTCGAACCAGACGGCAGGCGAGTGCGGTTGACACCGCAAGCAGAAATCCTGGCCGACCACGCCGAAACGATCCTGGACCAATGGGAACAGGCCCGATCGGATGTTGCGGCTTCCCTCGGGCAGACAATCGGAGTCGTCAGGATGGCCGCGTTCCAAACCGCGACGGCAGCCCTGGTACCGCCACTGGCCGACTGGCTGGCCCACACTCATCCGGCGCTCGAATTGCAGGTTGCCCAGCAGGAGCCGGAGTTGGCGGTACCCGGCGTACTGGCTCGCGACTACGACATCGCCATCGCGGAGTGGTACCCAGATCAGCTCCCCCACCGCCCGGCAGCGCTCCACGAGGCGACACTGCTGTCAGACCCCATGAACC
>SMFF01000133.1_pt1 | contig 12592 bp, 14 predicted proteins | sample 2456181 | NCBI WGS metagenome assembly SMFF01 (sample SAMN10132611, study PRJNA489261) | soil metagenome | isolation source: day120 antibiotic-loamy sand soil ammended with raw manure from dairy cow... | place: USA | collected 2015-04-01
TACAGAAGAAAGGTGGCGGCGGTGGCGGTACCGGTAATCTTTCTGTTGAATATGTTACCGAATATGTCCAGCCTGAACCGGACACCCTTTACATTATTTTAGGTTCTACTTTTGATGTTCAAGCGGCATATATCAAGCCGGCAGATAGTATGCTTGTATATACCCTTGTAGGTGACATTCCAACAGGAACTATGACTGTGCTGGATGATACCTACACTGACTTTTTGAAGGAACCTGTAGTGCTATCGGAAGATGATGCAAGCACCATAGATTTTACGAATAAATACATTCAGCTGCGAAGCGGCGGCGGTACGTTTTATTCCTGGTTCAAATGCATCACCCTGGTAGATAAAGCATTTTATGAAAAGATCCAGCTTACTTACACCTTCCAGAATGAAACCTATGAAGATGAGGTTAGCCTTTCATCCTTACTGACCGCCGGTGATCGTTTATATGTAGGTTTTTACTATAATTCAGATAACAGCGGTTGCCGGGTTGGAATAGCATTCTGGCCTGAATTGACCCCGGAGCTTTTAAATACCTATCAGTTAAAAACCGGAACAGGAGCTTCCGGAAACATCAGAATCAGCAAGTTTGCGCTTGTATAAAAAGGAGGAAATGAACAATGGCAGATACAAGACAGATTTACACTATTCTTAACAGCATCAATGCACAGGCGAACACCGGCGCCACGCTGGTAGAAACCGCAGCCGATTTCATCTCTTATGGTGAAACCGTTTCGCAGCTTTCCGAAACCGGTAAGGAAACCTGGTTTGCAGCTTTGATGGACCGCATCGGTCAGACTATCATGGACAACAGAGCATATCAGGCAAAAACCGTAACCCCTCTGTGGAAAACTCCGTTTGAATACGGCAGCATTCTTCAGAAGATCCATGCCGGTAATATGACCGCTACGCAGGATAAAGCCTGGGCTGATCCGTCTACCGTAACCACAGATCCTATGTCACCTGTAGTGCATCCAGTAGAGCAGCGGCTTTATGGAAAACAGGCCGTTTGGCAAATCAAGGATACAATCCCTGATATCCAGCTTACCACAGCTTTTACCAGCGCAGAAAGAATGGCGGCTTTCCTTTCTAACTTAATGCTTACCACCCAGAACAGCATTGAAAGATCTATGGAAAACCTGGCAAACCTTACCAGGTCCGCGCTGATGGCTAAAACATATCTGGCCGGCGGTGCAAAAGTTGTTAAGCTGGTAACCGCTTATAATACCGCTATGGGTTACACTTCTAGCGATGATGGCTACATTACCCCCGGTAGTGAATCCGCACTGTATAACCGCGACTTCCTGCGTTTTGCTTCTTTGCAGATCGCTTTAAAGTTGGACCAGATGCAGCACATGAGCAGCATTTTTGCAAAGTCCGGATATGAAAGATTTACGGACCGCGCTTACCTTTCATTCAGTGTGCTCGGTATGTTCGATGACGCTGTAAGCAGCTACTTAGCTTCAGATACTTACCATGAAAAGTTGGTTGAATTGCCTTCTGAGAATAAGTACATTGCGCCCTTCTGGCAGGCTACAGGCAGCGCTTATGCGTTCTCAAATGCATCAAAGATCAATGTTATGATTCATCCGGCCGGTGATGATCCTTCAACCGATCCTAAAATTGCGCTCGAAAAGGCCGGTATCATTGCCCTTATCAATGATACTGAAGCAGCAGGTCTTACCCTGGATGAGCGCCGTGTAAGAACCATTTACAACCCGGAGCTTGAATGCACCAACTACTTCCACAAAGCGCGTGAACGCTGGTATGTAGATGATACACAGAACGCTGTAGTCTTTACGATTGAGTAAAGGAGGAAAAAACCATGGCTGAAACCTTGCTTGATATGCTGGAAGGTTGCAAGCCTGGCAATACTAGGAAAATGACCTACAAGGGCGCATATAGATTTCTATATGCGCTCTTAACAAATAGGGCTATTTCCTTGTTTGATTGGCGGGGCTTACCTTTTGAACAGCATGAACTTGAAATACCTATGCAGATGAATGGTCAAGGATATACAGGAGTTGTATATTCTGAAATGCTTGCACGCTGGCTGGTTGCTAATGGTTCCGGCGTAGGTGTGACGGAATACCCTGATAAGTGGCTTACTTATACTTGGGCTTGTCCACTTACTCAAGGTGTAGGCACTATTGGACAGAGTGCTTTTATCGCGCGTAACAATTCAATCCTTATGAGTAGCCGTTTTATGATCGATCACTATGCACATTTAATGGCCCATACATTGATATCTATGCAAGCAATCCTTATAAATTCCAGGGCTACCGGCTTTTCACTTGCTTCTGACGATCAGAAACGGAAAAGGCTTTTGGCATTTTACCAGGCATTGGAAGAAGGAAAGACAGAAGTTATCCTTTCTGATGATACGCTGGAAGGAACACTTAACCAGAAACCTTTTGATTTTATATCAGATAAGATAACCGGTAATGGATCCAATATTTTGGATTATTGGCAGCTGTTCCAGAATCTTTATAAAGATTTTCTAGCAATGATCGGTGTAAGTAAATCAACAGACAAGCGTGAACGGCTTATAACTTCTGAAGTGGCACAGGATCTTCCATTATATAGATTTAACATTGAGGATATGCTGGACCAGCGCAAAAAACTTGCGGCCGATCTTTCCAGGGCTTTTGGCTCTGAAGTAACTGTAGATCTGGCTGAATCGGTGAAACAATCACAGGAGGTGCCAAACTATGAATCTATTGGAACTTGAAAAATCTGAAGGTATGTTTTTAATGAAAAGATGCGTGGCTGAAATCATAGCCGGTGCCGATGAAGATATTTCCACGATATTTACGGATTGTTCCGATCGCGGTTATGATGAAGTTATGGATCAGATCCTGGTTAGTAAGTACGGCCGCCGGGATGTTTCTGAATATATGCTTACGGAAATCACGGAAGCCTTTTATGGTAAGATCTATAAAAATACGATCAAAAGTTATCTGATCGAAAAGGCTTTTTATATCCGTCAATGCCTGGCTTATGAAAAAGCGGAATATAACCCTATTGAAAACTATAGCCAGGTAGAACATGAAGATATAACTAATTCTATCGGAGCCAGGGATTTTACAGATACAAACACAGAAAATCCTTATAGTCGTGAAGTAGAACATGAATATACACAGCATGTAAAAACAACCCAGACACCGCAGATCATAACGGAAAGTTATACTGAAGCTGATATCGTAACTGAAAGCAGCCAGCAAACGACCACCACGGAAACCAAAAATGCACCGTTTGAATCCTCCACATATTTCAATAAGGAAAAAACGGAGGTTACACCCGGTAAGGTAACGGATACCGAAAAGCCGTATAACAGGAAAACCAAAACACCGCAGATCACAGTTACCGATACTGACCAGGCCCATACTATAACCGATACTGAAAGCCTTGCGGTATCAAAAGTTGATACACACAGGCACCTTTCACAGGATGCAGAAGATACAACTGAAAGAGATCTGACCAGATCAGGAAATATAGGGGTCCAAACCGCTGCACAAATGATGAGTTTTGATGCAAGCTGGTGGGGAAACCACACATGGCTTTCTGATATAATCCGTGGTATTGTTAACCTTCTGTGTGAAGATGTAATAGCAGTTTAGGAGGTGTTTATAATGGCCAATAACACAAACGTGACCTTATACACCTGTAGTTGCGACAGAAAGAAGATAGACAAAACCGCAGCCCTTCAGAATACTACAGAAATAACGGATACTTTCAGGATCAAAGAACCCTGTTCTATATTGAATCCAGAAATTGAACTGGCTAAAAGCACAGTACAATCCAACGGCATAAACATAGCGCGGTTAAACTATGCCTATGTAGAACGGTTCAAACGATATTATTTTATAGATGATATCATTTTTGAAAATGATGGGCTGATTAGGCTGAAAATGTCCATTGATGTGCTAATGTCTTACGCGAATCAGATTCTTTCTTCACAACAGGAAGTGGTAAGGGCTGAAAGCCTAAACAGCCGGCTTTACATTGATCCAGAAAGACCTTTGCAATCTAACAAACTATTGGATGTTTCAGACACACAGTTCATTGGTAACTTTCCTGAATCCATAGGTGAAAACACCAATAACTATGTTATGACAGTAGCGGGAGGTTGATGAAATGCTAGGATTATATAATAGTTATACAGTCATCCGTAACATGAAAAACGGTGATGATCGCTACACAGATACAACAACCTGGTCAGGTGACAATGGGCCTTTTGGTTGCGTTTGCTTTGAATGGGGCGGTGTTAACAGTATTTTGTACTTTAACCGTCACACTTCCGAACATTTAACAACAGTAACAGCATCAACGGTTAGATCCGGTGATCAGTCTGGCAGCCAATCAGGCAGAATATATGAATCCAATCCCAACGGATGGGTGACCGCTTCACATGGTGGTCCGCTTCTGGATCTTGCTAACCAATTCAAAGATTATTTTTTCGGAGGTGTAACCCAGACCTATTCCACGCTTTATCAATGGCTTGTAAGGCATTACGGTGAAGGCGCCGGTTTTTCATTCAATACCGTACAGAATAAAGCCCCTTCTGAAATGTATGGTGCCGGTGAAACACTACATGTTGATTGGATCATAGGAAAAGCAACCGCAACCAGGTTGATAGAATTCAATCCGCCGGCAACCGATGAAATAAGTGGTGATAACTATGGTGTAATTGTTATCCCTTCAGCCATTACTAACTGGAACGAAGCATATAACTATATGATGGCAGCTCTTATTTTTGATCCCAGGATAAAACCTGATCTTAATAAGAAGCTAATCTTCGATGTATATGTTGACGGTACCAAAGATCCTAATGTGGCTATACGATGGAGATATGAAAGTGAAGATGATATCTCTTTGCAGCTGGTAACACCGCGGATCTGGACAGAACCGGGTATCCCTTCTGTTCTGGCTATAGATACACATGAAGAAGATGGTATTATTGTACCGAATAAAACTATGGTTCCTACCATGCGTGAATATACCTACACATGGCCGGGAAGCTATACAGCACCTTATATAAATGAGTTCAATGCATGCACGGCTGATCAGAACGCTATAACCAAAACAATACTATATGGTGTTGATGGTATTGCAGAAAAGATGGGGTACCTTCTTAGATTCAATCAACAGGTGAATGAAAATAATACCGGTGTTATGACATGGGGAACCCTTTTCCGTGTTCTTATTCCGCGTGAAGTAGAATCTATTAGTGATATCGGCCTTGTATCTTTCACCGATTCCGAAAATAACCCGGACTTCATAACAGAAGTACATATCCATTTAGGCGTTCCTGAAGATGATATCCCGGATGATGATGATGATTACCCGGATGGGGAAGATTCTTCAGGCCAGGATCCCGGAACCTATGACCCCGATAAGCCGCCCCATGATTTTTCAACAGGTGAATCTTCCGGATATCCGGGAAAAGGTGTTCTTACAAAAACCTATGCTATGACTTCTGCAAAAACCGCAAATGTAGGAAGTAAGTTATGGTCGCAGTCATATTTTGATGTGCTAAAGATTCAAAATAACCCTATAGAAAATATAGTTTCTATGAAGTGGTTCCCTTTTAGCGTTTCTGGCGCTGAAGGTGATATTGTTGTAGGTAATGTAGATTTTGGATTACGAACTTCTGTTGTAGATAGCATCTATAAATTTACAATGGGTTCCTGTTATTATAAAGCCAAGAATCCCAGTTCACCTACCTTCCTGGATCTTAGCCCCTATACTACATTGAAGCTACACCTTCCCTATTGTGGTATAGTACAGCTTGATGCTACAGAAATGCTGAACAGAAAACTTACAGTTAAATACACCGTGGATCTTGTTTCCGGTGATTGCATGGCCTTCTTATATCTTGATGATAATATTCCCTATATGAATATATCCGGCCATTGTGGGGTAGATGTTCCACTTACCAGCAGCGACAGAATACAAACAGAACTGCGTGCAGCTTCTACCACTATAAGCGCGGTAACTGGCGCGGCAGCGCATGTGATTTCCGGTGATTATTTAGGCGCCGCGGCTGATGCGGTTCAAGGTGGTCTTGCTGTAGCCGGTATGGATTACACTTCGCAAAGGACCAGCGCACACAGCCCAGCATGTACTTCAACAGCTAACAGGGGATGTTATCTGGAGATCTGGCGCCCGGCTTTCAATGTTTCAGAAGGCTTTAAGAGCCGTCATGGTTACCCTTGTCACAAGTTCAAGCAGCTTTCCAGCTTTTCAGGTTTTATTAAATGTGATGTCAGAACCAAAATTGATTTTGCAATGACAGCACGCGAAAATGAAATGCTTGAAGGATTGCTTACCAACGGTGTATATGTATAGGAGATATTATGGAATACTACAGCCTTGAACGAATACTAGCCACAAAAAGCACATTTAATATTTTGATTGGCCAAAGATCAAACGGAAAAAGTTTCCAGGTTAAAATGGAGTGTGTCAAGGAAGCCTTCCTTGGCCTGGGCGATCTGATCTACCTGCGGCGCTATGATCTGGAACTGAAACAGGATGATGTCACGGATTATTTCCGTGATTGTCCTGTATCGGATATTACCGGCGGCGAATATAACTGCATAGATGTTTTCAGAAAGCGTATATACTTAAGTATATCAGATGAAGATGGAAATGTTGAACGGGGCCGGTGCATAGGGCGCTGTGCTTCCCTATCATCTTCTGAACATTTGAAATCTGTGATTCAGCGTGGTCAATACAAAAATATTATATATGAAGAAATGTGCACCACAGAAGGCTTTCTCAGAAACGAACCGAACAAGCTTATGCAGTTTGTGGCAACGGTTTTTGGTATGCAGCATACAGGTCGCGTGTGGCTTATCGGTAATACTATTACCAGGTATAACCCATACTTTTATACATGGCAGCTGCGCGGCATCCAGAAGATGCAACCGGGGGATCTAGACCTATATGAATATACCGATAATGACAGCGGTAATAAAATAAAACTGGCTGTAGAATTTTGTTCATCTTTACAGGTGTCCAATAAAATGTACTTTGGCGATGCTGCGGCGCAGATTACTACAGGTGTATGGGAAACTGAAAGCCAACCACAGATACCCGATGATTTCAAACCATTTAAGGTGATTTATAAGGTATTCTTACAACAGGAGAACTTTTATTTTGTTTTGAAGATCCTGAAGAATAAAATGAAAGAATATCTTGTGCTTGTTTCTCCTGGTGAAGAAAAAGATGGGGAACATATTAAAAGGAAAGTATCAGATAGGATAGTTGGGGACCCCTTTACAACTGACCGCCTGATTCCGATTATGCAAGGTGATGTTCTTTTATTGGAACTTATGAAGCGCGGAAAAGTCGTTTTTGCAAATAACTTGACCGGAACCGATTACAAGACTATAATGAAAAATAGAAGAATTGTTTGACAAATTTGTTCACCTTATTCCATTCCTATTCCTTTCACACGAAGGAAGGCCGCCAGCGGCGGCCTTTTTTCGTTTCAAGTAAAATAGTTTTCCAGAAATGCACCTATCAAAATGGATCCGATCAGAATTATTAAAATTATGATACCATATATCATTTTTCATCTAACCTCCAATACTGCGGCGCGTGTGATATCTTGCAGCTTATATGATCCGGGTAAACAATCCGAAAGATGCAATTATCACAGTTTGTTTGGGCTTTGCAATGTTCTTGGATCTGTTTTAGCATATCAAATAAAATCTTTTCTGTGTTTTTCCATTTAGTTTTCCTCCTATGCAAGTGTTCCGGTCATTTGTCTATACATTTCTTCTTTACCTACTTCTTTACCTTTTTCATACGCTTCTTTCTGACTTTTATTATATCCGTTAATATAACCGCTTTTCCAAACCTCATTTACTATATATTCAGCGCTTACAGTAGGTATATCATCCAATCCTTTTTCAATCCACACAATAGCATCATTTCCATCTAAGTCTTTATTACATTCTATAAGATCCTTTACATCCTGCTTTTTAATATAATCATTCATTCCTTATCCTCCTTCATATAGCTTCCGCAGTTCGGGCAATAGTTAAAATCCCCGAAGTCTATATCCATAGGATATATTTTACATCCACAATTACTGCATATATAATCTCGATTCCACCTACCTTTCATGATAACTGACAGCTTTTTATTATAATCCAGCATTTTTACAAGTGTGTTATATTCACAGATAGAAAAGAATATAAAATTCATATCATGTTTAATCCTCTGAATGCGTACATCATTATATTTTTGGATTTCTTCAGGGCAATACTTGTTAATATCTTCCTGAATACTGTAAAGTCTTTTTTCATTATCGGTTACATACTTTGAAAATGTTTTTCATTGTGGCATTCCTCCTTCTATCTTTTTCAGTTCGTCAACTGTGAGTTGTGACATTTTACAGGACAAGGCCCCCAGCATATTTAGAACATCATAAAATTCCTGGCCTAATGTCAACCTGTATTGCGTGGGCTGTAAGTTTAGCCCATACTTGTAAGTGCTGGTGTATTTTACACCGTTTTCATCTATCCAGATGCATTCTGGCTGATCCCTGTTATAATTACTTATTTTCTTTTGGCATTCCTTGTAATTGAACACAAGCTTGTTATCTAGCCTGTCCAGTGTGCCATGTAAAGCGTTTACCCCGGTGTTTTTATTTACCCCTGAAATGGTAATATGAAGTTGTCCTTGTTCGTCACGGTAGCCATAGCATTTAGCGCGGATTGCTTTGAACTCCGGAAGATCCGTATGTTCTTTTTCCAGAATACCCATTTGTTTAGGCTGGCCTTTTTTGTTTTTCGGCCTTGATCTTTCAGGATCTATACCCATACTGGAAAGCACAGCATCTATGCGTTCTATCTTTTCTTTGTTGTATGCTTTTATGGCCTTGTCATGGTTCCCGAAGTAATAAACAGAATCCGTATCATAATAGATAATGCTATTGGTTTTATCCAGTTCTTTTAAAATATCAAAGTGGTTTCTTCTGGCGGCTGCGGTGATGAAAACACCCCACGCATAAGAAGATTTTAACCGCCAGGGGTTTTCCTTCAGGTATTGAAGGCGCTGATCTACTTCAATCGGTGTTTTTTCCACTTCTTTCCATTCACCCGTTTCTGTAAGGATCGTATCATCATAGCATAGGGAAGATACAAAATCACCATAAATGCCGTTGATCTTCTGTTTTGCATTCAGATATATATCTTCCATACCTTCTACACCTTTTAGGCTTGTTTTCTTCTCATACAGGTCAAGTATATAATCAATGTAACGCTTATCCAGATAACCGCCGCGGCTGTACCATAAGTTTAGAATTGTTATCTTCCCATCATATACTTCTCTAATGATATCAAGATCAATACCGGTTACCATGCACTTGCAGCTGGTAGCGCGCTGGATCTTTCCATTTTCCGCGATGATATCTTCAACTTCTCTACCTGTTATAGGATCTATGCAAGTTGCAACATCATATATTTTTGAGTAAGAAAGATAATCAACATACATCCTGGATGTTATGTTTTCCAGTAGAACTTCAGCAATCACACAGAATTTTTTGTTTTTCTGTATTTTTTCAGCTTGTGCCCTGGACAATGCCTTTTTGAATCTTCCCATAGGTAGTAGTTCTGTACAGCAACAGTAAGGATATGATGAAGCGATATCAACGGAGTTTACGTTTTTACACAGAATGCCTGAATAATACCAGTTAGCATGTACATTTCCTCCGGAAAAGGCCATACGTAATCTTGCATATTCCTGTTCATTTTTAGGGATAAGGCGCGCCATGTGGAACTTGTAACGCATATCATCCTTGAAAATGGCTTGTATATCCTGTCTGATCCTGGCTGTTTGTGTTAAGGGGATCTTTTGAAGTAAGCCATATTCCGCACAAAACTTTTTAATGCCTTCATAAACTATAACCAGATCGCGTTCACCATAAGCCTTTTCGAAATCATCCAGCGGTGTATTGGGGGTTCTTATCTTATCATAATCATAGTTATCAAGTTTAGGCGGCGCGCCTAGCTCTTTTGCCCATGAACGAAGTGATAAGTTAGTAAGCTGAAAGCTACATCTGAAGGTGATCGTTTTATAGGTGAAATAAACCACGCTGTGCGCTTTCTTCGCGAAAATCTTATCCGGCATGAAAAGGTTTTGAAGGAATACTTGTTCATAGGATGCATTATGGATCCATATAAATTTTTCTCCGGGCATCTTATTGAGGTTTTGCAAAATGGTATAAAACTCATACAGATCACGACCATAATAGTATTTATCATTTATACCAAACTGCCACTCATAGCATAGTGCAACCTTTATTCGTTCTTTGTAATACTCCGGATCCTTTTCATAATCAAAAGGTTCCACAACTCTTTCACCTGGTAGAATATAACCGCTTGAAACTTCTATATCAAATGTATATATGTTCTGATCTACACCTTTTATAAGTGGCTGTTCGTACCGGACCCGGGGCCAGTCAATTTCTTTATAAGGTCTCATCCTCCAATTCTCCCTTCACCGCTTTTATGATAAGATCATTGAAATCATTTTCACGCTTTTCATAATCCTGATCGAATAACACTTTGCGGTTTGCTATTTTTTGTAGCTTCTGTATTGAATTGTTTATATTCATTTTAGCATGTGTATTTCCTCCGGAAAAGGCCATACGTAATCTTGCATATTCCTGTTCATTTTTAGGAATAAGTCGCGCCATGTGGAACTTATAACGCATATCATCCTTAAAAATGGCTTGTATATCCTGTCTGATCCTGGCTGTTTGTGTAAGTGGCTGTTCATAGCGGACCCGGGGCCAATCAATTTCCTTGTAAGGTTTCATCTTCCGCAAGTTCTCCTTTCAATGCTTTCAAAATCAGATCATTAAAATCATTTTCGCGTTGCTGGTAATCCTGATCGAATAGCACTTTGCGTTTTGCTATTTTAGTAGCTTCTTTATTGAATCGCTTATATTCATTATCAGATAACTGTAAAACTTTTGAAAAATCATCAAATTGCAGGACAATATCAACCTTTTCCAGTATTGATAAAAAGCCTTCAATCCGCAGCGGATCAACTCTGTTATCTATTGCATCCCCTATGCCTTGAATGATTACGTCATACATTTCTTTGTTTTTTTCAAGTAACTTCTTATAGCTGCTTGTTTCCATGATCTGTCCAACCTTTTTAGCTTCTCCCCTGGTAAGATCAAAACCGAAATTCTGGTTGAAGGTTTCCAGCTTTTTCCGCTTTAGTTCTTCATGGCCCGTTGCTGTGCTGTAGTCACTTTCTATAAATCTTTCAGCTATCTTTTGGCGGTTCCAATCCTGAAGGGTTCCTTTTCCTTTTAAGTGTTCTGCCCTTGAAAGGTATTCTATAGCTTGCCTTCTGGCATTTTGCGCGGTCCTGTCCTCCGGTTTATTGATTGCATTCTGAATAGCCCACAAAGCGCGGCGCTGTGCTTCTGTTTCCGCGTTTATGCGCTTTTCCTGTCTGATCTGCTGTGGTGTTTTAGGCGGTTCCTGTTGCGCCGTTTCCGGTTTTCTTCTGAATAGATTTTTAACAGCAGCGGCGGCTTTACCAGCCGCGGCCCTTGCATTTTCAAATATTCTTTTGAATGGGTTCATGGTGTTTCCTCCTTATGTAAATAAGGGCACCTGTTAGGGTGCCCTTATGAAGCAATTAGCACAAGAAATGAGTGATTGAAAGTTATCCTTCTACTACTTCAACAGGACGGAAGCGCCGCCCGGTTTTAGTTTTGGTTAGTTCTCCGAACCGAATACAAATGTCATCGATGACGGTATTGATAGAACAACCGGCCTCATCAGCTATGGCCTGTGCATCATTAAGAAGTTCTGTCAATGACTGACACGACATAAAGAAGGAATCCTTATCTTCCTTGAAAGTTACTACATAATACCGGCCATTTTCGCCTTCCATAGGGTACGCCTGGTCCAGCGATACAATAGATCCGGTGAGTTCATCAAGATCACCTTTTTCGCGGCCCTCAAATAAAGGGCATCCGCTTTTTCTCTGTGCTGCCTTGTTCAAAAATGCCTGTCTTACATCCATCTTTTTAATCCTCCATAATAATAGGTTTAATAGTTTCATCTTCAAATTCATTGAAAGCTTCCAGCTTCTTAAGGATGAATTTTGAAAGTTCTCTGTCAGCTACCAGCGGACTTTCTAACAGCTTGCGCCCTACCAGGGCCAAAGTGTTAGCCAAATTTTCCGCTTCTAACATAAGTTGAAGTTCTCTGTTTGACATTTTGTTTTTTCCTCCTAGAATTTAATCTCACCGGCTGCCGTTACTTTGTTCATGTTGTCCGGCTGCAAGCTGGCCCAAACTGTGATAGCTGTGTAAAGATCTGATGCATCTATACACTTTGTTTCAGTTTCTGCGCCTGTCTGAATATTGATCCCTTTGATTTTCCAACCGGTTTTTCCGTATGCTTTTCTAATGAAAAGGACCCACATTGAAGTATAGACCTGGTTGGATAAGATCACCTTGAAAGCACGCATTTGATCACCTCCTTCAAGACCCATAATAATGCATTAGGCGCAACTTGTCAATAATTAAATTATTAAATTATTCA
>SMFF01000135.1_pt1 | contig 12556 bp, 15 predicted proteins | sample 2456181 | NCBI WGS metagenome assembly SMFF01 (sample SAMN10132611, study PRJNA489261) | soil metagenome | isolation source: day120 antibiotic-loamy sand soil ammended with raw manure from dairy cow... | place: USA | collected 2015-04-01
AACTCGTCGAGATTTGCGCTAATCCGACACAACCCGTCGTTGGCAAAGAATTCGGCGTTGTAATCGCTCGTAAGGGTGCGAGCGTCGAGCGTGCGTTGTTCAACACATACCACAGGCACTTCGCTACCGGGTTCGCCCAGTCTTCTGACGGTGAAAGGCTTCATCATGGACGTACTCCATAGTCGTACAGGGAACCACCTGATACGGGTTCTGGGTCTTTATTTTCGGAGTCAAAAAGCTCTTGTCCGTAATGACAAGCCGAGAGACTCTCAATAGGGCCGCCCACCACGGGCTTGAGTAACGGCACAGCGTCTACACACAATTCTCGGCCTCGACGAAGTGGGCATCGGGGTGCAAATGCACAACCGACATGATCAACACCACCGGTGGGAGGCGCACCCGGGATGAATGCGATCTTTGGCCGATCGATAGTTGGCGCGCTCACGATCAGGCCTGACGTATACGGGTGACTCGGCTCTCTCAGGACGTCCGCTGTGCGACCTGTCTCGACAATTCGGCCTGCGTACATTACGGCGAGGTCATCGGTGATTCCGGCCACCACGTCTAGATCATGCGAGATCACGATCAAACCCATATTAAGTTCACGACGAAGATCGCCTAGTAACTCAAGAATTTGAGACTTAATCGTTACGTCTAACGCTGTTGTCACTTCATCAGCGATAAGCAGACGTGGTTCTGCCGCCAGCGCCATGGCGATAGCGACACGTTGTCTCATGCCTCCAGAAAACTGATGCGGGTAGTCGCGAAATCTTTGTTTAGCAGATGGGATGCCGACTCTGTCAAGTGACCAGATCGCCCGCTCGAGCGCACCTCGCCTCCCCAATTCTGAACGATGGCGACGTACCACCTCTACGATTTGATCGCCGACCCGCCGCACAGGATTTAGCGAGGCGAGTGCATCTTGATAGACCAAGCCGATGCCCGCACCGCGAATGGAGTTCAACGATCTAGGAGAAGCTCCCAAAAGCTCATTACTCTCGAACGTGACATGACCGGTCACTATCGATGATTTTGGCAACAGCCCGGTTAGGGCCAACGCTAGGGTAGATTTTCCTGAACCGGATTCTCCGACGATGCCGAGCGCGCCGCCGGGCGCAACTTGAATGTTGACGCCGCAAAGTGCGGTCAGTTCGCCCCGCCCGCTGACGTAACGAACGGCCAAGTTTTCAGTCTGTAATAGCATCTTTGTTCTCACCTCTTTGGTGGTCCACAGGTTGGGCGGGAACATTGCAAAAAACGTCATGTCCTTCGTCACCTTCAAATCGGCTTACAGTTGACTCGCAGGCCTCGATGCGCCGCCAACATCGATCGCGAAACGGACATCCTGTGTCGTCGGGCGACATAGCGAGGCTCTCGGCAGCTAGAGTAGTTCGAGCCGCAGATGGCACCGAAGCCGCCGCAGGCCACAATGGTGGACATGGCCAGTCCGCCGCGGCGGTGCCCCAGCATAGTATGCGCTGCGGCATACAGCTCGCGAGACATGCGCGACTCGGTGATGAAGTTTCCCATCAGGATGAAGAGCGGCAGGACGGACAGCAGGTATTGGAAACCGCTTTCGTAGATGACCGAACCAGCCATGGCATAGGCGGAAGGCCAGTTGCGGAACAATCCCAGACCCACAAAGCCCACCAGTGCCATGGCAAAGGCAACGGGCACGCGCACCAGAATCAGACCCAACATGGCGGCCAGGGCCAGTAGCGCCTCAGTCATGGCCGGCCTCCGCAGTGTTTCCGCGCAGCCCGGATACCAGGTTGGCGGCGTGATAGGCGGCATCCAGCATCAGCAAGGCCGCCATTAAATAGACGAAAGGAGCCAGCGGGATGCTGAGCATGGCGGTGATGTCACCGTAGGCCGCTGTTGTTTGCGCCTTATTCAAGGTTACCCAGGCAAGAAATGCGCTGACCACCAGCGAGATCAAGTTGGCGATGTGGTCTTGCATGCGCTGGGCATGGGCCGAGAATAATTGACTGAAGCTGTCCACCGTAATGTGACCGCGGCTGCGCGTCATCAGGGGGATGCTGCTGAAAATAACCGTCACCATCAGCAGTTCGGTCAACTCGACCGAGCCGATGATGGGGTGGTTGAAGATGTACCGGCCCGTGGCGTCCACCACGGTCAGCAGGCTCATGAAGCACAAGCCCAGCACGGCGATGGCCTTTAGCGCCATGACGATTGCGCAGTTCAATAGTTTCAATGGTCGTCCAGGTAGTCGTTGCCAAAGGCCATGCCGGATGCGTACTTACTTGCTGTCCAGTTCCTTGATCTCGCTGCGGAAAGCGGCCAGAGCTGCGGGGCCGTCCAAGCCCTTGGCGGCGGCGGCGTCGAGCCAGGTTTGTTCAAAGCTTTTGGTCCGCTCGCGAACTGCCTGTACCAGCGCGTCGTCTGCCTTGATGACTTTAATGCTGCCGCCGTCCAGAAGTTTGTGGGCCACAGCATCGTGTTTATCCCAGGCACGCCCCGCCAGGCTCGCCAAGTGGCTGCCCGACACCTTCAGGATGGCGGCCTGGTCTTGCTCGGACAGGCGCTTGAAGGCGTCTTCATTCATGATGACGGCATGCGTGTCGGAATACAGGCCGCCTGGAAAGATCGTGACGTTTTCGATGACGGAGTCCAGCTTGAAGGACACCAGCGTCTCGGCCGGAAAGAACACGCCGTCCACCACGCCGGTGCTTAGCAGCTCGTAGGATTCCGGGGCCGGCTTGGCAATAGGCGACACGCCCACGGCCTTGGCGACATCCGCCGCCATGCCGCCGCCGACCCGTATCTTCAGGCCCTGGAAGTCTTCAATCTTGGCGACGGACTTGTCGGTGGTGAAGACCATACCCGGGCCATGTGCATACATGCCCAGCAGGCGTACGCCTTCATGCTCGTTTGCCCCGAGCAGGTACTTTTCGTAGGTATTCCAGGCGGCTACCGAGCGCGACTCTGCGGTGTTGCCCGAGAAGGGCATCACGGCGAACTTGGTCAGTTCAAAACGGCCGGGGTAATAGGCATGGGACACAAATGTAATGTCCACCAGACCGTCGCGTACGGCATCGTAATGCCCTGGCGGGTTTGTTACGGGCTTGGGCAGTATGCGCAAGGTGACGCGTCCATCAGTGGCGGCTGTAATCTCTTCGCCCCATGGAATCAGGAAATCGGCGACGACAGCGTGTGTGGGAGGCAGCCAGCTTGAAACGGTAAGCTGCGTTTTCTTTTGCGCCTGGACTGGCAGGGAAGCGGCCAGGGCCACGCCGGCGAGGACTGCGGTAGCGATGAGTTTCATAGGGTCTCCTTGGTGTTATACGGCATCGGTGATGATGGTTTGGTAGGCATCGCGCCAGCCGAGGCCGGCGGTGGTGTCGCCCTTGGGGCGGTATTCGCACCCTATCCAGCCGGTATAGCCTGCGCGGCGCAAGGTGCGCAGGGCGGCCGCCACCGGGGGATCAGAAGGGTCGGGTTCTTGTCGTTGTTCGGGATGGGCAATCTGCACGTGATGGACCCAGGCCAAAACCTCTTGTAATGCGCGGTCCACATTCAGTTGCTCTCGCTGTGCATGATAGAAATCGAACTGCAGGCGTAGGGCGGGGTGGTTGACGGCCGCTACGATTTCGGCCGCCTCCGTGGGCAGATGGTAGAAATAGCCAGGGGCGTCATGTCGGTTGAGCGCCTCCAGAGTGAGGGTTACGCCCGCCTCGGCCGCCATGGGGGCAGCCTGGCGCAGGTTGGCTAGCAGCGTTTCCCGGCAGGCCTTGCGGGAGCTGCCGTCCGGCGGTGCACCAGCCATGGCATGGATGCTGCGGCAACCCGTGGCGGCGCAGACGTCCAGGGCCCGCGACACACCCGCCCTGAACTCGTCTTCGCGGCCCGGTATGCAGCCCAGGCCTTTTTCCCCTGGGGCGCCCATGGGGGTGTTGATCAAAGCCAGCGTCAAACCGTGCTGGAGCAACACGGCATGCAAATCGGCACTGTCCGACGTATAGGGATCCAGCAACTCGATGGCGGCAAATCCGTCGCGCGCAGCGGCAGCGGCTTTCTCGGGTAGCGGCAACCCCGGATAAAGCAAGCTGAGATTGGCCGCCAGCTTCATTCTTCCTCCGGCGTTTCATAAGGCCACTCTACATTGCCCGAATGCGTGACAGCGCCCTCGTGGGCGGAGCGCACCAGCAAGGCGTACTTTTCGAGCGCGCCCGCCAGGCGCTGTGGAACCGGGGGTATGTAGGCCGCACGACGGGCTTCCAATTCGGTGGCGCTAAGGTCCACCTCAAGCGTATTCTTGATGGCATCGATATGTATGATGTCGCCGTCGCGAATCAAACCTATGGGACCGCCCGCCGCCGCTTCGGGGCTGGCATAGCCGATACACATGCCCCGCGTGGCACCCGAGAACCGCCCGTCGGTCAGCAGGGCAACGCGCTCGCCCATGCCTTGCCCATACAGGGCGGCGGTCACGCTGAGCATCTCGCGCATGCCGGGCCCTCCCTTGGGGCCTTCGTTGCGGATGACCAATACCTCTCCGGCTTGATAGCCACGCTGCGATACGGCTTTCATGCAGGCGTCTTCGGTTTCGAAGACGCGCGCCGGGCCCGAGAAGGTCAATGATTTCAAGCCGGCAATCTTGAGCAAGGCGCCCTGCGGGGCGAGGTTGCCTTTCAGTACGGTTACCCCGCCCGATGCATGCAGGGCATCGGCACAGCCGCGCACCACCTTGCCGTCGGGTTCCGGTGCGTCGGCCAATGCCTCGCTTAGCGTCCGGCCGTCCAGGGTCAGCACGGTGCCGTCAATAAAGCCGCCGTCCAGCAGCGCCTTCAGGACCACCGGCACGCCGCCGATTTCATGCAGATCGCGTGCCAGGTAACGGCCGCCGGGCTGCAAGTCGGCAATCAGCGGCGTACGGGCAAAAACTTCGGCAACATCGTCCAGCGTAAACCGGATGCCGGCCTCGTGAGCAATGGCGGGGATGTGCAGCGCGGCATTGGTCGAGCCTCCCGTGGCGGCCACGGCGGCACAGGCATTCTCGATGCTGGCTCGCGTGACCAGTTGGCGTGGCAGAGGGCCGCCCTGCTCCAGCGTACGCATGACTTGTTCGCCGGCACGCTGGGCGATGGCCAGGCGCTCGCTGTATACATTGGGCAACATGGCTGAACCCAGCATCGACAAGCCCAAGGCCTCGCCTACCATGGCCATGGTGTTGGCGGTGAACTGGCCGGGGCAGGCGCCTGCCGAGGGGATGCAACTGCGCTCCATCAGGGTGAGATCTGCACGGGACATCTTGCCGTCCTGCACGCGGCCCACCGCTTCGATGGTGTCCAGTATGGTGGCCTGCTGGCCCAATGCGTGGCCCGGCAGGGTTGCACCGCCATACAGAAAGACGGCCGGCACATTAAGCCGCACCATGGCCATCATCATGGCGGGCAGCGTTTTGTCGCAGCCGGCCAAGGCCACCAGGCCGTCGTAGGCATGGCCGCGCACGACCAGCTCGACGCTATCCGCGATGGTTTCCCGGGACAGCAGGCTCATGCGCATGCCGGCATGATTCATCGAGGTGCCATCCGAAATGGAAATCGTCGTGAAGCTGACGGGAACGCCGCCGCCGGCGGCCACGCCCAGGCGCGCGCGATCAGCCTGAGGAGCCAGGCCCATGGAACATGGCGTGTTCTCGCCCTGGGTGCTGACGATCCCAACAATAGACTTGTTCAGCGCGTCGTCATCGAATCCGGTGGCACGCAGAAAGGCTCGGTGGGGGGCGCGGGACAAGCCCTGGGTAACCATGCGCGAACGATGTTTATGTAGTGACATAGTGTGTGGCAAGGCCTTGCTTAAAAGCTGGATTCGGCCAGCGCAGCGCGCTCGGCCAGTAGTTTATCGAAGGGCCAGCAAATATCGCTTTCCATGGCGGCGCGGGCCTCTTCGGCGTCGCCTCTTGCCATGGCATCGACGATGCGGGCATGCAGCTCGCTGGAGGGGCGCTCTTCCGAATGCATGAGCTTGCGCGTTGCCCGTAGATACGGGCCCGACTGCAGCCAAAGGCTTTCTATCATGGCCATCATGGAATCTGACTTGGCCGCCCGGTAGATCGTGAAATGAAATTGCTGGTTGCTTTCCAGCCCGTAGTCGATGGCGCCCGCCTGGTTCAGCGATGCGCCGATCTGTTCGGCCAGTACACGTAGACGGGACAGTTCGTCGGCGCTGATGTGGTTTACCGCCCAGCCGGTTACCGTGCCCTCGATGAGTACCCGCGCCCGTCGAATGTCTTGCAGACGTTCGCGTGAAATGACCGGCACCCGCATGGAGCGGCTTTTCATGGGTTCGAGGGCTTTTTGCGCGGCCAGCCTGCGCAATGCCTCGCGTACCGGCATGGCGCTGGTGCCGAAAGCATCGGCCAGGTCTTGTATGCCAAGGACATCGCCGGCGGCGTAGTCACCGCGCATCAAGTGATCGCGCAAGCGACAGTACACCGCTTCGTTGACCGAGGTATGGACCACCGGCTGAATATCAATATGGGACGCCATGCTATCTTTGATCAAACATCAAAGCATCATGATGCCTGCTAATGTCGACCCACGGAACTCGGGAAATCCCGAGAAGGGGCGCTATGATGAAGGTCCTGGTGCGTTAGCGCTGCGATACAGAGACACCAATGAAGACAATACGCTACTATCTCGTGCCCAAGTCGCCCTGGACCTACCTGGGACACGAGCGCTTGCTCGAGCTTGCCCGCAAGCATGGGGCCGCGATAGAGCCCCGGCCATTCGGACTGACCCAGGCGGTCTTCCCGATTTCGGGCGGGTTGCCGCTCAACGAGCGTCCCGTCCAGCGCCAAGCTTATCGGCTGGTAGAGTTGCAGCGCTGGTCTGATTACCTTGGCTTGCCCCTCACGCTGCACCCCAAGCATTTCCCGGTGGATGATTTGGCCGCCTCGAAGATGATCATCTCGGTCGCACAGGCACACGGAAACGACAGCGCCCTGCGGTTGGCCGGCGCAATGTTGCGAGCTGTCTGGGCAGAGGAGCGCGACATCGCCGACACCGACACCTTGATCCAGCTTGCTAATGAAAGTGGATTGAATGGCGACGCCGTTTACGCCGCGCACGAGAACGGGGCCCCGCTTCTCGAGCGCTATACCCAAGAAGCCATCGACTTGAAGGTTTTTGGTGCCCCCTGGTATGAATACAACGGGGAGTCTTTCTGGGGCCAGGACCGCCTGGATTTCCTTGATCGTGCGCTGGCTGCTCCGGCGCGGTAGATTCTTGTTCGTAAGGTTCGCATGAAGACATCAACCAGCGGCGCGCTTCCTCTGGAAGGCATCAAGGTCATCGAGATGGGGCAACTGATAGCCGGCCCATTCGCAGGCAAGATACTGGGCGACTTCGGTGCGGACGTCATCAAGCTCGAACCGCCGGTAACCGGCGATCCCTTGCGCAAATGGCGCTTGCTGCATGAGGGCACATCGGTCTGGTGGCAGGTGCAGTCCCGCAACAAGCGCTCGGTCACGCTGGACTTGCGTCAACCGGAAGGCCAGGACATCGCCCGCAGGCTGATCGCCGAAGCCGATGTCCTGATCGAGAACTTCAGGCCTGGGACTCTGGAAGGCTGGGGCATGGGCTGGGAAGCCCTGCAGACGCTGAATCCGCGCTTGATCATGCTGCGCGTCTCGGGCTATGGACAAACGGGGCCTTATCGCGACTTGCCTGGCTTTGGACTGATCGGCGAAGCGATGGGCGGCCTGCGTTATCTTTGCGGCGAGCCGGGACGCCCGCCTGTGCGGGCGGGGATCTCCATTGGGGATTCCCTGGCAGGCCTGCATGGCGTCATCGGGGTGCTGATGGCGCTGATCCATCGCAGCAAGGCCGGCGGCCAGGGGCAAATGATAGATGTGGCCCTGTACGAGTCAGTCTTCAACATGATGGAAAGTTTGCTGCCCGAGTACAGTGCCTTCGGTGCCGTGCGTGAGCCGTCCGGCAGCAGCCTGCCGGGTATCGCCCCCAGCAATGCCTACCCGTGCCGCGATGGAAAGTACGCACTGGTTGCCGGTAACGGCGACAGCATCTTCAAGCGCCTGATGCAGGCGATAGGGCGCAACGATCTCGCAGAAGACCCGGAACTCGCGCAAAACGATGGGCGGGCAAGTCGTGCATCCGAAATTGACGCCGCCATAGGACAGTGGACGATGCAACGGGGGCTGCAAGAAGTGCTGGACGTGCTTAACGCTGCCAGAGTGCCAGTGGGGCGCATCTATACGGCTGAAGATATTGCTGCGGATCCGCATTACCGGGAACGCGACATGATTCTCGAAAGCACCTTGCCCGACGGCAAGCGGGTGGATGTCCCTGGCATTATTCCCAAGCTGGGAAGTACGCCCGGACGCGTCAGGCGCGAGGCCCCGCTGCTGGGCGAGCATACCGACAGCCTGCTTGAGTCCATGGGGATCAGCGAGGCAAGCCGTGACGAACTGCGCCGCCGAGGCGTGATCTAGCGTCCTTGCCACGAGCCCGCTGGGGGAATACTATGGATACATATCGTAATATGTAGGTGGCCGGACCATCCCTATCCGGCTGCACAGCCACGAGGCCGACATGATCGCGTTCTTCCAAGAGCTTAGCTGGATCACCGTATTCCAAATTATTATGGTCGATGTCCTGCTGGGCGGAGACAACGCCGTGGTTATCGCGCTGGCATGTCGCAATCTGCCACCCAAGCGGCGCATGCAAGGCATACTGTGGGGCACCGGGGGGGCGATCGCACTTCGGGTCGTGTTGATCTTCTTTGCGCTGACCTTGCTGGCGCTACCTTTCGTTAAAATCGTAGGCGGGCTGCTGTTGCTCTGGATCGGCATCAAGCTATTGATACCTGAAGAGCACACCGGCGATATCCAGGGAAGCAGTTCTTTGCTGACTGCCATCAAGACGATTATTGCCGCCGACTTTGTCATGAGCCTGGATAACGTGGTGGCGATCGCTGGCGCGGCGCAACGCGCACACGCTGATCATCAAATGACCCTGATCATCTTTGGCTTACTCGTCAGTGTTCCCATCATTATCTGGGGCAGCACACTATTGCTGCGCTTGCTCGATCGCTTTCCCATCATCGTCACCTTGGGCGCCGGCCTGCTCGGCTGGATAGCCGGCGGCATGCTGCTGACCGACGTTTTTGTCTTCCGTTTTTTCGGGCCACCCGATACGCTTACCAAGGTGGCGGTCGAAGTTTTCTGTGCGGCCCTGGTCATGGCCACGGGTCACTGGATTGCTTCCCGGCACCATGCCGAGCGCGACGAAGTCCAGCGTTCAGCGTGAGTCCTCAGAGCTTCCTGACCGATTATCCACCGGCGGAGCGTCCGGCGTGGCTCGGCCCGGGTCGGCCGCATCTTCCGCTTCCAGTCCGGGCGGAAAATTCGCCTTCGTGGTTGGCGAGTTCGGATCCACTGGCGCGTTCATCATCGATCGATGTTCGCCCTTGATCTTGTTCTTTACTTTTTGGTGATCCTTCTCACTGGTTTCCTTCTGGAAAGAATCCTTGCGGACATCCGTTTGCGGCTGTTCAGACTTGGAAGGCATAAGACACCTCGTGGTTAGGCATGCTCGGACATGCGCATCAAGGCAATTGTCGTACCCGAGTGCTAGGCGCTCCTGCTTCTGGCGAGCAACTCGGTGACCTGTGCGTCGCTGGTTTGGGGGAAGCTCACATACCAGAGGCCCACGGCACGAAATATGGCCGGGGTGGCCAGGCACACAATACGATCGGCCTCCCGGCGAATTAACTGGTGAGCCTCCGACGATGCAACTGGCACCGCAGCCACAATCAGGGCCGGATCTTGTTGGCGTATGGCCATGATGGCTGCCTGCATGGTGGATCCCGTCGCAAGCCCATCGTCCACGACAATGATGGTTCTATCGGCGACCACAGGGGGTGGCCGATCACCGCGATACGCATCCACCCGACGGTCCAGCTCCGCGCTTTCGATCTCTATTACCTGGGCGATGGCTTCCTGCCGGATGTTCAATGCGCGTACCACATCCTGTTTCAGTATGGTGATGCCTCCCGGGGCGATGGCGCCCATGGCATATTCCCGGTTCATGGGCGCGCCCAGCTTGCGCACCACCAGCACATCCAACGGCGCATGCAACCTTGCCGCAACTTCGTAGGCGACAGGCACGCCCCCACGAGGCAGCCCCAGTACCAGCAAGTTGCCATGGCGCCCGTAATCTTGTAGCAAAGCGTCGGCCAACTGCCGGCCGGCATCTGCCCGATCCGTGAACAGGGCATTCATGCATGCTCTTCAGATAAGTGGGTTATTTTCCAGAGGGCTTCTTTTCCAGGAAGGCGGGCGTGTCGTCGCGCGGGCTCAGTCCGGAAGGGGCATCCTCGGACGCTTGCGGATTGGGGTTCCCGTCGAAACGTGTGGCCTTGTGCTGTGGCTCGACGTCCGATTTGGCGGTGTCCGGCGCCGGCTGGTCACGCGTCTTATTGCCCGGATCGGTTGCGGACGGCGCTGAGGAATTGTCCGGGCGCTCAGGTAATTCAGACATACGATTCTCCTCAAAGTTTATTGGTCAACCTTGCGAAGGGCAGCAAATGTAGTGCCTGACCAAAAGACGGCATGGCAGTTGCCTCTACGTCGCATGCAAATTTTTCGAAACTATCGGGATGCCATCAAGAGATGGTTGCGGTACGACGAGGTTCGAATACCCGTGCAGACCGCAAGCGCTGTATTGCTCGCTTACGTTGTGGGTAGCATCGTTGATCCCGAGAACATATCGTGGGCGGTGTTTTCATCGCTCTTTGTCGTCCAGGCCAGCATAGGCGGGACCGTTAGCGCCGCACTGGGGCGCATGGCGGGCGCACTATTGGGCGCCGCGCTTGCGGTGTTGCTCGTTATGGTGCTTGGCGAGGGCAACTGGCGTAGCGCACTCGCGCTGGTGATAGGTGTCGGCTTCATGAGCGTCTTGACGGCACGCTGGCCGATTTTGGGATACGGGTTGGTGACCGTGACCATCATTGCCGTTGCGCCGGAGTTCGCACTGGTCGAGGGCGCTTTCAAGAAGGTAGTGGCAATCGTCGTTGGCTCCAGTTGCGGGATAGCTGCGGCTTTTGCTGTCCTGCCCATGTCGGCATGTCGATCCCAGCAAGCTTATCTGGCTGCGGCCTTGCGATCTTGTGGCGACTTTGTGGTCGAGTGTACGAGCTGTCTGGTGGGAGGGCGCGAGGGCAAGAACCGCAGTTCCGACCGTCTTATCGGCAGAGCCCTGGACGGCGCGCGTGAAATGTCGCGTCAGGCTCGGATCGAAGCAAAGGCCCCCATCATGCGCCATGGATTCTCTGTCGACGCGCTCCTACCGGAGATCGAGCGCTTCCGCTATACGCTGACGCTACTGGACCGCTACAGCGATGAGCCTATTTCGGAGGAACTGCTAGGACGGCACAAGATGGCGCTGGTGGATCTGGCGGACGATATGGCTCGATGGCTGAAAGTGGCGGCCGACGCGATAGAGTCTGGCCAGGAGTGCACCGACTTGAGGGATGTATGGGGCCGCTATAAGGAGCTTTCAGAGCACATGGACGTAACGGTCGATGAGGGCCGCCTTTCAGCGGGCGACACAGAACGCATGATGGCCTTGAAAGGCGCTTTCTATACGGTGCTTTCCAACATGACGTCGCTTGCCGAGCAGGTTAATCATTGCCGTGATCGGGCGCAGCAGGCCACCTGAATGGCGCTGCCTTGGTGAAGGGGGCGTGCAGCGCCGAAGGCGGGCGCTGCACGGGGCGATCAAGCCTCGATTTGATCAACATTGCCGGACGCCAGGTACTCGTGCAGTTCGTTGACGACTTGAGCGCGGGTCTTGGTGCTTTCAGCGGCTGCGACGGGCGGATAGTCCAGTTCGCCTTGGCTTAGTTCACCAGCGGCGCGTGCGGCTGCCAGTTCGGCCAGTACTTGGTCGCGGCTTTTGCTTTCGCTGGAAACGATTGCTGGCGGGTAGTTGAGTTCGCCGCGGGTAAGCTGGCCGCTTTCACGGGCTTGCTGAAGCTCGGCAACGACTTGAGCGCGGGTGACTGTGGTGGTTTGCTCGGCTTGTGCTGCCCCTGCAAACATGGCTGCGGAGATGATGAGGGTGGTGGCTACGGTTTTCATACTGAACTCCAATGAGGTAGATGGATTAAAGGTATCGGGATGCTGGCTTGTGGCCGGCAATGTGTGTCTCGATGGGTTCCAGTATGCAGATCGAATCACTAGGGATAAACCCTGGTTTGCGGGAAACATAGTTCCATTAAAGCGAACAATGAGTGCGTTTCATAGGGGATTAGGCTGAGGCTATGACGGTCATTGAGGAAATTGTTCGCGTTTTCCTTTTGATTCGATGTTTCTTTTGGACTGATTAGTCTTTCTGAGGCTGGCACTTCACTGTCGTTTTTCTAAGCACGGCCCGGGGTGGGTGGGGCTGGCTGGGCTCGACGGTCACGACCCCGGCTTGCGCCGGGGCAAACCTTGCGTCAGCGCCGCAGCGGGGCGCCTGCGGAACTCGCAACGTCCGGGCAGTGCCCGGACACCCGCGTTGCTCGG
>SMFF01000470.1_pt1 | contig 12517 bp, 11 predicted proteins | sample 2456181 | NCBI WGS metagenome assembly SMFF01 (sample SAMN10132611, study PRJNA489261) | soil metagenome | isolation source: day120 antibiotic-loamy sand soil ammended with raw manure from dairy cow... | place: USA | collected 2015-04-01
GGCGAGCTGATGATCGAGCGCAGCGTGCTGCGCGGCCAGGTGCTCTCCTTCGTGCCGACCGAGTTCGGTCGCGAGGCGGGCGCTACGTTCCTCGCGCGCCCAGCCGTGGAGGCATCCGACATCATCCTGCCGCCCGGAGTGCTGGATGAGGTGGTGCAGCACGTCGTCGGCATCGGCGAGCATCGTGCCGAGTTGACGCAGGCCGGGCAGCATCTCAAGCGCGGGGTGCTGCTGTATGGCCCGCCCGGCACGGGCAAGACGTTGACGATCCGACACCTGCTGTCGCGTACCTCCGGGGTGACTGCCGTGTTGCTGACGGGTGCCAGCATCCGCTTCATCTCGGCTGCGGCCGAGATCGCACGGACCTTCCAGCCGTCCATCGTGGTGCTCGAAGACATCGACCTCGTGGCGATGGAGAGGCATGCCTCGCCGCAACCCCTGCTGTTCGAGGTGCTGGAGGCGCTCGACGGACTCGACGGCGACGCAGACGTCGCGTTCGTGATGACGACCAACCGGGTGGACGTGCTCGAACACGCGCTTGCGCAGCGGCCCGGCCGCGTCGATCTGGCGGTCGAGGTGCCGCTGCCCTCCCTCCAGGAGCGCGAACGGCTGTACCGGCTGTACGCGCGGGAGGTGACGTTCTCGGAGCGGATGCTGCGCTCGGCAGCGGAGGCCACGGAAGGTGTGACCGCGTCGTTCGCGAAAGAACTCGTGCGTCGCGCCGTGCTGATGGCAGCGACCGGCGGCGAGCCGCCGGCGGACGCGCATCTCGAGCAGGCGCTGGGGGAACTGACGAGTGAGCGCCAGCGGCTCACGCGCAGCGTGCTGGGTGGGGCCCCACAGGTGGAATAGAGCGGGCAGTTGCGAACTCGCGTTCGCGGAGCGGGGATCGCGTCAGCGGCGTCGTGAGGGCGCGCGGCGCGCGAGCACCCGCACGAGGTTGCGGCGCTCGCCGGTCGCGGGCAGCGTGATCGGCTGCGTCACGATCGCGTCGACCACCATCGAGCCGTCGCTCGGGCCGACGACCGGGATCGGCGTGGTCGGGGTGACGAGCGCGGGCGCGATCGGCCGGTGCGTGAGATCGCGGTGCGCGCGCACGTAGGCCGGGATGAGAATGACCATCGCGCCGAGCCAGGCGAGCGGGTTGCTCCAGACGACGCCGACGTAGCCGAAGGCGGCGCCGAGCACCACGGCAGCACCCACGCGCATGACGAGCTCGACCACGCCGGTCACCGTCGGGACCATCGTGTGGCCGAGTCCCTGCAGCGCGCCGCGCAGCACGAAGAGCACCCCGAGCGCGGTGTAGCACGCGCCGTTGATCACGAGCATCTCGGCGGCCATCGCAGCCACCGCATCCGATTGATCGCCCACGAACAGCCGCACGAGCGGGGTGCCGAGAGTGATGAAGACGGCTCCGAGCAGCACCGCCGCGCCGATCGACATCCAGGTGCCCTGCAGCACGCCACGCCGGATGCGGTCGGGTCGGCCGCCGCCGAAGTTCTGCGCCACGAACATCGACACCGCGAGCCCGAGCGACTGCAGCAGCGCGACAGCGAGACCGTCGACCCGCGACGCGGTCGTGTACGCGGCGACCGCATCCGCTCCGAGATCATTGAGGCGGATCTGCACCGCGAGCGTGCCGATGGCGATGATCGAGGCCTGAAAGCCCATCGGCAGTCCGAGCCGCAGGTGGACGGCAAGGTCGGTACGGCTCACTCGCCAGTCGGCGCGACGCACGTGGAGGGCCGGAACGCGACGGCGCACGTACTCGAGGCACAGCAGCACCGACACGGCCTGCGACACGACCGTGGCGATGGCAGCGCCCGCGACGCCCCAGCCCAGCGGGCCCACCATGAGGATGACGAGGCCGATGTTCAGTCCGCACGCGATCATGAGGAACACGAGCGGCGTGCGGGAGTCGCCGATGGCCCGGATGATCGCCGCCAGGTAGTTGAAGAACATGATCGCGCCGGCGCCGAGGAAGTTGATCTGCGCGAACACCACGGCCTCGTGCAGCAGCTCGGCGGGGGTGTTCATGAGGCGCAGCGCCGCATCGGTGACGAGCGGCGCGCCGATCGTCAGGATCGCTGTGGTGGCGCCCGTGAGGATCGTGCCCGTTGCGACCGAACGGCGCACGCCGGCGGCGTCGCCCGCGCCGAACGCCTGCGCGGTGGGGATCGCGAATCCGGAGGTGAGTCCCCAGGCGAAGCCGAGCAGCAGGAAGAGCAGGCTGCCGGTCGCCCCCACGGCGGCGAGCGATCCGATGCCGAGGTAGCGCCCGACGACGACGGCATCGACGACCTGGTAGAGCTGCTGCACGACGTTGCCGACGAGCAGCGGCGCGGAGAACAGCAGGATGACGCGCCAGGGGCTGCCTGTCGTGAGTGAGGTGGGCATGGGGCTCCGGAAGATGACATGACGAAAGCCCCCGGCGCGGCGGGGGCTTTCCGTGGTGGCTCCGACGGGCGTCGATCCCGTGACCTCACGACTCTCATCGTGGTGCCGAAGCCGCGTCTAGTGTACGGCCAACTTCACCTCTGCGAGCGCGGCAGCTGTCGATGCGTCCCACACGTGCGACCTCGACATGTCGATGACGACCATCACAGCGGGCTCTAGACGGTTGCGAGGACGCCGGCGACAGACTCGAGGGATCCGGGAACGAGTGCGTAGTAGGCCCAGGTTCCGCGCTTGGAGCGGGTGAGGAAACCAGCGTCCATCAGGATCTTCAGGTGGTGCGACGCCGTCGGCTGGGACAGCTCGAGGGGTTCCTGCAGATCGCAGACGCATGCTTCCTGATCGGCGTGCGAGGCGACGATCGACAGGATGCGGACACGGGTGGGGTCGCCGAGTGCCTTGAAGGTGCGGGCGACGGCTTCGGCGTCCGTCGCGGTGATCGTCTCCTTCGACAGCGGGCTGCAGCAGGCGGCGGCCGACACATCGGTGACGGGCAGGGGTTCGGCGACGGGCGGCACACTGACCGATATGACGCTCATCGACCTGACCCGTCCGCCGGTCTACAGCTCGCGCCTCGCCACCCTGCCGGTCGCCATCATCGGCGCCGGACCGATCGGCCTCGCCGCAGCGGCGAACCTGGTCGAGCGGGGAATCGACTTCGTCATTTACGAAGCCGGCGACACCATCGCCGACAGCATGCGCCAGTGGGGGCACATCCGACTGTTCTCACGATGGAAGCACCTCGTCGACCCGGCCTCGCGTCGCCTACTCGAAGCGACCGGGTGGGTGCATCCGGATGAGGACGGTCTCCCGACCGGTGCCGACTTGGTGGAGCAGTACCTCGCGCCGCTCGCCGCCCTTGAGTCGATTGCGTCGCGCATTCGCACTGGAGTCGAGGTGTCCGCGGTCGCGCGTGAGGGGATGGACCGGACGCGTACTGCTAACCGGATGACTACTCCGTTCCTTCTTCGCGTGAACGACCACGGCGACATCTCCGAGTTCACTGCCCGTGCCGTGATCGACGCGTCGGGCACGTACCGATCGCCGAACAGCCTCGCCTCCTCCGGGCTCGAGCCCCTCGGACTCCCGGAGGTCGCGGACCTGGTCAGCCACGCACTGCCCAACGTGCTGGGTCGTGGCCGGGTCCGATTCGCAGGACGCCACACCACCGTCGTCGGCGCCGGCCACTCCGCCGCCAATACACTTCTCAACCTCGCGACCCTCGCCGAATCCGAGCCCGGCACCCGGATCACCTGGGCGATCCGTAACGCATCCGCTGTCCGCGTCAGCACCTCGCCGGACGACGAGCTCGAAGCTCGGGCTTCTCTCGGCACGCGAGTCGACGCCCTCGTCGCATCCGGTGCGATCGAGGTGCTGGACCGGTTCGAGATCGTCCGGCTGTCGCGTCAGGGCGACGCAGTCCGCATGGTCGGGTCTCGCGCCGGTGAACTTGTCGATCACGACACCGATCGGATCGTGAATGCGACGGGGTTCCGTCCGAACCTCGACATGCTCCGCGAGGTGCGGCTGGAGCTCGACGACATCGTCGAGGCGCCGAAGCGAACCTGTACTCTTGCGGCACCGTCGAGCCGCACGGGTTCGCCGAACTGCAGCAGCCCGAGAACGGGTTCTTCCTCGCCGGCATGAAGAGCTACGGCCGCGCCCCAACCTTCCTCCTCGCCACCGGGTACGAGCAGGTCCGCTCGATTACCGCCTGGCTCGCCGGCGACATGGCCGCGGCGACCAAGGTTGAACTGGTGCTTCCCGCGACCGGTGTGTATTCGACGTCGGCGGGGCCGGAGCAGTTGTCGTCCGGCTGCTGCTCGTGAACGTCCGGCCGACGCGGCCGGAGGATTGGCCGCAGGTCGAGCAGATCTACCGCGAAGGCATCTACGCCGCGTTCCTCGAGGCAGCGGAAGCCGCCGGGTACTGGGACCGTGCAGTCGAGTATTTTCCCCGAGAACGCGGCCAGTATCACGCTCCACGAGAGGCACGGGTTCCGCACCGTCGGGCGTCGTGAGGCGATCGCCCTCATGACCTACGGACCGTACAAAGGTCAGTGGCGTGACACTGTGCTCGTCGAGTGGCGCAGCACGAAGCAGGGACGCTAGGCCGCGACCACTCGAGGAACGAGACCGTTGACCCGGCGTGCCAGCTCGTCGAACGCCAGCTCGAACGCCTGCGGGTCCCCGGCGCGCACCGGATCGGGCACCGACCAGTGCAGCGCGTCGACCGCGCCGAGTTCCTCGTGCGCGTTGTCGCAGACCGTGACGATGTAGTCGCCGGACTCGCGGATCTCGTCGAGCAGTCGCGGACGCTGGTTGCGGAGGCTCAGCCCATGCTCGCGAGCGGTCTCGATCGCAGTCGGATCGATCCGCTCCGCCGGGTGCGTTCCCCCGGACGCGGCCGGGACCTTGCTGGCGCGGTTCCAGAGCGCGACGGCGAGCTGCGACCGAGCCGAGTTCCCCGTACAGACGAACACCACTCGCTTCGCGGTGATGGTCTGCCCGATACCGAGCTCGCTCAGCGCTGAGCCTTCAAGACGGACGTAGCTGCGGCGGCGGTCGGCTTCCGAGCGACCGCGGCCGACGATGCCGGCGTTCTCAAGAACGTTGAGGTGATGAGCCAGCAAATTCGACGCCAGCCCGAGCCGCGACTGCAGCTCGCTGGGAGACCAGTCGCCAAGCGTGAGCAGGTCGACCATCTCCAGCCTCACCGGCTCCGCCAGGGCTGCATGCCGCGCCGCCCGCTGCCCGATCGTTAGCTCGCTGTTCATTGACTCAATCTTGACTGAGGTAACGCGAACAGTCAAGATGGGCAACGACATGACAACCACCACACCTACCACCACCTCGACGCTCTGGCGACGACTCGTCGCCGAGTTCCTCGGCACCGGGCTGCTCGTCGCGATCGTGGTCGGATCCGGGATCATGGCGTCCCGCCTCTCGCCGGACGACGTCGGGCTGCAGCTGCTCGAGAGCAGCCTCACCACCGCCCTGGGCCTGGCCGTGTTGATCCTGGTGCTCGCGCCCGTCTCGGGCGCCCACTTCAACCCGGTCGTCTCACTCGTCGACCTCGCCGCCCGTCGCGGCCGCCAGTCGGTCGAGACGATCGCCTATTTGGTTGCCCAGATCGTCGGCGGCACCGGCGGGGCGATCCTCGCCAACGCGATGTTCGCCATCCCAACGGGCATCGCGACCACCGACCGAGTCGACCTCGGGACGCTCATCGGCGAGGTCGTCGCGACCGCCGGCCTCATCCTGGTCATCCTCGGCCTCGCCCGCTCAGGTCGCCCGACCTTGATCGCCGTTGCCGCCGGCGCCTACATCGGCGCCGCCTACTGGTTCACCAGCTCCACCTCATTCGCCAACCCCGCCGTCACCATCGGCCGCGTCTTCTCCGACACCTTCGCCGGCATCACGCCGACCTCAGCCCTCCCTTTCATCTGCGCCCAGCTGATCGGTGGAGCCATCGGCCTCGCGATCGTGACGCTCCTGTTTCCCCGCACCACGACAAGAACGGAACCCTGATGACCGACAAGCCCGTCGTCCTCTTCGTCTGCATCCACAACGCCGGCCGCTCCCAGATGGCCGCCGGCTACGCCCGCGCCCTCTCCAACGGCGCGGTCCACGTCCGCTCCGGGGGCTCCGAGCCTGGCGACCAGATCAACCCGATCGCCATCCAGGCCATGGCCGAGGAAGGCATCGACATCTCCGAAGCCGTTCCGCAGCTGATGACCACCGAGCAGGTACGCGAGTCCGACGTGGTGATCACCATGGGCTGCGGCGATGTCTGCCCGATCTTCCCTGGCAAACGCTACGAGGACTGGGAACTCACCGACCCCAAGGGCAAGTCCCTCGAGGAAGTCCGTGTGATCCGCGACGACATCCGCGGCCGCGTCGAGCACCTCCTCGCCGAAATCCTTCCCGCGAAGGTCTGATCGTGGAGATCTCCGCGCGTCGCGGACTGCCAGGGCTTAGCTACCCGGATGACTACCTGAAACGACTCGCGACAGAGCTGAGCGAACAGTTCGCGGGCACGTTCGGGCAAGAGACGGTCGAGCGATACGTCCTTGAGTCGTACACCGCCCTCCTCCGCACCGCGACGGTGAAGGCGCATCTCGCGAACCGAGTCAGCCGATTCGCGACCGACCGCCTGACCGCCCTCGCCCAAGCCAAGGGTGCTCTGCCGCGAGACGTTCCCGAGGTGCTGTTCGTGTGCGAGCAGAACGCCAGCCGCTCCCAGATGGCTGCCGCGCTCACCGATCAGCTCTCGCAGGGACGCGTGCAGGTGCGCTCCGCAGGGTCGATGCCCGCGGCCGAACTCAACCCCGCGGTGGTTCAGGCCATGCAGGAGATCGGCCTCGACGTGGGCCAGGCGTTCCCGAAGCCGCTGACGGACGACGTGGTCCAGGCGGCTGACGTTGTCATCACCATGGGTTGCGGTGATGCTTGCCCGCTCTACCCCGGCAAGCAATACCAGGACTGGGAGCTCGACGACCCCGAGCAGCTTTCGATCGAAGACGTACGGCGGGTACGCGATGAGATCCGCGCGCACGTCGAGACGCTTCTTTCGTCGCTGCGGGTCTCGGCATAGTTTGCGGATCTCCGACAGCGCGATCCAAGATCGCGTCCCCGTCATCGCGCCACGCATCTACTCCGCTTGAACGGGTCAGGCAGTGCTGTCGTCCTCGTCGGCATTGTCCGTGCCATCTCTCATCCACGCAAAGGCGCTATTGATGGCGTCCTCGTCTGTGCCGAGCAGGCCGTGGAGGATGTTGCGGCAGCGCTCCATCGCGTGCGTCTCGATCGACCACCACTCGGAGTGTGAGACTCCGCTGGCCATGTAATACAGCTGGCGGTAGAAGTCGATGAGGCCGGCTTCCTGCGCCATGGCGCGGATCGACTTGCCCGAGAACGAATCGCTCGTGTCGACATCGCGGTAGTCGAGCACATCGTCGTTGTGGCTGAGTTTTCGCAGCTCGTCGACGATGCTGGAGAACGCCTCGCGCCGTGCGTCTTCCGGGATCTCGTCGAGGATCTTCGCGTAGAGCTTTGCCTTGCCAAATCCGAAGTCCTGGTATTGCTTGTAGATCCCGACGTCCTGCTTGCTCATCCAGCGCAGAAGGATGCGTGCTTCCACCAAGGCGCGGGTGATGTGGGAGCCGTGCTCGGCGCACCAGAGATCCGGCACCCCCAGCGCGGTGATGACATCGCGGCCGGCCCGGGCAACCAGGCCCGAATGTACCTCCTGCCGTTCGTGGTGGTAGAGATTGGCGGGGGACGTTTCGAGCGCCTCGACGTAGCTCGACAGCAGGTCCATTGCGAACTCCCGCAGGTGCCCGCCACCGTCTGGCATCGCACTGGGTGCCGTGTGAGTCGCCGACTCGGAGGCGTCCGAAGTCGGCGACTCTTCACTCTTGTCGCTTTCAGTGTCGGGCATCGACTTCTCCTCGGTGGTCTCGTCGTCGTAGTCCCGCTCCCGCAGGCACCTGGTCGTCATAGAGTTAGCGCCCCAGAACACGCGCGCCCACTTCAGCGACGGCTCGTAGTAGTCGGGGTCGTTGTGGAGGCGTGCGCCTCGCGAAGCGCCCCACATCGATCGGACCGCGGAGTCCGCTGCGTCTCGCGTAGCCGAATCGTTCGGATACGGCGCCAGAAGCTCGATCGTCATCTTGTTCGTCGTTAGCGTCTTCGCCACTACTCCTCCCCAGATCGGCAGGCATTTGACCAGCGCCTCATGGTGGTCGTCGGCAATCACATCTGTCAGCGCGTGGACCAGAAGGTCGATATCTGCCTGCGAGGGGGCCTTCGCCTCACCTTCGGTGAACCAGGCCGCCGGCCGAAACGGGTACGAGTTCAGGGCGTTCTCGATGTGGGACGGCAGAAGCCCATGCTCAACGGCTCGGGCACGACACGACTTCCTTGCTTTCGGGACCGCGTTGCCAAGTCGCTCAAGAGAGGTGAGGCGTCCGTCTAGCCCGTCGGACAAGACGATCGGAGTTGCTTTCCCCTTCAGGTCGGCCAGTACGGACCTCTGCCAATCGACCATGTTTCGAATGCCGTCGTGTCCCATCTCGGAGACGACAAGTACCGGCCAGAGCAGATCAGGCAGGTCGTCACGCACCCAGTTGCCGATGTCGAGCACCATGGTGGCCGAAAGCGGCGACCTGTACATGCGGCCCGAGCGAACGTGACCCGACAGCGGGCCCCTGGACTCGGTCGGGTCCGGGAAGGTCACGCCGCCAGCGTAAGGCGCAGCTCCGATGCCCGCCGATCGACGCTGACCTCACGAATACCGACCTGCGTGCAGTTATGTGGGCACGAGTGGGCAAACTGGCCCGGCCCGGAGGATTGCTGACGCGATGACTAACGCCCTGAACAGGGCTTTCCGTGGTGGCTCCGACGGGCGTCGATCCCGTGACCTCACGATTTTCAGTCGTGCGCTCTACCAACTGAGCTACAGAGCCTCAGCGGTCGCCCGCTGATTGTTCAAGAGCCTCCCCTTTCGGAAAGGCTCTCGATCAGCGACCCTGACGGGACTTGAACCCGCGACCTCCGCCGTGACAGGGCGGCACGCTAACCAACTGCGCTACAGGGCCTTGCATATGAAATTGTACGGTGCGATTTGGTGACCCCAACGGGATTCGAACCCGTGCTGCCGCCGTGAAAGGGCGGTGTCCTAGGCCACTAAACGATGGGGCCATGACGGCGAACCGCATAGCAACCGACGCTCAAGCATACGTGGCGATCCGCCTTAACGCTAATCGACGCCGGAGTGCCACGACGCGAGGCGGATGCCGCCCCCAGCAGCCTGCGCCGCATCCGTTTTTCGTCGGATGCGGCCGCGCCGGGCGCGCCCTCCGCCACAACTTCAACTCATAGTTGAGGCTTGACCCGCCGCAGCATGCCTTGGCGACCGCGGCTCATGTTGTTAGTGTGAGTGATGTTGCTCATGTGACATAACGCCGAGACGACGTCACGGGACGGGGAGAGATGCAACACCGGGGGATCAGCCGCGCACAAGGCGCCGGATCGCGCGCGACCGCGATCGTGGCGGGAGCCGCATCGATCGCGCTCGCCTTCACCCTCGGCGTGCAGCCCGCCGTCGCGGCTCCGACAGCCGACTTCCCGAGCTGGACGGACGTTCAGGCCGCCAAGCGCGACGAGGCGGCCGCCAAGGCTCAACTCAAGTCGCTCAACGCGAGCATCGCCGCGGCGCAGGTCGAGGTCGACCGCACCCAGGCGGAGGCCGAGCGGCGCGGCACGGAGTACGCCGACGCGCAACAGAAGTTCGACGAGCAGTCGATGGTCACGCAAGCCGTGAAGGATCAGGCGGCCGCCGCTCAGGCCGAGGCCGACAAGGCGCGGCTCGAGTCGACGCAGCTCATCGCCAACCTCGCCAAGCAGGGCGGGGGCGGCGACCTCACCGCCGGACTGCTCGGCGACTCCGGGAACGCCGACGGCTACCTCTACCGCATCGGCACGATGCAGAAGGTCACCGAGCACAGCGACGCCGTGTACTCGAGGGCCCTGCAGCTGCAGAAGACCGCGAGCTCGCTCGCCGAGCAGGAGGTGCTCGAAGAGGCCAAGCTCGACGAGCTGCGGGCCGATGCGCAGGCCAAGTTCGAGATCGCCCAGGCGGCCCAGATCGACGCGCAGCAGAAGTTCGACGCGTTGCAGGTGGCCAAAGCCCAGGCCGAATCCCTCGTCGCCTTCCTCACCGAGAAGCGCGAGGTGACCGAGGCCGACTACCTCGAGGGGCTCAAACAGCAGTGGGGCTCGGGGGCCGCGGGCGAGGTCAGCGCGAGCGGATGGGCGCGCCCAGCCGGCGGCTACATCTCGTCGAACTTCGGCTGGCGCTACGACCCGATCAACGGCTCGCGCGCCTTCCACACCGGCGTTGACCTGGCGGGCGGATGCGGCATCCCGATCTACGCGGCTCACGCCGGCACCGTCGTGTACGCGGGGTGGTACGGAACTTGGGGCAACTACATCCGCATCGAGCACGGCGACGGCACCAACACCGGCTACGCGCACATCATGCCGGGCGGGATCGGCGTGCACGTCGGTCAGCAGGTCGGCCCCGGGCAGCTCATCGCGCGCACCGGCACGACGGGCCACTCCACCGGATGCCACCTGCACTTCATCGTGCGGTACGGCGAGACGCTGACCGACCCGGTGCCGTTCATGCGCAACCAGGGGATCACGCTTGGCTGATCGCCCCGATCGCCCGGAGCGTCCGGGAGGATCCGCGTTCCGCCGACCCGCCGGGCCGGCGGCGACCGCGGCTGTCTCGATCGCCGCGGCGTTCGCCCTCACCGCGACGGGTGGGATCTCGGTCGCGGCGGCACCGGGCGACGACTACCCCACGTGGGCCGAGGTGCAGGCCGCCAAGCAGAGCGAGTCGGCGAAGAAGGCCGAGATCGCCAAGCTCGAGGGCCTCGTCGGCGAACTGCAGGCCCAGGCGGCCGCGCTCGAGAAGGTCGCGATGCAGAAGGCGGAGGACGCCCTGCTCGCCCAGAACGAGCTGCAGGCCGCGGAGGCGAAGACCACCCGCCTCTCCGACCAGCTGGCCGATGCGACGCAACGCGCCGAGTCATCCGCGAAGCTCGCCGCGAGCCTGGTGGCGCGTCTCGCCCGCACGGGTGGCAGCGACGCGATGAACTCGCTCGTCTTCTCGTCGGAGGCCGACGCCGACAGCCTGCTCTCGCGGCTGGGAACGATGTCGAAGCTCAGCGAGTCGTCGGCGGCGCTCGTGGAGCAGGCCGTGTTCGATCAGAAGGCCGTGTCGTCGCTCACCGCCGAGGCCAAACTCGCCGAGGACGAACGTCGCGCGCGGGCCGAGGCCGCACAGCAGGCACAGTCGGATGCCGAGCAGGCCGCCGCGGACGTCGAGACGCAGGTCGCGGCGCAGCAGGCGAACCAGTCGGTGCTCTACGCGCAGCTCGCCAGCCTGAAGGGCACCACGGCCGAGCTCGAGCGCGCCTACGCGGAGGGTGTCGCGGCGCAGCAGCCGCAGCCGCCCGCGGGGGGAAGCCCCGGCGGGGGCACGCCCGGCGGAGGCACGCCCGGCGGAGGGACCCCGGGCGGCGGATCGTCCGACCCTGCCCCGCCGCCGACGCCCGTGACCTCGGCGGTCGACGGCGCGATCGCGTACGCGAAGGCGCAACTCGGCGAGCGGTACCAGCTGGGCGGCATGGGCCCCGACGCGTGGGACTGCTCCGGTCTCACCAAGGCGTCGTACGCATCCGTGGGTGTCTACATCGGCATCCACAGCTCGACCGACCAGTACAACTACATGGCCGCGCAGGGGCGTCTCGTGCCGTTCAGCCAGGCGCTGCCGGGCGACCTGATCTTCTACTCGGATGGCGGCTCGGCCACGATCGCGCGCAAGTACCACGTCGCGATCTACCTGGGTGGCGGCATGATGATCGAGGCCCCGAACCCGAGCGCGCCCGTGCGCATCGTCTCGGCGCGCGCCTACGACCGGGTGCCCTACGTGGGGCGCCCGACCGGCTGACCTCCGCCGCGCCTGCCAGCGGGTTGAGGAGCGCGGCGAAGCCGCGCGTCTCGAAACCCCGCGCCACGCCCGAGCGCCGCGGATTACCGCGGCGCAATGGAACTCAGTGCCCCGGGTAGGCCTCGACGCCCGCCTGCACGATGGCCTCGGCCTCGGCGGCGTCGCCCCAGCCCTCGGTCTTGACCCACTTGCCGGGCTCGAGGTCCTTGTAGTGCTCGAAGAAGTGCTCGATCTCCTTGCGGGTGTACTCCGGGATGTCGGAGACGTCCTGGATGTGCGCCCAGCGCGGGTCCTTGGCCTGCACGGCGATACGCCGGGGAAGAGCGGGTAGTCCAGCAGCACGAGCACGTCGACGGGGTCACCGTCGAGGCCGAGGGTGTTCTCGAAGTAGCCGTAGTCGGTGGGGTAGACGAACCCGGTGAAGAGCACGCGATCGAGGAAGACGCGGCCGGTCTCGTGATCGACTTCGTACTTGTTGCGGCTTCCCTTGGGGATCTCGATGACGGCGGCGTACTCGGCCATGGGGGCTCCTGTCGTTGCT
>SMFF01000546.1_pt1 | contig 12482 bp, 13 predicted proteins | sample 2456181 | NCBI WGS metagenome assembly SMFF01 (sample SAMN10132611, study PRJNA489261) | soil metagenome | isolation source: day120 antibiotic-loamy sand soil ammended with raw manure from dairy cow... | place: USA | collected 2015-04-01
GCCGCGCACCCGCTTGCCGTCCAGTTCCGGATAGACCGTGCCCAGATCGATGGTCAGCAGGTCGGCAGGCGCGGCATAAAGAGGCCACTGATACTCGCCCCCACGCTCACGTGCGGCATGAACCAGCGGCTCGTAGTAACCGGTGACAGTATTGCGTGCGGGCTTGCCGCTGGCGTCAAGCAAGCGCCATGGCTGCAGATGGGTTTGCAGAAACTGGCGCACCGCCTGCGCATCGGCGCCTTGCTCGCCCAGCCCCGACTGCGCGACCGCCGCGCATACCGGTTGCCAGGCACGCGGGGTGGCCCTGGCCTGCATGGCCAACGACCCGGACACCGGCCGCATCAAGCCCTTGCAGTTATTGACGAATGCCTTCCATACCTGTGTCAGGTCATCGGCCTGCCAGCCCGGCAAGGTGGCCCAGGACGCCTGTTGAAACTTTCCAGCCAAAGGCCGTGCCGGGGTGTCCGGCAATGAAGCCAGGGGCGGTACGCGCAGCGGCTGCTCGGCAATATTGACGGCGCCGGCGGCGGGTGTAGCCGTGGCAGGCGTGTCGGACTCGATCGGCACCGAACTGCAGGCTGCCAGCATAGCCAACAAAAGCGAAGAAAGCAGAATACGTTTCATAAATCTCGCAATAAACGACAGAATCAGTGCAGGGTGCGCGGCATCGCCAGAACGAATTCCTGGATGGGCACCTCGAAGGGAATGCCGTTTTCACCGACACAGTGGTAGGTGCCCCGCATGGTGCCCACTGGCGTGGGCAAGGGACAGCCGCTGGTGTACTCGAACGACTCGCCCGGGTTCAGCAGGGGCTGCTGGCCCACCACGCCCAGTCCACGGACTTCCTGCGTTTGCTGCTTGCCGTCGGTAATGATCCAGTGCCGGCTGATGACCTGGGCGGCGTGCTGCCCGCTGTTGGTAATGCGCACGGTATAGGCAAAGACGTATTGCTGCTCCGCAGGCTCGGACTGATCCGGCAAATATTGCGGTGTAACGATAACCTTGATGTCGTAAGGCTTCATTTTTCGGGTTCCAGTAAATGGTTCAGCCGTATTTAACAGGAATATCAGCGCTTACCTGCAATAATGACATATTCGCCGCTTTGCTTCCTGACCGACATGCCCTTTACCCGCCCTACCCGTATCGCCCCCAGCCTGCTTGCCGCCGACTTTGCCCGCCTGGGCGAAGAAGTCCGTAACGTTGTTGCGGCCGGCGCCGACTGGATCCACTTCGATGTGATGGACAACCATTACGTGCCCAACCTGACGATAGGGCCCATGGTGTGCGCCGCCATACGTCCGCACACGGACGCACCCATAGATGTGCACCTGATGGTCGAGCCGGTAGACGCCATTATCCCGCAATTCGCAAAGGCCGGCGCCAACATCATTACCTTCCACCCAGAGGCATCGCGCCATCCTGACCGCACGCTGTCCTTGATCAAAGAGCATGGCTGCAAGGCAGGGCTGGTTTTCAACCCGGCCACGCCGCTCGAATGGATGGACTACGTCATGGACAAGCTGGATATCGTGCTGCTGATGTCGGTCAACCCCGGTTTCGGCGGCCAGAGCTTCATTCCGGGTACGCTTGCCAAGCTTACGCAGGCCAGACGCAAGATAGATGCCTGGCAGCAAGATGGCGGCCAGCCCATCGCCCTGGAGATCGACGGCGGGGTCAAAGTAGACAACATTGCTGCCATCCGGGCCGCAGGCGCAGACAGCTTCGTTGCCGGCTCGGCCATCTTCAGCCAGCCAGACTATAAAACCGTCATTGATGCCTTGCGGAAGGAAATTCTGAAGGGCGAATCGATCTCGACCTAAGCTGCGACGAACTATCCGTCGCCGCCTGACCCGCCATCGTTTGCCGGACCGTGGCCAGCAATGCCACGCTATGAGCATAAAAATCGCCCACGATCGCGGCCTCGCGGTTGACTCGTCGCTTTTTCAATGCAGCAGCCATAACGCACACCTCATATTGCACGCCCCGCGGCAGAAGGCCGGAAGGCGAAAAGGAATGTAGCAAGCGCATGTGACAGCCATGTGTACTGCTGCCCACTATAAGGAAACCCACCCATGCGTTTTGACGCCATTTTGTTCGACCTGGACGGCACCTTGCTCGATACCATCCCCGACCTGGCCAACGCGGCCAACGCCATGCGCGAGGAGCTCGGCCTCGCGCCGCTACCGCAAGCCACGCTTGCCACCTATGTGGGCAAAGGCACCCCCAATCTGGTGCAACGTACGCTGGCCAATAATCCGGCAGCCACGGTGCCCGACCCGGCGCAACTGGCACGGGGTCTGGAGAGCTTCGGGCGGCACTACCATGCCGTCAATGGGGACGCGGCCACCCTGTACCCCGGCGTGCTTGACGGCCTGGCAGCCTTCGCCCGGGCTGGTGTGAAGATGGCTGTCGTCACCAACAAGCCGACCGAATTTACCGTCCCCTTGCTTGAACGCTTCGATATTGCCTCTTATTTTTCTGGTGTGGTGTGCGGCGATACCTGCGAAGAGAAAAAGCCCGATCCCATGCCCATGCTGCATGCCTGCGAGCTGCTGGACGTGTCCCCGTCCAAGGCGCTGGCCATCGGCGATTCGGTCAATGATGCGCTGGCTGCCAAGGCCGCAGGCATCACCGTGCTGGCCGTTCCTTATGGTTATAACGAAGGCATGGACGTGCGCACTCTTGAAGTCGATGATATAGTTACGTCCATAGCGCAGGCTGCCCAGTGGGCGGCGCGCCAATAAAATCCAGACCAAAAACATGACCGCTACCCTTTATTACCCCACCACGCTCCGCGCCAATTGGCGCTGGTGGCGTTTGTGTTCTGGGTAGCGGTAATCCACTCCCGGCCCCAAGACTCTGTCTTCGTGTGCCGTCAGCATTACCAGAAGAAGCTAAGCCCGGAACCAAAATTTGGCCGGGCTTTTTTGATTCCTGTCCCGGCCTGTATGCACCCCAACAGAGAAGACCATGACAGAAATCGAATTCAACGCGCTCGCGGCGCAGGGTTACAACCGCATACCGCTCATTGCGGAAACCTATGCAGACCTGGACACACCGCTGGCCATCTACCTGAAGCTTCCTTCATCGGCCTGCCTGCCAAGACTGTCATACGATCCAGCGGGCAACTGACCGAGGTCGTGCACCAGGGGCAGGTTGTCGAGTCGCACGAAGGCGACCCGCTGGCCTTCATCGAAGCCTACCAGGCCCGCTTCAAGGTGGCCTTGCGCCCGGGCATGCCACGATTCGCGGGCGGATTGGCCGGCTATTTCGGCTACGACACCGTCAGGCACATCGAACCGCGTCTGGGCGCGGCTACCAAGCCCTTCCCTGCCGGCCAGGACGAGGGCACGCCGGACATCATGCTGCTGCATATCGATGAACTGGTCATCGTCGACAACCTGGCTGGCCGCACCTATTTGATCGTCTACGCCGATCCGTCGCAGCCTGAAGCCTTTGCACTTGCGCGACGCCGCTTGAAAATCCTGCGCGAGAAGCTGCGTACGCCTGTCGTGATTCCCTATGCCTACGCCAGCATGCAAACGGAAAGCCGGCGCGACTTCGCCAAGAAGGACTACATAGACGCGGTCCTGAAAGCCAAGGAATACATCGCCGCCGGCGATCTCATGCAAGTGCAGGTCGGCCAGGTCATCGCCAAGCCGTTTCGCGATTCGCCCTTGTCGCTGTACCGCTCGCTGCGTTCGCTGAACCCATCCCCCTACATGTATTTCTGGAATTTCGATGACTTCCAGGTGGTGGGATCCTCGCCCGAAATTCTCGTCCGGCAGGAAATCATCAACGAAGCAGACCGTGAAAAGACTATGGTAACGATCCGTCCGCTGGCCGGCACGCGCAAACGCGGCGCAACCCCCGAGGAAGACCTGCAACTGGCCGAAGAGCTGCTGGCCGATCCGAAAGAGCGCGCCGAACACGTCATGCTGATCGACCTGGCGCGCAACGACGTAGGCCGGGTGGCCAAGACTGGCACCGTGCAGGTTACCGATACCATGACCATAGAGCGCTACTCGCACGTCATGCATCTGGTGTCCAACGTATCGGGCCAATTGCATGATGGCATGAGCAATATGGACGTACTGCGCGCCGCCTTTCCGGCCGGCACGCTTACCGGCGCGCCCAAGGTGCGGGCCATGGAGATCATCGACGAGCTCGAGCCCGTGCGGCGCGGCATCTATGGCGGTGCGGCAGGTTACCTGAGTTACGGCGGCGAGATGGACGTCGCCATTGCCATACGCACCGGCATCATCAAGGACGGCATGCTTTACGTACAAGCGGCCGCCGGCATCGTGGCTGATTCGGACCCCGAAAAAGAATGGCAGGAAACAGAGGCCAAGGCACGCGCCGTACTGCGCGCCGCCGAACAAGTCCAGTTTGGACTGGACGAACCCATTTAATGCATGCCTCTGGAGAATTCACATGTTATTGATGCTCGATAACTACGACTCGTTTACCTATAACCTGGTGCAGTATTTTGGCGAACTGGGTGAAGACGTTCGGGTACTGCGCAACGATCAGACCACCGTGGCCGAAATCGCCGACATGAAGCCAACACGGATCTGCGTCTCGCCCGGCCCCTGCTCCCCCGCGGAAGCCGGCATATCGGTAGAGTTGATCAAGCATTTCGCCGGCAAGCTGCCCCTATTGGGCGTTTGCCTGGGGCATCAGGCCATCGGCGCAGCCTTTGGCGGCAATGTCGTGCGCGCGCGCGAACTTATGCATGGCAAGGTGTCGCCGATTACCCATACCGGTACCGACCTCTTTACCGGCCTGCCGTCGCCGTACACCGTGACGCGCTATCACTCGCTGGCGGTAGAGCGCGACACGCTGCCCGACTGCCTGGAAGTTACCGCGCAGACCGAGGACGGCGAAATCATGGGCTTGCGTCACAAGACCCTGCCCGTCTATGGCGTGCAGTTCCATCCCGAATCCATCCTCAGCGAGCACGGACATGCCCTGCTCAAGAATTTCCTGGACATCTCATAACAACAAACCCACTGACGGAACCCCGACCATGACCATCACCCCCAACGAAGCCCTTCTGCGCTGCATCGAGCATCGCGAGATTTTCCATGACGAAATGCTGCACCTGATGCGCATGCTGATGCGCGGCGAGATGACTCCCCAGATTGCCAGCGCCCTGATCATGGGTTTGCGCGTCAAGAAAGAAACCGTAGGAGAAATCACCGCCGCAGCCGAGGTGATGCGCGAGTTTGCATTGCCGGTGCACACCGCCTGCGCGGACGATCTGCTCGATATGTGCGGCACCGGGGGCGATGGTTCCAACACCTTCAATATTTCCACTGCGGCAATGTTCGTTGCGGCGGCCCAGGGCGTCAAGATCGCCAAGCACGGCAACCGCAGTGCCTCGTCTTCATCCGGCAGCGCCGACGTACTGGAGGAATTGGGCGCCAACGTCATGGTTAGTCCTGAGCAGGTAGCCGAGAGCATCGAACGTATCGGCATCGGCTTCATGTTTGCGCCCGCTCATCATGGCGCCATGAAGAACGTGGCTGCTGTGCGCAAAGAGCTGGCCGTACGCACGATTTTCAATATTCTTGGACCCTTGACCAACCCGGCCGGGGCGGCTAACCAGTTGATGGGCGTGTTCCACCCTGACCTGGTCGGCATACAAGTTCGTGTATTGCAACGGCTCGGCTCGCGGCACGTGCTGATCGTGCATGGCAAGGACGGCATGGACGAGGCGTCACTGGGCGCAGCCACGCTGGTCGGCGAGCTGAAAGACGGCCAGGTGCGCGAATATGAAATTCACCCGGAAGACTTTGGCATGCCCATGGTGTCCAACCGCTCCATCAAGGTTGGCAACCGCACTGAGTCGGCACAAATGCTGCTGCAGGCGCTCGACAACGTGGCCGGACCGGCTCGTGATATCGTTGGCTTTAACGCCGGCCTGGCGATTTACGCGGGCAACCAGGCCGACTCTATCGAGCATGGCCTGAAACTTGCTTTCGAGGCGATTGCCAGCGGTGCAGCGCGCGCCAAGCTCGATGAATTCTGCACTTACACCCGGACACTTAGCGCATGAACGACATTCTCGCCAACATACTTGAAACTAAAAAAATAGAGGTCGCCACCGCGCGCCAGATGCGCAGCGAATCCGATGTGCTGCGCGAGGCAAAAAGCCGCAAGGATTTACGCGGCTTCGCCCTGGCGATCGAAGAGAAAATCGCCCAGGGCAAACCTGCCGTTATTGCAGAGATTAAAAAAGCTTCGCCTTCCCGCGGCGTCATACGCGAAAACTTCAACCCTGTCGATATCGCCACCTCGTATGCCGCCCATGGCGCAGCCTGCCTGTCGGTACTGACGGACGTCAAGTTCTTCCAGGGGTCTTACGATTACTTGCGCCAGGCCCGCGCAGCCTGTGCACTGCCCGTCTTGCGCAAGGACTTCATGATCGATCCCTACCAGATCGCCCACGCCAGGGCACTGGGCGCCGACTGCATATTGCTGATCGTCGCGGCACTGACACCGCAGCAATTGCGCGAGTTCGAGACCGCGGCCATGGAGTTGGGCATGGATGTACTGGTAGAAGTGCACGACAGGGCCGAACTGGATACGGCGCTGCAGTTGCAGACCTCTTTAATCGGCATCAATAACCGCAATCTGCGCAGCTTCGAAACATCGCTGAAAACGTCCTTGGACCTGCTCGCGGCCGTGCCCGAAGGCAAGCGCGTGATTACGGAAAGCGGTATTTTGACCACCGAAGACGTCAAACTGATGCGCGACCACGACATCCAGGCCTTCCTGGTCGGAGAAGCCTTCATGCGCGCGCCTGAACCGGGCGTGGCCATGCACGAACTCTTCTTTGCGGCATGACGACGCTTGCCGACTGCCCGCTATGCCAGAGCAACGCTGAAGACGTCCTGTGGCGCAGCAGCCAGTTGCGCGTTATTGCGGTAAACGATAGCGATCACCCGGGGTTCACGCGAGTAATCTGGAACGACCATGTGTCTGAAATGACCGAGCTCGGCCCGCAGCAACGCCACGAGCTCATGCAGGCCGTCTGGGCTGTTGAACGGGTGCAGCGCCAGATCCTTCAGCCCGACAAGGTGAACCTTGCCGCACTGGGCAACGTCGTGCCCCACCTGCACTGGCACGTCATTCCGCGGTGGAAAGTCGACACGCACTTTCCCGAACCGATCTGGGCGGCGCCACCCTCGCGCACTGCGGCGGACCAGCAGGCGTGGCAAGAGCGGCGCGCTGCGATCAGTGCGCAATTAGCAGCCTATCGTGACGCCTTGCAAGCCGCCTTGGCGGTCTTGTAGCGAGACTGCCATGGCGCAACGTAATCTGTTCGAAACGGCTCGGAACACGCTCGAAGAGCCGCTGGATGTGCATGTAAGCAGGCTAAGCTCTGCCTGGGCCGCGGCGCTGCAGACCCCGGCGGCCCAAGCGGCACTGAAAACCTTGCACAGCTATCTGGCAGATCGCCTTCAAGCGGGGGCGCAGATCTTCCCGCGCCACCCTTTTCGGGCACTGAGCTATATGGAGCCCGACGCAGTGCGCGTCATTATTTTGGGGCAAGACCCCTATCATGGCGCCAACCAGGCGCAGGGCTTGGCGTTTTCCGTGCCCGATGCCTGCCCGCGCCCGCCCAGCTTGCGCAATATCTTCAAGGAGATAGCGCTGGAGTACCCCGGAACGCCCCTACGCCAGCGCAATGACCTGGAAGACTGGGCTCGTCAGGGGGTGCTCTTGCTTAACGCCGCCCTGACGGTCGAGGCGCAGCAACCCGGTTCACACGCCCGCAAGGGTTGGGAGCAGATTACCGACGCGCTTATTCACCGCGTCGCCGAAACACCCCAACCGAAGGTGTTTTTGCTGTGGGGCGCCCACGCGCAAAGCAAACAAAAACTGCTGGCGGAGCATAAGGGCGGCCCCATGCTGGTGTTGACGGCCAATCATCCCTCGCCGCTGTCAGCGCAGCGCCCGCCGGTTCCTTTCATAGGCTGCGGGCACTTCGAAAAAACCAACACCTGGCTGCAAGCACAAGGCCTAGCCACCATCGACTGGCTGCAGCACGCCTAGAAAAAACCGGCTTTTACATGCCGCTCGTTGCCGCATCACAACATAGGGGTTTCCCCCGACTACGAAAACGTTTATAATTTGCGCACTGCATTTTTCACGCGTCGACATTTTCAAGGCAGCATTCGTTGCCCCATAGCAGTTGTCTGATTTTCTCAGCACCCATGTCGAACGCCATCGCTCCCTGACCCCCGAGCCTTTCGCCGCGTCTTTAAGACTACGCTGCACTTTAGGTTGATTGGTCGGCACGATGCTCCAATCAACCAGCGCTCCGGGCTCACTATCAATGCCCCCGCTATGTGTATGCCGTTACCACGGCAAAGGATACTCATGTCTTTCGAAACTTTAGGTCTCGTGCCTGCCCTGTTGTCTGCCGTCCTGAAATCCGGCTTTACCGAGCCCACTTCAGTCCAGGCAGCGGCCATCCCCAAGGCCCTGGCAGGCCAGGATCTGATGGTCTCTTCGCAAACCGGCAGCGGCAAAACCGCAGCCTTCATGCTTCCCGCCTTGAACCGCATCTCGAACATGCCGCCCAACAAGGGCACTGGCGTGCAGGTGCTGGTATTGACCCCTACCCGCGAACTTGCCATGCAAGTTGCGGAAGCCACCAAGCAGTACGGCGCCCATATCAAAGACCTGCGCATTGCCGTGGTTGTTGGCGGCATGCCTTACGGCGCTCAACTGAAGGCTTTGTCGCGCCGCGTCGATGTCCTGGTTGCGACCCCCGGCCGCCTGATCGATCACCTGCAAGCCAAGCGCGTTAATCTGTCTACCGTCCACACGCTGGTGCTGGACGAAGCTGACCGCATGCTGGACATGGGTTTCATCGAAGATATTGAAACCATCGTTGGCAGCACGCCAAAAGACCGCCAGACCTTGCTGTTCTCGGCCACGCTGGATGGCACGATTGCGCGCCTGGCAGCAAAGATGATGCGCGATCCCCAAAAGATCGAGATGTCCAGCCAAAAAGAGAAGCACTCCAACATTACGCAAAGCTTGCTATATGCCGACGACAACGGCCACAAGATGCGCTTGCTGGACCACCTGCTGCGCGACGCCAACCTGGACCAGGCCATTGTCTTTACGTCCACCAAGCGTGGCGCCGACGACCTGGCTGACCGCCTGTCCGGTCAAGGCTTTGCCGCAGCCGCACTGCATGGCGACATGAACCAGCGCCAGCGTACCCGTACCCTGGGCATGCTGCAAAAAGGCCAACTGCGCATCCTGGTGGCTACCGACGTTGCCGCACGCGGTATCGACGTGCAGGGCATCAGCCACGCCGTGAACTACGACCTGCCCATGCAGGCCGAAGACTACGTGCACCGTATCGGCCGTACCGGCCGCGCGGGTCGCAGCGGCCTGGCATTCACGCTGGCCACGCATTCCGAGCGCCATAAAATACGCCGCATCGAGCACTTCATAGGCCAACCGATTCCGTCGGAAGTCATCGAAGGCCTGGAGCCCAAGAAAACGGCCCGCCCCACCTACACGGACCGCAAGCCCGGCGGCAAGAGCTTTGCTCCTCGCAGCGGCTACGGCGGCGCCAAGCCCGCATACGGCCGCAAGCCCGGCGGCGACCGCGCCTACGGCGACAAGCCGGCCTACGAAGGCAAACCACGTTTTGGTGACAAGCCAGCGTACCAAGCCGCGCTTTGGCGACAAGCCCGCCTACGAAGGCCGTCCGGCTCACACCGGCGAGCGTCCTGCCTACGAAGGCCGTCCGTCCTACGACCGTGCCAGCGACAGCCGCAAGAGCTTCGGCGGCGAAGCGCGCAGCACCGGCGGCTACAAGGGCAACAGCGACCGCCCTGCTTTTGGCGATCGTCCCGCACGGCCGGCTCGTCCAGAGTTCGCACATAAAGGCCCAGCCAAGCCTGGCGCCCGCCCCACGGCGCGCCCCGGCTTTGCCGGCAAGCCGACATCGACCCGTGGCAAGAGTGCCGCGCGCCGTAGCGACTTTGCCGCATAAGGCTACGCACGAACTGACCCAATAGGTTGGACAGCTAGACGTTAAGGGCTCAAGGCCTGAGTTCGGTATTGCACCGGACTCAGGCCTTTTAGTTTGAGCTTGATGCGTTGGTGATTATGTATGGATGTAATGTCGGACGCCGTGCGAGTGGCACTTACAGATTGACCACTACAATCCGTAGACGCATCCCATGACTTGGATACAGAGTGGGACGTTGAACGGGCTTTATGAAGTCAGGCGCAAATTTTGCTTCCCTTTGACGCCCCAAACCGTTTTAGAGGATAAAGCATGAAAATACTGCTATGGATACTGGGAATTGTTTTCATCGTAGGCCTTCTTACCATCACCGGCGTATTTAGCCTCATCTTTTGAGCGTAGACCCGCACGCTTTCAGACGATAAAGTGTGAAGGCTTACTCCCGTCCTTCAACCCCTACCCCATGTGCGTGAGCGCGATCTTCTGGAGTTTATTCTGTGGGCGACCGAAAAGATGGCTGACACTACAATAGCAGGCTGTCGATACCACTGAAGCACGCTGTCCGCCATGAAACTGCTTATGCACAAGCCATTGCTGATGGCTTTCCTGCTGTCGCTCCCGCTCTGGATTGTGTTCAACAACTTCATTGTGGCTCTGGTCGTCAGCTTGCTGGTGGCCTTCCTGATATCCATGGGCTATTCGCTGTATCTCATGAAAAAGAAAAAGAACCCATGAACACCACCAGCTTGCTGCCGCCAGGCCTGCCCCCGCTCGAAGACCATCTGGTCAAGCACTTGCATGCCATGCATAGTCATCTGGCCGATGCCATATCGGCCATGCCCGACGGTTTCATGCCATTTGAACAATGGATGGACCTGGCTTTGTATGCACCCGGACTGGGCTATTACGCTGCCGGCAACACCAAATTTGGTGGCGTCCTGCCCACCGGCGACTTCACCACGGCACCCGAATCCACCCCGCTGTTTGGCCAGACCCTGGCCAGGCAAGTGGCGCAGATCTTGCAACTTTCGAACTCGACCACGGTGCTGGAATTCGGCGCAGGGTCTGGCGCCCTGGCGGCATCATTGATCCCCGTCTTGCGCGACGCCGGCATCCCGGTTTGCTATCAGATTCTGGAAGTTTCTGCCGATCTACGGGCGCGCCAGCAAGAGCGACTGGCCGACTTCGCGCCAGACGTCGTGTGGCTCGATACCCTGCCCGTGGGTTTTGCCGGATGCGTGCTGGCCAACGAAGTGCTGGACGCGATGCCTGCCACCTTGTTCCAATGGGCCGCCGATGGACAGGTGATGGAGGTGGGTGTGCGCTTGTCTGCAAGCGCTGACCAGGCCTTGCCGTTTGAGTTTGCGCAGCGCGCGGCCAGCCCGGCGCTCAGTCACACCATCTCGGCACGCATGCCCGCCTTGCCCGGCTACCAATCCGAGATCAACCTGCGCGCCGAAGCCTGGATGCGGCACATCGGCGACTGGCTGGAGCGTGGCGCGGCACTGCTGATCGACTATGGCTTTCCGCAACGGGAGTACTACCACCCGCAGCGGGCCGAAGGTACGCTGATGTGCCACTTCCGCCACCACGCACATAGCCAGCCCCTGATCTATCCGGGCCTGCAAGACATCACCGCGCATGTGGACTTCACGGCCATGGCCGATGCCGCCCTGGACGCCGGCCTTCAGGTGCTGGGCTACACATCGCAAGCCCGCTTCCTGATGAACGCCGGCATTGCCGACCTATTAGTTACGCAGAGCCCAGCCGCGCTGTCTACCGTTCAGAAGCTGTTGTCCGAGGCCGAGATGGGCGAGCTGTTCAAAGTGCTGGCAGTTGGGCGCCATATCGATGAAGGGCTGATAGGCTTTCAGCGCGGCGACCGACGCGACAGGCTTTAATCTGCCTTGGCCGCCAGTCGAGCCCCGCTCGGCGCTTATGGACCGATATCAGCCAGCGCCTGCAAGCGCGCTTCGCGCATTGCCTGCTTGATACGCTGCGGCTCGCCCTGCAGGTTTTGCGCGATCGCCCCGGCGTCTATCGAGCGCAAGGCCTGGACACGTTGCTGCCATGCCGGAGCATTGACGCTAAGCGAGTGAACGCAGGCGGCGGTATCGATCAATTCGAGAAAGCGTGCGGGCTTGCGCATGGCATCGCAGCGCTCCATCAGATCCAGCCAGCGCAGCTGGCTTGCCGAGGCATCGGCCTCTGTGGGCGCATCATCGTCGCGCAAGGCATCCAGCACACCAGGCAGCAAGCGCGCATAGTCCTGGCACTCGCCCGGCGCGCGCAGATGACGACCGATGTCTTGCGGCGCCTCCGAAAGCCGGCATACCAGCGCAAAGCGCGGCGCCAGCCCCAACCCGGCCTGCGCGGCGGCTTCAAGCTCGGGACTTAGCGTGGCTTCGTCAAAATTCAGTCCTGGCATGACGCGAGGCAAGGCTCCCGTGGCGGCCAGCACCTGAAACATCCGTCC
>SMFF01000190.1_pt1 | contig 12452 bp, 9 predicted proteins | sample 2456181 | NCBI WGS metagenome assembly SMFF01 (sample SAMN10132611, study PRJNA489261) | soil metagenome | isolation source: day120 antibiotic-loamy sand soil ammended with raw manure from dairy cow... | place: USA | collected 2015-04-01
CCACAACTCAGGGTGTCACGCCTCGGCGATCACGGCGATCGAGACCTTGAGGCCGGGAACCCGCACCGGCAGCTTCGCTCCCTGCCGTGCGGGCGGGTCCGTCGGGAACCATCGCAGCCACTCCTCGTTCATGCCGGCGAAGTCCTCTTCGTCGGCGAGGATCACGGTGGCGCTCGCGACCTTGTCGAGCGAGCTGCCCGCCGATTCCAGGATGGCCTGGATGTGGGTCAGACACTGGCGGGTCTGTTCCTGAACCGTCTCCCCGGCGAACTCGCCGGTCGCCGGATCGACGGGCGAGGTGCCTGACACGAAGATCAGGCCGCCAGCCCTCGTCGCCTGGCTGTAGGTCGGCGGCGCCGCGGGGGCATCGGTCGTGCGGATCACGGAGCGCGGCATGGGCTATTCCTACTCGCCTTCCGTGACTCGCGCGAGCCCCCACTCAATGCCCGTTCTTGCGTCCCCCACTTCAGTTCTGCGTATCGCCGTAGTCTTGCGCCCGGTCCAGTCTGCCCTATTATCGATATGTTCTTTATAAAAGAAACTTTTGAATAGGGCATCGCATGCATCAGGACTCACCCGTCACCTTCACCATCGTGGGTGCAGGCAACCGCGGCCACAACTACGCGAGCTGGATGCTCGACCATCCGGATCGCGCGCGGGTCGTGGCGGTCGCCGAGCGAAACGACGTGCGGCGGGCGCGCATCGCCGGCGAGCACGGTCTGACCGGCGCGCAGCTCGTCGACGACTGGCGTGAACTGCTGGACCGCCCGAGGGCGTCCGATGCCGTGATCATCGCCACCCAGGACCGTTTCCACGTCGATCCCGCGATCGCGTTCCTCGAGCGCGGATATCACGTACTGCTCGAGAAGCCGCTCGCGCCCACCGAAGAGGAGAGCCGGAGGATCGTCGAGGTGGCCGCAAGATCGGAGGGGATCTTCGCGGTCTGTCATGTGCTGCTGTACACGCCGCACACTCGCCTCATCAAGTCGATCGTGGACTCGGGCAGGCTCGGCACGATCGTCAGCGTGCAGCACCTCGAGCCTGTCGGCTACTGGCACCAGGCACACTCCTATGTGCGAGGGAACTGGCGGCGTGAAGAAGACTCGACGTTCATGCTGATGGCCAAGTCGTCACACGACATCGACTGGCTTCAGCACATCGTGGGCCAACCGATCGCGTCGGTCTCGAGCTTCGGCGGACTGCAGCACTTCCGTTCCGAAGCAGCGCCGGCGGGGGCGACGCCACGATGCGTGGACTGTCCCCTCCAGCGCACCTGTCCTTACTCGGCGACCACGCTCTATCGTGGCCTCCTCGACGCAGGCGACACCGGCTGGCCCCTCGAGACGGTCGTTGACATCCCCACTCGGGAGGAACTCGATCGCGCCCTTACGGACGGCCCGTACGGGCGATGTGTCTACTACGCCGACAACGATGTCGTCGATCATCAGGTCGTGGCGATGCAGTTCGCCGATGGGGCGAGCGGCGTCTTCACCATGACGGGTTTCAACGCCGGCGGACATCGCAGGACGACGATCTTCGGCAGCAAGGGAGAACTCAGCACCGACGGTGAGCGTGTCGAGGTGTACCAGTTCGGCGCGCCGACCACCGAGGTCTTCGAAGTCGCCGCATATTGTCGTCGCATCTGGCCGTCTTCGCGGCCGAGCGTGGCCGTAGGCTCGGTAGTGTGCAGTCGGTGTCGCCCGTGCCCGGCTGAAACAGCCGACGCGGCCGCGCTCGAGGAGGAATCACATGCTGAATGGAGCCGCGGCGCCGCCGCTGCTGCGCAGGCTCAACGCAACCAGGGTGCTGACCGAACTCCGGGCAAGTGGGCCGTTGCGCGTCACCGAGCTCGTCGAGCTGACGGGCTTTTCGCGCCCCACGATCGAGAGCATCGCCGACGACCTCGTTGGGCTGGGCTGGGCCTCGGAATCCGTCATCGAGGCCGGGCAGCGCCGCGGCCGCCCTGCGCGTGAGCTGACGTTCCGGGCCGACGGTGGTGTCGTGCTCGGAGTGGACGTGGGAGTCGGACGCGTGACGCTCATTGCTGCCGATCTCGCGGGTGACGTACGGGCTGAGCGCAGCGAGGCGCTGGACTCGGCGCTGGGAGCCCCCGACCGGCTTGCACGAGTCGTCGAGTTGGCTCGCGAGACGATCGGTGTCGCCGGATTCCCTCTCTATTCCCTCATGCGGGCCGTGGTGGGGTCGCCCGGCATCGTGGACGCCGAATCGGGAATCGTCATGCAATCTCCGACGCTCCCGGGCTGGAACGGCTTGCACTTAGGGGAAGAGCTTTCGGCCGCGCTCGGTTGCGCCGTGCAGGTTGAGAATGACGCGAACCTCGCGGCGGAGGGCGAGCGATGGCGAGGCGTCGGCGAGGGCATCCGTGATCTCGTCTTCGTGCTAGCCGGCGAGCGGCTCGGGGCGGGGATCGTGGTCGACGGACGTACAGTGCGTGGCTACGCGGGTGGTGCGGGGGAGATGGGGTTCACCCAGCTCTTCGCCACTGGACAAGGCTCGGAGGGCATCGGTGCGCTCGGGCGCGAGGCCGGGCGTGACGCTCTGCGTCGCCTGCTCGCCGACTCGGATGCCCCCGATAGCGGTCAGCTCCTGCGCTCCCTGGCGGGTGACGACCCCGGGCAGGTGAACGTGGAGCTGCTGCTCGAGGCGGCTCGTCTGGGTGACACGGTGGCGCGCGACGTTCTCGAAGACATCCTCGCGGGTGTGGCGCGAGCGATCGCGGTACTCGCGATCTTGTTGAATCCGCAACTGATCGTCGTCGGTGGCGCGGTCGCTAACGCGGCCGGTCAGATTCTTCCACCCCTGCGCGAGGGCGTATCGCAGTTGACTCTGCTGCCGACACGAATCGAGGCAAGCGTGCTCTCGCACCGTGCAGTGGCACTGGGAGCAGTGCACGCTGCGGTCGAGGCCACCCTCGAGGAACTCGTCGAAAGAGAGGCTCCGATCCGCGCTTGACGCGACATCCGTGTCTTACTACAGTGCTCTTTAATAAAGAACCTTTTATTTATGGAGCACGATGTACACGGAACTCGCCAGCTACCGCATCGGGCGGCACTCCCTCGAGGGGATCGGCGTCTACGCGCTCGACGGGGGCATGAGCGCGGAGTACGCCGTGCAGGAGGCATTGGCGAGCCTGAGCGGCGGAGTCGCGCACACCTGGGAAGTGCAGGCGCCCGGCCTCGGCCCGAATCCGGTGCTCGCCACCCGTTCGTTCCTCCGCGAAGCCGTCGACGTGACGATCGCCGCGTATGACGCGCTGGGCGCCGAGCGCGTGTACGACACCGTGGTCGTGGGCACGGGCGTCTCGAGTGCGTCCTATGTCGCCCAGCTGCTGGGGGCGCCGTTCCTGCCTCTGCACTTCCTTGCGAGCGCGCGCTCCATCGCCCAGACGCAGGACGCCCTCGACGGGGCGGCGGAGGACGGGTTCGCGGCCTACGCGACCCTCGCCTACGACGAGTCCATGCCCACGATGGCCGTGGCCTGGCTCAAGATGCTCGAGCTGCCCGCGGCGTACCGCTCCTTCCTCGCGCGCCACCGGGTGCGCCGAGTGGTTCTGATCGGCACGCGGGGCGTGAGCCCGCATCTCGCACGGCGGCCGCTGGCGGCGCACGGCGGCGACCACATCGCGGCGGGCGAGGTGCTCGTGACCTCGCCGGACGGCGGCAGCCAGCTCGATGACAACATGCTCCGGCGGACGATCGACGACCTCGATGCGGTCGAGCTCGAGCCCGAGGCGTTCCGCATCACGGATTGGGAGAGCGGGCTGGCCGAAGAGCAGCTCGACGGCGTCCTCGCCCAACTGTGGGCGGCGCACGTCGAGACCTGGCTGATGACGGCCGACGACTACCTCGCTGCCTACGACGCGGCCTCCTACGCACAGGCAGTGCTGCTCCGGGCGCAGGGGACGGAGATCCGACAACTCGCCCTCAACCCCTACCTCATCACGCATCCTCACGCGGAAGCGGTCGGGGGCGTCCTGCCGCTCGTCTATTGGCAGCTCGACGCGTTGGATCTCACTCTCGACCGCTTCGAGCACACGCTGCGCGACGCGGGCGCCCTCGACGCCGACGCGCTCCGCGGCCTGCCCGTCGTGATCAACGCCACACTCAACGTCGGGGGACCGGAGCACGCGCTCGCGCTCGAGCGGGCGCTGCGCGCTCGCGGCTTCACCGACGTCACGACACTCGACACCGCGGCCGACGAGATCTACGGCGACCGGGCCGACACGCCTTTCTGGCGTGCGTTCGACGTGCTCGCCGCGCATCGCACGGGGCCGATCGAAGCTCCGGCTCGGGCGCTCGAACAGCTCTCCTCGGCGATCGCGCACCGCACCGACCTTCGCATCCGACGCCTCGACCCGTCGAGCTGACGCTCCGTTCGCATCCGGCCTCACACAAAGGAGTGACAATGAGTCCGTCTACCCGCCGCCCGCGCGGTCTGCTTGCGATCCTCGCCATCCTGCCCATCGTCGCTGCGGTCATCGCCGCGCCGGTATCGGCCGCAGCGGATCCCCTGCCCATCAGCCTGAACAAGCCGACGAGCTCGTCCGGGGTCAACGCCGCCGCCGCCAACGACGCGGATCCGAGCAACACTGGCGGCTACTTCGACGCCGAACTGACCGGAGGCCACGACGCCTGGTGGCAGGTCGATCTGCAAGGGATCTACAGTCTCAGCTCCCTCACGAATCGGAATTACGTGGATGGCGTGCGCTTCTATCACTACTACGTGCGGGTGAGCCTCGACGGGGAGAACTGGTCGGCACCGATCGCGTGGAAGTACAACGACATCCCGGCCCAGAACGCCGAGACCTTCGCGGTCACCGGCGTCGGGCGATACGTGCGTGTGAACATCATCAGCAACTCCGCGAACTCGAGCGCCCACCTCACCAACTTCGAGGTCTACGGCGACCCGATCACTCAGACCGTCGCGCCGGCGATCAAGGTCGTCGACGCGACCCTCGACCAGGCGACGTACCTCACGGGCGAGACGCCCGAGCTCTCCTATGAGCTGAGCAACGTCTCCGGCTCGTCGGCGACGGTCTCCGACGCCTACGCGATCGTCTTCGGGCTCACCGACCCGAGCTACCGGCGGTTCACCCAGATTGAGAGCGGATTGGCGCTCGCAGCGAACGCCACGCACGCCGACACGTCCTCGCTCTGGCAGGTCGACGGCGGCATGCCGGTCGGGTCTTACGGGGTCTTCGTGCGGGTGCGACTCGACGACGGACGCACCTGGGAGCAGTATCAGACCTTCTTCCGTGTCACCGATGGCTCGCAACTGACGACCTTCGACATCGGGGTCGAGGACTATTCGGGCTTCCCCGTCTACACGCTCGGCGGCGGGCTGAGCGCGGAGTACGCCGTGCAGAAGTCGGCGCAGATCCTCTCTCAGTCCGCGGGCCCCTCGTGGACGCCGAGTGCGTCCGGGTACGGTCCCGCCCCCGTCTACGCGACGCCCGCGTTCCTCGAGCACGCGATCGCCGAGACCATCACGACGCTCGATACGGCACTCGGCTCCACGCGCACGTTCGAGACGGTCGTAGTCGCCCCGGGAATCCAATCGGCGCCGCAGCTGATCCGTACGCTGCAGGCTCCCGTGCTCCCTCTGCACTTCCTCGTCAGCTTCGACTCGATCTACGAGCTGCGGACGGTGCTCCAGGGTGCGGCCGACGCGGGCTACGAGGTCATGGCGACCATGGGCTACGACGGCTCGATGGATCCCGGCGTGGCATGGATCAAGCTGCTCGAGCCGCCCTCCGAGTACGTCGACTTCATCGAGAGGCACGGCGTTCGCGATGTCGTGCTCGCGGGAACCTCTGACAGCAGCGGCGGCGAGAACGCATCCCGCCGGGTGCTGTACACGGGAGCGCCGACCAGTGGGCACAACCCCGGCGACATCTTCGTGATCTACCCCGGCGGGGGCACCACCACCGATGTGAGCAATCTCGCGCAGCGTGTGCACGACACGAGCGACCTGCCGCTCGCGGCCACCCTCGAGAACATCTCTGATTGGGAGGCCGGGCTGCTGCCCGAGCAGGCGACGGCGTTCGCGAGCGCCATCGCACCCGTGATCTCCGGCGACGTGACGAAGCTCACCGCCGGCACCTACTACGACATCGACAACCTCGGCGTGTACGTGACCGCGGCCTTCTACGCGAAGAACTCGAGCGCGCTCGCGGTGGGCGGGCAGACGGTTCGAGGGATCGCGCTGAGCCCCTACATGACGAACCAGCCGTTCGCGGACTCCACCGAGGGGCTGCTGCCGGTGCTGTTCTTCCAGGGCGAGTCGTCGCTGACGATCGTCGAGGGCCGGCTGCTGAACATCGCCCAGTCGGCGCTCACGCACTACTTCCCGAACACCGATGTCACCGATCTCCCGGTCAAGGTCATCACGAGCCGCAACTTCGGCGGCTTCGCCAACACCGGCATCCGCGACCGCCTCGACGAGTTCGACTTCGCAAGCTGGGACTTCGGCACCACGTGCCCCGGCACCGTCACGAGCTGCATCGACGAGGTGTGGGATCCCTCCGACGGTTACGACACCTGGAACGAGAAGGCCGTGACCGGGTTGGCGGCCGTGCGCACGCAGGGCCAGTGGACGACGTGGAACAGCTCGCTCGTGCCGCTCGACCTGACCGACCTCTCCGACATCGCCCTGACCTTCCCGAACCTCACCTTCACCACCCTGTCCTGAGAATCCGAAAGGCACTTCCGTGAGAAAACTGACCATGCCGCTGGCGATCGCCGCCGCGGCCGTGCTGGCCCTGGCCGGCTGCACTCCGGCGGCGGACACCGACGTTCCCCGCATCCTCCGCATCGAGGGACCCGCCACCATGGTGGAGAACTACAACCCCTTCGGCCCGTCCGAGAAGGGTCCCGGGCTCACCTTCATCTACGACGCTCTGGTCCGCATCGACCACCAGCACCCGGAGGACCCGGTGAAGCCCTGGCTCGCCGAGTCGTGGACCTTCAACGACGACGCCACCCAGCTCACGCTCGTGCTACGCGACGACGTGACCTTCTCCGACGGCACACCGCTCACGAGCGAGGACGTGAAGTTCACGCTCTCCGTGCCCCTCGAGCATCCGGAGCTGAACGCCTGGGGGGCGGCGTACACCTCGGTCGAGGCGACCGACGAGCACACGATCGTCTTGACCTTCCCGGACAACTCGTACGGGCGGCTCGCCGGGCTCGCCAACGCGCCCATCGTGCAGGCCGCGCAGTGGAAGGACGAGGATGTCGCGACCTTCACGAACCCGGAACCGATCGGCAGCGGCCTGCTCGTGCTCGACAGGATTCAGCCCAAGTCGGCGGTGTTCGACGTGCGGGACGACTACTGGCAGGGTGACAGCGCCGTCGATCGCGTGGAGATGGTCGCCTTCTCTCCGGAGACGTTCAAGCTCCAACTGGCCGGCGGCGACCTGGAATGGAGCGGTGCCGCGTGGCCGACTGCTCAGCAGGAGTTCGACGCCACCGATCCCGAGAACCACAAGAGCTTCGTCGTGCCCCACGGGGGTGCCGAGTCGCTCGTGCTCGCGTCGAACAAGGCGCCGTTCGACGACGTCCACATGCGCCGCGCGATCGCGTTCGCGATCGACGTGCCTGCGCTCGCGGAGCTCTCGGGCCTGCCCGTGCCCAGCCCGTGCGGCTTCACCGCCTCGCGTTACGCCGACAGCGTGCTGATCGACGAGTGCGCCGGCGGAGCCACGCGCGAGGTCGACGTCCAGGCGGCTCAGGACGAGCTTGCCGCGGCCGGATGGTCGGTCGACGACGGCCTGCTCGTCAAGGGCGACCAGTCGATCCGCCTCACCTTCGCCTACCCGGTGAGCTGGACCTCGGCGGAGCCCATCTACCGCGACATCAAGGCGCAGCTTCAGGAGAACCTCGGGATCGACCTCCAGCTGCTCACCCCTCCCGGCGACCAGTACGACGCGGCCGTCGAGGAGGCGCACGGCGCGCTTCGGTTCACCTCGGGGGCGGCCGGCATGCTCGATGTCTTCCGCTGGATGGGCTCGTCCGGCAACTTCGGCGGGTGGGAGGACGCGCGCTCGGTCGACCTCGTCGAGCGCATGTCGGCGGTCGATCCGGCCTCGGACGAGTACATCGAACTCGGGATGGACCTGCAACGGATCGTCTACGAGGATGTGCCGTACATTCCCACCGTCGGCGGCAACTGGAGCGTGCTCATCAACTCGTCTCGCTGGAGCGGCTGGCCGACGGATCCAGTGAGTGCCGAGTATCTCGCTAGTCCGTATGTGGCGCCGAGCGCGACGATGATCATGCTCGATCTTCAGCCGAAGTAACCCCAGCCGCACCCGGTTCATGGCCTGCCGCGGCCGCTGTCGCGGCAGGCCATGAACCGCGAAAGGAGTCCGATTGAGCATCGTCACATCGCGGGTCGGGAGGAGTCCTGCCGCGCGCGGAGTCCGACGACATCGCGTCGCTGGGGCACGTTTCCTCGCGCGCCGGGCGGGGCTCTACGTGCTGACCGCCCTCGCGGCCTGCACGTTGAACTTCATCATCCCCCGCTTCATGCCGGGTGACCCGGTCGCCTCTCTCGTGCAGAAGATCGAACGACAAACGGGAATGCCCGTCTCGCCCGAACAGATCGAGTCGTTCCGTACCTTCTTCGGCGACCCGACCCAGAACGTGTTGCAGCAGTACGTTGACTATTGGGCGAAGCTCGCCCAGTTCGACCTCGGGCTGTCGACGACGTATTACCCTGTGCCCGTGGCCGACCTCATCGGCGCGGCTTTGCCTTGGACCATCTTCCTCGCGGGCACGTCGGTGGTCACGGCCTTCCTGCTCGGCATCATCATCGGGGCCATCATCGGGATGCGGCCCGGCCGTTTCGCCGACACCGTCGCCGTCCCTGCAGCGGCGTTCGCTGGTGCGCTGCCGCCGTTCTGGATCGCGATGTTGCTGATCTACTTCGTGGCCTACCAATCCGGGTTGTTCCCGATCGCTGGATCGTTCAGCTCCAGTGTCGATCCCGGGTTCAACGCCCCATTCATCGGAAGCGTCTTTCATTACGCCCTGCTCCCGATCGTCGCGACCGTTTCGGCATCGATCGGGTTCTGGATCCTCCAGATGCGGAACATGACCATCACGACCGTGACCGAGGACTACGTATTGCTAGCTGAGGCGAAGGGGCTCTCGCGTGCACGCGTCGTCGTTCGCTATGCCGCACGCAATGCGCTGTTGCCGCCGGTGACCAACCTGGCCACGGCGCTCGGGGGCGTCGTTGGCGGCCTGCTCTTCACCGAACTCGTCTTCAACTATCCGGGGGTGGGAAGCGTGCTCGTGCAAGCCGTCACCGCCAAGGACTTCCCAGTGATGCAAGGGGTGTTCCTCATGGTGACCCTTGCCATCCTGCTCGGCAACTTCTTGGCCGATTCGCTCTATGTCGTCCTCGACCCGCGGACGAGGAGCAGCACATGACCTCTGGTGCGCTCTCAAGCTCGAAAGTGCGGATCGGCGCCGCGATCCTGATCTCGTTCCTGGTCATCGCGATCATCGGGCCGTTCCTGCTCGACCTGCTCGGCCTGGACCCGCATGCCGTCGATCGCCAGGCGATCCGCCAACCGCCGAGCGCGAGGCACTGGCTCGGGACTGATAGTTCCGGGTCGGACCTCTTCGCCCAGTGGGTTCTCGGGGCACGCGGATCTGTCTTCGTCGGCCTCACGGCTGGCGTGCTGATGACCGGGATCGCGGTCGTCGTCGGCCTCGTTGCCGGGTTCGCCGGTGGCTGGGTGGACTCCGCCCTCAACAGCACCATGAATCTCTTGATGGTGATCCCCGCCATCCCCTTGGCGATCATCGTCGCGGGATACATGCGGTCGGTCAACGAGATCACGATCATCCTCATCATCGGCCTCGTTGGCTGGCCTGGCGAGGCTCGTGCCGTCCGATCCCAGGTCCTGAGCCTGCGGAATCGCGACTTTGTCACCGCATCCCGGATGGTGGGAGAGACCCGAACGCGTCAACTCTTCGTCGACGTTCTTCCGCAGATGTCGGGCTACCTGTTCAATCTCCTCCTCGTCGCGATCGTCGGCGCGGTCTTCGCCGAGGCCTCCTTGCGCTTCCTCGGCATCGGTTCACCAGACACCTCGAGCTGGGGCACCATGCTGGAGGTCTCGCGGACCCAGGGCGCGATCCTGTCCGGGATGTGGTGGTGGTATCTCCCGCCCGGCCTCGGGATCGCCATCCTGGGGGCTGGCGCGGCCTTGCTCAACTTCGGTTTCGACGAGATGGTGAATCCCCGGCTGAGCGCTGCTCGCCCCTCGGTGCGGAGACGCCTCGTCCGGCTGGAACGCGCGACCGCGTCCGCTCGTGGGGCAGGTGCCCAGACGGTTGCAGATGCAGGCGACGAGTTGCTCCGCGTCGAGGGCCTCGAAGTCGAGTACCTAGCTGGCGACATCACTGCGCACGCCTGCAAGGGGGTCGACCTCGTAGTGAAGCCGGGTGAGATCGTGGGCGTCGTCGGAGAATCCGGGTCGGGCAAGTCCACCCTGGTCCACGCGATGCTTCGTCTGCTGCGTCCACCGGGCATCGTGACCGGGGGGCATGTGCTCTGGAGAAGGCGCGACGGCCAGTTGGTCGACGTTCTCGCTCTGGAGGAGGACGCCCTGCGTCGTCTCCGTTGGTCGGACTTCTCCATCGTGCTGCAAAGTGCGATGGATGCGCTCAACCCGGTCGCGCGGCTGGACGCGCAGTTCGCGGATGTGCTGGCCGCCAAGAACCCGGGGATGAGACGGGCGGCTATCGCGGCCCGTACCCGGGAGCTGCTCGCTACCGTGGGTGTTCCGGTCGAGCGCATGCGCAGCTACCCACATGAGCTCTCGGGAGGGACGCGCCAACGCGCCGCCATCGCTCTGGCGCTCGCCTGCAACCCGCGCCTGGTCGTGATGGACGAGGCGACGACCGCCGTAGACGTCGTGATGCAGCGGCAGATCGTCGACCAGGTGTTGCGACTGAGGGACCTGCTCGGCTTCGCCGTCGTCTTCGTCACCCACGATCTCGCGCTCCTGCTGGAGATCGCCGACACGGTCGTGGTCATGCGCAACGGGAAGGTCGTGGAGCGCTCTGATGTCGAAGACGTCGGGGGCCCGCGTTCGGAGGAGTACACGCGGGAGCTCTTCCACGCCTTCCCGACGCTGACACCTACCGCCATGGGGCTGGAAAGGCCTGACGATGCACGAGTATGAGCACATCCTGATCGCCGACGACATCAGTCGCGAGTACGTCGTCGACGACCCGATCATGGGGCGCGTCGCCGCGACGGTCGTCGAGAACGCGTCCCTCGCCCTTTCTCGGGGGCAGATCCACGCCCTCGTCGGCGAGAGTGGCAGTGGTAAGTCGACGCTTGCCCGCATGCTCGGCTTCGTCATCCACCCGACCAGCGGGAGCATTCTGCTCGATGGAGCGCGCCAGCGTAGAGCGCGGCCGAGGCGCGATGTGCTCCGCCGGGTACAGATCCTGTTTCAAGACCCGTACGGGTCGCTCAACCCTTTGCAGCGGTTGCGATACCTCATCGGTCGTCCCTTGCGACTGCACGGATTCGCCTCACGTCGTCGCGACGTCGAGGCGGGCGTGAGCAGACTCCTCGAGAGCGTCGGTCTCCTCCCGTCGGCTTCTTTCCTCGATCGCCGCCCGGGGGACCTCTCCGGAGGTCAGCGTCAGCGTGTCGTCATCGCCAGGGCCCTCGCCTCTCGACCCGACGTGCTGCTCGCCGATGAGCCCGTCTCCATGCTCGATGTCTCGATCCGCCTCGAGATCCTCGATCTGCTGCGTCGCCTGAGCGATGAGCAGGGGGTTGCCGTGCTGTACGTTACCCACGACATCGCCAGCGCCAGGTACATCTCTGATTTCGTCTCAGTGATGTATGCGGGTCGCATCGTCGAGGCGGGCCCAGTCGACGCCGTCATCGATCGGCCGCTGCATCCGTACACGCGTCTGCTCGTCGACTCGACTCCGGCCGCGGCGCCCCCCGGACATCGGCGTGCATCGCGTGTCGCGATGGGCGAAGCGGATGTCGGGGAGCCCCCCCGAGTCGCGATTCGTCCCCCCGGCTGTCCTTTCCAGCCGCGTTGCCCTGCAGCGACCGCGATCTGCGCCGAGCAGCGACCACCCAAGGTGGCCCGCGGCGAGAGTTGGGCCGAATGTTGGAACCCGGTGGAGTGACCGGTGGCATGCGGGCCGCGGGCAACGCACAGCCGTACGGGAGGTCGTGATGAAGGTGCTGGTCGCCTAGGAGTGTCATGCCCCCCGAGCGGGGGCTCGGGCCGTCGACCGCGGGTTGGTACCGTGCTGGGGTGGTCCCGGGCGGTTCGCCTGCCGGGCATGAACGTCGAGTGACGCTCTGGGGATAGGGCTGCTCGTTCGGATGCGGTGGTTCGCCGCGCCCGAACGGTGAATCGCACAGCACCCCGGGAG
>SMFF01000368.1_pt1 | contig 12430 bp, 11 predicted proteins | sample 2456181 | NCBI WGS metagenome assembly SMFF01 (sample SAMN10132611, study PRJNA489261) | soil metagenome | isolation source: day120 antibiotic-loamy sand soil ammended with raw manure from dairy cow... | place: USA | collected 2015-04-01
CGCCGACGACTTCGAGCCCGAGCCGTGGGAGGAGGCCATCACCCCCGGCCGCTTCGCCGGCAAGACCGTCATCGTGACCGGCGCGGCATCCGGGATCGGACTCGCCACCGCATCCCGTGTCGCCCGCGAGGGCGGCCGCGTGGTCGCCGTCGACATCTCCGCCGAGAAGCTCGAGGCGTTCCGGGCCTCGCTGCCCGACGCGGAGATCGTCACCGTCGCGGGCGACATCACGCGGCAGGAGTCGGTGGATGCGATCGTCGCCGCGGCGGGGGACAGGATCGACGCGCTCGCGAACGTCGCGGGCATCAACGACGACTTCTCGCCGCTGCACGAGACCGAGGACGCCATGTGGGACCGCGTGCTGGGCGTGAACCTGACGGGTGTCTTCAAGCTCACCCGCGCCGTCATCCCCGCGATGCTCGCCGCGCACACGGGCTCGATCGTGAACGTCAGCTCGGAGGCGGGCCTGCGCGGCAACGCGTCGGGCAACGCCTACACCGTGTCGAAGCACGGCGTGATCGGGCTCACCAAGTCGGCTGCGTTCATGTACGGCCGCGAAGGGATCCGCGTCAACGCGGTCGCACCCGGCGGCGTCGCCACCGGCATCCCGTTCCCGCCGCACGTGTCTGAGTGGGGTACCGCCAAGCTGCGCCCGTACCAGATGCAGATCCCGACGCTCGCGACCGCCGAGCAGCTCGCCGCGTCGATCACCTTCCTGCTCTCCGACGACGGCGTCAACATCAACGGCGCGGTGCTCGCCTCCGATGGGGGATGGTCGGTGCAGTAGGGCTGCCTCCTCAGCGGGCCGGCGGCGTGATGAGCGTCTGCAGCAGCGCGCCATAGCGGCGCACGAGCTCGGGTCGCTCGGCGGCGAGCAGCTCCTCGTCGCCCACGACCCACAGGCTGTAGAGCAGGCCGCCCACCAGCGCGGCGGCGAGACGCGACCGCACCTCGGCATCCGGTCCGACGAGCCGCGAGCGCAGTGGCGCGACGAACGCCATCTCGTGCATCTCACGCAGTCGCGGCGCGACGCCGCCCGAGTCGCTCGCCCGGATGAGCGCGAGGAACACGCTGCGCACCTGCTCGCCCGCGGTCAGCACGTAGTCGATGAAGTGCTCGCCGAGCTCGCCGATCGGCCCGTCGAGCAGGGGTTGAGCCTCGGGGTCGAACCGCATGATCTCGAGGAAGAGCTCCTCTTTCGAGCCGAAGTGCCGGATGACGAGGGCCGGATCGACGCCCGCCTGCGCGGCGATGTCGCGTACCGAGGTGCCCGTGTACCCACGCACCGGGAAGAGCGCGGCTGCGGCTTCGCGGATCGCCTCCCGGCTGGAGTTCCGAGCCGAAGTCATGCCGCGACTCTACGCTGTGCGGGTGTGCAGGCCGCCATCCGCGGATGCTTAGGCTGGAGCCGTGAGCACCGTCGCTACCCCGAGCCCGGCCGATCTGTATGACCACTGAGGCACCACGGGAGCTCACCACCCGATCGGGCCGCCCCGCGGCCGAACTGTGGGCTCTCGACTCTCGGGTCGTGCATCTCAACCATGGCTCCTACGGGGCTGCGCCGCGCGCGACCGTCGAGCATCGGGCCGCGCTCCTCGCGCAGGTCGATGCGAATCCATTGCGCTGGCATCTCGAGGTGCAGCCGCGTCGCGAGCATGCCCGTCGAAGCGTCGCGGAGTTCCTCGGCGCCGCGCCGCAGCGGCTCGCCTTCGTGCCGTCGGCGAGTGCCGGAACCACAGCGGTGCTGCGCGCGTTCGCGAACGAGGAGATCGTCGTGACCGACCACGCCTACGGCGCACTCGCCAAGCACGTGGAACTCGAGGCCGCGAGGTCGGGCGCCCGTGTCGTGACCGCCCACGTGCCGCTCGAGGCGGATGCCGAGGCGGCGATGCATGCGATCTTGGGCGCACTCGGTCCGAAGACGCGGATGTTGGTGCTCGACCACGTGACGTCCGCGACCGCCCGACGGATGCCGGTCGATATGGTCGCCGCAGCGGCGCGCGAGCGCGGCATCACCGTGCTCGTGGATGCGGCTCACGCACCCGGAATGCTCGAGGTGCCGGCCGGGCAGACGGCTCATGCCTGGATCGGCAACCTCCACAAGTGGGCGTGCGGCGTGCGCGGTTCCGCCGTGACGGTGCTGGATCCTGAGACGGCCGCGCGGGTGCGGCCGCCCATCGAGTCGTGGGCGAGTGACGCGGCCTACCCGCAGAACTTCGACGAGCAGGGAACGGCCGACTCGACTGGCTATCTCGCCTCCGCGGTGGGCATCGAGATGCTCGAGGCCGAGCTCGGGTGGGATCGCATCCGTGCCTTCCAGCGTGAGCTCCTGGCGTATGGCGAGGCGTTGATCGCCGACGCCTTCGCTCGTCTGACGGGTGAGGACCATCGCGTCGCGGTGGGCATGCCCGCGCCATCGATGGCGCTCGTGGCGCTCCCGGCTGGCCTGCGGGAGCGACCGGAGGTGGCGGGCGCGTTGCGTCAACGGATCGCGGACGAGCTCGGTTTCGAGACGCAGATCGCGGGGTGGGGCGGCGTGGCGCGCCTGCGCTTGTCGGCACACGCGTACTCGACGGCCGAGCACTTCGAGCGATTCGCTGATCGTGCGGTGCCGACGCTCGTGCGATGGGCTCGCGACGGGCGGGTTGTTTGACGGCCCTCGTCGCGCAACGTATAGTCAACGCACGAGCAGTTGCGAAATCGATTGTTCACCCGAGGGTCACCCCCGCAGATCACCCGCCCGTGAGGGCATCTCAATGAGGAGAAACAGTGTTCACACACCGCAATCGGAAAGGCTTGAAGCTCGCCGCGGTCGTGGCCAGCGCGGCCGTGATGTTGTCGCTCGCCGCGTGCACGTCGTCGGAGGGCGACGGTGACAGCGACGAGCCGATCGAGCTGCGCATGGCGTGGTGGGGCGACGACGTGCGCCACGAGATCACCAACAGCGCTCTCGACAAGTTCGAGGATCTCAACCCGGGCATCACCGTCGTGCGCGACTTCAGCGGATTCGACGGCTACCTCGACAAGATCACCACGCAGTACACGGGCGGAAACTCGCCCGACGTGTTCCAGTTCTACAACGAGGTGCTCGTCGAGTTCGCCTCGCGCGGCCAGCTCGCCGACCTGAGCAAGGGCGTCTCGCAGGACGGCTGGGACGCCGACCTGCTGCAGGTCAGCACGGTCGACGGCGAGCTCGCCGCCATGCCGTTCGGCCTCTCGACCCAGGGCTTCATCTTCGACACGACGGCGATCGAGGCGCTCGGCCTGACCGCACCGAGCGGCGACTACAGCTGGGACGACCTGGCCGAGTTCGCGGCCGAGGTGCGTACCGCATCCGGTGGTTCGCTCGCAGGTGTCACCGACCTCTCGCACGGCTACCAGGTCTTCGAGGTCTGGGCGAAGCAGCGCGGCGAGGACTTCATGGACGCCGACGGGCTGGCCTTCTCGGAGAAGACGCTCGCCGACTTCTGGCAGTACTGGGCCGACCTCCGCGCAAGCGGCGGCGCCACCACTCCGGACATCACCTCCGAGTACCAGGGCACCCCGTACGACGCCGTCGTCGCGGGTGTCGCGGCCTCCACCTTCCTCTTCACCAACCAGTACGACGGCGTGCAGGGACGCACCCCCAACGTCATCTCGCTGGAACGCTTCCCGGGTGAGGGTGATGACGCGGGCCAGTACATGCGCACCGCGATGAACCTCGTGATCTCGAAGCAGTCCAAGCACCAGGAAGCCGCGGCGAAGCTCGTCGACTTCCTGCTGAACAACGAAGAGGCCAACGGCATCCTGGGCCTCAACCGTGGCTTCCCGGCCAACGCCAACGTGATCGATGCGGCCTCTGCGGGCGCCAACGAGAACGTGCAGCGCGCGATCGAGATCTTCGAGTCGGTGCGCGAGAACGGTGCACCCGCTCCGGTTCCCGCTCCCGCCGGCTCCGGCACGGTCAACACCCTGTTCGCCGAGGTGGCGCAGCAAGTGCAGTTCGGCCAACTCTCGCCTGCGGATGCCGCGAAGCAGTTCATGGCGCAGGCCGCGTCGGAGCTCGGCTGATCCATCCGCCTCAACAGTAAGAAGGCTCATGACAACGCTCACCGATCCGACGGACGCCCCTGAGGCGTCGGCGGACGAGCGTACGGGCGATGACCGTGCGCGGGGACCCCTCGGTCCCCGCGCACGGAAGTCCACCTCCCTGCGCCGGTCGCTCCTCGCTGACAAGATCGCGCCCTACACGTTTCTGCTCCCGTGGTTGATCGGCTTCTTCGTCATCACCCTCGGGCCGATGCTGTACTCGCTCTATCTCTCGTTCACCGACTTCAGCATGCTCGCGGCGCCCGAGTGGGTGGGCTTCGACAACTACATCAAGCTCTTCACCAACGACCCGAAGTACCTCGACGCCGTGCGCGTGACCCTCGTCTACGTGCTCGTCTCGGTGCCGCTGCAGCTCGCCTTCGCGCTCGCCGTGGCGATGGTGCTCAACCGCGGCGGGGCGAGCGTCGCGGTCGCGGTGCTGTGGCGCCAGATGTTCGGATCCAACGGTCTCATCAACCAGATCCTCGACTGGTTCGGCATCGAGGGAATGAGCTGGATCGGCAACCCCGAGACGGCCCTCGGCACCCTCGTGATCCTGAACGTCTGGACCTTCGGCTCGCCGATGGTGATCTTCCTCGCGGCTCTCCGCCAGGTCCCGCAGTACCTCTACGAGGCCGCTGCCGTCGACGGCATCAGCCGATGGGGCTCGTTCCGGCACATCACTCTGCCGATGCTGAGCCCGATCGTTCTGTTCAACCTCATCCTGCAGATGATCGGTGCGTTCCAGGCCTTCACGCCGGCATTCGTCGTCTCGGGAGGCACCGGCGGCCCGGTCAACTCGACGCTCTTCTACACGCTGTACCTCTACCAGCGTGGTTTCACCGGATTCCAGATGGGCTACGCGAGCGCCATGGCCTGGATCCTGTTCGTGGTCATCGCACTCGTGACGGCCGTCAACTTCTGGTTCTCGAAGTACTGGGTGCACTATGACGATTGACACGAAGTTCGACCAGAGCACCGTCGCGATGACGGTGGGCACCAAGCGAAGCGCCGGCCGCAGCACCTTCAAGCACGCCCTGCTGATCGCCGTGGGTCTCGTGATGCTGTACCCGCTCATCTGGATGCTGGGCGCATCGTTCAAGGACAGCGAGCACATCTTCTCCGAGGTGTCGCCGATCCCGAACCCCTTCATCCTCGACAACTACGTTCGCGGGTGGAATGGTGCCGGGGTCGGGTTCGGGACCTTCATGATCAACTCGACGATCGTCGCGTTGTTCTCGGTGCTCGGCAATCTGGTGGCGTGCACCCTCGCGGCGTACGCATTCGCGCGGATGCAATTCCGCGGCCGGAAGATCTTCTTCGCCTGCATGATGGGCATGCTGATGCTGCCGCACCACGTGCTGCTGATCCCGCAGTACGTATTGTTCGCGAACCTCGGGTGGGTGAACACCTTCCTCCCGCTGGTGGTCCCGAAGTTCCTCGCAGTGGACGCGTTCTTCGTGTTCCTCATGGTGCAGTTCCTGCGCGGTATCCCGACCGAGCTCGACCAGGCGGCGAAGATCGATGGTGCGGGTCCGTGGAAGACCTTCTTCTACGTCATCCTGCCGCTGCTGAAACCCGCGCTCGCGACGTCGGCGATCTTCACCTTCATCTGGACATGGAACGACTTCCTCACCCCGATGATCTACCTGCAGGATCCGCGCAACTACACGGTCCCGTTGGGACTGAACTCCTTCCTCGACGCGAGTGGCGACAGCGCCTGGGGCGCCATGTTCGCCATGGCCGTCATCTCGCTCGGCCCGTTGTTCGGCTTCTTCCTCGTGGGGCAGAAGTACCTCGTGCAGGGCATTGCCACGACCGGTTTGAAAGGCTGAATCACCGCATGTCATCTCGAGCACGGATCGCCGTCATCGGCGCCGGCGGCATCGGTGCCGCGGCTCACCTGCCCGCCATCCAGGCTCTCGCCGACGACGTGGAGCTCGTCGCCATCGTCGACCCCGACGAGGCACGTCGCACCGCGGCGGGCGAGACCTTCGGATGCGAGGCGCTGTACGCCGATGCCACGCCGATGTTCGCCGAGGTCGCTCCCGACATCGCCGTCGTGGCGACCCCGCCGCACCTGCACGAGCCCCTCGCCATCGAGGCGATGCGCGCGGGCGCCTGGGTGTATTGCGAGAAGCCGCTCACCGGGTCGCTCGCCTCCGCCGACCGCATCGCGGCCGTGGAGGCCGAGACGGGACAGTGGTGCGTCACGGTGTCGCAGTTCCGCTACTCCGGCGGCTCGCGGCAGGTGGAGGCCGACCTGCGCAGCGGCCGCTGGGGGCGCCCGCTCGTGGGCATCGCCCACACCAACTGGTACCGCGGCCCGGAGTACTGGGATGCGCCGTGGCGCGGCAAGTTCGCTACCGAGTTCGGCGGCTCCACCACGACGCAGGCCTACCACGCCGTCGACCTGATCCTCTGGCTCATGGGCGGGGACTGGGCGAGCGTGAGCGGCATCGCCGAGACGGTGTCGCGACCGATCGACGTGGAGGATGCGAGCGTCGCCAGCGTGCGATTCGCGTCCGGGGCTATCGGCAGCATCGTGTCGACCGTGGTGAGCCACGACCCGGAGACGAAGCTGCAGGTGATCGCCGAGAAGGCGAACGTGACTCTCGACACCCTCTACCTTCCGCTGCTCGACGAGTGGTCGGTGACGACGATCGGCGAGGGCGATGCGGCAGTGCGGGTCGACGGCTGGGCGGCCGACGAGCCCGAGATGCATGTCAACGCCCACCGTGCGCAGCTCGAAGACATCGTCGCGCGCTGGCGGGCGGGCGAGAAGCCGAAGCTCACGACTCTCGAGTCGCGCGCGACGCTCGAGTTCCTCACGGCGCTGTACAAGTCATCCGCCGAGGGGCGTGAGATCGCCCGCGGCGAGATCGTCGACGGCGACCCGTTCTATGAGGCGCTCGATGCATCCGGCCCGGCGCGGGTGGAGGCGCGTCGTGGCTGAGCCCCGCTTCACGATCACCGACCACGCGCACGATGAGCGCGGGTTGCTGCTCGACGGCTCGCCGGTCGCCCACTTCGGTCTCGGCCATGGCATCGGGCCGATCGATACGCCGAAGCCGTTCATCCATCCGCTGCGCACGCCTGCGGGCGTCACGGTCACGGGGTTCGCGCCCGAAGACCACACCTGGCATCACGGACTGTCGTTCGCGTTCCCCCGCGTCGACGCCCACAACCTCTGGGGTGGTGGCACCTACTTCAGTCCCGAGCAGGGCTACATCGTCGTCGAAGACCAGGGGCGCATCGATCATCAGGAGTGGACGTCGGAGGCGTCAGGCGACGCGGGTGCGACGCTTCGTGAGAGCGTGCGCTGGGTCGGACACGAGGGTCAGCCCCTCCTCGACGAGCGACGCTCGTGGAGCTTCGTCGTCGCGCAGCTGGAGGGCATCCCGGCGCTCCTCATCGACTTCGCGACGACCCTCACGAGCGCCACGGGCAGTGACGTCGCCCTGCAGACCCCCGCACAGCGCGGCCGCCCCGACGGTGGTTACGGTGGGCTCTGGCTGCGCCTGGCTGAGGGCTTCGCCGCGGCAGCGATCGATGGAGACGGCGTCGACCTCAGCGAGTCGGGTGGCGAGTCGCGCACCATGATCGTGCATGGCGTGACCGCGGCGGGCGACGAGGTCACCCTCGGACTCGCATTCGGCGATCAGCCCACCGTCGGCCACCATCGCTGGCTGCACCGCTTCGAACCCTTCTCGGCCATCGGCTGGGCGCACGCCTACGTCGACGGGCTCACGGTGCCGGCACGTGGCGAGCTGGCCTTTCAGCACCGGCTCGTGATCGCCGACGGCCATCTGGACCCGGGGGCCGTACGCGCGATCCTCTGAGCGGCCCGTCGCGAAGCGGTCGTCAGCCCCGGGGCGCGGCGCTCGAACCTCGAACGTGCAGCTCGGGCGCCGGGCTCGTGAGCACGCGATCCTCGAGGGGGGCGCCGTCGAGGTGGTCGAGCAGCATGTCGGCGGCTTGGTTGCCGGCCGCGACCATCGGCATCCGCACTGTCGTGAGCGCCGGCACGGTGAACGAAGCCATCCAGGCATCGTGAATCGACACGATCGAGAGGTCCTCGGGCACCCTGACGCCGAGCTCGGCCGTCGCGTGCAATGCACCGACCGCCGCGTTGAGGCTGGCGACGACGATCGCGGTCGGGCGGTCGGCGAGCTCGAGGATGCGGATCATCGCATCGCGACCGGCGGGCGCTTCCCACCCTCCCGCCTGCACCCACTCCGGGTGCGGGTCTTGCGCCGTGAGCTCGGTGAACGCCGCGAGCCGTCGGGCGGCGGCATCGTGGTGGGCGGCGCCCGCGATGAAGCCGATGCGCTCGTGGCCGAGGCCGCGCAGATGCTCGAACGCGACGCGCACCGATGCGGGGTCGTCGAGCACGACAGAGCCCACGTGCCCCTCCAGCTGGGAGTTGAAGAGCACCGTCGGCACCGAGATGTTCAGCGCGGCCTGCAGCGAGGCGTCGTCGTAGTCCTCGGCGCGCTGCAGGATCACTCCGTCGACGCGACCGTTGCCGATCAGCCGCGAGAGAGAGTCGGCAGAGCGGTCGGAGGCGTTCAGCTGACCGAGGAGCACTGCCGTCTTGCGTTCCTGGCACGCCTCCTGGATGCCGGCGTGCAGCCCGCCGAAGATCGCATTGTTGACCTCGGGCACGATGAGCGCGATGGCGCCCGAGCGCGAAAGCCGCAGGGCCCGGGCGCGGTGGTCGGGTTGGTAGCCGAGTTCGGCGGCGGCGGCGGCTATCCGCGCGCGTGTGTCGGCGCTGATGCGTGCCTGGCTGTCGTCAGTGAGCGCACGGGATGCGACCGACACCGAGACTCCGGCGCGCTCGGCGACGTCTTTGAGCCTCACCATCGAGCAGAGGCCCCTCTCATCTGGACCGACCGATAGGTCGGCACGCACGGCACAGTGCGGGTACGTGAACATTGTGCACCATCACGAAGTCTCAGAGGCTGCTCCCCGCGCGTCGCATCGCGCGACGCAACTCGGTCACATCGATATCGCGGAGGGCCACGTCGGCCTCGAGCGAGAGGGTCACGGCGCGTGCGGCGGCGTGACCGTACTCGAAGCACTGAGCCGTGACGCGAGCCGAGGCGAGCGCCTCGTGCTCGGCGCCGAGGCATCGCCCAGCGACGATGACGTCGTCGAGCCCCATCGGGAGCAGAGCGCGGTAGGGCACCTCGTACCAGTCGTCGAGCAGCCAGTGCAGTTTCGGGCGTGCGCCGTCGTGCAGTTCGATCGGCCACGGCGAGCGCACGATCGCGTCGTCGCGCTTTCGGCAGTTCACAACATCGTCGTTGCGCAGTGTCACCTCGGCCGCGATGCTGCGGGTCTGGCGGATGCCGACCTCCACGCCCGTGTCGACCACGTAGGCGTCGGCGCAGCCGGGGAGGGTCTCACGCAGGAAATCGGCGTACTCGCGCATCTGGCGTCGACCGTCGATCTCGGCGATCGTGAAGTCCTCCGGATCGATGACGTTGAGCACGCGCCCATCACGACCGGCGAGGCGCGTCGCGTTGACGAGCAGCTCGCCGGGGCGCGGGGTGCGGAAGATCCACACCTTCTCGCGCGGCAGCTCGGCGCCGTCCGCGCGCGCGTTGCGGATCGCATCCGTCACCCATGGCGGGCAGATGGTGTCGCTGCCGTAGGCGCTCCAGAACGCCTCGGTGTCGACACCGCCGAGTCGGAAGAACATCGTGGGATTCTGGATGCGGCCGTCGTCGCCGAAGTAGTAGTCGCCGCCCGCGCGGGCCACGACCGCCGCGTCACCGGAGGCGTCGATCGTGCGCTTCGCGTGCACAGCCACGCGGCCGGCGTTCGATTCCAGGATCACTCCCCGGACTGCGCGGCCGTCCATGATGGCGGAGGTGACCACCGCGTGGTAGATGATCCGGGCGCCGGATCGGGTCAGCAGGGCGTCGGCCGCCTCACGCCACATCAGGGGGTCGTGAGCGACCGTCCACGTCTTGCCGTAGAGCTGCGGCTCGGTGAGACCGCCGCGGGCGGCGAGGGCGAGTCGGAACCGCTCCGTGAATCCCGCGACCACCTGCGTCGGCCCGTCGTCGGGGCGCTCGCTCGCCAGGTACAGCCCGCAGATGGTGCCCGACATGCCCGCCACCGCGGCGCCACCGGCAAAGCCGTAGCGTTCGACGGCGAGCACGTTGAGCCCCTCCTCGGCCGCCACTGTCGCAGCCGCCACGCCGGCAGCGCCGAGGCCGACGACGAGTACGTCGACGTCCGCGAGCACGTGCAGGCCGTGGTCGAGTCCGACGGTCGAGTCGATGCGCCAGTCCTCCAGATGCGGGGAGGTGTGCGGGGGAAGCGGCATGGGGTCCTCAGGCTCCGGTGAAGTGGGGTGGACGTTTGGTGACGAACGCGTCGATTCCTTCCGCGCCGTCCGCGGAGGCGAACATGCTCATGAGCTCGGTGGTCTCGACGTCAGCACCGTGCGTGGGCCAGTGGTGCCCCGTGACGGCGGCGATCGCGCGTTTGGCCGCGGTGAGTGCCCGTGGGGCGCGACTCAGCAGATCGTCGGTGAAACGGTCGAGCTCGACCGCGAGCTCCGAGTCGGCGACGACGCGCGCGACGATGCCCCATTCATGAGCGGTCGCTGCGGGCAGAGTCTCGGCGGTCAGGATGACGCGGCGGGCTCGGGGGGCGCCGATCGCGGCAGTGAGGCGCTGGGTTCCTCCCCAGCCGGGGATCAGCCCGAGTCGGGTCTCAGGCAGGCCGAACCGGGCCGTGTCGGCCGCGATGATCAGGTCGCAGGCGAGGGCGATCTCGAACCCGCCGCCGAGACAGGGGCCGTCGACGGCGGCGACGGTCACGGCATCGAGGGTCTCGATGGCGCGGCAGAGGTTCCGGGCGGCCCGGGTGAAGGCCTCGAGCTCCGCGAGCCGCGCGTGCGGGGTCGTATACGAGGCGATGTCCGCGCCCGCGCAGAAGTAGCCGCCCGCTCCGGTGATCGTGACGACGTCGGTGCGGGCGCCGCGGGCCTCCTCGATCGCCGCGGTGAGCATCTCGAGCATGGCCGGCGACACGGCGTTGCGCGCCGCGGGTCGGTTGAGCACGAGCGAGAGGAGGTGACCGCGACGCTCGACGAGCAGCTCGGAGCCAGCCATCTAGCCGACCGCCCCCGAGGCGAACAGCGCCTCTGCATCGGGTCCTTCCACCCCAAGGGCGGTGAGCACCTCACGCGTGTGCTGGCCGAGCTCCGGGGGTGCTGTGCGGATGCCCGGCCGCTCACCGTCGTACATGATCGGATGCTTGAGGGTGCGGATGGTGCCCGCCGTCTCGTGCTCGAACGCGTCGAAGCTGTCGTTGTGCAGCACCTGCGGGTCGACCATGACCTCGTCGTAGTCGTTGACGGGGGCGAACCACATCTTGTTCGCGGTGAAGTGCTCCGACCATCCGGCCGTGCTGCGCCCGTGCATGTGCGCGGCGATGCGCTCGTTGATCGCGTCGCGCTCCTCGTATCGACTGCCGGGATCAAGGGTGGCGAACCACGCGTCGCCGAACACCCGCTCGAGCGCCTCCAGGCTCGTGAGCGAGATGCACAGGTAGCCGTCGGAGGTCGCGAACACGCCGTAGGGCGCGTTGTAGAACGGCGACGACACCCCGCTCGTGGAGCGGCTCGACGAGAAGCCGTTGAGGGCGTAGGCGAGCGGTTCGATCTGCAGGTCGAGGGCGGCGTTCAGCAGGTTCGACTCGACGAGCCCGCCGCGGCCGGTGCGCTCACGCCCATGCAGCGCGGCGAGGATGCCGAACGCACCGAGCACGGCCGCATGCTGATCAACCACGCATGCCCCCACCGGGGTGGGGTCGGCGCCGCCGCGGCCGGTGGCCATCGCGAGTCCGGAGAGGGCCTGCACGAGCACGTCCTGGCCGGGACGGTCGCGGTACGGGCCGTCGGATCCGTAGCCCGAGAGCGAGGCGAAGACGAGCCTCGGGTTCTCGGCCGCGAGTTGCTCATAGCCGAGCCCCAGCTTGTCGAGCGTGCCCGGGCGGAAGCTCTCGATGAGCACATCGGCCTCGAGCACGAGCCTGCGCACCACCGCGACACCCTCGGGGTTCTTGAGGTCGGCCACGATGCTGCGCACGTTGCGGTTCGCGAGTGCGAAGAAGGGCGAGTAGCCCTCGATGAACTTGTCGGGGCCCGTCCAGCTGCGCTCGAAGGCGCCGCCGTGCGGCTCCACCTTCACCACATCCGCGCCGAGGTCGGCGAGCAGCTGACTTGCCGAGGGACCCTGCAGGAAGTGCGTGAAGCTGACGACCTTGATCCCTGACAGCATGCCGCTCATCAGAAGATCCCGTCGCGGATCTGGAACTTGCTGGGCTTGCCGTAGAG
>SMFF01000678.1_pt1 | contig 12354 bp, 12 predicted proteins | sample 2456181 | NCBI WGS metagenome assembly SMFF01 (sample SAMN10132611, study PRJNA489261) | soil metagenome | isolation source: day120 antibiotic-loamy sand soil ammended with raw manure from dairy cow... | place: USA | collected 2015-04-01
CGCGCGACGTCGGTCCAGCCGTATTTGGGCTTCGGCTCTCCCCCGACCGCGAGCAGGAAGCTCGCTGCAATGGGGGCGGTGAGGCCCGGTCGCGCGCCATCCGCTCGGTCGGTAACCGTCACCTCGAAGCTGTCGAAGACCTGCCGAAGGTACTGTTCTGCCTGTGCGGAGTTCTTGTCTGGTGCGAAACGGTAGTTGACCTGCACGACGCACTCATCGGGGATGACGTTGCCCGCGACTCCGCCCGAAATTGCTACGGCGTTGAGTCCTTCCCGGTACACGAGACCGTCGACCTCGACCTCTGCAGGTTGGTGGGCAGCAAGTATCGCCAGCACGGGTGCAGCGTCGTGAATGGCGTTGTGCCCAACCCATGCTCGGGCAGAATGTGCCCGAATCCCCGTGGTACGTACGTCGATGCGCATGGTGCCGTTGCAGCCGCCCTCGACCTCAGACCGAGTCGGCTCGCCCAGGATGGCGAAGTCGCCCCGCAGTAGTTCCGGATGCCTGGCTGCCAGCCTGCCCAGCCCGTTCAGGTCTGCAGACACCTCCTCGTTGTCGTACCAGATCCAGGTCACGTCAACGGATGGCTCTGCCAGCTCGGCCGCCAGCTTCAACTGCACGGCCACCCCCGCCTTCATATCGACCGTGCCGCGGCCCCATAGATAGTCAATTCCGTCGATGGTCTCGAAGCGGGAGGGCAGGTTGTGGTTGATCGGCACGGTGTCGATGTGCCCCGCAATGACGACCCGCTGCGCGCGCCCCAATTCGGTGCGGGCGACAATCGCGTCGCCATCCCGAGTCAGCTCGAGGTGAGCGAAGCCTGCGAGGCTCGCTTCGATCGCATCCGCTATGGCAGCCTCCTTACCCGAAACCGACTCGATGTCGCAGAGCTGGCGGGTGAGGTCGGTCGCTGACGCCGAGAGGTCGAGCAGGGGGCTAGTGGGCATTGCCCAAGTTTATTCATCGATACCCTAGAAGGCATGACTTCACCCGCCTGGGGCCAGGGCCTGACCACGACCGCCACCGACGGAACAGTGCTCGACGCCTGGTTTCCGACCCTTCAGCTCGGCGAGCGCCCCGAGAGCGTCGACCAGTGGATAGCCCCTGCAGAGCTCGAAGAGCTCGCGGGCACGGATGAACGGCGCGGAGTGAGCATCGCCTTCGTCACAGTCGACACCGACCTGGGTGCTGCCCCGTCGTCGACCGCAGACGCCTACCTGAGGCTGCACCTGCTCAGCCACCTGCTGGTGCGGCCGAACACCGTCAACCTCGACGGCATCTTCGGGCAGCTTCCCACGGTCGTGTGGACGAACGCGGGCCCGGTACTCGCCGAGGACTTCGAGCGTCGGCGCGTGCGGCTCCAGCGCGCCGGAATCGCAGCCCACTCCGTCGACAAGTTCCCGCGCATGGTCGACTACGTCACACCGGCGGGGGTGCGCATTGCCGACGCCTCCCGGGTGCGCCTGGGGGCCCACCTGGCGCCGGGGACCACCGTGATGCACGAGGGTTTTGTCAATTTCAACGCGGGAACCCTGGGTGCCTCGATGATCGAGGGGCGCATCTCGCAGGGGGTCGTGGTTGGCGACGGCACCGACATCGGCGGCGGAGCCTCCATCATGGGCACGCTAAGCGGTGGGGGCACGCAGCGCGTCGAGATCGGCGCTCGTGCGCTGCTCGGTGCGAACTCAGGAGTCGGTATTTCGATCGGCGACGACTGCGTCGTCGAGGCCGGGCTGTACATCACGGCCGGAACTAAGGTTCGCGTGGTCGACGGCACGGATGCTGACCACACCGTAAAAGCGCAGGACCTGTCTGGGGTGCCCAACCTACTGTTCCGACGCAACTCGCTCTCGGGTGCGGTAGAGGTGCTCTCCCGGCCGGGCAGCGGGGTTGAACTGAATGCGGCGCTGCACTAGCAGCTAAGCAGGCGGGCGGTGCCGCCACCAGCGCCGTCGTTACGGTTGCAATAGGGTGCGATCGTCGACCACCGCACCTTTTGTCTTGGCGAATTCATTCATGAGGTCTGTGACTTGCATACGCTGCTTCTGCTCACCCGCGACGTCGAGGATTATGCGCCCCTCATGCATCATGACAAGTCGATTGCCGAGCTTGAGAGCCTGCTCCATGTTGTGAGTGACCATCAATGTGGTCAATGAATGCTCCGTGACGATCCGATCAGTCAGGCTTGTGATGGTTGCAGCGCGTTGGGGATCCAGTGCTGCGGTGTGCTCATCAAGCAGAAGCACCTTGGGCTGGGTGAAGGTTGCCATGAGCAGGGAAAGCGCCTGACGTTGTCCGCCTGAAAGCAGGCCGACCCGGGCCTTCATGCGGCTTTCCAGACCCTGCTCGAGAACCTTGAGAGACTCGGCATAGAGCTTGCGTTTTGTCTTAGACACCGCCATTCCCAATCCGCGGCGTTCTCCCCGCTTGTACGCGAGCGAGAGGTTCTGCTCGATCGTCATATTGGGTGCAGTTCCGGCCATTGGGTCCTGAAAGACTCGCGCAATGTATTTCGCTCGCTCAAAGTCGGTCATGTTGTCGACTGTCGTTCCGTCAATCATGAGGGAACCCGCGTCTTGCCTGAGCACTCCCGCGACAATGTTCAGGAGCGTCGACTTACCCGCGCCGTTACTTCCGATGATCGTGACGAAGTCACCCTGAGCGAGCTCAAGGGATACGCCCGCGAGAGCGATCCTCTCGTTAATGGTGTTCGGAAAGAACGTCTTCGAAATGTTCTCGATCTTCAGCACTGGAATCCTCCACTCCTCACCGGTTACGGCCGCTCAGCGCGGGCACCAATTGGCGTAGCTTCGGCACCCGTTTCAAGAAACCCCAACGCGGCAAGGTCAAGGCGAGTATGACGAGCACTGCTGAAATGAGTTTCATGTCATTCGGGTTGAACCCCACGGACAGCGCCAGGGCAATGACGATTCGATAGATCACAGACCCGACGATCACTGCAAGCGTAGCGACGACAACGTTGCTGCCGGAGAGAATCGCCTGGCCCACGATGACAGATGCCACTCCCACGAGAATGAGCCCGATTCCCATTCCGATATCAGCGAACCCTTGATACTGGGCGACCAATCCGCCACAGACACCAATCAGCCCGTTTGAGATCGACAGAAGCAGGATCTTGGAACGGTCGGTGTTCACGCCAAAACTCCGGATCATGCCTTCTTTGTCACCAGTTGCACGGATGGCCAGCCCATTGTTGGTGTTCAAGAACCAGTCAAGAACGAACTTGATCGCGAGTACCACGCCGGCAAACACGAGAATCGTCACCCAGGTTCCAATTAGCCCCGAATTTCTGAACGGGGTGATGAGTGTCTCTTCTCTGATGAGCGAGAGGTTCGACCCGCCCATGATTCTCAAGTTGATCGAGTACAAGCCGATCTGAGTCAGGATGCCAGCGAGAATTCCATTGATTCCGCCTTTGGTATGAAGCATTCCGGTGATCCAGCCTGCCAGTGCCCCCGTGACGAACCCGCCCATCGTGGCGAGAAGAGGGGAAACACCCTGGACGATGAGCATCGCCGTGGTAGCGGCACCCGCAGTGAAGCTCCCGTCCAGGGTCAGGTCAGGAAAGTTGAGGATTCTAAACGTGAGATAGACACCGAGTGCCATGATTCCGTAGATGAGACCGAGCTCAACGGCAACAATCACTGTACTTCTCCCACTTCACCATCACACGCTCCGTCTTGGGTCATTCCACGACTTCGCTCGCCTGATCCATCAGCGCGGCCGGAATCTCTACTCCCATGCGGCTTGCAGCACCGGGGTTGACGATGAGGGCGGCTTCCCTGAGGGATTCGACGGCGATGTCCTCGGGCGCGTCACCGTCTTGAAGGATGCGCAGCGCCAGTTCCCCGGTCTGCTTGCCCAGAGCGAAGTAGTCGACACCGTAGGTCGCGACGCCACCGGCGCTCACGCTCGCGCTGTCAGCAGTGATTACCGGAATGGACTTGCTCTCTGCGATCTGCAGCACGGCATCGAGCGCGGACACCACAGTGTTGTCAGCGGGGATGTAGATTGCGTCGACATCACCGAGCGACTCGGTTCCCTGGGCCACCTCACTGGAGTTGGAAATGGTGACTTCCTTGAGTTCAAGCCCGAGCCCGGGTGCCACCTCTCGGGCGATTTCAAGCTGCACGGTCGAGTTGACTTCGCCCGAACTGTAGACGACGCCGACATTCCGAACATCCGGGGCGATCTCCGTGATCAACCTGAGCTGGTCCTCGACAGGATTGAGCGAGCTGACGCCGGTCATATTTCCGCCCGGTGCATCGAGTGACTCGACCAATCCCGCTGCCAATGGATCTGTCACGGCCGTGAACAACAGGGGCACAGTCTGCGTCGATTGGAGAGTGGCCTGGGCGCTGGGCGTGCCAACGGAAAGAATCAGATCAGAGCCATCCTCTACGAACTTGCTGGCGATCGATACGGCCGTGGACTGCTCCCCCTGAGCATTCTGGATGTCGAACACGATGTCTGTGCCCTCAACGAGCCCCGCTTCCTCGAAAGCTGCCTTGAAACCCTCGACAGCACTGTCAAGTGAGGCGTGAGTCACCAATTGGTTGATGCCGATCTGATAGACGCCGTCCGCTGTCGGCTGCTCCGCGTCGGTTGCGGTGCAGCCAACTAACAGGAGGCCGACGGCCGAAAGGGCGAGTGCCGCCCGACCAGTTGTAAAACGCATGTGTTATGTACTCCTCTGCAAAGCCAAGCTAGATAGTTGATTGTTTTTACCACAAATTGTTGAAGTGTCCAACTTCTGTTGAATGGCTAGGGCCCGAGCAACGAGCGCACGATGCGCGCATCCACGTTGCCGCCGCTGACTACGGTGGCGATGTTCGCTCCGCCGAAGAGACTCCAATGCTTTCGGATCGCGGCGAGACCCACAGCTCCAGACGGCTCGCAGGCAAGCTTTGCCGTGCGATACATCACCGCGAACGCATCAGCGATATCACTCTCGTCAACATGCACGAGCTCGTCGACGTACTCTCGCACGACGGAGACTGGCAGTTGGCCGGCGTAGGGGGCTTTGAGCCCATCGGCCACGGTGTCCTGGGCAAAGGGCCACTGAGACTCGGCTCCGACCGCCAAGGCGCGGTGCATCGCATCCGCACCTCGCGGCTCTACTCCGATGACCCTGGTCGAAGGGCTGTATGTCTTGATGGCGAAAGCAATGCCTGCGATGAGTCCGCCACCTCCAACCGGAACGGCAACTGCATCGAGGGGTGGCGAGTCCTCCACCATTTCAATCCCGGTCGTTGATGCCCCGAGCACCACCTCGAGGTCATCGAACGGGTGCACAAGCGTGAGGCTCCGCTCGTCCTTGACCTGATTCATCTTCTGCTCAAGCGGCTCGTCAGTCAGGATAATTTCTGCACCGAGTGCCCGGGCAGCATCCACTTTGGACTGGGAAGCTCCTTGAGGCATGACGATGACTGCGGGAATCCGCTGCGAGCGTGCGACCAGTGCAAGCGCAACGGCATGATTCCCCGCCGACATCGAGACGACCCCACGGGCAAGTTGTTCCGGGCTGAGTTGAAGTACTTTATTAAAGACACCGCGCACCTTGAACGATCCGGTCGGCTGAAAGAGCTCAGTCTTCAGCCAGATCTGTGAATCGCCACCACTGTCTAATGGCTGCATCGGGGTTCGCCGAATAAAAGGCCGCACACGCCGATGGGCCTCAACCGCGGCCGCTTCGCTAAGACCAGTGATATTCACATCTGCTCCTTAGAGTGTCGATCAGTACGTGTCAGGCTCCGCTGACGACGGCCGTCGGCTCGATTTCGATGAGGATGCCAGGACGAGCCATGTCAACGACCACCGTCGTGCGGGTCGGGAATGGCTCAGGAAACGCCTCTCGGCACAGGGCGTTGAGTTCGTCGAAATCCTCTTGCCTCGCCACAAATTGGGTAGAGACCAGATTCCCGTCTGCATCCAGGGGAACATGGCCGGAGCTGAGCACGAAGTTGTTAACGATGCGCGCTCGAGTGTATGGCAAGGGAACGACAGAATCCATGAGTACCTTCTGGGAGAGTTTCAACGACGGCGCGGGCTAGTGCTCATGCGGGAGCGCAGTGGCCTCGACCTCAGCGACAAGTGCCTGGAGATCGCGGACGATCGCCGCGTGCAGCTCCGCGCCTCGCGCCTGGGTCACCCACTCTGGGTCGGCAATGTCTGGGTGCTCGGCCGGTGGCGAGGGCGGCGAAGGCCACCATGCAGCCCGGCTTGACGCGGCAAACGGGCTCATGTTCTTATGCGTATGGGTCGACGGTCGGGGCTGGAAGTCGACGAGGTCCAGATTGACAAGTTCGGGGCGACAGTGAAGCAGGTGAGAGGTTTCGTAGTTGTCGCCATGGCCCATCGGGCCACCGCCCGTGGCCATGGATTTCGTGTATTCGTCATGCGCGAGCAGAGCCAGGTCGGCTACGACCACAAGAGATTGGGTCGATTCGGCCGCTCGCGAGGCGCCGATTGCCAGAGGCGGAACGTTCGCCACCCGGTGCCCGTTAACAAGGACTATTCGGCGGAAGCCATGCCTCTCCAGTGACGCCGCGATGTCCTCAACCACAGCCGACAGCGTCGAGCTCTGCAAGCTGATGGTGCCTGCACCACCCATGTGCTGGGGAGACCACCCAAAGGGCAATAGAGGCGCCACCATCACCCCCATGGCACGTGCGCAATCATGGGCGACTGCCTCTGCGAGTATCGCGTCAGTTCCCAGTGGAAGATAGCTACCGTGCTGCTCGATTGCTCCCACGGGAACGAGAATGGTCGATCGCGACCTGAGGTATTCCTGCACGTCGAGGTAGCTGCTTTCACTGAGCGCGTGCTTCATGCAAGGTTCCCCCGGTCATCAGATTGCTGTTACCTAGGGGACTTTACGCAACTTCACCTGAAGCGTCAACATCTTGTGGAAAACTCTACTCAAAATCCACAAACTGTTTACATGTGCCTCAGTTCGAGTCCTCTCCTCGGCTTTCGTTGAGGTAGTTATAGATGGTGTACCGGGTGACGTTGAGTCGTTCAGCGGCAGTCTCGACTGCGTCCCGGAGCAGGAAGAATCCCCTGTTGTCCAGGTCAGAGATCACGGCGACCTTATGCGCTTTGCGCATCCTCTCGACCGGAACCCCGACCGCATCGATTGCGCGCGCGATCAGAAGATCGGATAGCTCCTCTACGTTGTCTGCAAAGACCTCGGACTCGGATGCGGCATCGGGTTCACCGGCGGGGCGATTGCCACCGGTCGTTGATACGAGTGCGGTCAGGATGTCGCGAGCCGAGGTGAGATAAGAGATGTCGGTATTGATGCACAAACAGGCAATCGGAGTTCCACTCTCATTCCGCAAGAAGATGCTCGAAGACTTCAACCTGTCTCCCGTGGAGCTCCGCGTTTCATAGCCGATCAAGTCTTCGTAGTTTCCCTGGCGAAGACGCTTGAAAAGCAGGTCACTTCCCGGGCCCCCATCCCTCCGGCCGGTGATCGAGCCACTGACAGCCACGATCGAGTCCGGCAAACGCGAAAGGTCATGCAGAACAACCTCCACCCTCGGGCCCAGTGCGGCCGCCAGCGGCGCAACCAGCTGAGATACTTCCCGAATGATGACCTGGTCAGACGGTGAACTCGTAGTGGATTCGCTCGTTTGCACGTTCATTTCCTTCCGCACGACTTCGAACTCTCACGTTAGCGGCTGACTCGACGACTGTCTTGACAATAGTGCGTGGGGGGTCGTGCCCGGGCCTCATCCCAGCGGCACCGGGGCTGCAGATACGCTCAAGCTCGAGGCTAGAGAAGCACCCCGCGCGGCGCGCCTGATCGCGGGGGCTGGACCAGGCGCGCCCTCCGCGGGGGCGGCGGAGCGTTGTGCGCGGCGAACCGACGCACAACTGTTCAGTAACTATGTCAGTAGCCGCAAAGTGGCGAAAGACCGGACGGCCGTTTGTGCCCAGAATTGGGGGACAAAGTGCCCCTCAAAAGTGCGGACAAGTGCCTCAGCGAGACTGCGGCCAGGCTCGGGCCTTCTCCCCCACGTACAGCTGTTGCGGACGACCCAGTTTTGTCGACCCATCCTCATTCATTTCCCGCCAGTGGGCAATCCAGCCAGGCAACCGACCGATCGCAAACAGCACGGTGAACATGCGGGTCGGGAAGCCCATCGCCTTGTAGATCACGCCCGTGTAGAAGTCCACATTGGGGTACAACTGGCGCTCGATGAAGTAGTCGTCCGCGAGGGCGACGGCCTCGAGTTCCTGCGCGATATCCAGCAGCTCGTCCTTGATTCCCAGTGCACCCAGAACCTGGTGCGCGCTCTCTTTCACCAGGGTGGCCCGGGGGTCGAAGTTCTTGTAGACGCGATGGCCGAAGCCCATCAGGCGAATACCGTCTTCCTTGTTCTTGACCCTCTCGACGTAGCGCTCGACACCCTCTCCCGAGTCGCGGATCCTCGCGAGCATCGTGAGCACCGCCTCATTGGCACCGCCGTGAAGCGGCCCATACAGGGCGTTGATGCCGGCAGAGACGGATGCGAACAGGTTCGCCTCGGTGGAACCCACCAGGCGCACGGTCGACGTGGACGCATTCTGCTCGTGGTCTTCGTGCAAGATCAGAAGTCGGTCGAGTGCCGTGGAGAGAATCGGGTTGACCTCGTACGGCTCTGCCATGTTGCCGAAGTTCATCTTGAGGAAGTTCTCTGAGAAGCTCAGGCTGTTGTCGGGGTAGAGGAAGGCCTGGCCCAGACTCTTCTTGTGCGCGTACGCGGCGATAGTCGGCAGCTTGGCCAGCAGCCGGATCGTTGAGATCTCCACCTGCTCAGGGTCGTGCACGTCGAGCGAGTCCTCGTAGTAGGTCGAGAGCGCAGACACTGCGCTCGAGAGCACTGACATCGGATGCGCGTCGTGTGGCAGGGCATCAAAGAACCTGCGCAGGTCCTCGTGCAGCAGCGTGTGTCGGCGTATCTTCTGCTCGAACTCCGACAACTGCGACTCCGTCGGCAATTCTCCGTGGATGAGCAACCAGGCCGACTCGAGGTAACTGGAGTGCTTCGCTACGTCTTCAATGGCGTAACCGCGGTAGCGCAGGATGCCCTCGTCACCATCGATATAGGTGATCGCGCTCGTCGTTGAGGCCGTGTTCACGAAGCCGTGGTCGAGCGCCGTGTAACCCGTCTGCCTCGTCAACGTCGACAAGTCGATACTGTCTGCCCCATCGGTAGCCTTCAGGATCGGGAAGTCGGCGGTGCCACCCGGAAACGTGAGGGTGGCAATGTCGGCAGGAGTCTTGTCAGCATCGTTCACCCCTACAGCCTAATTGGAGGGAAACGTCATCGGTGTAATCGCCAAAGGATGCCGCCCCAGATTGGGCGAAACCTCCAAATGCTTGTCGCTCGCTGAGCTTGTCGAAGCGCCGCTTCGACAAGCTCGGGGACCGCGGACCTCAGGGGGTGGCAGGCGTCACCTGGGGTGGCAGCGCCGCAACTATCGGGTGGTCCTTGTGGATCACACCGACCTTGGCCGCCCCACCCGGTGAGCCTACGTCGTCGAAGAATTCGACGTTCGCCTTGTAGTACTCCGCCCAGATTTCGGGGGTGTCGTCTTCGTAGAAGATCGCTTCCACCGGGCACACCGGTTCACATGCGCCGCAGTCGACGCATTCATCCGGGTGGATGTACAGCATCCGGTCGCCTTCGTAGATGCAGTCGACCGGACACTCGTCGACGCAGGCGCGGTCCTTGACATCGACGCACGGTAGCGCAATGACGTAGGTCACGGGCAGGGTCCTTCCACGGTGATGCTGGGGTTTCCACCCTACCGCGCTGCAGCCTTGCGCAACCTGGGCCACGCAAGCACGATGGCCGCGACGAGAGGAACACCGTAGGTCCACACGTATCCCGCGACATTTGCCGGGATAAGCACGGACCCACCCGGCCCCGCCTGCCCGAAGACCACCAGTGCCAACAGGAACCCGATCGACGCCAGCAGGGACGGGGCACGGCTGCCGAAAACCAAGCGAAGCCCGACGAGCAGGCAGCCCGCCACAATGAGGCTGAGTGCAACGCCCAACGGAAGCACCGCCCCCGCCAGCATGAGGTCTGCCTGGTGGGAGATCGTTCCCAGCGCCCCGACACCGACGCCGAGCAGCAGCGCGAGCAAGCAGGCAAATACCCGCGCACTCAGCGGCCCGTTGCTGAAGCTCGGTTCGACCACATACGGAGACAACCGACGAAACCCCTCAACGCTGCGGATGGGGCGCCGCGGCCCACTCGACAGCGCGAAACTGTCGCCGTGCACCGTGACCTGCGTGCGGTGCGCCCGCATGGCCTCCGTCTTGCGCGGCACTGCCGCGCTCACGTCGAGAAGCTGCACAGAAGCACCCCGCGCCGAGGCATCCAGCGCTAAGGCATCCGGGTTCTCTTCGATCGTGTAGAAGACGATTCCCATCTCGTCTGCTGCCGCCCTGGCCGCGCGATGAGCACGCACATGGTCCCACCTCGTCGAACGGTGCCGCACACAACGACTCGACATCCTGGTCTGGCACTGGCATCGGCACTGGCTCTGCGCCGCTCGCCTCCCACACCATTCCAGAGTCCAGATAGCGACGAGGCTCACGACCGGGCCGTCGCGCATCCGGCTCACCCAGAAAACGGTGGTCGCTCACGCCCAGAATGCGCATGGCCTCCGCGAGCTCCCGCGTTCTGTGCTCCGCGAGAGCCGGACCGTCACCCTCCAGACTCGCTAGTTCGAGGGGAATGACCTCGCCGCGTTCCCCCCTGGTGCAGGTGAGAACCGTCACAGCGGCTCCAGCATCGACCAGGGTGGCGATCGTGCCGCCCGTGCTGATGGTTTCATCGTCTGGGTGCGCGTGCACGAACAGAACCCGGGGTGACTCATCGACCATGTGGCAAGACTACGGCCTGCCCGGTCCCGTTACCTCAGGCCGGTTACCGCAGCGCCAGTAACTGCGAGTCAATAGCTGCGAGTCAGTGTCGCAGTGCTCCCGAGAACCTGCATGGTGAGCTTGTCGCCGTCACAGACGTATGCGGTGTCAGATTCTTCGGCTTCGGCCTCGTCGGCACCCGAGCTGAAGGTGCCGTCGTCGCCCAGCACGTAAACCTGAGTGATGATGTCGTTCTGGATGTACGGCACTATCGTGCGGACCGGCACGAATTCCTGCCTGTCGAACGTCCAGTCCGTGTATGCGGTAGTGATAGTTCCACCCGGGTCCACCGTGACCCTCATCACCCCCGTGATCTGGTCGTTGGCAGCTACGCCCGCGCTGTGGAAGAGCGCCCCGAATGAGGCGTTGTCGGCCACCCAGGAGCCCACAAAGCAGCTTTCGGCCGCAGCGGCGCGGTCGGCTTCCTTCTGCTCCTGGGCGCTCAGCGTCTGGGCTGGCTCAGGCTCGGCGGCAGGAGCATCGCCCACCCGTTTGGCCTGGCTCAGGTCGATGCTCGGCGAGCAGCCGGCCACGCTAAGCGCCAAAGCGGCGCCGAGGACCAGGCAAAATATCCGTCGTGTGGGCACGGGTGAACCTCCGCTTCGGTGATGCGGGGGCCACCAAAAATTTCCGCGTTGACGCATCCCTTCGCTCGGGTGCGCCTGATGCTCGAACTCTACGGGTTCAGGTGTCAGCAACCTTAAAGGCGGGGGTCAGGCGTCCTGTTTCTTCTGGCGGGCCGTGGAGCGCGCCCGGGCGTTCGCATCCAGCTCCACCTTGCGAATCCGGGTCGCCTCAGGGGTCACCTCGACGCACTCGTCTTCGCGGCAGAACTCGAGGCTCTCCTCCAGGGTGAGCACACGTGACGGAGTCATCGACTCGAAGTTGTCAGCGGTCGACTGCCGCATATTGGTGAGCTTCTTCTCCTTGGTGATGTTGACATCCATGTCTTCGTTCCGCGAGTTCTCGCCCACCACCATGCCCTCGTAGACCTCTTCTGTGGGCTGCACAAAGAAGGTCATGCGCTCCTGCAAGTTGATGATCGCGAACGGGGTGACGACGCCGGACCGGTCGGCAACAATCGAGCCGTTACTGCGCGTCACGATCGACCCCGCCCACGGCTCATAGCCGTGCGAGATCGCATTGGCGATTCCGGTACCGCGGGTGAGGGTCATGAACTCGGTGCGGAAGCCGATGAGGCCACGAGCGGGCACGATGAATTCCATGCGGACCCAGCCGGTCCCATGGTTGGCCATGCCGTTCATGCGACCCTTGCGCGCGGCAAGAAGCTGCGTGATCGCGCCCAGGTACTCCTCCGGCGCGTCGATGGTGAGATTCTCGAACGGTTCGTGCAGCTTTCCATCGATCTGCCGAGTGACCACTTGCGGCTTGCCGACGGTCAGCTC
>SMFF01000260.1_pt1 | contig 12332 bp, 10 predicted proteins | sample 2456181 | NCBI WGS metagenome assembly SMFF01 (sample SAMN10132611, study PRJNA489261) | soil metagenome | isolation source: day120 antibiotic-loamy sand soil ammended with raw manure from dairy cow... | place: USA | collected 2015-04-01
AGATCGCGGCGGCGCAGAAGGTGATCCGCAAGCTCGGGCTGCAGAACGTCACCGTGGAGATTCTCGGCGAGGGCATCGTCCCCGACCCCACCCGAGTCTTCCGCGCCACCCGCCCCTGACGTTTCACGTGAAACATTCCGCCGCGGCGCGCAACTTCCTCACGATGCGGCAGACCCACGCGCTGCTCGGACCGCCGCACCGCCCGATGTACGCCGCTCCTCCCCGCCGGTTGAGCAGCGCCGTACACCGCTCGATCCCGCGGGTTGAGTAGCGCCGCAGGTCGCTCCGTCCCGCGGGTTGAGTAGCGCCGCAGGCGCGTATCGAAACCCACCCGCCCTCGCTCCTGCTGCCCCCGGCACCACGGGTATCGCTTCTGGGAGGCGGGCTGAGTAGCGCTCCATCCGCCCCGCTCCGCGGGTTGAGCAGCACCGTGCGCAGCGCCTTCCCGTCGGTTGAGTAGCGCCGCAGGTCGCTCCTTCCCGCGGGTCGAGCAGCGCCGCAGGTGTCCCTTGCTCGCGGGTTGAGTAGCGCCGCAGGCGCGTATCGAAACCCCCCGCCCTCGCTCCTGCGGCGCCCGGCACCACGCGATGTCGCTTCCGGGATGCGGGTGCGCGAGAGAGACGAGCTCTCCACGATTCCGTCGCACCCCGCCACGACGTCCGCCCCGTGCCCGCCATCATCGCCTCATGATCGCCATGTACATGCTCCGCTGCTCTGATGGCAGCTACTACGTCGGCTCCGCCCGCGACCTCGACGCCCGCATGCAGCAGCATGCTTCGGGGGAGGGGGGCGCCTACACGAGTCGGCGCATGCCGGTCGAGCTCGTCTACGTCCAGGAGTTCGGCTCGGTGGCTGAAGCATTCGCCGCGGAGAAGCAGGTGCAGGGCTGGTCCCGCGCGAAGCGGGAGGCGCTCATCCGCGGCCAGCAGCATCGCCTGCCGGAGTTGAGCAGGAAGAAGCGGGGGAGTGCAGAGTAGCGGGTTTCGATACGCGGCTGCGCCGCTACTCAACGCGCGGGGTGTGCGGGTGTGTCGCTCGACCTGCGGCGGTGGGCCGGTGCACCGGTACTCAGGCGCGGGAACTTAGGGTTTCGATACGCGGCTGCGCCGCTACTCAACCCGCGGGGCCTGCGGGTGTGTCGCTACTCAGCCCGCGGGGCGTGCGGGGTGTGTCGCTACTCAGCCCGCGAGGCGTGCGGGGTGTGCCGCTACTCAGCCCGCGAGGTGTGTGGGTGTGCCGCTGCTCGTCTCGCGGGGTGGGCGCGTGCGCTGCTGCTCGACCTGCGGCGGGCCGGTGCACCGGTACTCGGGCGCGGGGGCTTGGGGGGTTTCGATACGCGGCTGCGCCGCTACTCAACCCGCGGAGTCGGCGGGAGAGCGGCTGGACGTCGGGTGCGGCGCTACTCGACCGGCGCCACGGAGCCGGCCCACGTGCGGTTGCGCCGCTCGACAATCTGCTTCGGAGGTGGGCTGGATTACAGTGGAGAGTCGCGGTCCGACGGCCGCGATGTTTCACGTGAAACACCGAGAGGGATTCGTGACCACCCCCAGCCCCTTCGATGCGTCGACTCCGCTCGCGCGTGAGGTCGCCGACATCACCCGTCGACGCCTCGCTCTTGCGGCCGAGACCTTCCCGCTTCCCGACCAGGCTCGAGTTTTCACCGTTGCCAACCAGAAGGGTGGCGTCGGGAAGACCACGACGGCCGTGAACCTCGCCGCGGCGCTCGCGCAGTCGGGGGCGCGTGTGCTCGTCATCGACCTCGATCCGCAGGGCAACGCGTCAACCGCACTCGGCGTCGAACACCGCTCTGACACCGTGAGCGTCTACGACGTGATCATCAACGACGTTCCCATGCGCGATGTCGTGCAGCGCAGCCCGGAGTTCGAGGGACTCGACTGCATTCCCGCGACCATCCACCTCGCCGGCGCAGAGATCGAGCTGGTGTCGATGGTGGCTCGTGAACAGCGGCTGCGCTCAGCGCTCGAGACGTACATCGCCGAGAGCGAGACTCCTCCGCACTACGTCTTCATCGACTGCCCGCCCTCGCTCGGACTTCTGACCATCAACGCGTTCGTCGCCGCCAAGGAAGTGCTCATCCCGATCCAGTGCGAGTACTACGCCCTGGAGGGTCTCTCTCAGCTCCTCAACAACATCAAGCTCATCGAGCGTCACCTCAACCCTGAGCTGGCGGTCTCGACGATCCTGCTCACGATGTACGATTCCCGCACCAACCTCGCGCACCAGGTCGTCGAAGAGGTGCGCGAGCACTTCCCCGACGAGGTGCTCGACACGCTGATCCCCCGGTCGGTGCGCATCTCAGAAGCTCCGAGCTACGGACAGAGCGTGATCAGCTACGACCTCAATTCACCCGGATCGTTGTCGTATCGCGAGGCGGCGGCAGAGATCGCCCGACGCGGCGTGCGAAAGCAGGAGGACAACTAATGGCGGCACCCAAGCGCACCGGACTCGGCCGGGGGATCGGCGCCCTCATCCCCACCTCCGAGGATCACGCCGCGCGCCCCGTCGACGTCTTCTTTCCGTCAGCGGATGCCGAGGAGACGGCCGAGCTCGTCGCGGTTCCCGGCGCACGGCTGGCGAGCCTCGCACCCGACGACATCGTTCCTAACCCGCAGCAGCCGCGCCACGAGTTCCGCCAGGAGGAGCTCGAGGAGCTGATCGTCTCGGTGCGTGAGTTCGGCGTGCTCCAGCCGATCGTCGTTCGCCCTCGCCCCGGTGCCGTTGCGGGGGAGGCGCAGTACGAACTCATCATGGGCGAGCGCCGCCTGCGCGCCTCCAAGGCGGCGGGGCTCGCCACCATCCCGGCGATCGTGCGGAACACCGACGACGACGCGATGCTGCGTGACGCCCTGCTCGAGAACCTGCACCGAGCCGAGCTGAATCCGCTCGAAGAGGCATCCGCCTACAAGCAGCTGCTCGAGGACTTCGGCATCACCCAGGAGCAATTGGCGGATCGGATCGGGCGCTCGCGTCCGCAGATCACCAACACTCTGCGGCTGCTGAAGCTGCCGACGCCGATCCAGCGGCGGGTGGCGGCGGGTGTGCTGAGCGCGGGGCACGCACGCGCCATCCTTTCGGTCGGCGACGAGACGGCGATGGAGAAACTCGCGGACAAGATCGTCAACGAAGACCTCTCGGTGCGCGCCGCCGAAGCGGCCGCGGCGCTCTCAGAGGGCAAGATCAAGAAGCCCGCCAAGCCCGCCGCGGGCAAGCGCCAGGATCACCTCGCCGAAATCGCGGAACGGCTCGGCGACCGGCTCGACACGCGCGTGAAGATCACCCTCGGCGCGAGCAAGGGCACGATCGTGATTGACTTCGCGACCGTGGGAGACCTCAACCGCATCCTGACGGAGCTCGGGCAGGATCCCTTCGCCGGAAGGTGAGCGTGGGGCGGAGCGGGCGGGGGTTTCGATACGCCGCTGCGCGGCTACTCAACCCACGGGGTGCGCCGCTGCGCGGCTACTCAACCCACGGGGTGGGCCGCTGTGCGGCTACTCAACCCACGGGGTGGGCCGCTGCGCGGCTACTCAACCCACGGGGTGCTTTGTGGCGACTCATAAACTAAAACCCCTGGTCAGGGCGTGATTATGGCTCGCGGCGAGCGTCCTCGGCGAGTGCCTCGTACACCCACCCGAGGTCGTGCCCAGCCGCCTCGAGGGCCTGCGGCAGCAGGGAGGTCTCGGTGAGACCCGGCAGCACATTCGCCTCGAGGAAGAACGGCGTACCCGAGCCGTCGACGATGAGATCGACGCGCGAGAGGTGCCGCATCCCGAGGGCGCGATGGGCGGCCAAGGCGGTCTCGGCGGCGCGCGCGGCCACCTCATCCGGCAAACGCGCAGGCACATAGAAACGTGTCTCGCCCGCGTTGTAGCGCGCCTCGAAGCTGTAGACGCCCGAGAGCGGTTCGATCTCGACCGCCGGAAGCGCCACGGGCCCGTCGCCCGTGTCGATCACCCCGATCGCGATCTCGGTGCCGCGGATGCACTGTTCCACGAGGGCGACGTCGCCGTAGGTGTAGGCGTCGACCATCGCGCGCGGGAGGTCGGCGCGGTCCTCGACGATCGTGACGCCCTGCGCCGAGCCCCCACGGGCGGGCTTCACCACGAGCGGAACCGGCAGCTCGTCGGCGATGGCCTCGAACACGGCATCCGCCCCGAGCTCGCGGAATGCGTCGCGAGGCAGGGTGATCGAACGCGGTGTCGGCACGCCGGCACGCTCGACGATCACCTTCGCCGCCGGCTTGTCCCACGCGAGGCGGGCAGCACCCGAGCGGGAACCCACGAACGGGATGCCGATGAACTCCAGCAGGCCGCGCAGGGCACCGTCTTCGCCACTCGCGCCATGTAGCGCGGGCCACACGACATCCGGCGGGTTCTCGCGAAGGGCAGCGAGAAGCGTCGCATCCGGGTCGCGCAGCTCGACCTCGACGCCGTGCCCGGCGAGGGCGTCAGCGACGCGGCGGCCCGAGCGCAGCGAGACATCCCGTTCATGTGAGATGCCGCCGGCGAGCACGACGATACGGAGGGGGGCGTCGGACATGGTGACCTCCGGTCAGCCGGCGTACGGGGGAAGCACGTCGCGCTCGACGGGCACGACGGGGAGCGGCGCGGTCTGGTGGAACTCGCCCAGCAGCGCGAGCTCGCCGTTGATGACCGTCGCGAGCCGGCGGATGCCCTCCCGGATGAAGTCGGGTTGCGGGTAGCAGAACGACAGGCGCATGTTGCGCCGCCCGTTCCCGTCGGCGTAGAACGCCGTGCCGGGCGTGTAGGCGACCAGTTCCTTGACGGCGCGCGGCAGCATGGCTTTCGAGTCGAGGTGCTCCGGCATCGTGAGCCACACGTAGAAGCCGCCGGTCGGTACCGTCCAGCTCATCGACGGCAGATACTCGCCGAGCGCCGCGAGCATCGCATCCCGCCGCTCCCGGTAGACGCCTCGGAAGGTGTCGATCTGGCCGCGCCAGTCGGCGGTGTCCATGTACTCCGAGATCACGATCTGCGAGAACGACGAGGGCGACAGGATCGCGGCCTCGTTGGCCAGCACGAGCTTCTCGCGGATGGCGTGGGGTGCGATCGCCCAGCCCACCCGGAGGCCGGGGGCGAGCGTCTTCGAGAAGGTGCCGAGGTACACGACGCCTTCGTCGTCGATCGAGCGCATGGCCGGCGGCGGCGCCTGGTCGAAGTAGAGCAGGCCGTAGGGGTTGTCCTCGAGCACGAGGATGCCCTCGGCACGCGCGATCTCGAGGATCTCCACGCGTCGCTCCCAGCTGAGCGTCACGCCCATCGGGTTCTGGAAGCTCGGGATCATGTAGAGGAACTTGATGCGCTTGCCATCGGCCTTCACGCGCGCGATGGTCTCGCGCAGCGCCTGCGGGTTCAGGCCGTCCGCATCCATCGGCGAATGCACGGTCTCGGCCTGGAACGAGCGGAACACCGTGATCGCGGTGACGTAGCTGGGCCCCTCGGCGATGACGACATCCCCAGGATCGAGGAACAGCTTCGCGAGCAGCTCGAGGGCGTGCTGTGAGCCGGTCGTGACGACCACGTCGTCGACCGAGCCGTGGATGCCCTCCAAGGCCATGACCTCGAGGATCTGCTCGCGCAGCCGCGGAACTCCCTGGCCCGAGCCGTACTGGAGCGCCACGGCGCCCTTCTCGCTGACGGTACGTTCGACGGCCGTCTCGATGAGGTGCTGGGGGAGCGCCGACACGTAGGGCATGCCGCCCGCGAGCGAGACCACCTCGGGCCGGCTCGCGACGGCGAACAGAGCTCGAACCTCGGACGCGGCGAGTCCGGCCGTGCGCGCGGCGTAGTGGCCGTACCACGGATCGAGGTTGGTGCCCTGCGGATGTGTCATGTGCGGTCCGTTCGATCAGTGCCATCCAGGGTAGCCGCACAAACAGCGCGGCCCCGCTCCGACGGGGGAGCAGGGGCCGCGGGTGTGCGGGTGGCTTAGGCCAGGAACTCGGCGAGGTCGGCCTCGAGCGCCGGCTTGGGCTTGGCGCCGATGACGCGCTTGACGATCTCACCGTTCTGGAAAACGTACATCGCCGGAATCGAGGTGATGCCGTACTTCATCGCGGTCTCGGGGTTGTCGTCGACGTCGAGCTTCACGATCGAGATCTTGTCGGCGTGCTCCTCGGCGATCTTGTCGAGGATCGGGGACACGGCACGACACGGGCCGCACCAGGTTGCCCAGAAGTCGACCATGATCGGCTTCTCGGAGCTGAGGACCTCGTCCGCGAACGTGGCGTCGGTGACGGCCTTGGTGGACATGTGCTTCCTTTCGATGGGGATCTCGATGTGCCGCTGGGCGGCGATTCGATGAGCGGAACAGATCAGACGGCGGCGACGGCGGCTGCCTTCTCGGCGTCCTCCAACTCGGCGAGGTAATGCTCGGCGTCGAGCGCAGCCACGACACCGGATCCGGCGGCCGTTGCGGCCTGCTTGTAGGTCGGGTCGATCACGTCGCCCGCCGCGAACACACCGGGCAGGTTGGTGCGCGAGCTGCGCCCCTCCACCGCGATCGTGCCCTCGGGAGCGAGATCGAGCTGGCCGTGCACGAGGTGCGTGCGCGGGTCGGCGCCGATCGCCACGAAGACGCCCTGCACGTCGAGCGTGGTCTCGGTGCCGTCGACCGTGTTGACGATGCCGATGCCCGTGACCTTCTCGTCGCCGTAGATGCTCTTGACCTCGTTGTTCCAGATCACCTGGATCTTCGGGTCGGCGAACGCGCGGTCCTGCATCGCAGCGGATGCGCGGAAGCTGTCCCGACGGTGGATCACGTAGACGATGTCGGCGAAGCGCGTGAGGAAGGTGGCCTCCTCGAGTGCCGAGTCACCGCCACCGACGACCGCGACCTTGCGCTGGCGGAAGAACGCGCCATCGCACGTGGCACACCACGAGACGCCGTAGCCCGAGAGGCGTTCCTCGTCGGCCAGGCCGAGCTTGCGGTAGGCGGAGCCGGTGGCATAGATCACGGCGCGCGCCTCGTGCACTTCGCCTGAACCGAGGGTGACGCGCTTGACGGGGCCGTCGAGCTCGAGCGACAGCACGTCGTCGTAGACGATCTCGGCACCGAAGCGCTCGGCCTGCTTCTGCATGCGGTCCATGAGCTCGGGGCCCATGATGCCCTCGGGGAATCCGGGGTAGTTCTCCACCTCGGTGGTCTTCATGAGCTCGCCGCCGAAGTCGACCGAGCTCGCGATGACGAGCGGTTCGAGGTTGGCGCGAGCCGCGTAGATCGCGGCGGCGTAACCGGCGGGGCCGGAGCCGATGATGATGAGTTGACGCACCGGGGTCTCTCCTGTCGAGGGGGTCGCGAGGTACAACACATCCTAGGTCTGCGGCATTCCGCGGGGACGGCGAGGACACCCAGCCGCGCGACTCAGCGGGGGCGGCGACCGAGGATGCGGCGCAGCGGCGAGAGCCCCGCGCGGGCCTCGGGAACCCGCGCGGCGATGAGGGCGAGTGCGTAGACCACGAGCACCGTGCCGCCCACGAGCACGATCGAGACGAAGGCCGAGAAGCGATCTGCGACCGCGAACCCCGAGCTGAACCCGCCGAGCAGCGCCAGCATCCCGACCCCCACGAGGATCGCGACGATCGCCGCCGCGAGGAAGAGCGCGAGTCGCACGAGCACCCGACGGCCGTCGATGCCCCGCAGGCGGCGACGCAGCACGACGCCCAGCACGATCGCCTGCACGAAGCTCGCGACCGAGGTGCAGGCGGCGACCGCGACGCCCACGAGATCCGGGCGGGCCGGTGCGATCACGAAGGCCACGACGCCCAGCGCGCCGACCGCGACGGAGCCCTGCACGAGCTGGATGAAGAACGGCGTGCGCGTGTCGGCGAGCGCGAAGAAGGCGCGCTGCAGCACGAACATCGCCGAGAAGGGCACGAGTCCGATCAGGTAGGCCAGCAGCACCGAGGAGATGCCGACGACGGTGTCGGGGTCGAGGCTGAAGAAGGCCGCGAGCGGGATCGCGGCAGCCCCCACGGCCGCGCCGCCCCCCACGACGAGCAGCAGGATGGTGCGCAGGCTGCTCGAGAGGTCGGCGCGGAAGCTGCCCAGGTCGCCCGCCGACGCCGCGGCGCTCATGCGCGTGAAGAACGGGGTCGCGACCGAGAGCGCGAGAATCGAGTGGGGCAGCATGAACAGCAACCACGAGACGTTCAGCACGGCGATCGAGGGGTCATCCCGCCCCGCGAGGCTCGCGACGTTGTTCTGCGCGAGGATCGTGAGCTGGGTGATGACGATCATGCCGAACGTCCAGCCCGCCGCGCGGCCCGCGGTTCCGAGACCCACGCCGCGCCAGCGGAAGTCGGGGCGGAAACGCAACCCCGTGCGGGGCCAGAACACGACGAGCACGAGCGCCTGCACGACGATCCCGAGGGTCGCCCCGCCGGCGAGCACCGCCACCTGCTCCGGGGTCCAGCCGGCCGGATCGGCGTGCGCGGGATCGGTGCCCCAGATACTCGCGAACACGACGACCGAGGCGATCATCACGAGGTTGTTCGCGACGGGCGCCCAGGTGAACGGACCGAACACGCCGCGTGCGTTGAGCACCTCGCCGAGCACCGCGTAAAGCGCGTAGAAGAACACCTGCGGCAGACACCAGTACGCGAACGCCACGGCGAGAGCGAAACCGGATGCGCCGAGGGCACCGCTGGAGGCATCCGTCGTCGAGATCGCGATGAGCACCGGCGCCGCGAGCGTCGTGATCGCACCGATCACGAGCAGCGCCGAGATCGTGAGGGTGAGCAATCGGCTCACGAAGGCCTGGCCGCCGTCGGCGTGCTTCGCGGCGCGCACGATCTGCGGCACGATCACAGCACTCGTGAGGCCGCCCGCGATGAGCGCGTAGATGTTGGTGGGGAGGGTGTTCGCAAGCGAGAAGGCGTTCGCGGCGGGATTCTGAACGCCGATCGCCCAGATGAGCACCATGGCGTTGACGAATCCGAGTGCCCGCGACACGAGCGTGCCCGAGGCGATGACGGCGCTCGCGCGACCGATGCCGCCGCGAGTCGCCGCGACGTCAGCCATCGCGTCCCTCGGAGGCGACGGCATCCGCGGTCTCCGACTCGTCTGCCGCCTCACGCTTACGTCGGGCCCGGCGCCGCGTGACGATGAGGCGCAACAGCCCCGCGACGAAGATCAGCACGAGCACGACGATCACGACGAGCGTGCCGATGCCCTCCCATTCGGCGTGCACGGCGACGCTCGCGTGGCCCGAGTCGAGCGGCACGCCTGTCGGGCTCTCGATCGAGGTGAGCACGGTGACCTGGCCGTTGGCCACCGCCTCCACGGGGATCACGGCGGTCGCCGTCGACTCGGGCTCGACCGTGATGAGCTGCGACTCGAGCACGCGCAGGATCGGGCCCTGCGGATCCACCGTCACGCGCACGTTGACGGGGTAGGGCAGCGAGTTGCTCACCGCGATCTTCACGTTCGCGTGGGCGGCGAGCAGTGCCATGTCACTGCCCTGCTCGAGCTTGACCGACGTCACGATCTCATTCGAGCGTTCCCGGAACGCCGCGACAGCCTCCGTCCAGCCGGCGTCGTCGTCGTGCCAGGCGAGCGCGTAGAGGGCGATGCGCTCGAGGCGGCGTGGGTCGAGCAGCGGGGCCGGATCGTCGAGCACGCTCGAGAACGCCGTCTCGGCGGCGGCGTCGGCGGCCAGCTCGGTGAAGGCGGCCGCACGCTCCTCGCTCGCCACGCCCTCGGTGACACGTCCGGCGACCGGCGTCGTGGCGAGGATGCTGCTGAGCGGCACGAATGCGGCCGCCGACGTGGACCTCAACGCCGCGAGCGCGTCGGGCAGACCCGGCTGCGCGTAGGGCCAGGTGCGGTCGAGGGTGAGCACGAGCCCGCGACCCGGCCGCGCGGCGGTCTCGGCCGCGAGCTGGGCGGTGAGTGCGTCGAGGGCCGTCGTGCGCACGCTGGGGGAGTCGAGCGCGAGCAGGGGAGCCGCCGGGTCACCCGTGGCTGTGGAGGGGAGGATGACGTCCTGGTAGCCCGCGGCGGCGAGCGCGGCGAGATCGGCGGCCCCGACATCCGCGCTGGGCCACGCGATGCTCGGGAACGGCGAGCTCCACGCGAGCAGGTCTTCGGTCGTCGGGAACGGGGGCGTCGCATCCGGGTCGACCGGCGTCGTCGGTGTCGGCGTCGGGCTGGGGGCGGGCGTCTCGACGGGGGAGAAGTTCGCCGCGTCGAGCGCGAAGTCGAACCCCGAGGGCTGCAGGTCGGCGAGCGTGCCCGTGCGCACCGCGGCGACGAGGTCGGCATCCCCGTATGCGAGCAGGAACACCTCGTTCGACAGCGCACCGAGCCGGGCGAGCCACTGACGAGCCGACTCGGGGGCGGTCGAGCCGAGCACCCGGATGGAGGCGAGGATCATCGGGTCGAGCGCGATCGCGGCGGAGGTTCCCGCGATCGCGTCGAGCTGGCGGGTGAGCGCACCGAATGGGCCGGTGAGGGTCTCGAGCTCCTCGGCCGAGACGAGACCGGTCGTGCTGGGCGGCAGCGTCACCGGAGCGATGACGGCCACCGAGACCGGTCCGACGCCGGGGGTGACGGTGACGCTGGCGGGCCGGGTGCCGTCGTTCGCCGGGGGCGCCGGATCGGCGCCGGATGCGGCGCTCGCCGGAACGACGGTCGCGAGGGCGAGACCCGCAGCGAGAACCGCGGAGCCGATCGCGTGCAGAGCGCGGCGGGTCGTCAACGGCACAGCGGGGCACTTCCGATCCACGCGGCCGACATGGTCGAAAGTCTAGATGAGCCGTTCTGGGCCCCTTCCCAGCACCGAACCCGTGTTCGCGAGATCGCCGGGCCGCCCGGGCCGCTCAGTAGACTCGACCGTTATGCAACCCGTCGCGGCAGCCGTCGAACGCCTCGGTGAACTCGCCGACTCGCCGCGTATCCGCACGCTCGCGGAGCGGTTCCAGGCCGCCGGTTTCGAGCTCGCGCTCGTGGGCGGGCCCGTGCGCGACGCGTTCCTCGGCCGCGACTCCCACGACCTCGACTTCACGAGCTCCGCGACTCCCGACGAGATCCTCTCGATCGTCGCGCCGATCGCCGACGCGCACTGGGACATCGGGCGCGCCTTCGGCACCATCGGCGCCCGCTTCGGCGAGCTGACCGTCGAGATCACGACCTACCGTGCCGACGCCTACGACGGCGTCACCCGCAAGCCCGTCGTCGCCTTCGGCGACTCGCTCGAGGGCGACCTGATGCGGCGCGACTTCACCGTCAACGCGATGGCGCTGCGGCTGCCCGAGAAGGTGCTCGTCGACCCCTCGGGTGGGCTCGACGACCTGCTCGCGAAGCGCCTGCGCACGCCGATCGAGCCGGAGGTGTCGTTCGGCGACGACCCGTTGCGGATGCTGCGCGGCGCCCGGTTCACGGCCCAGCTGGGGTTCGCACTCGACCCCGCCGCGGCATCCGCGATCCAGGCGATGGCCGACCGCATCGCGATCGTCTCGGCGGAGCGCATCGGCGAGGAGCTCTCGAAGCTGCTGCTGGCATCCGACCCCGTTCCCGGCATCCGGGTGCTCGTCGACACCGGGCTCGCCGAACTCGTGCTGCCCGAGGTGCCGGCGCTGCGGCTCGAGATCGACGAGCACGCCCACCACAAAGACGTCTACGAGCACTCGCTCACGGCCCTCACCCAGGCGATCGCCCTCGAGCGCTCGCGGGGGCACGAGCCCGACCTCGTGCTGCGCCTCGCCGTGCTGCTGCACGACATCGGCAAGCCCGCCACCCGCCGCATCGAGCCGGGCGGGGCCGTCAGCTTCCACCACCACGACGTGCTCGGCGCCAAGCTCGCCACCAAGCGGCTGCGCGAGCTGCGCTTCGACGGCGACACCATCAAGGCGGTCGCGACCCTCATCCGCTTGCACCTGCGGTTCTTCGGCTACGCGGATGCTGCCTGGACGGATGCCGCGGTGCGCCGCTACGTGCGTGACGCGGGGGAACAGCTCGAGCGGCTCCACATCCTCTCCCGCGCGGATGTCACGACCCGCAACCAGCGCAAGGCGGCCCGGCTGCAGCGCGCGTACGACGAGCTCGAGGAGCGCATCGCGGCGTTGGCCTCGGAGGAGGAGCTCGCCGCCATCCGCCCGGACCTCGACGGCGAGCAGATCATGGCCATTCTCGGCATCCGCCCCGGACCCGAGGTGGGGGAGGCCTACCGGTTCCTGCTCGAGCTGCGACTCGACGAGGGTCCGCTCGGCGCCGAGGAGGCGGAGCGCCGCCTGCGGGCCTGGGCTGCTGGGCGCTCCTGAGCCGCGCGCCGCTCGTGTAACATGAACAGGTTG
>SMFF01000954.1_pt1 | contig 12272 bp, 12 predicted proteins | sample 2456181 | NCBI WGS metagenome assembly SMFF01 (sample SAMN10132611, study PRJNA489261) | soil metagenome | isolation source: day120 antibiotic-loamy sand soil ammended with raw manure from dairy cow... | place: USA | collected 2015-04-01
CGCATCCTTCGCCCTCGCTGCAGGCACGGCGAGAAAGCAGCCGTCCGTGGAGATCAGGGCCGACGAGAGTCGTCATGGCAAGGGTGACGCAACCAGCTCGAACCGCGGCTCCGCAGGCTGTTGCCGGGAACGCAACACGCGCACGATCTCACTTGGCGGCAATGGCTGCGAATACAGATAGCCTTGCCCTTCGGCGCATCCCGTCTGCAGCAGGAATTTGCGCTCGGCTTCCGTTTCGACCCCCTCCGCGATGGTGACCAACCCAAGGTTGCTTGCCATCGCCACGATGGCGCGCGTAATCACGGCATTGTTGTTATCCGCCGGCAGCCCCGTGACGAAAGATCGATCGATCTTCAGGTAGGCCACCGCGGGCAGCTTCAGGTATGCCATCGACGCATAACCGGTGCCGAAATCGTCGACCGCGATTCCGATACCGAGTGCGTCGAGCGCGCGCAGCGTCCGATCGGTATCCTTGCCCATCCGCAGGATTGCGCCTTCGGTGATCTCGAGCACCAGCCGCGTCGGTGCGACGGCACTCTCCCGCAGCGCGGCCTGCACCGCTTCCACGAAATCGCCATGTCCGAACCAGCGGGCGGACACATTCAACGCCACCCGGATGGGCGGCAAGCCCAATCGGTCCCAAACATGGATCTGTGCACATACCGCGCGCATCACCCATTCGTCGATCTGCCGGATCAAACCCATTCCCTCCGCCACGGGAATGAAGTCGCCCGGCATCACCACACCGCGCTTCGGGTGATGCCAGCGCAAAAGCGCTTCGACCCCGGTGATGCGCCCTGATGCAATCTCGACACCCGGCTGGTACAGCAGTCGAAACTCCCCGCGCGCCAGCGCGCTGCGCAATTCCGTGGCCAGCATTCTTCGCCGGCTGGCACCGGCGTGCACGGCAGGGGTATAGAAGCGCCAGGTGTTCCGCTCCTCGGTCTTTGCCACGTACATCGCAGCATCTGCGTTGGCGACCAAGGTAGTAGCGTCACCCTTGCCGGGCGGCGCCACCGCGATACCGATACTGGCAGTCACAGCCATCTCATAGGTATCGATCTCGAACGGTTCGGCCAGTGCGGCGCACAACCGGCGGGCCAACGAAGCCGCTTCCTCGCGATGCACCAGCCGCGGCAGCAGCACGGTGAACTCGTCCCCGCCGATGCGACCCGCGACGTCGCCTTCGCGCAACTGGCCCAGGATACGCTCGCCGACGGGTATCAGCAGGCGATCGCCCATCGCATGGCCGTAGCTGTCGTTGACGACCTTGAAGCTGTCGAGATCGATGAACCGTGGCAACGTGCTCGAGCTTGCGGCGGCTGGCCTCGGCAACCGAGGTATCGCTGAACACCGCAACGAAATACCGCACGTGCTGATCGGCATCGCGGACGGCCGTGATGCCGAGTTTTTCGGTATACAGACTTCCGTCGGCACGCTGGCTTTGTACATCGCCAGACCAGTGCCCCGATTTTTCGATCCCCCGCCACAGCGCAGCCGGTAGCGGTGCGCCGTCGGCGCCATGGCGCGTCTCGCCCAGGTACATGCCCACCAGCCTCTCCTGCGCAAACCCGGTCAATCTTGTCGCGGCCGGGTTGGACGACACCACGCGCCAATGCGTGTCGGTAATGATCACACCCTCCGCGATGCTGGCCAACGCCTCGGCGGCCGTGCGTATTTCGCGCTCGTGTTCCGCGCGTGCCGACATGTCATGAATGATGGCTTGGCGGATCATCCGCCCGTCGAGCGCAATGACGTGGCTCTGGATTTCGACTGGCCGGGTGCTTCCATCGCAATCGCACAACTCATTGTCACCCCGCAGTCCCTCATGAGGAGCTTCACGGGCGAACAAGCTTGCATAGTGGCCGCCGCGCAACTCCTGCGGGTCGAGCCCTGTCCATGCTCCGGCTGCAGGGTTGGCATCGATGATGCGGCCACTCGCTTCATCCACCATGACGATGGCATCCGCCGTGCCATCGAACAGCCTGCGGTAGCGCTCCTGGTCACCGCGGATGGCAGTGAGTACCCGGTGGGCGATCCACCCCCACACCAAAAGCGCGGCGAATACGAAAAACGTGACGCCCGCGGACGCCACCCTCGCGAACACCACCGAACCGGTGGCAAGGGTCATGGAGAATTCGTTGGTCGTACGCTGCACGGACTTGTTGATTTCGCCGATGCGGTGGAGCTGGCCGGCGATCTTCGAAGGGTCAACGTGGTTTGTCGCATATTGACGATGCAGGTCGGCAGCGATCTTGCCAAGTTCGGCCACGTAGGCGTCGCTCGCATGCCACTGCTTCAGCGCGGTCGCCATGTACGGCGCGTGCGCAAAATGGCGGAACACGAAAATGATGTTCGGGATCGACACGGGCAGCATGTACGCGCCGTTCAACGTGGCGACGACATGGTCGTAATCGAAATGCCCGGAGACCACCTGGTCACGCGCCGAGTTGTAGGCCGTCACCACCGCGAAGTTGCGCTGGAAATCGGCGTAGTCGGCCTCGTTGCCGCTGCCCGCATAAGCCAGCAGATCGAAGGTCGCGCGATTCTGGGCCTTCGACCACATGCTCTCGCCATTGAGTACCCCGGCGAGTGCGGTCTGACCCTGCAGGGCAGCCCACAGGAAAAACAGGATCACCGCCACGATGGCGGCAAGCGCATACCCAAGCGGCAACAGCCGCTTGAACTTGGAGTTCGGTCGGAGCTGGGGCAAGTTCCCGCGCACGGGCTGGGTTGCATCTCATAAGAATCGCATTACACCAAGCATGTTGTGTGCCAGCCCCGGCAGCCCGGGCAGCCCGCGCGCAGCGGCGGACCTCGAACCCCATTCGTCGGGAGGCGCCGGGGGCCATCATGGCCCCGGCGCGGCAACCTGGGGCCGCGTTGTGCCCGATCCGTTCTCAAGTGCTGCGAAGGGTTTGCGCTGACGTACAGATCAGGCTGTTCGACGGCGGACCGTCGACACCGACCGCTTCGGGTGGAGACCTGCCATCCGCCTCGCGTCAATCCTGCGACCGCTTCACCGGCTTCGCATTGGGCTTGGGTGGATTGGCGGCCTCCACGATCTTCCACAGATAAAAGCTGGCCAGCGTGCGATACGGTCCCCAGCGCTCGCCGAACTCCTGCAGTGCCAGCGGCGCGGGCAATTCCGCGAACCGGTGCACGATCTGTGCGCCCTTGCGGATGCCGAGGTCGTGGATGGGCAGTACGTCGGGCCGGCCGAGCCGGAACATCAGCAGCATTTCCACCGTCCAGCGGCCGATGCCGCGCACCTGGATCAGGTGATCGATCAAGTCCTGGTCGGGCATGCGCGCGAGTCTGGCCGGCGTCGGCACGACGCCAGCGTGCGATTTTTCCGCAAGGTCGCGCAGCGCCGCGATCTTGTTGCGCGACACGCCCGCTGCGCGCAATGCCGTGTCGTCCACCGCGTCGAGTCCACGTGCGGTGATGCGACCGCCGCGCGGCATTAGCGCTTCCACCCTGCCCGCGATCGTCGCCGCGGCCTTGCCGGAAAGTTGCTGGTAAAGAATCGAATGCGCCAGCGCATCGACTGGATCGAACCGCACGGAAAAATCGCGCTCGATCGGCCCGATCCGGCGCATCCACGTGGCGAGTTTGCGGTCGCGCTTTTATCACATGTTTCCCGCTGGTGCGACGAAAGACACTGGATTACGCGCCGCTCCTGCGGCGCGCCCTTCGGGCCATCGGCCTCGCCGATGTTTGCTTCGGCATCCTGCCTACGCAGTCCCGCTTTCGCGGGAATGACTAGCAAGAGGAGTCATTCCTGCTGCCGATACAGCGCGACGCCCAGCGCGACCCATCCCGCCACGAATGCCAATCCACCCAGCGGCGTGATGGCGCCCACCATGCGCGGAGCACCCAGCGCGAGCGCATACAGGCTTCCGCAAAACAACACGATGCCCAGCGCGCACAGGATCGCGGCGAGGTGTGCGGCATGCGAACGCCTCGCCGACAGCGCGCAGATCGCCAGGGCCAGCGCATGCCAGAACTGGAAATGCACGGCCGTCTGCCAGACGTTGAGCATCGGCGCGGCAACGAACCGGTGCAAAACGTGTGCGCCCAATGCACCCAGCAGCACCGCGCTCGCGCCGGCGGCGGCGGCCATCACGGCCGGCCAGTGCAGGCGCTGCGGAACTTTTGGTGCAGTCGAATTCAATGCCAGGCTCCTTCGCTTCGCCGCCGGCGCATCCGCAGCAGCCCGTACAGCAGCCCCGCCAGCGTCACCACGATCGGCATCAGCAGGATATCGATGAACTTCAGCAGCATCGACAAGCGTTCGATGTCGGCGTCGAGGCTGCGCTGCACCGCGCGCAATTCGGTGCGGATGGCCAACTTGCGCTGCATGAACTGCTCGACCGCGGTCTTTTGCGCCGCGGTGCGGTTGCGGCCGCGTGAGGCCTGCTTCAAATCCGCCAGCTGTTGCTCGGTGTCGTTCAACGCACGTCGACGGCGCGGCCGCGGATCGCGATCAGGTCGGAGGGCCCGGCGAGGTCGTCGACCGCATTGACGAAGAAGTCGCCGTTGTTGGCGAACGGGCTTACCAGCATCTGCCCCTGCGACGGGCTTTGCTGCACCCAAAGCCGGTCGGACAGGAGATCGGTATCGCCCACCAGGATCACTTCGGGCTTGCGCGCGCCGATGGACGCGTCAGCCATGAATGCAGGCGCGAGATCGCCGCGCAGCCGCACCGCGATCGCATAGTGTTCGCCGTGCGGCTGGTAGCCCTCGTACAGCGTCGAGGGATCGAGCGCCTCGCGCACGCGGCTCGCGGGCACGGCCATCGCGTCGGTGGTGCTCTGGATCAATGGATCGAGCCGCACCGCCGCCTGCGGCAACAACTGGAAGAAACCGGTCGACGACACATCGATCACGTTGAGCACGCGGGTCACCGGATCGCGCCGGTTGAAATCGTCGCCGGTCAAGCCGAGCACGGCCGGATGCCGGACCGGCGCGCCGGTAACCGGCGATTGCACGCTCAACGCGCGCGAACGATCCAGCAACACGCGACCCGGATCGAACGCCACGCCCCAGGCGCGGAACAGCTTTGCCAGGTCGGACGGCTCGTCACCGCCCACTTCCGAATCGGGATCGACGAACGCGAGCAGGCGCCCGCCATGCTGCACGTAACGGTCGATCGCCATCACGTCGGCTTCCGACAAACCGATCGGCTGGATCAGCACCAGCACGCCCACGTCGGCGCCGACATTCGCCAGCGAAGCCGCCTCCAGCCGCTGCACGTCGAACAACTGTTGCACTTGCTGCAACGCCGTCCACGGCGGCGTGCTGTTGCCCTCTGCGTCGGCATCGCCCCAGATCGGCAGGCCGCTGTAGATCGCGACGCGCGGCTTGTGCGCGGTACTCAACTCGTACACCAACTTCGCGATGTCGTATTCGAGAAAGCGTTCCTTCGCCAGCATGAAGAACGGAATCACCGAAGTGCGGCCGCCGTTGGCAGCGTGCCCGGCCAATCCGAAAAAGATCGGTTGGCTGGTGCCTTCCGCGCGGGCCGATGTCAGTCCCGCGGCGGTCGCGCGATCTTCCTCTTCCGAGAACGGCAGCGGATCGATCTGCGATAAGTGCACGCGCCCGTGCGATTGCCGCACGACCTCCTGCAACATGTTCACCACGCGCTGGTGGTAGGCGCGCAATTGCGGAAGGCTGTGGCTGGCGCGATCGGAAAAATACAGCGTGAGGTCGAGTGGTTGTTCGAGATGTCCCAGGATGTCGCGCGTGCCGGGCGACAGCGTGTAGAGATGATCCTGGGTCAGATCGACGCGCATGGTGCCGAGCCAGCGCGATGCGCCCAGCACCAGCAGCACGTACACCGCCGCCAACACCGGCAGCGTCAACCACAAGCTTCGACGCACCACCCCGCGCAAGCTCATCCGCCGCGCCTCGCATCGAGGATCAGCACGTTCGCCACCAGCCAGAACAAAATGGTCAGCACGAAATAGCCGACGTCACCCAGGTCGAGCACGCCGCGCGCGATCGCCTGGAAGTGCGCCAGCAGGCTCAAGTCGGCCAGGCCATCGGCGATCCGGCCGGAACCCAGCGCCAGCAAGGGGTGTTGCACCAGCGGGTCACCCGCCAGCAGGAACAGGAAACACACCGCCAGCGCGGCGATGAACGCGATCACCTGGCTGCGCGTCAGCACCGACAGGCACTCGCTGATCGCAAGGAACGCGCCCGCCATCAAGAAGCTGCCGATGTAGCTGGCCAGGATCACGCCATTGTCGGGCTGGCCAAGATAGTTGACGGTCAGCCACATCGGAAACGTGAGGATGAGCGCACAGCCGAGGTACATCCACGCGGCGAGGAATTTCGCGACCACCGCTTCCCAGGACCGGATCGGCAGCGTCATCAGCAATTCCAGCGTGCCGCTGCGGCGTTCCTCGGCCCACAGCCGCATCGCCAGCGCCGGCACCAGCACCAGGTACAACCACGGATGGAACTGGAAGAACGGATCGAGATCGGCCTGTCCGCGCTCGAAGAACGCGCCGAGGTAGAACGTGAAAGCGCCCGCGAACAACAGGAAGATCACGCTGAACAGCCACGCCACCGGCGTGATCAGGTAACCGCGGAGCTCGCGCAGGAACATGCCGCGGAACGCCATCCCGCGCGGTTCGCTGGCGAGCTCGGCGCGCGCGTTCACGCCGCCGCGGCCATGTCGGCGGCCGTGTCCGACGTCACCTGCCGGAACACGTCTTCGAGCCGCCCGCGTTCGAGCTGCAGCTCGTCCACGCGCACACGCTGTTCGTCGAGCAGCTGCACCACCGCGTGGAAAATTTCCTGGCCGTCGCGCGGGAACACCGTGATGCGGCCATCCACGGGATCGACTTCCACTGCATCCACTTCGGGTAGCCGACCCAGCAGTTCGCGTGCGAGCGCGCTGGCGGGCGCGCGGAAACTGACCGCGTGGTGATAGCGCGACCGGCGTTCCAGTTCCGCGGGCGTGCCTTCCACGCGCAGGCGGATCGAGTCCGTCGGTGGGTTCGTCCAGGATCAGTGCGGGCGGATCGTGCAGCAGCGCCTGTGCAAGGCACACGCGCCGACGGTAACCCTTGGAAAGCGTTTCGATGGTTTGCGAAAGCACCGTCTGCAACTGCAAGCGCTCGATCATCTCGTCCAGCCGCCGGCGTCCGGGAATGCCCGAAAGACCGCGCACGCGCGACGCGAACGCCAGGAATTCCGAAACCGAAAGTTCGCCATAGCTCGGCGCGCCCTCGGGCAGGTAACCCAGCGCGCGGCGTGCCTTGATCGGCTCCGCCACCACGTCATGTCCGCATACCCGTGCCCTGCCCGAACCCGGCATCAGGAAACCCGCGATCATGCGCATCGTGGTGGTCTTCCCCGCGCCGTTCGGCCCCAGCAGCGCCAGCACCTTAGCAGGATGAGGGCAAGGTTCCGTGCGATGCGGGCGGGCCGCGATCAAGTCATCACGTTACGACATCACGGCAGATCAACCGCCGGTTTTTCGCCGATGCGCCAGGCAGGAAAACCAAAGCTGACACTCGTCACCGAGAGCCTACTCAAGCCGCCTGTAGATGCCATCAATGATCGGCGGTGCGTGTTACCGCATCCTGCCAACGAATCTTCAAGGCCTCTTCGAGAGCATCGAACAGGTTTTTACGCAAGTCCAAATCAAAAGGCCCGCACGCGGCGGGCCTTTGATCGACAGGCGACATCCATCAACGACGGTGGCGCTTCTTCGCTTGCGCCGAACGTTTGCGCGCCTCGGGCTTCTTCTCGTTCGCGGACTTGTCGGCGTTGTCCGCGCCCTTGGCCTCGCCCGACCAGATGGCCGGGTCCAGCGCCTCCAGCGGCTTGGCGCGACCGCTGATCTGCTCCGGCGTCTGCGCGGGTGCATTCATCACCGGCAGGAACACGCGGTAGACCTGATCGGAATCCGGGACGGCGGCTGGCGAGGTCAACTGGTCGTACAAACGGTTGGCGTTTTCGTCGTACTGGTAGCCGTGCGTGCCGGCGTACGCCTTCAGCGCCATCCGCACCAGCGGAATGCCGGCCTCGCCCGTCCAGGTGGCCTGCAGTACTTCGCGCGCCGGGAACATCACCGCGCGCACGTTGGCGTTGACGATCAACTGGTTCTTCTTGTCGAGGCTGCCCGGCGCCGGACCGTTCTCTTCATTGCCGGCGGACGAACCCGAAGCCGGCGCACCCGCGCTCGATGCATCCGCTGCGCTGGACGTGCCCGCGGCGCTGCCGGCGGATGCCGCGCTGGTCGACGCCGGCGCCGCCTGCTGGCCTGCCGTCGGCGGCGGCGGCAACTTGGTCAAGTCGTACGGCTTGCCGTCGATGGTCAGCGTGGTGCTGTCGATCGGCACCGCCAGATCGAACGTGTAAGTGGTGTCGCCCCACTCGGTGGTGATGGTGGTGGTCGGGCCGGCCGCCTTGACGCCCAGCTTGGCCATCGCGGCCTCGATCTGCTTCAACGCCGCGGTCTTGGCGGTGTCGATGTCGTCCAGCGTGCGGGTGGCCTTGGTCGAGACCAGCAGCATGGGCGTCGCATTGGTGCGATACAGGCCCGGCTCGAGCTTGCCGTAGTCCACGTTCGGGATGCCGGCCAGCATGTTCTGCAGCGAGTCGAGGCCGTACTGGATCATCGTGGCCGGATCGCCGTGGATCCACAACCGCGAGTAGCGGTCGATCAGGTTCCAGCCATAGTCGACGTCGTAGCCCCAGGTGACGGTGCTGACGCGCTGGCCGTGGCTCGGCGTGACGGTGAAGGTGAAGGTCTTGTTCTCGCCGTGCCAGTCGTTGGTGAGATCCCACGTGACCGTGCTGTTGCCGGCCAGGTCGATGTTGCCGGATTTGTTGACCAGCTTGCCATCGCCGATGGTGTCGTTGCCCTGCCACGTCAGGGTGGCGCCCGGACCATAGGCCGCGCCGGACATCGTGTACTTCACCTGCGGGTCCAGCGCCTGCAGCGCGCCGCCGCCGTAATCGCCGAAGCGCCTGAAGTTGTTCAGGACGTCATAGATGTGTTGCGGGTTGTGGCTGATTTCGATCGAGCGCTCGATGTGCGCGTGGCTGGGCAGGAACAGGCCCACGATCACGGCCAGGACGAAAACGATGATCAGGGCAACAACGAATTCGAGCACACGGGTCATGCCAGGAATCTCCGGACGGCTTGTTCACATGGCCGGCACGCGACGGCCGGCTCGGCTTCAATCGCGCGCCGCGTTGCAACGGCGGAAAGGCGGATGGTAGCGGCTTCGCGGCGGCTGCGCCATCGTATGTTTGTGCGATCGTCCCTACGGCCGTTTCGTTGGCGTGCAATGCAACGGTCCTGCGATCCGTTGCCGGCGGACGCCAGAACGGTCTTCCATGGCTGGGTTTTGGACAACAGCCGCCGCCTAGACAATCCCAAGCTCCAGCGCCTTGAGTACCGCCCGCGTGCGATCGCGGACCCCCAGCTTGGAAAGGATGTTGGAGACATGGTTTTTGACAGTGCCTTCGGCCACGCGCAGCGAGTTGGCGATCTCCTTGTTGCTGTAGCCGCCCGACATCAGGCGCAGGATTTCCGTCTCGCGATCGGTCAACGGATCGGGCTGCCCGAGGCTGGTGAACTGGTTGTGCATGCGGCCCACGCCCGCCAACAGGCGTTGCGTCACCACCGGCGCGATCAGCGAACCCCCGCTGGCGACGGTCTTCACCGCATCGACCAGTTGTTCCAGCGACACGTCCTTCAACAGATAGCCGCGCGCGCCGGCCTTCAGGCCCGCCAGCACCAGCTGGTCGTCGTCGAAAGTGGTGAGGATGATCGTCGGCGGCACCTTGCCCTGCGCCGCGAAGGTGTTCAATACATCGAGCCCGCTCTTGCCGGGCATGCGCATGTCCAGCAACACGACGTCCGGGTTGGTTTTCGGAATCACTTCCAGCGCCGAGGCGCCGTCCTGGCACTCGGCCACCACCTGGATTTCCGGCGAAAGCTCCAGCAGCGAACGGATGCCCTGCCGGACCAGCGTCTGGTCGTCCACGAGACACACGGAAATCATTCAATCCTCTCCCCAAAGCTCGACTTGCCAAAATCCGACAACAGAAACACCGAAACGCCCGCGCGCCGAAGGCAGATGGCTGCCCGATGTTTTCACACGACCCGCTCCATGGGCAACGACGCTTCCAGCGCGAAGCCCCGTTCGCGATCGGTCCGGATTGCCAATTGCCCGCCCACTTCGGCCAGCCGCTCGCGCATGCCCGTGAGGCCGTTGCCCGGGATCACTTCACCCGCACCGCGGCCGTCGTCGTGCGCCTTCAGCACCAGCATACCGCCTGCGCCTTCCTCGAAGCGCAGCCAAAGATGGCGCGCCCGCGCGTGCCGCACCGCATTGGTGATGATCTCCTGCGTGCAACGCAGCAACACCTGCGCGCGGCGCGAATCGCCCACCGCGAAGCGCGGCGGCAATTCCAGGTGCACGGTGAGGCCCGGCACGCCTTCGGTCAGGTCGCGCAATGCGTCGGTGAGCTGGATGCCTTCGTCATCGCGCAATTCGCTCACCACTTCGCGGACGTCGGCCAGCAATTGCTTGGCGGTCGAACGCGCGCGCGCGACGTGGGCGGAAGCGTCCTCGTTCACCACGAGATGCCCGGCGACCTCCAGGTTCAGGCTGAGCGCGGTGAGGTGATGGCCGACCAGGTCGTGCAGTTCCCGCGCGATGCGCATGCGTTCGGATATGCGGCTGGATTCGGCCAGCAGCGCACGGGTTGCACGCAGCTCCGAGTTGAGCCGGCGCTGTTCCTCGCGCGCGTCCACCTGCTGCCGCGCCACCTCGGACGCAATGAACACGATCACCGACGACCCAAGGTAGAGTCCCGACTGGATCACCGCAAAACCCAGCGTGACGTGCGGAAACATCGCATAGACGGGAATGATCGCCGCGTATTGCAGCACCAGCCACACGATCGCCACCGGCAACGGCAACAGCCACGGCAGCACCAGCGTGGCCACCGCCAGCAGCAACGCACCCAGTCCACTCACGCTGAACCAGTTGATGGCGATGGCTGTGGCGGTCAGCACCAGCAAGCCGACCAGCTTCATGCTCCAGTGCCGGCGCGACGCCAGATTGCGCGTCAGCAGCCAGTACACCACGCCGAACACGACGTAGCTGGCCGCCCACATCAGCAGGACATCGTGACTTTCCGCATGCAGGGCGCGGGTGGCGTGGATCGCGGTGCGCTCGGCGCCGGTTTCGATCCAGTTGCGGCGAACCAGCGGCACGCCCGCGCTGGCGTACGTGATCAGGCCTGCATACCGCAGCAGGGAAATGGGGCTGAAGGACGAGCGCCGCATCGCGCCGATCATAACCGAGCCGGGGTCGCGCGGCGCCCCGCCATGACACGTCTTGGGCGGCAACCTGCGACCACGCACGGCGGGCATGCGATAATGAGCGGACCCCCAGCCGTGACCGGTCCCGATCCGCACCCCGGAAATTCCCGAACGATGACGTCCACGCCCCACCTGACCCTTCGCGATGTGCGTGCGAGCGATCTCGCCGCCGTGATGGGGCTCAACAACACCGCGGGCGCCTCCATCCTGCCCATGGACGGCGCACAACTCGATCGCCTTTACCGCAATGCCGACTACTTTCGCGTGGCGGAGGTGGACGGCCATCTCGCCGGGTTCCTGGTCGCGCTGCGCGATTCGACCCCGCACGTCAGCTCGAACTTCCAGTGGTTTCGCAAGCACTGCGAAGAGTTCGTGTACATCGACCGCGTGGTGATCGGCGACCTGCATCGCGGCCATGGCTTGGGGCGCCTGTTCTACAGCGACGTGCAAAGCTTCGCCGAGGTGCGCTCGCCCCACCTCGCGTGCGAAGTGTTCCTGGAGCCGCGCGACGACGTGTCGCTGTTGTTCCATGGCGTGTTCGGCTTCAGCGAAGCCGGCCAGCAGGTGATGCCGGAATCCGGCCGTCGCGTCAGCCTGCTGCTGAAGAAACTCGACTGCTACCCGTTCGTGCGCGAAAGCTACGCCGACGGCCTGCCCGACGTGCCGTGGCTGGCGCAGCGCACGCTGCCGGCCGGCGAAGCGCAGCTGCGCGCGGCGGGCCAGGCATGAGCGCAAGGCCCGTGGCGGCATCCGCCGAAATCCTGGAAGCTGCCGACCTGCGTTTCGGCCAGGTCGGCATCGCCAACGTCCGCGTGCGCAATGCCGATCCGGAAGCGCTGCGCGCATCGCTGGAAGTGCGGGTGCACGAAGCCCCGTCCCTGTTCGAACGCGCGCCGGTGGTGGTGGA
>SMFF01000796.1_pt1 | contig 12249 bp, 16 predicted proteins | sample 2456181 | NCBI WGS metagenome assembly SMFF01 (sample SAMN10132611, study PRJNA489261) | soil metagenome | isolation source: day120 antibiotic-loamy sand soil ammended with raw manure from dairy cow... | place: USA | collected 2015-04-01
GAGAATGCGAACACTTTTCCATTTTTATTCCAGCCGACTCCAGCTGACTACGGCCTGCTGCATCCTGGATCAGTCCCGGACATGGTGTCTCATAAATTGGACACCTTATCATTGATATTCATAGTTGACATAAATATAAATATATATTATACTTAAGTTCTACAGGTATAAACATCCTGTAACAGCTCTCATCTGCTCCGGAGTCTGATCAGCTCCGGCTGCAGTATACGGTGAGCACAATATAAGTGAAAAGGAGTAAAATGAGTATGAAGAATTTCAAGAATAATAAAGGCACGTTAATAGGCCAGATTCCGGAAGGACTTGAATTTGAGAAGTCTAAGGACTACTTTGGTAAATATGAGAAGGGAGACTTTGCAGTCCTGGGATATCTGAAGACTAAGTCCGAGAAGTATAAGACGGATTGCTATAGTCTCTATTGTGATCTGAAGGGAGTCAAGAAGCTCCTGAATATTCCATCATGGTACGGATCACAGTTAGAGGAAGACTTCCTTGCAGAGGGAGGAGATCCTGAAGTATATTTCAAGGATGCATACATTGAGACTATTGAAGAGCTAGACACTAATAAGGGCAAATCAGTATCCATTACTATATATGAGGACTAACCTCCTAGAGATGTATAATATAATCAGAGAGAGCTGGAAGTGATCAATCCAGCTCTTTTCTATAGAAAGAAGGTGAACCAGTGGCAAAGTATAAAACTATAGTAGACAATCTGAACGTCTACTATAATAATGAAGTCATAGAAGTTCTGAAAATAGGAACTACTATAGAAGTTGAGAAGATTATTCCTGAAGTTGACAATTATGGAAGAGACTTAGAACTTGCAATTCTGAAGGATGGTAATGTGATAATAGCATCATTTGAAGGAAGATCTTCAATAGAAATAATAAAGAAGGGAGTTAAGAAGTAATGAATTTTAGCCAGGCATTTTCGGAAACACTTGGAAAGGAAGCTGCAGCTCCTGCTGCAAATCCTACTCCAGCATCACAGGGAATATCTTCTGATGATATGAAAGCATATGTTGATGCAAAGTTTGAAGCACTCAAGACAGATCTATTATCAGAGATAAAGAAACCGGTTGAAACACCTCAAGAAACAGACAAAGGCTCGCAAGAAAATAATAATGAAGGAGGAACAAACGATGCCAGCAATTCAGATTTATCCAGCGGTCAATCAGATAGCTAATAATATTGGTTATACTGGTGACACTGTAGTTGATGTAACAACGTTCGTAGCATTCGCAAACGCTGCTTTATCAGGTATGAAGGAATCTGTTTACAATAAGATGTATGACCTTATTGGAAGAACCATGATAGCCATCGATGAAGCAAAGGAAGATGAAAGAAAAATCATAGTTGATTCATTTGAGTATGGAAGTATTCTCCAGAAGATAAGCTTCCAGAATCAGGATGCAGAAGCTTCTTCTGAGTGGGATATTCAGAATCCTGAAAATCCTTATGAGGAAACTGTAAAAGATGGAGTTATAGTAGAATACTTTGAAAATAAGATTCCTACATTCTCCTGGAAAGATGTACAGTATGATACGCAGCTTAGAGAAGCTTTCCGTTCTCCAGAGTCACTTATGGGATTTATGGACGGTAAGTTCCAGAGAATGCGCAACGCATACATTCAGGCAAAGAACGGACTGTCAGATGCTGCTATCGGTGCCCTTGTTGCAACTGTAAATAACGCAACATCATCACAGAACCCAGCAAGAAGAGTCAGACATCTTATGACAGAGTATAATACTCTATCTGGTAAGAGTCTTACATCCAATAACTCATATCTTGATCAGGATTATCTTGAGTATATTCGTAAGACTATAATTATAGATAAAGCAAATCTTGATAGAATGACAAAGCTCTATAATACAGGCACAGTTGAAAGAAGAACAGCTGAGGAAGACCTTGCTCTTGATCTCTCACTCGCAGTGACTTCTTCATTTGCTAAGTTCTGGGGAGACACTTACAACGAAACTTTCGTTAAGCTGCCAAAGCATAACGAGGTTGTAAACTGGGGTATTGCAACAGCTCCGGATACAGTTAAGGTATCTCTTGACGGTGGAACAACTACAACCACTGTTGCAAATATAATCGGACTCATGCGTGATAAGGATGCAGTTGTTGCAACTATGGACAGAAGCAGATTTGTCAACTTCTATGACCAGTGGAATGACAGAAACTGTTTCAAGCTCACAGCAAACAGACGTTATATCTGTGATCCGTCCGAAAATGCTATCCTGTATCTTAATGATTAAGATACTTCTTAGCTTTCACATGGGACAGCTACTCGCAAGCTGTCCCTATTTTAAAATAAGAAAGGAATGAAAAGTTATGTACTGGTTTGACAATTTTCCACTCTTTGCTGACTATGGACTAAGCAAAAGACAGGTTAAATTTCTGAAGGAAAATGCAATCTTTGTCAATCTCTTAATATTTCTATCTTCTATGTTTGAGTATTCAGGATTCTCTGAAGATTTGAACACGGATTTTATAGAATTTTATAATATTCTGTCACCTCATGCCGGATCTGGTGTCTTTAAAAATAATTCCGGTAAAGAAGTGGTTGGATGGATAACTCCGGGAGGTATGATAAATGATTATGGCATACCTGAAAAATTTAATATAAATACTCTAGGCCGTAGTAATAAGCAGGGAGCTTTTGATGGTGTTAATGCTGCCATCTGCTGGAATAATAAGACACACACTTCAGATTTAATTCAACTTAGAAAATATACAGAACTCATACACCTTTGCGACACTTCCCAGAAGTGTCTAATGAAATATGCAAGACTCTTCCCCGTTTTTGAAGTAGATAATGAACAGGTTAAGGCTCAGATAAATAACGCGATCAAAAATTCAGAAGAAGGAAATCCTGTAACATTTACCTCGAAAGCACTCTCCAGAATCGGACAGGACGGAGAACCAGGGGTTAAAGTTATCAACCTAGGAAATGTTCAGGCTGTTGATAAACTCCAATATTTATCAACATATCACAACGACCTTCTCAGGAGATTCTTCTCTATGTATGGTATGGCCTACAGTCAGTCTACGAAACAGGCGCAGCAAAGCATTGAAGAAGTTCACTCTGAGAATAAGATATCTTGGATAATTCCGAATGATAGAAGGAATGAAAGACAAAAATTTGCGGAGACTTATGGAAAAGTATTCAAACGCCCGGAAGCATCGGTTGACTTTTCACAGGCTTGGTTAGATGCTTACCAGGAATATATGGAAGGAGGAAATAAAGATGATATACAATATATGTCAGATGCTGTCGAGAGATAACTCAAATTTCAGTTATAGTTTCCCTTACTATGACTCAGATCAGAAGCAAATGGTTGCTATAATAGAAGATACGGATGCAGCTATTGAGGAACTTCATAAGCTGTTTACACTATGGATTAAAGACAGGAAGTCCGGAATCAGTAAAATGTTGGATGCTTTAAGGAAGTCTTACAATCCTATATGGAATGTAGACGGAGTGGAAGGAACAATCCATCAGTCGACACATACAGGAACTGATACAGACAAAAAGACCGGAACTGATACCATATCCGGAAGTGAGACAGGAACAGTTACAAATACCGGTAAGAGCACAAACACTCGTACTGGTAGTGAAACCGACACACCTACCGGTAAGGATATCAATACAGGCTTTAATACCACTTTTGATAGTTCTACCTTCAGAGATACTCAGAAGACAGAAGCAACCTTTGAAAATAGAACTGATACTCATACCTATAATCAGGTAAAGGATACTTTTGAAGTAGATTCTGAGAATCCTACTACAGAAACCAGAAACCTTGCCAACGGAGGGTCTACTCAATATAATTCTCAGAATCAGAAGACACTGAATCTTAAGGATGAAGATCTTGATATGAAGATAAGACAGGGTAATATCGGAGTTACTTCTACTCAGTCTCTTATACGTCAGCAGATAGATCTAACAGAACTGGATGATATAATCTCTTATGCAATTCATGACTTTGTCCATAGATATCTTATAATACTTTCTTAGGAGGTGATATCATGAAAGCAGACTTCTATTATAATTATTCTGATAAAAACTATGTCTATAAATTACTTGATAATATAGCCACAAATATAGATATTTATTATAAGGAAAATACTGAACTTATCAATCCAACATTTATGTTAGATAATGCTCATGTTGAAGATGTAAATTATATATATGTTAAAGAGCCTGTTAACAGATATTACTTTGTAAATGATATAACATACTCACAAGGTAGAAGCTTCCTAAAATGTTCTGTAGATGTTTTATCTACTTACTTCCCAGCAATAACGGATAAGAAATGTATATCAAAAAGAAGTTCCAATCATTATAATTTATATATAAATGATGATAAGTTAAATTTAAGAGCGGAAACAAGGACGTTAACTTTCCCATTTAAAAATGGTTTTAAACGTGCAGACAATACAAAAGGGTTTGATTTTATATTAACTGTAAACGGCGGAGGTGCAACTAGTCAAGGAGGTGCGACAACATGAGTAAAAGGTTACAATTAAATGATGGTACAACAATGACTGTAAACTCCATGAATAGAATTGTAAAAGATATTAACACAATTCGACATTATTGGCATGATGGTTATAGTGTTGGCTTTAATATAAATTCAATATTTAATAATGAAATGGCAAGCATGAGTGTACCAACTAAAAATCCTCTAAAATCATTTATTGAAGAAAGAACAACTCCAAGTGATGAAGAATGGAACATCATTACACATGATTATTATTATTTAATTGGCGGTGTAAACCGTGAAAGTGATAAACCTTCATCAGGTGTTGCAATCAGAAAAGACCGTGACTCTACCATAGTATATGTTATTTTATTTACCGATACCGTATATGGTAATTATAGAGCAAAGTATGCAGAATACAGAACAGGAATAACGGCAGGTGTAGGTTCAGGTTCCAATGCTGATGTTATAATGTATTTAATTGATGAATGGTATCTGAACGGAGGTGCATATACACCTACAAACGGACTAGGCATACAAGTAATATTTACACCATTTAATGTTGAGTTCTTCAGTGTAGGTCCTGATGATACACCTTTATATGATGTAGTAGCTGAACAATATTGCGATATGGTTGCATTAAATGCAACAAATAGTTTGATGGATGGACTCGTTCGAAAATGTCCATCACTAATAATTCCTAACCCACTTTCAAGTAATGCTGTTCCGTATTGGATGAATAATGAAATAGAACACGATGGTCAGGATGATGGAGGAGATTCTTCAGAAGGTGGTGGAGATGGAATAACTCTCGAAAGTGTAGATATTGATTTCCCCGAATTACCACCAAGTATATTATTAGCAAGTGGAATTGTAAAAATGTTTTCGCCGAGTGTAACGCAAATGAATAATTTTGTAAATTTTATTTATAGCGCACCTGACCAACTTATTACTAATTTTAAAAAGTTATGGTCTAATCCCATGGATAGTATTATCTCACTTGCATTATCTCCAATAGCAATAACTACAGATGGAGCTGAAGAGATAAAGTTTTGTGGTGTAGGTTCAAACGTGTATGCAAACGTTATAAAAGATCAGTATATGACGCTTGATTGTGGTACGGTTCAGGTACCTCCATTAAATAATGGATATTTTCCAGAAGAATATAAAACACTGCTTGATTATTCATCATATACTAAAGTTAAATGCTTCTTGCCGTTTTTCGGTTTCTTCGATATGGAAACTGACGAAGTGACCGGAGCAATAATCCATATAAAATATAATATTGATCTGTTGACTGGTGAAGCACTTGCCGTTGTTAAGTGTACTAAAGAGAAAGTTATAAATAATGATGTTAAAATTAAATATAATTCTTGTCTGTATCAGTTTAAAGGAAATATAATTAGTCAAGTGCCATTAACAGGAAATAACTACCAGCAGCTTTATAGTGGTGTTATCAACCTTGTAACAGCTGTGGCTCTTCCTAATCCTGCAACAGTGGCAGGAGTCGCAAAAGATCTCTTAGGACAGAAGGTCACAACCCAGCACGGAGGCAGTCTTACAGGCAACGGCGGAGCTCTGGGAGAATATACTCCATATCTGATAGTCACTAAACCTATTAGACATAAACCTCAAGGTTTCGGCGCTGGTTTTGGATATCCTTCTGATCTGGGACAATACACCTTTAGTCAATATAAGGGATACCTGGAAGTTGATACAACAGCTTTAAGACTTAATGATATTGAAAATATTACAGACGTTGAAATTGATATGTTGAAAAATATTCTTGAAACCGGCATAGTAATTAATGAAAGGGGATGATGTCATGCCTGGAATGGACGGATTTATAAATTTTAATGGCACACTTCAGGGAGGTATTGAAGGAGGTTCTGGAGGTGATGTTGCAGATGTTAAAGTCAGACATTCTCAATCAACTGATTATGTAAGTGTTGTTAACCCTGAAAAAATAGCTTTAATCGACTTGATATCATATGTCAGAAGGAATGAACTGGCACAGGAACTGATGGTTCTGGAGAATAATTTTGAACTTGAATTAACATTAAAACAGAACAATCTGATTGCAGGTAATAATATATCTATAGAAAATAATGTAATATCTGCAATCAGTAGTTCATTAAACTATTCATTTAATGAACAGAATACAGGAACAAAATGGGTTGATGGTAAAGACATATGGCAAAAAAGTTTTTTATTTGAAAGTGATTTGAATATAAGCACAAATTATGTTAGGTTACCTTTTGACATTTCGGATTTAAATATTGATAAGTTAATTCATGGATTTATAGCTATTGTTAATGCAAATGTATCATATACATTTTACCCGATGATTAGAAATAATAAGGGAGAGTTACAAGCTGTTGCTAACCCAACAAATAGAGCGCAAAGTGGAAGTGTTTTAACTATTCAGTATACTAAAACGGAGGTTTAATCATGGTTGATATAGTTAATTTACTTGTAAATAATGGGATCGCAGTTGTAGTAGTTGGATACTTCCTGTATACCAATTATAAATTTAATGATAAGCTTACCAGTACGCTTACGGAAATAACCGTTACACTAAAAGATATACAGGATGATCTGAAGGGAGTGAAGAAAAATGACGTTTCAAGACATCAAGAAACAGATTAAAGAAATCAATTCTCACGATAAAGTAGTTCTGGAATATAATAAGATAAAACCTTTACCGGAAAGCTACAGACTAAAAGTCTCTGATGACTGGTGTGCTGCATATGTTTCTACTATATTATATAGAGCAGGTTTTAAGAGAATCTGTGAATGTTCAGTACCTCGTATGATTCTTCTGGCGAGAGCTGCAGGAATCTATAAAGATAAATCTTATGTGCCAAAAGTCGGAGATCTTGTAATTTATGACTGGGATGATATCAAGGATGGAGATCATGTCGGCATTATAACGGTTAAAGATAATATAGGATTTATCACGGTGCAGGAGGGTAACAAAGCTGGGACAATCGGAATCAGGGTGATTCACTATGAGGACAACTGCATCTCTGGATTCATATCGATACCATATGATAAAGCTGCAGCTACTCCGGCAAAGTATAAGACCGTTGATGATATAGTGGATGCAATAATTGCAGGCAAGTTCGGCAACGGTGAAGACAGGAAGGAAGCTCTGTATAAGTTCTTCCAGGATAAGGTTAATGATAAACTAAGATAAGCTACTTGCTTTCTTGTATATATTTTTCTCCTAATAAAGAAGCTACTTAAGCATATTGCTTAGGCAGCTTCTTTTCTTTTATCTTAACAGTTTCAGTTTTGAATAGATATTATCGAACGTGTTCATATCTATATTAGTACTTCCGGCAATCCATCCGTTTTCTTTAAGGTAGGCAACTACTATATCAATTTTATAGACCATCTTTAGACCTTTAGTTGTATAAGGATCCAGGAGTCTATCAGGGTTGTTAGTATATATTCTCTGTTCTGGGAAGGGTTCTGTTGTCTTCCTTCGGATATATGCAAGTGGCATCAGAGTATCTTTAGGTTTTGTATCTTCTGGATATAAATAGAGGTCTTTGAAGTTTGTTGGAACTTCCACAATATCCATTTTATACATGATATCATCATATTCAAAAATTACTGTTTCCTTTATGTCATACTGTTTTATGAATTTTAGATCTATCACAGGATACAGTTTTGCTTCGTCCCATCTGTTGGAAGCAATACCAGTCTTTGCTCTGTTTCGTTTGACCTTCTTATCCTTCGTAGAAAGCTCCCTGAAGTCCTTAAGATAATGCGCTGCTATTAAGTAATAACGTTCTTCTCCATTTTCGTCATATGCATTAAGATATAGCTTAGTGAGGTTAATGTCTCCTGGTTTCATCTTAAACATATTGAGTGACCATGCATTACTGTATGGATTAACAGGTGTATCCAGGTTAGATATAAGATATGTATGAAAACCTTTTCTTGATCTGCTGAGAGTAGATATAAGGTTCAGGAGCTTCTCCGGTTCTCCTGGGAGATAAGTATCTGTTAGCACTTCCTCAAAAATCAGATTCCATATCTTAGGATACTGAAGAGACTTAAATCTTCCCTGTTTTGAGAGTGGGAAGAATCTTCCCAGAGGTTTATCTTTGATCAGGACGTCTTTTCCGTTTTCGTCTTCCTCAACGTGTGAGAAGTAAAGGATTGATTTATATATTGATATTCCGGTTGATACTCCGTCTGTCCTCAAAACGTCTTACATATGCCAGCTCTTTTCCATCATACCATGCATCAGCAAGACATTGTGCTGCAATTTCAAATGATTTTCCACGTTCACGGCCAGAATATACAAAAGAGATATCAGGCTCTCGATCCGTATCATCATGAACTGATAAAGTCTCTGATAGTTCGTAGGTGTGCTTAGGGTGTTTTGAATATTTCTTAAAAAGTTTATCTCTGTTCATATTCTTATCCTTTACATCGATATATCATTCATTGCGTCTGCATAACCACAGTTATATCCACTATCATAAGTAGTTTGCGACTCTTCTTTATTTTCTTCTTTATAATACCAGTTGAAGAAACTTGTTACACATAATCCACATAAATCAAGTTCTGTATCTCCCTTATGTAGAGTAATAGTTGGTTTATTGAGAGATTTAAATATCTCTCTACCACATCTGTCACATATATATTTTTCAATTTTCATTTAAATCACCATCCTCTGAAATACTAATAAATTTTTCTAAGTTAATATTATAAATTTTACTTATTCTTTTCAGTGCAAAATCATACATTGAAAACAACTCTTTTAAACTATCAGTTACACACATTCTATTTATATTTCCTTTTAGCATATCTTCTTCATTCCGTATTCTGTTTAATTCATCATTTGTTAAACTTCTTATCTCTTTCATATTCTTCTCCTTTACATTGATATATCTATATCACTAAAATCTACTTTTACATCATCAAGGAAGTCCCAGTCATGTACCATTTTATCATCCAGTTTTCTTATTATGCAGCCGCCGGCTGTTGATATTTCATGACCGTTTATTATCTCCGTGTGAGGTTCTTCTACTATATACTTTGCAGTTACTCCGGAGTTGATTTTGAATCTGAAGTTATCAGATAAATTATTAAGTGCTGCATATGGATCTTCTATCTTATAAGTTTCTCTTTCAGGATCTTCCAGTCTCTGTTCATTGGTTATTCCTGCAAGTTCTTCTTCTCTGAATAGATAAATAGGTTTATTATCTGTATCAAGACCTATAACTGTTCTTTCTGGCACTCCTGCAATGACTACCTTCAGTTCTTCCTTTTCAGTCACATATCCGTAACATTTAGAATGAAGTCCCTTAAATGCCAGAAGGTCTTCTTCTTCCTCGAATACGTCATAATATACTTTGTTACCATTAATATCTGTAATATATGGAGCCGTCTTCCTTTTCTCAGCATTGAGAGCTTCCACTCTTGCCTGTATCTCTGGAGTCTTGATATAGAATATACTGTCTGTATCGCAGTATAGACAGTTTTCATAACCTATAGTCTCTATATACTGGAATAGTTCATATCTGGCTGCAGAGGTTGTTTCACAGCCTATAGGATAGTGTAGGAAGTTACTTCTGTGTGAATAATATTCATCAAGTCCTGCATCATAATCTGCTTTGTTCATTTCTTTTAAGATATGAAATGGTTCATCCAGTGAGAAATCCATATCCAGTTCAGGACGCAGTGGAAATGTTGCGAAAACTCCATATAATCCATTTAATTGTTTCTTAGATAGTAAGAGACGGAATCCAGCTTCCAGAGTTCTTTCATCAAACTCTCCATATAGCTTCTGGTATTTCTTATGAAGTATCTTCCAGTCTGATTTATCCTTGAAAAATTTATCAATAACGTCAGCAACCTGTTTTGGAATCTTGGAAGTCTTGGATCTGATAACTTCTATAATCTTATATTTTATATTATATTGCTTCTTTATTATTTCAAGTGTTCTATTATCCAGGTAACAGTCAAACCATCCGGAGACTTCTTCATTATCTACCATCGCAAGGACTCGGCCGTTGTCGCAGTGGATTCTAGCTCTCTGATCAGGAACTTCAACCCATTTGTCTCCATCCTTTACAAGCTTCTGAGAATGCAAGATTTTTGAGTATTGCATAAATGGCATAGTTATCTTATTATCCTTCAGAGTCATATGATAAAAACGTATATGAGTTATACTTGCATATTCAGGATACATTCCGCAGATATCATCTATATTGATATTATGACCATGTAGCTTATAATAAGACTCATGCTCTGTAACGTAATAATATATAGAAAATTTACCCCATGCCATAGGTGATACACGCAGCTGTGTTGGATAATGGCTTCTGAAGTCTCCATGACCTATCTTTACGTCTTTTCCGTACTTCTCAATAAGATCTGACACTTTAATAACCGTTGACTTAAGTAGTCTGTTATTATGAGTATATCCACCAGCATATGAATGGAGGTTAAACAGGAGAGTGTGAGCATCTATTCTGTTATCGTAGAAGTATTTCTGTAAATAGTCCTTATCGTTGCAGCTGTTCCGGAGCTCCCTTCGTGGATATCCGGTGGAAGTAAGAGGAACAGTAGTTATATTGTCATCATGTGCTCTCAGCTGTTTGTCAAAGCTCTCCTGCATAGCAAGTACATCATATTTATCATATATCTGTGATGCTTCATCTATTTCTGTATCCTGGTATATTATTCTGTCATAATCATACAGACCTACTTGCTTCTTGTGTTCTACGTCCATATCATTTGACCATTTTTCAAGACTCTGACCTGATAGAAGATATGTACACTTAAACTCAAGACCTCCCTGCTTATAATAGATTATCTTATGTGCTCCATCATATAGTCCGGATCTTCTCTCTTTATCAGGAAGGAACTTCTGTATATATGGTGCTAAGTATGATAAATCATATGATGCATTATGAATATAAGTTATGAGAACTCTTTCTTCAGATAGCTTCATCTGATCTATCTTTTCCAGATACCAATTGATAAGCTCTTCCGGCTTCCTGAAGAAGTGATAATGTCCATCAAACCAGACCTGTATTGATACAATCCAACACTTAGGATTATCATCATCATGATTCCATGATGTTTCACAGTCCAGGAAGACCGGAGTGTCGCATATACTTATTTTACTTCTTCTCTTATGTAAAAATCTTACAGGCATCCTGTCAGCTCCTTTACCATGCTAATTTAATATTTGTCTCTGCATCCAGTTTTGTAAGCACATCATCAATTTTTCCTTCTTCAGATATGGCTTCAGATTTTGCCAGATAATCAAGAGCAACCTTCATTTCATCCTGAGTCAAATCATAAATATCTGTAGACTGGACAAGAGTCATAAATGCATTATATCCTTGATTGTCCAGTTTATCACGGAGTCCCATATCATGATATGTCCTCCAGAGCTGCATATACTGTTCCTGAGTCATTTCACCTTTGATATCTTGATTATCCTTGAAGGACTGAAATGCTTTATTTATAGCTTTACGAGTTCCGGAAACAGTGGAAGTTGAAGCTTTTAAGAAGTTTCGTAGAGTATTTATCATGTATTCACGTTCCCTTGTATATCCTTGGCCTGTTGGAAGGGTGGACTTGAATCTGATAGTATCCTTCTCTGGATTGACATTGTAGATGCTTCCCTTGCCTCCTGGATCAGAATACGCATAATGAGAAACAAGTCTATATTCTCTTGATTCCTCATAAAGTCCAGCTTTTTCAAG
>SMFF01000148.1_pt1 | contig 12237 bp, 10 predicted proteins | sample 2456181 | NCBI WGS metagenome assembly SMFF01 (sample SAMN10132611, study PRJNA489261) | soil metagenome | isolation source: day120 antibiotic-loamy sand soil ammended with raw manure from dairy cow... | place: USA | collected 2015-04-01
GCTTGCGCAGGCGCCGCAGGCGTCGGGGATGCGACAGGCGCGGGAGCCGCGGCGGGCTCCGGCTGCACGGGAGCCGAGGTCGGCGGCGCCTCAGGAACGTAGGCGGTCGCGGGGTCGGGCATCGGGAGGCTCTGGGGCACTTGCGCCGGCCGCGGTCGGGTATGCGAGGTCCACCCGAGCCCGTCCCACCAACGCAGCGAATCCGTGTCGGTCGGGTCCGGATACCAGGCGGCGACCGGTGCGGCGGCACTGAGGCTCACGAGTTCCTCCCCCTCGAGCTGCAGCTTCCCCTTCAGCTGCTGACAGGGAGTCTAGGGAAGCCCGTCAGGGCGCCTGCAGCCCCCGTTGGGGTAACCCCGCATATGGGGTAGACAGCGCGGTCAAGCCGGCCGCGCCCCGCGCTCACTTGATGGCGAAGGCGTAGCTGTAGTCGCCCGCATCCGAGTCGATGCTGACCCACAGCACCTTGTGCGAGCCGTCGGTGAGGGTCACATCGCAGCTGTAGATCGCCCCCACGGTCGTGGTGTCGGCGATAGGCGGGCACGAGACAGCGCTCGCCTGCCCACTGCTGACGAGAGCGTCGCGCACCTCGGATTGGATGCCGACAGCCGTCTGCACGTTGCCGAGCGCGCCGCCGAACCAGGCGGCAACCGGCAACCCGATGAGCCCGACCATGAGCAGCGCCCAGGCGACGAGCTGCCCCCAGCTGCGCGCGAGACGCAGCGCACGGATGACGAGGTAGACGGGCGCGGTGAGCAGCGCCGCGAAGGCCGGCGGCGGGGTGTGCTCCCAGCGCGCCAGCTTGCGTCGGTCGAGCAGCGCGAACGCGACGGTGGCGAGGTAGGTCACGACGAGCGCCGCGACCGGCCACAGCACGTTGGGCGACACGTACAGCCAGGCCCACGCGGCGACCAGCAGGGTCACCGCGAGCAGGGCGGGGGTGAACGAGACGATCCAGCTCTCGGCCGTCGAGGTCGTGCGGATGCGGGTGCGCGCCCGCACGGCCGCGGGGCCGGCGAACGACTGCTCGAGCTCGGCGGAGTCGTCGCCGAGCTCGGGCTTGGCCTGCGTGTGGTCGGTCCAGTTGATGCCGTTCCACCAGCGCACCTGTGCGGGGTCGGACGGATCCTCGTACCATCCGGCGGGCACGACGCGTGTCGCCTGATCGGTCACGCGGACCACCTCCTGTGCGGTTCTGTCGGGTTGAGCGGGGTCGGTGCCGACCCGGTGCGGATCGTCATCGGTTGGTGGCGTAGAGGCCCCAGTCGTCGACCCGCCATTCGATCCAGCCGTTCTTGCGCTGGAGGCTGACCTGCACGTTGGAGACCTTGGTGGACGTGACCGCCGTGCAGATCATCGTGTCGCCGACGAGCAGCGGCGGGACGTCGGGGCAGGTGGCCTTGATGCCGCGCGAGCCGATCGCCGAGGCCTGATCCGAGATCGACTGCTCGGCCTCGTTCGAGAACACGCCGGGCGCGAGCGCCATGACGATGCCGGGGATGGCGACGGCCGAGCCGATGAGCACGATCGTGAGCGCGGACCAGGTCAGGAACGGACGGAGGCCGCGGCCGGTCTCGCGAACGACGTTCGACATCCGCGCGATGAGGTAGACGGGAGCCCCGAGGAACGCCCAGTCCCAGTTGGCGGTGCGGGTGTGCCCCATGCGACCCAGCAGCACCCGGTCGACGATCGCGAGGATCACGGTGGCGATGTAGGAGCCCAGCAGGATGATGCCTGCGAAGAGCGCCGAGTCGCGTCCGGCGTTGCCTGCCACGAGGAACATGAGCGCCAGCACGAGCATGATGACCGGCATGAGCGCGATGATCCACACCGGTCCGGTGTTGACCGAGAGACCGTTCTCGGCCATGACGGCGCGACGGGTGAGCGGCTGGGAGGCGTCGTGCTCGGCCAGCACCGTCGGCGTGTAGCTGAAGTTGCTGAAGGCGGCGGGGTCGAAGTTCGTGGTCGTGAAGGTGCCGGCACCCGCAGCGGCGTTCGGGTCGACCTGGAAGGTCGGCACCGAATCGAACACCGGCCCGGGGCTGAAGGCCGGACGGCTCGCGGCGGGCTGCTGCGCCTCGGACGGGTCGATCGGCACACCGAGCAGGTCGTCGTAGCTCGTGTCGAGAAGGAAGGGCGCGCTCGTGGGCGCGTTCTCGATGGGGTTCTCCTGGGCGTACTTGAGACCGGGCGAGACCTCGTCCTCGGCACGCAGCTGCGCGGCGGGAGCCGCCTCCAGCGAGAGCACGGGGTCGGCGGCGGCGAACGCCGGGTCGGCGGCCGGCTTCCCGGCATCCGCATCGGTGTGCAGCTCCTCGCGCGGCTGGGCGCTCAGGAAGTCGTCATCGTCGGCGTACGCCAGCTTGGCCGTGACGGTCTCCTGGGCGACCATCGGCTGGCGCGCGTCGGAGGTGTGCTCGGTCCACGCGTGGTTGTCCCACCAGCGAAGCTGGGGAAGTCCGAGCGGATCGGGGTACCACCCCGCCGGCACATGGCCTTCCTCTTCCGCCATGAGATACCTTCCTCACTGCGTTCTCCAGAGGGCAGCCTTCGGATCGCTTCCCCCTGACAGAACGACTCGTTCGTCGTCGGACATGATATGGGCGCGCGTAGACCCGCCGATAGATACGACCCTCCCCCCAAGCCTGGGGACAAGCCCGAGAGCGCGGACCGACGCCTCGCCGTGCGGCAGACTCGTGAGATGCCCTCCGACACGCTGCCGAATCGCCTGCCGCAGCCGTGGGACCCGGATGCGTTCCTCGCCGTTTTCGACGCGTGGACGCGCGAACGCGGGCTCGCCCTGTACCCGGCGCAGGAGGAAGCGGTGCTCGAGCTCGTGCTCGATCGCCACCTCGTGCTCAGCACCCCGACCGGCACCGGCAAGTCGCTCGTCGCGGTCGCGGCGCACGCCGTCGCCCTCGCGCAGGGCAGGCGCTCGTATTACACGGCACCGCTCAAGGCTCTCGTGAGCGAGAAGTTCTTCGACCTCGTGGCGATCTTCGGCGCCGAGAACGTGGGCATGGTGACGGGCGACTCGAGCGTCAATCCCGACGCGCCGATCGTGTGCTGCACGGCCGAGATCCTCGCCAACATCGCGTTGCGGCGCGGAGCGGATGCGGACGTCGACTCGGTCGTCATGGACGAGTTCCACTTCTACGCCGATCCCGACCGCGGCTGGGCCTGGCAGGTTCCGCTGCTCGAGCTGCCGCGCGCGCGGTTCGTGCTCATGTCGGCGACGCTCGGCGACGTGACGACGATCGCCGGCGATCTCGAACGCCGTACGGGTCGGGAGGTCGCGCGCGTGACGGGGGTCGAGCGGCCCGTTCCGCTGCACTACCGCTACGCCGTCACGCCCGTGCAGGAACTCGTCGAGGAGCTCCTCGCCGAGGGTCTCGCGCCCGTCTACATCGTGCACTTCTCGCAGGCCGCCGCAGTCGAACGCGCCCAGGCGCTCGCGAGCGTTCGCGTCGCGAGCCGCGAGCAGCGGGATGCGATCGCGGCCGCGATCGGCGGCTTCCGGTTCTCGGCGGGCTTCGGCGCCACCTTGAGCCGCCTCGTGCGTGCGGGTATCGGCGTGCACCACGCGGGGATGCTGCCCCGCTATCGCCGCCTCGTCGAGCAACTGGCCCAGCAGGGCTTGCTGCGGGTGGTGTGCGGAACCGACACGCTCGGGGTCGGCATCAACGTGCCGATCCGCACCGTGCTGCTCACCGGCCTCACCAAGTTCGACGGCACGCGGATGCGGCAGCTCACCGCGCGCGAGTTCCATCAGGTCGCGGGTCGTGCGGGTCGCGCCGGCTTCGACACGGCAGGCGAGGTCGTGGCGCTCGCCCCGGAGCACGAGATCGAGAACGCGCGTGCCGCGGCGAAGGCAGGCGACGACCCGAAGGCCAAGCGCAAGCTCGTGAAGAAGCGGCCTCCCGACGGCTTCGTCAGCTGGGGCCCGGCGAGCTTCGAGCGACTCATCGCCGCCGACCCGGAGCCGCTCGCGAGTTCGCTGCGCATGACGGCGGCCATGATGTTGCAACTGCTGTCGCGTCCCGGAGCGGATGCCGCGGCATCCGAGCCCGGGAGCGCCTTCCGCGTCGTGCGGGAGCTGGTCACCGACAACCACGAGCCGCCTGCGCGACGCGCCGCGCTCGCCCGGCGGGCGATCGCCCTGTATCGCACGCTCCGTACGGCAGGCGTCGTGGAGCAGCTCGGCGGGGGGTTCGACGGAGCCGCCCGCATCCGGCTGACCCTCGAGCTGCAGCCCGACTTCGCGCTCAACCAGCCGCTGTCGCCCTTCGCGCTCGCGGCGCTGGAGTTGCTCGACACCGACGATCCCCACTACCCGCTGGACGCCCTGAGCGTCATCGAGTCGACGCTCGACGACCCGCGCCCGATCCTCTCCCAGCAGCAGTTCCGAGCGCGGGGTGAAGCGGTCGCGGCGATGAAGGCCGAGGGCATCGAATACGAGCAGCGCATGGATCTGCTCGAGGAGATCACCTGGCCCCGTCCGCTCCACGAGCTGCTCGAGCAGGCCTACGAGACCTTCGCCTCGAGTCAGCCGTGGATCCGCGATTTCGAACTGCGGCCGAAGTCGGTGGTGCGCGACCTGTTCGAGCGGGCCATGTCGTTCGCGGAATATGTCGCCTTCTACCAGCTGGGTCGCAGCGAGGGCCTCGTGTTGCGCTACCTGAGCGACGCCTATCGGGCGGTGCGGCAGACCGTGCCGGACGAGGCCAAGACCGAGGAGTTGCGCGATCTCATCGAGTGGCTCGGTGAACTCGTGCGCCAGGTCGACTCGAGCCTGCTCGACGAGTGGGTGGCGCTGACCGCGGGCACGCAACCTGCCGCCTCGGGGTCGGGCGGGCCCGGCGGCGCCACCGAGACGGTGCCGCCGCCTCCGCCGGACGTCACGACGAACGCGCGCGCCTTCCACGTGCTCGTGCGCAACGAGGTGTGGCGACGGGTTCAGCTCGCGGCCCTGCAGCGTGACGACGAGCTCGTCGCGCTGGACCCGGATGCCGAGTGGCCGCTCGCGCTGGACGCCTACTACGCGGAACACGATGCGATCGGCGTCGGACCGGACGCGCGTTCGGCGGCGCGGGTCATCATCCGGCAGCTTCCCGACCGCTGGGAGGTGCGTCAGATCATCGACGATCCCGCCGGTCACCACGACTGGGGGATCGATGCGCAGGTCGACCTCGCGGCGTCGCGCGAGGCGGGCGCCGCGGTCGTGCGGGTCGCGGGGCTCAACCGCCTGTGAGCGGGCCCGCGTCGTCGTCGTCTTCGTCGTCGCGTACGCGTGCGCTCGGGCGCCGCGAGTAGTCGACGTCGGTCTCGCGCGAGCGTTGCGGGCCGGGAAGCGCGCGCACGAGCCACGCGATAGCGGGAATGATCGCGCTCACCAGGGCGACGACGCCGATGATCGCGAACACCGTGGCGATCACGGGGCTCGCCCGTTCCGTGCAGGGGCTGTCGGCGTCGAGGCAGCCGTTCGCGGCCGAGGTCGAGATGTCGACCACGGCGAAACTGATCGCTGCCACGACGATCGCGATGATGGCGATCGTGCCCAGCGCCCTGCGGGAGCGCACGCGCGTTTCTCCTACCGGTTCCGACCCCTCGATCCGGATGCTAGAGGGCACCGCCCACGACACGTCATCCCCCTTCCGGGGGTTTCTCGAGCTGTCTGCCACCCATCCGGGGAGAGAGGCGGCGCCTGGGCCGGCAGCGCGCCGCCCACGAGTTGCCCGAGGTGCGGCGGCATGTTTTGATTACCCGCAGTGGACCCCCTAATTCTGGTCGCGCTCGTCATCGCGCTGGCCCTGTTCTTCGACTTCACCAACGGCTTCCATGACACGGCCAATGCGATGGCGACACCCATCGCGACGGGCGCCATCAAGCCGAAGGTCGCTGTGGCGTTGGCGGCGGTGCTCAACCTCGTGGGGGCGTTCCTCAGCACGGAGGTCGCCAAGACCATCTCGGGCGGCCTGATCCGCGAGGGCGAGGGCGGGGTGCAGATCGGCCCCGAGCTGATCCTGGCCGGGCTCATCGGGGCGATCGTGTGGAACCTCGTGACATGGCTGCTGGGGCTGCCCTCGTCGTCGAGCCACGCCCTCTTCGGCGGGCTCATCGGGGCGGCGATCGTCGGCGCGGGCTTCGCCGTCATCAACGGCTCGGTGCTCGTGTCGAAGATCCTGATCCCCGCGGTGCTGGCGCCCCTCACGGCGGGGTTCGTGTCGTACATCGCGACCAAGATCGCCTACGCCGTCACGCGCAAACGGCAACGCAACGGCTTCAAGCGCGGGCAGGTGTTCACCGCGAGCCTCGTCTCGCTCGCCCACGGCACCAACGACGCGCAGAAGACGATGGGCGTCATCACCCTCGCGCTCATCGCCGCCGGTTTCCAGACGGGCAGCACGGGGCCGGAGTTCTGGGTGATCGCGGCGTGCGCCTTCGCGATCGCGGCCGGCACCTACTCGGGTGGCTGGCGCATCATCCGCACCATGGGTCGCGGCATCACCGAGGTCGAACCCGCGCAGGGCTTCTCGGCCGAGGCGGCCACGACCGCGACGATCCTCGCCTCCACGCACCTCGGCTTCGCCCTCTCCACGACGCAGGTCGCATCCGGCGGCGTCATCGGAACCGGGCTCGGGCGCAAGGGCGCCTCGGTGCGCTGGCGCACCGCCGGCCGGATCGCGCTCGGCTGGCTCATCACGATCCCGGCAGCGGGCGTCGTGGGCGCCGCGGCGGCGCTGCTGGTGGGCCTCGGGCCCGGCGGCATCATCACCGCGGTCGTGCTCGCGGTGCTCGCCATCACGGGCATCTTCCTCTGGTCGCGTCGCTCGCGCGTCGACCACCGCAACCTGCACCAACCCGAGCCGGGCGTTTTCGTGCGACCGAAGAAGAAGCGGAAGGCGCGCCGATGATCGACTGGCTGGCATTCCTGACGGTCTTCGTGGCCTCCCTCGTCGCGGCCTGCATCACCGTGACGCTGTTCTCGCTCGGCCTGCGCTTCGGCGACGGCGAGGCGGCGTGGCGGCGTCCCGTCTCGATCGCGATGTTCACGGTGTGCGGCGTCGTCGTGCTCTTCGGCCTGTACCTCATCGTGGGCGACCACCTGCTGGAACTCGTCGGGCTCTGAGCCCTCTGAGCGGCGGACGGCCTCGCCGTGATCGGGTCCGCCGTAGACTCGCATCACACTCATCGAAGGAGATGCGCGATGCCCGACACAACCGGCATGACCGCCTCCGAGCAGTTGTTCGTCGACGGTGAAGCCCACCTGACGACCGGCCCCGACGGGGCCCGCGACCTGCTCTCAGGCACCGGACCCACTCGCACGGAGACCGACTCGCTCGGCGACTTCGAGATCCCGGCGGAGGTGTACTGGGGCGTTCATACCGCGCGCGCGCTCGTGAACTTCCCCATCACGCGCCGCGCGATCTCGAACTACCCCGACCTCATCCGTGCGCTCGCCCGCGTCAAGCAGGCTGCGGCCCGAGCCAACAAGGAGCTCGGGGTGCTGGATGCCACCAAGGCCGATGTGATCGACCGGGTGTGCGAGCGGATCGCGAACGGCGAGCTGCACGACCAGTTCGTGGTGGGCGTCATCCAGGGCGGTGCAGGCACGAGCACCAACATGAACATCAACGAGGTGATCGCGAACGCGGGCCTCGAGGAGCTCGGCTTCGCCAAGGGCGACTACGCGCACCTGCATCCGATCGACGACGTCAACCGCAGCCAGTCGACCAACGACGTCTATCCCACGGCCATCAAGCTCGCGATGGTGTTCAGCCTCACTCGTCTGCTCGAGGAGCACCAGAAGCTCACCGCGAGCTTCCGTGCCAAGGGCCGCGAGTTCTCCCACGTGCTCAAGGTCGGCCGCACCCAGCTGCAGGACGCCGTGCCGATGACGCTCGGCCAGGAGTTCGCGGGGTTCGCCACGACCCTCGCCGAGGACTACGACCGCCTCACCGAGGTGAAGCCCTGGCTCAACGAGATCAACCTCGGCGCCACGGCGATCGGCACCGGCATCACCGCCGACCCGCGGTACGCCGAGTCGGTGCGCCACCACCTCGAGGAGCTCACCGGCATCCCGCAGGAGACGGCGCCCGACCTCATCGAGGCCACGGCCGACGCGGGCATCTTCATGACGCTCTCGGGCACGCTCAAGCGCGCCGCGGTCAAGCTCTCCAAGATCTGCAACGACCTGCGGTTGCTCTCCTCGGGTCCGCAGGCGGGGCTCGGCGAGATCCACCTGCCGGCGATGCAGGCGGGGTCGTCGATCATGCCGGGCAAGGTCAACCCCGTGATCCCCGAGGTCGTGAACCAGGTGGCCTTCAGCGTCATCGGCGCGGATGCCACGGTCACCGCAGCAGCAGAGGGCGGCCAGTTGCAGCTCAATGCGTTCGAGCCCGTGATCGCGCACTCGCTGCTGCAGTCGCTCGCGTGGATGACCAACGCCTGCCGCACGCTGCGCGTCAACTGCATCGACGGCATCACGGCGAACGAGGCCCGGCTCGCCGGCCAGGTCGCCTCCAGTGTCGGCGTCGTGACGGCGCTCACGCCCTACATCGGCTACACCGAGGCGGCGACGCTCGCCCACGTGGCGCTCACCACGAACGCCTCGATCGCCGACCTCGTGGTGGGCCGGGGTCTCATGTCTGCCGAGCAGGTCGCCCGCGTGCTCGCGCCCGAACGGCTCTCAGGCATCGTGCCCGTCACGGGCGCCATCCCGGTCGTCGTCGGGAAGGTCATCGAGTAGGGCACTGGAGCTAGGGCGAGGTGTGCTCCCAGCGCACCTCGCCGGGGTTCTTGTCGAACCGGAGTCCGCGCCAGACCGGATGCCGCAGGCGCCCCTCGGGGGTCGTCTCGCTGTGTTCGACCTCGCCCACGAGCTCGGGGCGCACCCAGTGGGCGTCGCGGGCGTCTTCGCGCGGCACCTCGGCGGCGGGCGTCACGGCGGTCAGACCGTCGAGCTGCCGCCGCAGCTTGTCGAGCATCCGGTCGGTGAAGCCGGTGCCAAACCGGCCGGCGTAGGCGTCGCGCCGAGCGTGGGACTTGCAGGCCGATCCGTTGTCGGATAGCACCCGCTCGACCCTGATGTCGCGCTCAGCGAACCACGAGACCGCCCGACGCAACACGGCCATCGCGGTGACGGCGGTCTCATCGTCGTGAATCTCCGCGTAGGCGACGCAGGAGTGGTCACCGGCTGTCACGCGGTGGCGCGAGTACGCGGCAGCCGCCGGTATCCCACCGATCTTGCCAAGCAGATCAAGGAGTCGCTGGCGAAGGTGCGTGGCGATTGGAAAAAGTCTATTCATCCTCTTCTATCGGGTGTACATTCCTCAGCATTGGGCGCTGTCGCTCAGCGTTCGGATGGGAAGCGAAGATGAGAATCTTCAAGTATGCAAAAGTGTCTGCGCTCTTCGTCGCGATCGCGGTCGTGATGGGATTGGGCGTCGGCGCTGCGAATGCCACCGACCTGGGCTCGCCGCCGGGAGATAGCACTGGCTACACGGGCGACAATCCTGTCATCCTCGCGGCGATCGCCGAGGCCGCGGCGACCGCGGACGACTTCACGGTCGTGAGCAAGCAGTACGTTGCCGATTCGAGCAAGTCCATCGCCGCCGCACCGGCCGCGTTCCCCTCGGGTTGCGGACTGGTCGTCCTGCTCCACAGGTCCGGAATGCTCATCTCGGGCGATGTGTTCACCGACTGCGACAGCGTCTTCACAGAGGGGGTTCAAAACGCTGCGCTCGGTCACTACAACCCCGACTGGTTGACGTGGGATGAGAAGGACTACGACAGCACGACAGCGGCCATCGGCACGTTCATGGCGTCGTACGTCAGCTACAACTGCAGCAACACGAACCTCAGCGGTTGGCGCCTGACCGGTGGAGGCAACATCGTGATCGGAGCCACGTATTACACGGCCAGCGCATATGACCAGCTGGAGCCGTTCCTTCAGAACTGCGGCACGTAACTCAACCAGATCGCGGCGAGGGCTTAGCTCTCGCCGCGATCGCCGGCCGGAGCGGCGGAGTCCAAGAGGCGCGCAATGGACGGTCGGATGTCGCCGCCTTCGAGAATCCGATCGACACAGGCTCGAAGGTCAAGCCCTCGCTTTGACGCCCACACTTCTGGGCCTCGCGGTCCCTCCACTAAGCGATTCGCACGCGGATCGGTAGCAACCAGCGCTCGACCGAGGTAGTAGGCCGCGGACTCGCGTAGTCCCTCATCTCGGAGAAGGGCTGCGGACGACTGAATCGCCATGATGGCGGCTTCGACGCCGTCTTGAGTTGGATCACTACTAGAGGCGGCGTCGATGAACCTCTGCCCCCGGTCAGCAGCTGGAGCGACCCGATCGCCCTCTTCGACGTAGGCCGCGAACCTGCGAGCGGGATGACTGCGACTCCCGAATGGCTTGATGATGTCGTCCACGGCCTCAGGCTAGCTCCCCGAGTTCCCGCCTCGCGATCCTCGACCTGGCGTCTCACTCGCTCGTCCTGGCTTGCTTACCGCTAGCGCGTACAGGCCGGCGAGGGCAACGCCTGAAGGCCGCGCTTGTCGGGGTGGTCAGCGCGGCATAGCCAGAAGGGAATCCGATGGGCGAGGCAACGAGCGTGACGGCACCCCGCCGCATCCGTTTCACGGGCGACCACGACCTCGCCGCCAGCCACGAACGGGTCGCGTCTATGGTCCCCGCCCCGAGCCGAACCCAATCCTGGTCGCTTTCCGCTTGGGGGAGGTGCGAGCAGCGGGAGCGCAGTCACTCCTCGACTCCCTGCCCGGTGATTGGAACGCGACCCCCGCCCAGATCGAGGACGCCCGCAAGGTGCTCACTCGGCTCGTGGTGTTCAGATGAGCGCCCGGCGCATCCGTTGGCACGACCGCGTGCTAGGTGACGGCGCGGCGACAGACCGAGGGTGCACGACGCCTGGCACCGACGCGGGCTCATTCGCGCCGAAGTTCAACACGCGGTCGGCGCGACACCTCACCTAGGCCCGACGCTCGTCGTCGAGGGGAACATCGTCGATCTCCTCCTCCTCGACGCGTTCCTCGGCGTCGAGGGTGGGCGGGGGAGACGGCTCTTCCTCGTCGAGCGGTACCGGGCGCTCGTCCTCCGGGTTGGGGTCGTACTCGATGGTGTCGCGGTCGTCCATGGCGCACTCCTTCCCTCACCCCATTGTGCGCTCCCAGCGCACCTCGCCGCGGTTCTTGTCAAGCCGGAGTCCGCGCCAGACCGGATGCCGCAGTCGCCCCTCGGGGGTCGCCTCGCCGTATTCGACCTCGCCCACGAGCTCGGGGCGCACCCAGTGGGCGTCGCGGGCGTCTTCACGCGGCACCTCGGCGGCGGGTGTCGCGACGGTCAGACCGTCGAGCTGCCGCCGCAGCTTGTCGAGCATCCGGTCGGTGAAGCCGGTGCCGACCCGGCCGACGTAGCGGAGTGTGCCGTCGTCGTCGGGGATGCCGAGCAGGAGCGACCCGACGGTGGCGGCGCGCATCCCGTTACCTGTTCGCCATCCGATCACGATGACCTCCTGGGTGAGGGTGTGTTTGAGCTTGAGCCAGTCGCGGCTTCGGCGGCCCTCGCGGTAGGGCGAGTCGGCCCGCTTGGCCATCACCCCCTCGAGCCCGAGCTCGCGGCTCGTGGCCAGGGCGCCGTCGAGGTCGTCTCCTGCCTCGGGCGGCACCTTCACGGGCCCGCGGTTGCGCACGAGGCGCTCGAGACGCGCGCGTCGCTCGGTGTAGGGCAGCGCGGTGAGCGAGCGGCCCTGCTCCTCGAGCACATCGAACGCGTAGTACTCGACGCTCACCGCACGGCGGGCACGGGCGACATCGCGGGGCGCCGTGAGACCCGCGCGCTGTTGGATACGCGAGAAGCGCGGCACCCCCTCGTCGTCAAGCGCGACGATCTCACCGTCGAGCACGGCGTCGCCCGTCACCGCGTCGGTGAGGGCGGCAAGCTCGGGGAAGGTCGGGGTGAGATCGAGGCCGTTGCGGGAGGTGAGCGTCACCTCGTCGCCGGAGATGCGGGCGACGGCGCGGAAGCCGTCCCACTTCATCTCGTAGCGCCATCCGGTGCCCTCGGTGAGTTCGTGCGGCTCGGCGGCGGTGGCGAGCATGGGGTGCACCGTGTCGGCGCTGCGCGTGCGCGTGCCGACGACCGTCTTGCCGCGGCGCAGACCCCGGCCCGGCGAGGTGCTCGGCGGCTTGCGATACGGCTCGCTGCCGTCGTGCTCCGGATGC
>SMFF01000568.1_pt1 | contig 12235 bp, 15 predicted proteins | sample 2456181 | NCBI WGS metagenome assembly SMFF01 (sample SAMN10132611, study PRJNA489261) | soil metagenome | isolation source: day120 antibiotic-loamy sand soil ammended with raw manure from dairy cow... | place: USA | collected 2015-04-01
CCATGGCCCAGCCGAGCCCGGAGGCAGCGCCGGTGATGAGGGTTACGGTCATGGGGAGTCTCCTGCTAAATGAGGTAATGGTGCCGGTCAGATCTGGCGTGTTTTAGCGCCGCAGCCCCTGTGCTTCCACAAAATACTCGAAAGTTTCTGCAGAGGTTTTTTGTAGCTGGTAGCCGAATTCATTTTTCAGTCGCTGGTTGCTTAGGACTGGGCGGTAGCGCAGGAAATTGATTTGTTCCGGGCCTGTGGGCTTACCTAGCCATTTGGCGATTTGCAGCATAGCTTTCAATACTCGGGGGGAGAGGTTGCGCACCGGTTTGTTCAGGCGTCTGGCAATCTCGCGCATCGTTAGTGCGCCGTCGCCAGCCATATTATAAATGCCCTGTTTGTCTTCGCGGATGCCCATTTCCATAGCGGCCAGCACGTCCTGATCCCAGATGAACACGAAGGGCGAGTCGCTGCCTTTGATCGTTAATATCCGGCGCGCTTCAAACAGCCCGGTAATCTGGTTGCGGGTTTCTGCGCCCAGTACCGTACCGGGCCGGAAGATCAGTTGGTGCAATTGCGGATGGTTGTTTCGATACTCTGCGAGCAGTTCCTCAATCTGTCGTTTGTGGTCCGAATAGGCGAACTCAGGGTTGCCGCGAATGGCGTCGTTTTCGTCGATCCAGCTGGGATTGTCTGCATAGTAGCCATAGGCAGCCCCGGAACTAGTGACTGTCACATGTTGCACGCCAGCCTCGATACAGGCGCGCAGCACGTTATGTGTGCCGTTCACATCCACATCAAAGTCGCGCGCGCGATCCCTGGAGGCTTGCAGTATGGAAGCCAGATGCACCACATGGGTGATCTGATGCTCTTTCATCAGTGAAGCCAGCGCGTGATCACGTACATCCATGACCTGCAGCGCAAAGCTCAGGTCCTCACGGCTGTGCAGGTCAGTACCTATTACATAGAAATCCTTAGCCAGCTGGTTGCCCAGTTGATGGCCAATATAGCCGGCGGCGCCGGTGATCAGAATGCGTTTGCTCATAGGTTATAGGCTCTGCTCTGCGCCGCATTGGGCGTTAGGTGGTGTGTGGTCAGCCCGATAGCTCTGATAGGCCCAGAGTTGCGACAGGGTCAGCCCGGAAACCAGATGCCAGACGCCCCAGAAAGCAGTAATCAGCATCATGCCGCCGGCATTCGGGAAGAAGGTAAACAGGATTACCAGACCCAGGCCGGAATTCTGTATGCCTACCTCCAAAGTGATCGCGCGGCGGTCGGCGATCGGCAAGCGCATCAGCCGCGCCATGCCGTAGCCAAGTGACAGCGCCAGCAGGTTGTGTGCTACCACCAGCCAGAAAAAGCTGTGGAAACGCTCAATGAACAGATCCAAGTTATTGCTGAAGGCGATGCCGACAAAACCGAGAAAGACCAGTAAAGACACGAGGCGTAGCGGCTTCTCACTGCGCTGTGCCAAGGCTGGCCAGCGTCGACCGCTGAGCATGCCGAGCACCAGTGGCAGTGCCAGTACCAATAGTACGATCAGGAGGATGCTGCCCGGCTCCAGACTGATTTGGGTCAGATAGTCGCGGGTGTACGGATTAAGCCAGCCATAGAAGGCAAAGTTGAGCGGAGTGAGTACGGTCGCCGCCAGGCTAGATACCGCCGTCATGCTGACCGACACGGCAACGTTGCCTTTGCCCAGCCAGGTCATCACGTTGGAGAAGCTGCCGCCAGGGCAACTAGCCACCAGAACCATGCCTAGTGCCAGCTCTGGGTCGATGCGTAATGCCCAGGTCATCAGGCAGGTCGCCAGAGGCAGTAACAGAAACTGCGCAAACAGTCCGGCCAGTGGTGCGACTGGCGACTTGATGATGCGTTTGAAGTCCTCCGTCTTGAGCGTCAGTGATACACCGAACATCATGGTGGCCATGATGGCGTTGAGCATAATCAGGCTGGCCGGATCAAACTGGATGGGTAAGGGCCCGTTCATGTCAGCGCTACCGGCTGCGCAACATTTTGTTGTTGCAGTTCGGCCTCTAACTCGCTGATGTGCTGCTTCAGTGCTTTAAGGTAGGCGTCCTTGTTGACGTAATAGGCCATGCGCGCCAGATTGATATAATCGTAGCCGCCATCAAAGCGATTGCCCGCCTGCTGCCGTTTGGTGTCGGCGAACTGCTGCGCTGCCGCGCTGCCTTGACGCCGCTGATGGATATAGAGCGCGACCAGCCGTGCCTGCAAATTGCGTCCCTCCCAGCCAAGCCCCGCTGCTTCGATCATACCCATCATGAACAGATTGTCATGCTGTGGATGAAACACGTTCAGGTACAGTTGCGGGGCGTCCAGCTGGGCAGGCCAGTTGAGATGCTGGCGGTTGATGAAGGGGTAATCGAGTTGATACCCGGTAGCCATCAGGATCAGATCGTATTCGCCCTGTTCACCATCAGCAAAATCTACCCGGTTGCCGTCCAGCCCTTTAATATCGCGTCGGGCTTTGATGTCGCCGTGGCCCAGGTGGTGCAGAATCAGTGAGTTGACCACCGGGTGCGATTCATACATGCGGTAATCGGGGTTTGGCAGTCCGTAATCAGAGGGTTGTCCAATGACGAAACGGATCATTGCGGCATCCACTCGTTGTTTGAGCTTGCGTGGCAGTTTGCGCTTGCCGCCCAGGGTGTCGATTGGTTTGCCTTTGATAAATTTGGGCAGGAAGTAATAACCGCGACGCAGGCTCATATCCACAGACTTGGCGTGGTGTACAGCGTCCACAGCAATATCCGCGCCTGAGTTGCCACAGCCAATGATCAGCACGCGTTTATCTTTAAATATGGAGGGGCTACGGTACTCGGAGGAGTGCAACAGTTGCCCAGCAAACTCGCCCGGTAGCTTAGGCTGATTGGGTGTGTGCAGAGTGCCATTGGCGATTAGTACGCCTGCAAAGTGGCGGGTTTGTTGCTCGCCGTTGCGCTCGGTGACCATTTCCCAGCCGCCATTGTCCGGCGTCATACTGACCACGCGGGTGTTAAATTCGTAGTGGCGGCAGAGATCAAAGTGACCGGCAAAATCGCGGAAGTAGCGCTTCATCTCGCTGTGGTGCGGGTAACAGGCAACCTCATCGCGCATCGGGAATTCAGCGAACTCGGTCATACGTTTAGAAGAAATCAGGTGTGCTGATTCGTACATGGTGCTATGCGGATTGTCGATGTCCCATAGTCCGCCAACGTAGCTGTGCAGCTCTAGGCCGATAAAGGGAATGTCTAACTTTTGCAGATTACGCGCAGTGGCCAGCCCCATAGGTCCGGCGCCGATAATAGCGTGCATAGGATATGCCTCATTGTTGTTCTAGTTATTGGTATGCTTGCCTAACTCCAGGCTAACTACAGGCTTATGCGCCCCAGTCTAGCCGCGCACCGTCAGCGTGTATCGGGTCAAACAGGACAAGGAGCCTGCAAATCACGCCATGCTAAACAATCAGCACAGTGTCACGCCGCTGTACGCGCAAGCTTTGCTGCAGTCCGCTGAGCGCCACGGCATTCCCTTACCTGCGCAGCTGTTAGAGCTGCTGCAGGAGCGTGACCGTATTCCGCTGGCAGTACAGGACGATCTCTGGGAAAGCTATTGTTCGCAGCTACAAGATCCGCTCGCCGGGCTTTTGCTGGGTCTGGATATACAGGTGGGACATCTAGATAGCGCCGGTATGTTGCTGATTACCTGTGACACCCTCGGCGAGGGGCTTGAACAACTGGTTGAGTATGCCCCGGTGGTTGGTGCTGGCGGCGATTTCAGTGTGCGCCAGAACGCCGAGCTGGCGCGGGTCGATTACCAGCCGCAATTTCTGGCGCGCCAGGCTGAGCGCGTAGAGGCGGTATTGGCCACTGTACTCAACATCACGCACTGGTCCACTGGCGGGCGTTTCAGAGCACGCAGCATCTATTTTACCCATGCTCCGCTGGCCGAGCTTGAGCGTTACCGGCAACTGCTTGATTGCCAGTTGCACTTCAACGCCGACCACAACGGCCTGAGTTTCAGTGTTGATCAACTCGCGCTGCCTTTGATTCAGGCCAACAGCGCTTTGCGCGAGCACCTGCGCCAGCTAGCCGATGAAACTCTGCGTACCCTCGGCCAACATAGCTTGAGTGCCGAGGTGCAGCGTGCCGTTCGCCAGCAGCCGCGTTGGGGCAAAGAGCTGATCGCCGAACAGCTGGGGCTCAGCGGTCGTCATCTGAATCGCAAACTGGCCGAAGAAGGGCTGACCTTCAAAGCACTGCGCGAAGCTGTGTTGCAGAAGATGGCCTGCCAGGCATTGCAGGGCGATAAAAAAGTCGCTCAGATCGCCGAGCAGCTCGGTTTTTCTGATGAGAATACCTTCGTGCGGGCCTTTCGGCGCTGGCAGGGAGAAACCCCGGCTAGCTATAAGGCGGCGCGAGAGTAGCGACAGTGGGTGACCAGAACGCATTGGCCTCAGCTTTGGCAGCCCTATGGCTATTTTCGGGCCAGCGGTCAGTTATTAGTGCCGCATCGTGGCCTAATCACCGTTAGACTACCCACCAATAAACGGAGGTACATATGAAAATTTTGGTTTCCCTGACGCTAGCATTCAGTTTGCTCGTTTCTGCCTGTACCGACTCCCACGAGAATGAAGTGGATGCACAAACGAATGTGGCAGCATCGCCAGCGTCCTCCGAGCATAACTACCAGTGCGAAAGTGGCGAGATAATTGCTGCAACCTACCCCTCCAGTGACACAGCGACGGTCGAATACCAGGGCAATAGCTACAACATGCACATCGCGGTATCTGCTAGTGGTGCGCGCTACCTAGGTGGCGGGCTGGAATGGTGGACCAAAGGGGCCGGCGCTGGCTCCTCAGGCATGCTGCTCGACCATATGGCTGATGGCACCACTGGTGACAGCATCGAACTTTGCACGGAACTGTGAGTGCAGGCTAAACATCTGTTTAAGCCGAAACTATTGCATACCAGAATGCTGCCCGGTCAATCTGAACGGTATTGGCATGATCAAAGAACACGCCAGCGTGCCAGAATTTTTGAATGAGATAATATGAAGCCCTTACATAAAATTGCCGCAGCAACTATCCCGAACAATGGCGGTGAACTGACCTTGTTTCGTCGCGAAGAAGAGTTTTCTATCCGGCTTTCCGGAGTACGCGGCGAGTTGATGAATAGCCGGGTTTACAACTCCGAGCAGGAGTTGGCTAAGCTGGGCTGTGCGCATATTAAAAATAAAGATAATGCAGAAGTGTTAGTTGGCGGTTTGGGTATGGGCTATACCTTAGCGTCGGCGCTGGAGTGTGTGACTGCAAATTCACGGGTCACAGTGGCCGAGCTTATTCCAGAGGTGCTGGAGTGGAACCAGGGCCCGCTCGGTGAATGTGCAGGCAATCCCTTAGCCGACAGCCGCGCTCTGGTCCGCCTGGGCGATATTGCTGAGCTAATAAAGCTGCAGCAGCCAGACTTTGATGCCATTTTGCTGGATGTTGATAATGGCCCGGAAGGCATTACCCATAGCAATAATAATTGGTTGTATTCCACGCCAGGTTTAGATGCTTTATACAATAGCCTGCGCCCCGAAGGGGTGCTGGCAGTCTGGTCTGCTGGCCCGGATTCGATGTTTATTATCCAGCTTAAAAAGGCGGGCTTTTCAGTCTCAATGCGAGTGGTGAGGGCGAGGCCTGGTAAAGGCAGCCGACATACTATTTTCCTGGCGAAAAAGCCGTGGCGCTAATCTTTGGTAGCTAGGCACTAGTTAAATAAATCACATCAACGATATTCATTTAAATGGTTTATATGCAGCCTTTTAATACTAAATTCACCCTGTCGCGAGATTACCTTGCTGAGTGTTTTGACCAGTCTTTGCCCCATGGTAAAAATGCCAAGCCCAATTATTTGTTTCCGATATTAATGTTTGCGGCCGGTGCAGGATTACTGTTTTTTACTGAACAGCCTAAGATCGCAGGCGGAATGTTATTCGCTTTGGCTGTGCTGGAACTGATTCATAATCGATTTCGGAGAGCTTGGTGGCTAACCCGGCAGATGTGGGGGAAAAGTGCTGGCAGCGAGGTTGAGTTAACCATGGATGAGACAGGCATAAGAACGCAGAGCCCATACGCGCAAACCACATTGTTGTGGGAAAATATTGAACGCATCATTGAAACTGATTTAGGGCTTATTCTGGTAGCTAAGTCTGGCGGCCAGCAGTATCTGTCTAAAATGTTATTTTCTGATACGTTGATAGCGGACATTTTTGCCAAAAGTAAGAGCTGATTGTTGAATTAACTTGAGGTTTTTTCTGTAATAGTTGTGTTGAGCGAGATGAGAAATGTACGAAAACAAAAGTGAGCCTTTAGCTTCTGGTAAAACATTTGGCACACGCCTGCTCGTTCATATACTCATAGCGTTTGCTGTGGTTTTTGTAACATTGGCAATAGGCGTTGTCGGGCATGTTTACTTTGATGATATGCAGCTGGGGACGGCGCTTATTGCGTCAATTACTTTAATCAGCGGGCTGGGTTTGTCGGTGTTCCCTGAAACGACTTCTGGGCAATTGTTTGCCAGTTTTTATGGGATTTTCTCTGGGTATGTGTACATAGCCACTACTAGCATTGTCTTTGCTCCGGTCATCCACAGGGTGTTCCACAAGTTTCATCTGGATGACGAATAACCGTATCAACTGTTGGTGGGAGAAAACGGGCGCTTAGAAAGTTGCTGGCTTGGCTGTGATCTGGACAACAGATATAGCAAATAGGCTGCTCACTTAGCCCATCAGCAACCCTGCCACCTGAGTTAGCTGCTCGGGTGACAGCCCGCTGTCCTTGAGTGCTTTCACTAAGTTGGCCATGGCGGAACTAAGCGCGCCGCTGAGGCTGGCGATCTGGATATGCAGGCTTTGTGCTAGGGCCTGACGGGTGTCACCGTCCAGACCGGGGCTGCTCATTAGCACCTGTAGCTCGGCAGTTTTTTCTGCCAGTTGTTGCTGCAGTTCGCGGATCATTTGCAGCAAACTACGAATTTGTCCGGGCAGATCGCTGTCGTCGATATCCTGATTACGTTTGCTGCTGGCAGTCTTGCGCAGGCCTAGTTCGGAAAGCTGAATATCGATCCCCGGCGGGCTGCTTTCTGACTTTTCAGTGACAGGCTCAGCCGTGTTGCTCTCAACGGCAGTGCGAAAACGGGGTAGGTAGTTGCTATTAAGTAGATGACTGATTGGTCGCATAGCAAGGCCTCCGGATGACAGTGATCTGCTGCTGTATCGGCCATTGGCCAGCAAACTTGATGCCGGCCAAGCTTCTAACAATTCGTGTGCTAAACCGAACATCGAAATACATCGGACAAGTTGCCAGTATCTGCAAGGTAGCCGATGCTGTCGTTCACCCAGTTGCTTCAGGTCCTGAAATTAATGCAGGGAGCGTGACCTGCGCCTGAGCGGTAGCTGAGATAACAAGAAAAATACCAACGAGAGTATTCATATGCCTGACGCACAGACGCAGATTAAAAACATCGCCCAACTAAATGAGCTGAAAGAAGATCTGGCCGGGCGCTATAAACGCACCCACAGCACCGGTTATGAAGATATTGCCGCGGAGGTCATTGAGGCCGACTTTACTGCGCTGATGCGCGATGGTTATGTGATTCTTGAATCATTACTGGATGAGCAGACTATTGCGGCTTTTCACCAGGCGGTAACGCCGCTGCTGGGCGATACCGGGCGTAACAGCTTTGAAGGGGCGCTTACCCAGCGGGTTTATGATGTGTTCAGTAAAGCCCGGGTGCTGGATTCGTTAGCTGAGCATCCCCGGGTGCTGGCGCTACTCGACCGTTTGTTTATGCCTAACTACCTGTTATCACAGGCGCAGGTGATCAATATTTTGCCCGGTTCAGCGGCGCAGCTGCTGCACCATGATGACAGCAGCTACCCGATTCCCAGGCCCCGTGCGCCATTGGGCGCAGCAACCATCTGGGCATTGGATGACTTCACCAAAGATAATGGCGCCACTGTGGTCGTGCCGGGCAGTCATACTTGGGGTCAGGGGCGGCAACCGACGGCGGACGAAGTGATTCCCTGTGTGATGCCGGCGGGTTCAGCGGTGCTGTTTCTTGGCACTTTATGGCACGGCGGCGGTGAAAATCGCTCCAGCCGCGCCCGCTTGGCAGCCACCTGCCAATACTGCGAGCCCTGGCTGCGTCAGCAGGAAAACTTTCTGCTGGAAGTGGCCCCTGAACTGGCAGCCAGTCTGTCAGAAAACCTCCGGCGGATGATTGGCTACAGCATCCTGCCGCCTTTCTACGGCATGGTGAACGGCATGCACCCCAAGCGTCTGCTGGAACCATTTAAATCGGGCAAGTAGCGTTGTTGGCTGCGCCTGACCGAGTGTTGTGTCACTGGGTCAGGCGTTGGGCGCGAGCATTTTTTCACTCACCAGCTTATCGGCCAGAAAGTTAACGAGCGCAGCGATGCGTGGCGCCAGGGCTTCCTGTTTGTAAAACACCGCCCAGATCGGTTGTGTCCAGGGCAGAGTGGAACCCTCCAAAACCGGCAGCAATCGGCCACTAGCCAAATCATCACGGACCAAAAAGGCCGACAGGCAGCTAATGCCGACGCCCGCTAGGGTCAGATGGCGCAGGGTTTCACCGTTGGAGGAGCTCACAGCCGGGGTGATGGGCCAGCCGTCACCGCCAGAGTGGGGCAGCGGCCAGATATTCAGTGAAGCCGGGGTGGTAAAGCCCAATAAGCGATGCTCTGCCAGATCGGCTATCTGTATCGGCGTGCCCCGTTTCGCCAGATAGGCTGGCGCAGCTACCAATTGCAGACGGCTGCTGCCCAGTCGGCGAGCATTCAGGGTGGAGTCGGCCAGTGGGCCAACCCGTATGGCCAGATCAGCCCGCTCTTCAATCAGATCAATCACCGTTTCACCGCCAATCAACTCCAGCCGCACTAACGGATAAAGCTCAAGAAACTCCGCCAGCAACGGGGCGATCAAATGGTCGAATACGGGAGTAGCAGCATTGATCCGCACTAGCCCAGAAGGCTGTGAAAGCCGCGCGGCCAACTGCTCTTCGGTGTCTTTTAAATCAGCCAGAATCTGCCGGGCGCGCACCAGTAACCACTGACCTTCTTCGGTCAGATCCTGGCGTCGTGTGGTACGGGTCATCAGGGTCATGCCCAGTCGCGCCTCAAGGCGTGAGATGGTTCTACTGATGCCCGACGGGGTTTGTCCCAAACGTTGAGCGGCGGCGGAAAAAGAACCGGTATCTATGACTGCAACAAAAGCAGTCAGTGCATCAATCGATAGCATTATTGACTCTCAGTCAAAAGTTAAGTGTAGGAATACGGGTTTTTCCTGACCATGGCAAGGCGCAAACTGCCCGCCATTCTTAGCCCTTACAGGAGAACACCATGCCCCTTGCACTCTGGGCGCTGATGCTCAGCGCCTTCGCTATCGGTACTACCGAGTTTGTTATCGTCGGACTGATCCCTACTATCGCCAGCAGCTTGGCGGTATCCGTACCTTCCGCTGGCTTGTTGGTCAGCCTGTATGCCCTCGGGGTTGCCATAGGCGCACCGGTTTTGACCGCCTTGACCGGACGGATCGCGCGCAAGCCCTTGTTATTAGGGCTGATGGTTGTTTTTACCCTGGGCAACCTGATTGCCTGGCTGGCACCCAGTTATGAGCTGCTGATGGCAGCACGGGTGCTGACGGGTCTCGCTCACGGGGTGTTTTTCTCGATTGGTTCGACCATAGCCGCCAGTCTGGTGCCAAGGGAAAAAGCGGCTAGCGCCATAGCTTTGATGTTTAGCGGACTGACAGTCGCATTGGTGACCGGCGTGCCGCTGGGTACCTTTATTGGTCAGGCTTTTGGCTGGCAAACCACCTTTCTGCAACAGCCCTGTGGCGCCGTTGTTAACTCAGTTGAGCGTACTGAAAAAGCCCAGGTTACTTCTAGCCTATGCCATTACCGCGCTTGGCTATGGCGGTACTTTTATTGCCTTCACCTATCTTGCGCCTATCTTGCAGGAGGTTGCTGGGTTCTCGGCCAGCAGCGTTGGTTTGGTCATGTTGGTGTACGGCGTATCGGTCGCCTTCGGCAATATCTGGGGCGGTAAGCTGGCCGATAAACATGGTCCGACCCGGGCTTTGCAGATTATCTTCGCCCTTTTAGCCTTGGTTCTGCTGATCTTTACCTTCACCGCCAACAACACCTGGCTGGCGCTGGTAACCGTGCTGCTGTGGGGCGCAGTTGCCTTTGGCAATGTTCCTGGGCTGCAGGTGTATGTTGTGCAACGCGCCGAGCAGGATGCGCCCAATGCAGTGGATGTGGCCTCAGGTTTGAATATTGCTGCGTTTAACCTTGGTATTGCTGGTGGTGCCTGGGCTGGCGGCTGTATTGTCAGCCAGTTCGGCCTGCTGACCACGCCCTGGGTTGGCTCGTTGGTGGTGCTGGGTGCACTGGGCCTGACTACATGGGCGGGCAGGTTGGATCGTTGCGACGCCGTGCGCTCCCCCGTAACCGATAGACCTTTGGGTGTTTGAGCGGGTTTAGGCTTCAGCAGCAGATCTCTTATGGGAAGGGCACAGGGAACGTCGCACCTGACTCTGTTGCAGTTATGCTAATGTCTGGCTAAGAGGCTAGCGAGCCACCACATTCTATAAGGAGATGCAGGGTGAACTACGAAGATATTGTATTCGGACGTCGCAGTATTCGTGCTTTTCAACAGCAACCGGTACCGCGCAATGTGCTCGAAGAAGTGATTGCACTGGCCACTCGGGCGCCGTCGTCGATGAATACGCAACCCTGGCACCTGCATGTGTTGACTGGGGAGCCGCTGGATCGCATCCGAGCTGAAAATACTGAGCGGATGATTAACGGTGTGCCACCGGCCAAGGAAAGTCGCGGTATCGGCGTTTATGAAGGCGAGCACCGTCAGCGTCAGGTAGAGATCGCAGTGCAACTCTTTCAGGCCATGGGCATCGCCCGGGATGATCAGGACAAACGTCAGGACTGGATACTACGTGGCTTTCGCCAGTTCGACGCGCCTGTGTCTATCGTAGTTACCTATGATGGCGCCTTGCGTGAAGGCGATATCGCTCAGTTCGATTGCGGAGCCTTGGTTAATGGTCTGGTCAATGCGGCTTGGTCGCGTGGTCTGGGCTGTGTGGTGAATAGTCAGGGGATCATGCATTCGTCGGTGGTCCGCGAGCATGCTGGGATTCCCGAGGATCAGGTCATCATGATCTGTGTTGCTATGGGCTACCCAGATGAAGACTTTCCCGCCAACGCCGTAGTGTCGAAACGTCGCCCAGTTAGTGAAGTGGCGAGTTTTGTCGGCTTCGCTGAAAACGCCTAATAGGGCAAGTAGCCCGCTGATAAATAGTTGACTCCGATAGCCCGCCTCAAGCACCCGGCTGTCGGAGTTTAGGTGCTTTCCGGCAATAAGTCGGGCGATTTGCTACACTATCCAAGCGCGCTGGCTGGCGTGGTAGCGTTAACAAGTAACGGACCACTTCCAAAAAGCTGCCGTACCGAATAAATACCTAAACACAAACTGCATCGGCGCTGCTAACGCACGCAGCTGAACAGTAGGTTTATGTGCTGCAGGTATCTGATGATGAATGCTGTTGAACCTAAGTCTATCGAGGAACTTGAGGCCATGCATACCGGCTCACTCATGAGTCGGCGCAAAGCACTCCTTCAGTGTAAGGAGTCGGCCAGTCTCTCCGGCCAGGATGCGCGAGAAGTCTCTGGGCTTATCGAGTTTAAAGACACCTCAGAGTGGCAGCGTGCCTACAGCGACCTGAAACAGATTCTCTCCCAGAGAGAAAACGTACCAAATAAGCAAGAACGTAAAGCCCTGCGCCAAGCTGCAGCCCGATTCAAGCGGTAGGCGCGATATCACAGATCAGTCGTAATCATGTTCGCCGGCAAGCTGGCTGGACTCATCGCTCCGCTGCCATGCTGGAGCACTAACTTTTTAGGAATATATTCAGAATGTTAGAGAAAATTGACACTATCCGAAATTACGTAAACGAAATGAAAACTCGCTGCACCTACAATGCCGCCGCTAAAGCTCTGGGTATTAAGCCTGCCGAATTTAAAAAGCTCATGGGTGATAACTCACCGGAAAACTCCTGGTTTGTAAACACCGGAGCGGGAGAGCCAGTTGGGTATGCTGATGAGGAAAAGCATCCTAATCTTTATCGTACAAAGCGAATCATCGTATCCGCAGAGGTGCTAAC
>SMFF01000179.1_pt1 | contig 12110 bp, 13 predicted proteins | sample 2456181 | NCBI WGS metagenome assembly SMFF01 (sample SAMN10132611, study PRJNA489261) | soil metagenome | isolation source: day120 antibiotic-loamy sand soil ammended with raw manure from dairy cow... | place: USA | collected 2015-04-01
ATACCAGGCCGTGGCGATGCGCGATACCAGGTCGACGGGGGTAGCAGTGGCGGCGCCCGGGTCGTCGCGCGCGACCTCGGCCCAATCGGCAATCTGCCGGTTCAGGGACTGGCTAAGGGCCCGTGCGTCGTCCAGGTTCACGCCCATGCCGATAATGGCCACATAGTGGTCGTTGGACAGGCGCGAGGTGCCCGCCCGGGTCAGCTCGACCAGAATGCCCGCCAGCTTGGCGCGCTTCCACTGCACGTCGTTAGGCCATTTCATGGCCATATGCAGCCGCTGTTCTGGCGTGATCAGTTCGCGCAGTGCTTCGCAGGCAGCCAGGCCGGCCAGCGGCGATAGCGCTGGCAGTTGTCGCGGCGACAGGAATACATCGAACGCGCAAGAGAACATCAAATTGGCGCCTGGCCGGTTTTGCCATCGGCGGCCGGCCTTCGTATTCCCGTCGTATTTTCGGGAAAATTAACCGTCCCTCATAACGTACTTCTGACGCCTAGCGCCCAATCTTCGATAGTCTGTACCCATTGCACCTGTTTGAACGCCGGTAGCGCAGCGGCAAGGTCGGCCGCCAAGTGACTGGGTTCGGGCAGGGGCTGTGGCGGTGTGGCGATCATGGTTGCGGCGCAATCGGTGGAAAAACCAGTGTGGCGTAAAATGGGCGGGCCTTTGTTTATAACTCAATCTAACTCATGCTTGCTCGTACCGAGAAAATAACCTTCCAGGGCGATGCGGGCGCCATTGATTGTGCGCTCGACCTGCCGATGGACCCGCCGCTGGGCTGGGCACTGGTGTTGCACCCACACCCGCTGCACGGCGGGGCGCGCAACAACAAAATCGTCACGACCATTGCTCGGGCCTGTGTTGAACGTGGCCTGATGGCCCTGCGACCCGATTTCCGGGGGGTAGGAAGCTCGGAAGGCGAGTTCGATGCCGCCAAGGGCGAGACCACCGATATGCAGCAGCTGGTTGCCCAGTTTGCGCAGCAGTATCCCGAGGCTGCCGCGGGCAAGTTCGTGCTGGCCGGCTTTTCGTTCGGTACGTCGGTAGCCGCCCAGCTTTATTCTGCACTGAAAGCCGAATCGCAAAAGCTGCCTGATGCCTTGATGCTGGTGGGCTCGGCGGTAGATCGCTTCAAGTTTCGCGATGTTGACGTCCCTGACCACACTTTCCTGGTGCACGGCGAGGTAGACGAGGTCGTGCCTTTGTCAGAGGCCATGGATTTTGCGCGCTCGCGCGAGTTGCCGATGGTGGTGATTCCGGACGCCAGCCACTTTTTCCATGGAAAACTTGTTACCTTGAAGGCCTTGGTGCAGCAGCGGCTGGCATCCATTTAAGCCAGCAGTTAGTATAGAAACCTTCGCCCATGCGGCTCGAACCCGCAGCACCCTTACTCCTCTATTGCCAATGCCACTAAATAAACTGCGTCTTCCCATACATCGCCATTATCTTTCTCCCCTGGTGGTCGCCATGGCGCTGGCCATGGCGCCAACCCTGTCGTTTGCGCAGGACGCCGCCGCCCCCGCCGCGCCTGCTGCCGCCATGGTTACCCCCGCTTCGGGGCCGGTAACTGCAGTGGGCGAGCTGGCTGCCGTGCCTGCGCCCAACCTGACCGCCACGGCGTGGCTGACGCTGGATGTGAACAGCGGGCAGATTATCGCCACGCAGAATCCCAATCAATCAGTCGAGCCGGCCTCCCTGACCAAGCTGATGGCCGCTTATGTGATATTCCAGGCGCTGGAAGGCAATCGCCTCGCGCTGGATCAAAAGGTACATGTTTCTGAAAATGCCTGGCGGACCGAAGGCTCACGCATGTTCATCAAGCCCAACTCGCAGGTGACGGTGGATGAACTGTTGCAAGGCATTATTGTGCAGTCGGGCAACGACGCGTCGGTGGCACTGGCCGAGGCGGTTGCCGGTAGCGAAGCCGCCTTCGCGGCGCTGATGAACGAAGAGGCCGCTCGCCAAGGCCTCGAAGGCACGCACTTCGTGAACTCCACCGGCCTGCCTGACCCTACCCATCTGACGACGGTGCGCGACCTGGCCATCATCGCCAAGAATCTGGTCACTGATTTCCCCCAGTATCTGCACTATTACAGTCAGAAGGAATACACCTACAACAACATCAAGCAGAACAACCGCAATCGGCTGCTCTGGACCGACCCCACTGTAGATGGATTGAAAACCGGTCATACACAGTCGGCAGGGTATTGCCTGGTCACTACGGCGCTGCGCGATGGCCGCCGTGTGGTCTCGGTAATTGTCGGCGCTGCCAGCGATGCGGCCCGCACGGAAAACAGCCTGAAGCTGCTGAACTGGAGCTTCCAGAACTTCGACACCATCAAGCTTTACGATAACGACAAGCCGGCTGTCAGCGCCCGTGTCTGGGAGGGCGAGGCCGATACCGTCGGGCTGGGCTCTGAACAAGCCACGTGGGTGACCGTGCCTCGCGGGAAGGGTCCCGAGGTCAAGCCCGTTGCGCAATATACGCAGCCGCTGATCGCGCCCTTGAAGAAAGGCACCAAGGTCGGCACGGTGTCCTTGTCGCTGGACGGCAAGGTATTGCGCCAGGATCCCCTCTATGTCATGGAGGATGTACCTGAAGACGGCTTCTTTGGACGCATCGTCGACAAAGTACGCTTGATGTTCGAATAGGCCTGCTGCCCAATCTGCTCCAACGAAGGTTCAACCAATGATTGCTGATGTCGACAACGACAGTGTTGTATACCTGAACGGCGACTACGTTCGCCTGGGTGATGCCAAGATATCCGTGCTGGATCGCGGCTTCATTTTTGGCGATGGCATTTACGATGTCGTGCCCGCCTACAACGGCAAGCCGTTTCGTATGGACGGGCATCTGGCCCGCCTGGAGCGCAGCCTGGCCGCCATCGGCATCCAGACCGGCCGGTCGCGCAGCGACTGGGAAGCGCTGGTAATGGACATGATCACGCGCTCCGGCTTGGGCGACTGCATGGTCTACATACAGGTTACCCGTGGGGTAGCCAAGCGCGACCACGCTTTCCCGAATAACGTCGTACCTACCGTGTTTTGCATGGTGTCGCCCTTCAAGCGTCCTACGGCTGCCTTGCGAGAGCAGGGGCTTTCGGCAGTTGGCATGACGGACATCCGTTGGTTGCGCTGCGAGATCAAGTCGGTGTCCTTGCTGGGCAACGTGCTTGCCAAGCAGTATGCCGTGGATGCCGGCGTGGACGATGTGCTGCAGTTTCGCGATGGCTACCTCAGCGAAGGCTCGGCGGCCAATATTTGGGTGGCCAAGGACGGCGTGCTTTTAGCGCCGCCGCGCAGCAATCTGATACTGGAAGGTATACGCTATGGTTTGTTGGAAGAGCTCGCGGAACAGGCGGGTATTACTTTCAACGCCCGCCCCATTTCGCAGCAGGAAGTCGACGAGGCCGACGAGTTGATGTTGTCGTCAGCAACGAAAGAGCTTTTGCCAATTACCTCGTACAACGGCAAGCCGGTAGGCACCGGCAAGGCCGGCCCCGTATACACCGCCTTGCGTGCTGGTTACGACAAGGCAATAGCGGCCTTGTGAACCACGGAGTACACCATGCAAGAGATTCCGCCAGAGCAGTCGCTTATCGAGTATCCCAGCGATTTTCCCATCAAGGTCATGGGCCGCGCGCGGCCTGACTTTGCCCAGACATTGACCGATATCGTGATGGAGTTCGACCCGACATTTGATCCGGCAACGGTCGAGATGCGGCCGAGCAAGAGCGGCAACTATATTGGCCTGACGTTCACGGTGCGTGCCACGTCGCGCGAACAGCTTGATGCCCTATACAAGGCCCTGCATGGTCACGATATGGTGTCCATTGTTCTGTAGGCCATGATCACTTGCCGCTGGATCAGCCAGCCCAGCTCGTATCTGGAAGTGTGGCAGGCCATGCGCGACTTCACCGAGATGCGTAGCGAGGCCACCCCCGACCAAATCTGGTTTGTCGAGCATGCACCGGTCTATACCTTGGGCCAGGCCGGCAAGCCGGAACACATCCTGAACGCCGGTGATATCCCCGTTGTGAAGTGTGACCGGGGCGGGCAGGTTACCTACCACGGGCCTGGCCAGCTTACCGCCTATTGCCTGATAGACCTGCGCCGCCGCCATTTATTCGTCAAAGAGTATGTCGCGCTGCTGGAAGACGTCCTGATCGCCTTGCTGGACGAGCTTGGGGTAAAAGGCAGTTGCCGCAAGCCTGGTGCGCCGGGCGTATACGTCCCGATGGCTGTGGCGGACGGGCCGGCAAGCCTGGCCAAGATCGCCGCGCTGGGAATCAAGGTGCGCCAGGGCTGCGCCTACCATGGGCTGGCCTTGAATGTGGATATGGACCTGTCGCCCTTTTTGGGGATTAACCCCTGCGGATACGAAGGCCTGCGGACCGTCGATTTGCGGACCTGTGGCATACGGGCTAACGTTTACGATGTTGGCCAGTTGCTGGGCGCGCGATTGATCGCCGCTTTTGAGGCGGCCGTGGCCCATCAAGAACAACATCACAAGGAAATCGCATGAGCACAGTAGCCAACCCCTTGCTGGTCGAGAATATCGACGGCGTCGTCACGCTGACGCTTAACCGTCCCGACCAGTTCAATGCCTTATCCGAAGCCCTGCTCGACGAGCTGCAGCGCGCGCTGGCGGCAATAGCCGAGGACGACTCGGTACGTTGCGTCGTATTGGCAGGCAATGGGCGGGCGTTTTGCGCCGGCCACGACCTGAAGCAAATGCGCGCCAACCCCGACCAGCGCTATTACGAGCAGTTATTTGCCAATTGCGGCCGCGTCATGCAAAGCATTGTGAACCTGCCGGTGCCCGTTATTGCCAAGGTGCATGGCACCGCCACGGCCGCCGGCTGCCAACTGGTAGCCAGTTGTGACCTGGCCATCTCGGCCGACACTGCCAAGTTCGCGGTGTCAGGCATCAACGTGGGGCTTTTCTGCTCGACGCCGGCAGTGGCGCTGATGCGCAATGTGCCCGCCAAGAAAGCGTTCGAAATGCTTATTACCGGCCAGTTCATCAGCGCGCAAGACGCCGTCGACAACGGCTTGATCAATCGCGCGGTGGCGCCGGATCAACTGGACGCCGAAGTCGACGCCCTGGTACAGACGATTTGCGGCAAGAGCCCAGTTGCGGTCCGCACGGGCAAGGCCATGTATAAACGCCAGTTGGGTATGGGCCTGGGCGACGCCTACGACTACGCAGGTAAGGTCATGGCCGAAAACATGATGGCCGAAGACGTGGCCGAAGGCATAGACGCCTTCATGCAGAAGCGCCATCCGGTCTGGAAAGGCAAGTAAGAAGCAGGGTCATTGGCGGGGCCGGACACCGGCGCGCTAAAATGGCCACTGACATAGGAAACCTAATGACTACAGCTGAACAGCCATCCGTGCGCAAGCCCACGGTCCGCCCAGCCCCTTACGACGCCACGCAAAAGCAAAAGGCGGCCGACAAGACATCGCGTATTCCCATCAAGGTGGTGCAGGCCGAACGCCTGAAAAAGCCCGACTGGATACGCGTGAAGGCGGCGGCGCCGGGCTCGCGCTTTTACGACATCAAGAAGATACTGCGCGAGCACAAGCTGCACACGGTATGCGAAGAGGCGTCCTGCCCGAATATCGGCGAGTGCTTCGGCAAAGGCACGGCCACCTTCATGATCATGGGCGACAAATGCACCCGTCGCTGCCCGTTCTGTGATGTGGGCCATGGTCGGCCCGATCCCCTGGATGTGGACGAGCCGGCAAACCTGGCCCGCAGCATTGCGGCCATGAAGCTGTCATATGTGGTGATCACTTCGGTGGACCGCGACGATCTGCGCGACGGCGGGGCTGCCCACTTTGTGGAGTGCATCCGTCAGGTGCGCGAGCGCTCGCCGTCCACGCGAATCGAGGTGCTGGTACCGGATTTCCGGGGGCGCCTGGATCGTGCGCTGGGTATTCTGAATGAAGGGCCGCCGGATGTGATGAATCACAATCTGGAGACGGTGCCTCGTTTGTATAAGCAGGCCAGGCCGGGTTCGGATTATCAGCATTCGCTGAGGCTGCTGTCTGAGTTCAAGGCGTTGCACCCTGGTGTGCCGACGAAGTCGGGGTTGATGCTGGGGCTGGGCGAGACGGACGAAGAGATCCTTGAAGTGATGCGGGATCTGCGGGCACACAATGTGGATATGCTGACGATAGGGCAGTATTTGCAGCCTTCGCCGCATCATTTGCCGGTGCTGCGCTATCCGCATCCGGATGTGTTCAAGATGCTCGAGCGCGAGGCCTATGCGATGGGGTTTACGCATGCTGCAGTTGGGGCGATGGTGCGGTCTTCTTATCATGCGGATGAGCAGGCTTCGCATGCTGGGGTTGCTTAAGGTCCTTATGAACCGCGTCTCGTCGTAGCGGCGGAGTCCTTAAAACGGCGGCTGTGGGTGGGGTTTGCGCTTGGCTCGATGGGCACGATCATGGCCTGTGGCCATGACTGCCCGCGAAACAGCGCCGTTCGGGGCGGTCGCAAAACTCGCAACGTCGGGGCAGTGCCCCGACAAGCTTGTTGCTCAAACAATTGCTCCCTTGCCTCCCCGAACAACGCTGTTTCGCGGCGTGCCCATAAGCCGCCAAGCGCAAACCCCACCCACAGCCGCCTGCGTTGAGTGGATGCGCGATGGCGTCGTTTCTTCTGCCTGTGTTAGGTGCGGGTTGACAGGTTTCTTCGGGCGCGGCGGCTGGGCTTATGAGCCTATGAGCGTATTATTGTGTGGGTGTCGACTATTGTGAACTCGGTCGCATCGTCGTTGTAGTCCCAGCGCTCTACGATGCAGTGGCGGGACATGCCATTAAAGCCGTGGCGAATCAAATTTACAGAGTTGTTGGAATCGTGCCGAATGCGTCCGGACACGGCGGTGCCGGCCTGGATGGCCCAGACCGGTTGGGCCAGGCCAGGAAGGTGGTCATGCAGGGCGCGAATGAAAGGTCGGTGGATGTGGCCGCCCAGGATGAGATCGACGCCGGCTTCGGCCCACTTGCTGATGGCGCGCTGGTGGCCGCGCAGGAGGTGTTCCTGGTCGATAGCGTGGGTGACGTGCACGGGTTGGTGGGTTACGACTATGCGTAGTTGTTGATCGCTGGCCTGCCGCAGGCGCTGGGCGACGCGTTCGATTTGTCGGGCCGAGACTTCGCCTTCGATATGCCGATAGCGGCGCGTTGTTCGTACGCCGATGGCCAATAGGTCCGGGCTTTCATGTATGGGCTCCAGGTCGGAGCCGAAGATGCGTTTGTAGCGGGAGTAGGGGCGCAGTATACGGGTGGCAAGGTCGAACAGCGGGATGTCGTGGTTGCCGGCGATGACAAGGCGGGCAGGGGCGGCAAGCCGGTCCATGAAGGAACCCGCCGCTGTGAATTCCGCCCTTCGTGCGCGTTGTGTGATGTCGCCGGACAGGATCACCAAATTGGGCTGCTGCGCCAGCGCCAGGCGTTCCAGGGCTTTGACGACAGGCGGGCGTTCAGTGCCGAAATGCGGGTCCGAAATATGTAGCACTACCTTCATGCCGTGCCACCACGCTTGATCAACAGCAGGCGCTCCGGCGCTACGCGGAACTCCAGTGGCGCATGCAGCCAGACAATCTCGCCATCAATGGCGACCTTGATGCGATGCTTGCGCGGCGGCTTATTAGAGCCGCGCATCCCTCGCCATAAGCCCAGCGGGACGACGGTCAGATTTCGGAAGCTGAAGCCGGTGACGTTGTCGGCGTCGGCCAGCTTTCCCAGTGCGCCTCGCGCGGCCAGCCAGAGCATGGCCATGGTTCCGACGGGATTCACCGCGATGGCTGCAAGCTGGCCTTGCTTTACCGACTCGGCTTGTGGCATGCCGACTTGTTCCAGTTGCAGGCGATTATTGCCAATAAATAGTGTCGTGGTTCGAAGATGCATACGCTGGCCATTTTGTTCCAGTGCGATCTCCAGGTATCGATGCTGGCCGAACGCCGTGACAAGAGCAGACCATAGGGCCACGGCACGGCTGCGGCCATAGCGCTGCTTGAATTGCTCGCGATCCTCAAGCAGCTCCGGATACAAGCCCACGCTGGCGTTGACCAGAAAGACCCGGTCGTTCACCAGGCCCACCTGTACCGACAAGGGCTGGCCCTCCAATAAGTCCTGCAAAGCCGCCACTATGTCTTCAGGGATGCCATGGGTACGACCAAAATAATTGAACGTACCTTGAGGGATGGCGCCGAACAGGCAACCGCTGGCGAGTGCGGCACTTGCCACCGCATTGATCGTCCCGTCTCCGCCCACAGCCACCACGGCACCGCCTTGTTCCTTGGCCGCGTCGGCTGCTTTTTGGATCGTTGCATCCAGATCCGCGACGTTTTCGATGATGAATATATGGTGGCTGCGTCCCGCCAAACGCATCGCGGATGCTATAGCCTCGCAGGCCGCGTCCAGATTGGGGCGCCCTGAACCACCGTTGATGACGAAAAACAGTGGTGGTGCAACTGCGTGTGGGGTGGGTTCCATAGGATCCGTTAGATGACCGCGCGATGCAATTGCTTATGGTAGTTTCCCGGACGCCGCACCGCAAACGGCGATGATTCCCAGCCTTCCCCTACGCTCACAATCCCACCTATCTCAGCAGCCACCTTTGTCGATTGACGCGGCTTGTTTTATCAGAGCGGTTCGCACAATTGTGCCCGGAATAATCTCGTGTGAGACTCATCCAAACAATTCTAGATAACCATTTCATCGTTCATTGGACTACAATGAGAATAAGTTTTGAATGGGACGGAAGCAAGAGCGATACGTGCTATCAGCAGCGTGGATTCGATTTCGCTTATGCAAGCCGTGTGTTCGATGACCTTGGCAAGATCATTGTTGAAGACCGAAGGTGGGGCTACCGTGAGCGCCGTTATCAGGTTCTAGGAAGGATCGAAGGAAGACTTTTCATCATCGTATACACGATTAGGCCTGGCCGGATCCGGATCATCTCCGCCAGAAAGGCAAATTATCGAGAGGTAAAGGCTTATGAAACAGGGCTTTATGAACCGCCCGAAGGGCCGCATTGATGCGGCGCGGGTAGACGCTACTTCGGAAGATGACCTTCGTCGCCAAGCCGGGGAGGACGAACTTCTTGCGCTGCAAGACGTCGCAGAGTTCACCCGAAATGTGCGGCGGCGCTTGGGTTTGACCCAGAAGGAATTTGCGCGTCGCATTCATGTATCGCTGGATACCATACGCAACTGGGAGCAGGGTCGACGATATCCCACGGGCGCTGCCAAAGCGCTCCTTATCATTCTGGACAAAGCCCCCGAAGTCGGTCTGAGCGCGCTTCGATAAGCTTCATTATTGAAATCTTCCAGTAACCCAGAGGCGACCGCCCCGACCAGTGCTGTTGGCCCGGGCAGTCATGGCCAACGGCCATGACCGTGTGCGTCAAGCCGGGCACAGCCTCCGCCATAGCCGCCGCTGTTTCTTAAGAACACGACCCACAGTAATCCCACATTTAAAGAGCCAGCTAAAAAACCCAGGCATGCAATAACCGCTCACCATTCATCGGGAAAACACTGATCATTCCCCGTTCGCCTCCTCGCTACACTGCCTTCATGCCACACCCCCGGCATCGCGCTCCGAGCAGCAAGCCCAGTTATCCGCTTACCCGTCCAACAGATCATATAAAGGGCAGCATAACCATGAAGCGACTTAGCAAAACCCTGATCGCAACCCTGGCAGCCAGCGTACTGTGCCTATCCGGCATCGCCCAGGCCCGCGACCTTACCATTGCGCTGCGCTCTGAGCCCAGTTCCATGGACCCTCAGTTTCACTCCCTGACGCCCAATACCCAGTTGTCCGAAACCCTGTTCGATCCATTGGTGCGCACGGACGGCACCGCCAAGCCCGTGCCATCCCTGGCTGAATCATGGACGGTCGACGGCAATGTCTGGACCTTCAAGCTGCGGCCCGGCGTCAAATTTTCTGATGGCTCCGACTTTACCGCCCAGGATGTCCTCTTTACCTACGATCGGGTCCCAAAAGTGCCCAATAGCCCGTCTTCCTACTCGCTATACCTCAGTACGGTCGACAAGGTCGAGGCGCCCGATCCCATGACGGTGGTCATCACGACCAAAGGGCCGTCCCCGGTCTTGCTGGCCAATCTGTCCATGGTTCCCATCATGTCGCACAAGGCGGCATCCGGCCCGGCACCCGAGGGCAAGACGACCGTCGAGCTTAACCGCGGCGATGGCCTGGTGGGCACCGGCCCCTATAAATTCGTGTCATGGAAGCGGGGCGCCGAGATCATCTTCGAGCGCAACGAGCACTACTGGGGCGAGAAGCCGGCCTGGGACAAGGTTACCTATCGGCCTATCTCGAACTCTGCCGCGCGGGTGGCCGCCTTGCTGGCGGGCGATGTTGACGTAATTGAAGATCCCTCCACCGATGACCTGCCGCAACTGAAGAAGGACGACAGGCTTTATGTGCAGGAAACGCCATCGGTACGGGTCATTTATCTGGCGCTTAATCAGGGCGATGAAGTGCCGCCCGGCATGGTGGGCACGGATGGCAAGAATCCGCTGACGGACCAGCGCGTGCGCAAGGCGCTGTCGCTGGCCATCGACCGTAAGGCCATTGTCGAGCGCGTGATGGACGGGGTGGGTCTGCCCGCCGGCAACTTGTTGGCCTTTCCGGCTTTTGGTACGTCCGAGAAGTATTCGAAGGTAGCGCCGGCCGATCCCGAGCAGGCCAAGAAGCTGCTGGCCGAGGCGGGGTACCCCGATGGCTTCAGCCTGTCGTTGGGCTCGCCCGATGGCCGCTACACCAACGACAAGCGCATTGCGCAGGTGGTTGCCGCCATGTGGGCTCGCATCGGCGTGAAGACCGATGTGCAGACCATGGCGCCGCCCGTTTTCTTCAAGCAGCGCAACGCCTACGCGTTCAGCACCTATTTGGCCGGGTGGGCTGCCAGCTCTGGCGAGATGCTTAACCCGCTGACCTCGCTGGTGGTAACCAAGGACTCGACCAAGGGTCTGGGTACGACCAACTGGAGCAAATACTCCAACCCGGAGATGGACAAGCTGGTGCAGGAAGCCTCGCAAACCCTGGATGACGACAAGCGTGCGCAACTGTTGCAACAGGCCGGCGCCATGGTCATGGACGATTACGGCATCTTGCCATTGCAGTTCGAACTCTCGGTGTGGGCCATGAAGAAAGATGTCCGCTATGGCGGCCGCGCCGACCAGATGACGCTGGCGCAAGACATGACGCTGGCAAAATAGCGGGCGGTCGGCCAGGTGTTGTCGGCTATCGTTCGTCGCTTGCTGCAAACCGTGGTGGTGGTGCTGGTGATGTCGGCACTGGTGTTCGCCGGCCTGTATATGGTCGGCGACCCGGTGCTGATGCTGGCCAGCCCCGAGGCTACCGACGCCCAGCGCGAACAGATTCGGCAGGCTTTGGGCCTGCATCTTCCCTTATGGCAGCAATACGGCCTGTTCCTTGCCAAGGCCTTCCAGCTTGATTTTGGCGCCAGCTTCCTGACCGGCGAGTCGGCCCGTACTGATAGGCGTGCCGCTGGGCATCTACGCCGGCCTGAAGCCGGACAGCGTGGGCGCGAGGGGCATCATGACGGGGTCGGTGTTGGGTTTCTCGCTACCTAATTTCTGGGTGGGCCTGATGTTGATCATGCTGTTCGCCGTCATGCTGGGCTGGTTGCCGGCGGGCGGGCGCGGGCCGGTGGAGGCTTACGGTCCTATCGAGCTCAGTGTCTTCAACTGGGAGGGCTTCAAAAGCCTCATCCTTCCGGCCAGCACGATAGCGACCGCCAAATGCGCATTGATCATCCGCGTAACGCGGGCGGCCACGCGTGAATGCCTGCCGCAGGACTACATCAAATTCGCACGCGCCAAGGGGCTGCGCGAAAAGCGCGTGCTGGGCGTGCACCTGTTGAAGAACATCATGATCCCCATCGTCACCATAGGCGGACAAGTTGTTGATCGACTCCATCATTACCCTGGATCGGCCAGTGGTCGTGGCTTATTTGATGCTTACCGTGGTGTTCCTGGCCTTATTGAACTTGATCGTGGACATTGGCTACACCGTGCTGGATCCACGGGTGCGCCTGGAGGGCTCTT
>SMFF01000171.1_pt1 | contig 12108 bp, 11 predicted proteins | sample 2456181 | NCBI WGS metagenome assembly SMFF01 (sample SAMN10132611, study PRJNA489261) | soil metagenome | isolation source: day120 antibiotic-loamy sand soil ammended with raw manure from dairy cow... | place: USA | collected 2015-04-01
CGACGGGCTCGAGGAGCTGCTGCTCTCGCTGAAGGCGCAGTTCCCCGAGCAGCCGCTCATGATCACCGAGAACGGCGCGGCGTTCCCCGACCGGGTGACTCAGACGGAGGCGGGTCCGCGCGTGCACGACGTCGAACGGGTGGACTACCTGCGGCGTCACTTCGCGGCGGCGCACCGAGCGATGCAGCAGGGAGTCGATCTGCGCGGTTACCAGGTGTGGTCGCTGCTCGACAACTTCGAGTGGGGCTACGGCTACTCCAAGCGCTTCGGCATCGTGCGGGTCGACTACGACACGCAGGAGCGCATCGCTGCGGGAGCTCATCGCGACGCGCCGCATCCCATAGGCCGGCCCGGATAGGCCTGCCCCGACGGCGGATGCCCGCCTCAGCCGTCGAGTTCGGCGAGCGTGGGCGGGTTCGCCCCGCGTCGCGCGACGCAGATGGCGGCCGCGCGGGCCGCCCGCGTGAGGATCTCGACCCGTGTCGGATCGTCGATCTCGAGGCGACCGGCGCGCGCCCGATCCAGCAGATCGTGGCGCCACAGCCCGTCCAGCAGTGCCGCGCCGAAGGTGTCGCCAGCGCCGATGGTGTCGACGACCGTCGTCGGGTGCGCGGGCACCGAGACCGTGCCGTCGGCATCCACCCAGGCGCAGCCCTTGTCACCCAAGGTGATCACGACGAGGGCGGGACCGCGCGTGAGCAGTTCGCGGGCGGCGTCGTCCCAGCTCAGGTGCGGGAAGAGCATCGCGAGGTCCTCGTCGCTCGCCTTGACGATGTGGGCGATGTCGACGAGCCGGCCGATCGTGCCCGCGAGGTCGCTCTGGTAGTCCACCATGGCGGGCCGCAGGTTCAGGTCGTAGCTCACGGTCGTGCTCGCCGCGAGGTCGCGCACCATGGCGAGCACCGCGGCGCTCCCCGGCGGCACGACCGCGCCGAGCGAGGCCACGTGCACGAGCTCGGGGCGTTCAGCCGGCAGCAGTTCGCCGAGCCGCCAGTCGAGGTCGAAGGTGTAGCTCGCGGCCCCGTCGGCGCCGATCGTCGCGGTCGCGGTCGAGGTGTGCGGGATCACATAGGGATCCACGGCCAGCGGGATGCGTTCGGCTTCCAGGAACTCGGCGATCGCGGCCCCCCGCTCGTCTCGGCCGAACGATGTCGCCATGAGCACATCGCGGCCGAGACGGCGCAGGGCCACGGCGGTGTTGGTGGCGCTCCCGCCGACCTTCTCGGTCGGCTGGTCACCCTCGGCGTGGACGACGTCGATCAGGGTCTCGCCCACGACGAGCGCGGCAGCGCCCATCACGGCCTACCGAGGAGCCCAGAGGTCGGGCTTGCCGGCGGCGTCGGGAGCGAGGGCGTCGCCGTTGTCCGCCACGATCGGCTGCGGATCGGCGCTGACGTACTCGAGGCGCACATTGTTGAGGTCCTTCTTCTCGGTGAACCAGAGGATGACATTGCCATTCTCGTCGATCGCCTGACCGTTGTTGGAGAACCCCAGCTGCGCCATCTGCTGCTTGCGCTCCTGGATGTCGGTCACGTTCATGAACGCGATGTGGTGGAAGCCTTCGCCCTCCCGTGCAGAGTGCGTGCCCTCACCGTGGAACTCCATGAGCTCGATGGCGGGCGAGCCCTCCTTGGAGAAGGAGATGCGCGCGTCGTGCCAGTGCGGCTCGGGGTTGCTGTCGTCGACCCAGCTCTGGGTGCGGTAGCGGGCGATGGGGCTGAAGGTGTAGCCGGTCGCGACCGACCAGCGCTCGATGGCCTCTTCGAGGTTCTCGACGAGGAATCCGATGTGGTCGATGACGAGGGGCTGAACAGGCGTGGTCATGTCGGTGCTCATTTCTGGGGTTCGAAGACGGTCTTGATCTGGCTGGAGTCATGCAGATTGGCGAGTCCGCGCTCGAAGTCCTCGAAACCGACGACCTCGGTCACGATACCCTCCGTGCGGATCGCGCCCGACTTCAGGATGTCGACGGCGCGCTTCATCGTGAACGCCTGCGCGTAGGAGCCCTTGATGGTGAGCTCGCGCGCGAAGATCTCGTAGGGGAACACCTTCGCGGTGGCGTCTTCGCCGGCCAGGCCGTAGACGAGCACCGTGCCTCCGGTCGCAGTGAGGCGCACGGCGAGTTCGAACACGGCGGTCGAGCCGGTCGCCTCCACGACCGCGTCGAACCCCTTCGGAGCGAGAGCCCGCAGGGTGTCTTCCGCCGCATCCGGGTCGTTGCGGTCGAGCTGCACGGTCTCGTCGATGCCGAGTTCGCGCGCGAGCTCGAGCTTGCTCGCGGTGGGTGCCGCCACGACGACGCGTGAGGCCCCGGAGGCGCGCAACAACTGCGCGAGGATGAGGCCGGTCGGGCCCGCGCCGAAGACGAGCACGTCGGAGCCGGGCCGCAGGGCGAGCATGTCGGCCCCGTGCACGGCGCACGCCGTGGGCTCGGCGAGCCCGGCGGTCGTCAGGTCCATCCCGTCGGTGTCGAAGGTCTTGGCCGCCTGGACGGCGACGTACTCCGCGAAGCCGCCGGGCGCGTTGCAGCCGAGCGAGACGAAGTTCTCGCAGAACAGCGCGCGTCCGGTGAGGCAGGGGTCGCAGTGGCCGCAGTGGATCGTGTTGTCCACCACGACGACCGTACCGACGGCGGGCGAGGTGACGCCGGGGCCGTGCTCGACCACGCGACCGAGGATCTCATGGCCGGGGATGAGGGGGAGCTTCGCGATGAAGCCTCCGTGGAGCAGATGCTCGTCGGTGCCGCACACGCCGGTGCGGATGACCTCGAGCAGCACCTCGCCCTCGGCAGGCACCGGCTTCGGAACGTCTTCGACAGCCCAACGGGCGCCCTCGCGGAATACGACGGCCTTCATCGCTTCTTCCCTCCATTGGGGGTTGCGGGGGCGCGGCGCGCCCCGGTCTCAGTAGTAGGACTACGGATTTTCGGTCATATACGCCCACCGGAGGCGTCGTGAGTCCCTGATTCGGTAGTATAGCTACATGATCGAACAGAATGGAGCGGCCGCCGTGCCCGACCCCGCCCTTCTCGACATCGCCGTCGACGGGGCGATGGAGGGAAGGTCCTCCACGTACCGCGTGCAACTCAAGCGGCTCGAGGGCGTCTACTCCGACGCCGAGTCGTATGCAGCGGAGGTCGCACGGCTCGGGGCCGACGCCGAGGTCTACTCCGTGCAATCGCACGACTACGGTGAGGGGCCGGGCGGCCTCACGATCGGCACGAGCCGACTCGAACCGGGCCGCGTCGGCGCGGAGTTCGCCCTCACCCGTGGCCACCTCCACGCCCGATCCGATCGCGCCGAGCTGTACTACTGCATCAGCGGGCGTGGCGTCATGCTCATGGACTCGCTCGACGGGCGCACTGCGGCGATCGAGCTCACGCCCGGCCGCGCTGCGCACGTTCCCGGTGGCTGGGTGCATCGGAGCGTCAACGTGGGAAATGAAGCCTTCGTCACGATCTTCTGCTACAACACAGATGCAGGCCAGGACTACGAGATCATCGCGCGTGCCGGAGGGATGCGCGAACTCGTGGTCGACGACGGTGACGGCGGCTGGGAGGCGATTCCCAATCCGGGGCACCGAGGTTACGAATCCGGGCGTGCGACACGCTGAGTCCGCACCCGGGGACTTGGCACAGGGGCGCCAAGCTGCTGGACTTCCGTCATGGCCGGACACACGCCCCTCGACAGCATCCACGAAGGGGAACCGTTGGGAATCGATGATGCCGACCACCAGTCGATACTCGACCGCATCTCGCTTCACGTCGACGCGCTGAGCAAGTCCGAGCGCAAGGTCGCCGAGGCGATCCTCGCCGACCCGGCCGCGTTCACCGAGTACACGATGGCGCGCGCGGCCGATGTCGCGAACGTGAGCGAGCCGACGGTCATGCGCTTCGCGCTCTCGATGGGGTGCGACGGCTATCAGGCGTTCAAGATCGCCCTCGCGAAGTCCCTCGCGCTCGGTATGCCGGTGACCTTCTCGGCGATCGACGATGACGACACCGTCGCGGATATCTCGCGCAAGGTCTTCGACCACACCATCACGAGTCTCGACCGCGCGCGCGGCTCCCTCGAGGTGTCCGCCCTCGAGCGCGCGGTCGACCTGTTCGAGCAGGCGCCGTCGATAGTCTTCCTGGGCTTCGGCGCATCCAACGTCATCGCGTTCGACGCCGCCCAGAAGGTCGCCGTGTTCGGCCGACCGCTGTCGGCGCCCACGGATCCGCACCAGGCGTACATGACCGTGGCGACCCTGCCGCCGGGTGCGGTCGTGGTCGCGATCTCGAACACCGGTCGCACGCGCGAGGTCGTGCAGCTCGCCGAGCTCGCCCACGAACGCGGACTGCCGGTCGTCGCGATCACGGGATACGACGAGTCCGAGCTGCTTCAGCACGTCGATGTGCCGATCGTCGTGCGCACCTTCGAGAACACCGATCGCTACACGCCGTCCGCGAGCCGCATCGCGGGGCTCGCCGTGATCGACGCGCTCGCCGCCGCCGTCGCGGTGCGCCGTGGTGGCGAGCACGCCGAGGAGTTCCGTGCCATGAAGGAAGGCCTGCGCGAGTTCCGCGAAGGCGGCATGAAGGACTGAACTGCATCCGGCCGGACGACGGAACGGGCCGCGCACCGTAGTGGTACGCGGCCCGTTCGTCGACGTGGGGTGTCAGGCCGTGACGACGACCTTGATCTCCGCCCCGGTGGCCGCGAGGTCGAAGGCTTCCTGGGTGCGGGTGTACGGGAAGCGGCTCGAGAGCATGACCGAGGGGTCGACGGCACTCGAACGGATGATCTCGATCGCCGTTTCGTAGTCCTCGCGCACGTAGGTGGCCGCCCCCTGCACCGTGATCTGGCGATCCTGCACGGTCGGCAGATCGATCTCGACGGGCCGCGCCGGGACGCCCACGATCACGACGGTGCCGGCCTTCGACACGATCGCGGTGGAGGCCGAGACCGTGCTCTGGATCGAGACGCAGTCGAAGACGACGTCGGCGGTCTCGCCGAGGGCCGCGATGGCGTCGTCGACGAAGGTCGCCGAGGCGGCGTCGATCGTCGCGTCGGCGCCGAGGCGCGTCGCGACCTCGCGCTTGGCGGGGAGCAGGTCGCTCATGACGATGCGGCCGGCGCCGGCGGCGCGCGCGGCGGCGAGCATGAGCAGGCCGATCGTGCCGCAGCCGTGGATGAGCACGACTTTGCCGGTGAGATCTCCCGCGAGGCGGGCGGCGTGCACCGGGGTCGCGAGCGGCTCGATGAGGATCGCCTGGTCGTCGCTGAGGTCGTCGGGCACGACGCGGAGTCGGTCGGCCGGGATGGTGAAGTTCTCGGCCATACCGCCCTCGCGGTATCCGCATCCGAAGAACTGCAAGTTCTCGCACACGTTCTCGTGACCGGCACGACACACCTTGCAGGTGCCGCAGGGCAGCGTCGGCTCGGGGGTGACGCGGGTGCCGACCGCGAGCCCGGTCACCTCGGCGCCGAGCTCCTCGACGACTCCCACGACTTCGTGGCCCGGGTAGTACGGGATCGACATCTGGGGGTGGCGGCCGTGGTACGCGTGCGTATCCGAGCCGCAGACGCCGGCGATCCGCATCGACACGCGCGCCTCGGTGGCGCCGAGCTCGGCTGCCGCTTCCTCGAGGATCTCGACGACACCCGACCGCGTCACCTTGGCGCGCCAGCGCTGTGCATTCTGGGAAGTTTCGGACACGTTCTCTGCTCCTTTGCGCTCGTCCCGGAAGAGGGACGTCAAAACGAGTATATGCGTAGCACTACTACCAAAATGGGAGGAAATTGACGGCTCTGAGCACAGTTCGAGTTGACTGGGTAGCCAGACCGCGTAGTATGACTACGAAATCGGCTCGATCATCGTCGAGTCGTTCCCACAAAGAGGTGAAAAAGGAGATTCCTTCGATGAATCACATTTTCCGCAGGCGTGGCATCGTCGCCGGGGGTATCGCACTGACCCTGGCCGCTGCGCTGATCGGTTGCTCGTCCGCCTCGGACGACAGCGGATCGACCGGGGGCACGTCGGACGACGTGACCGCCGTGCAGTCCATCCGCAGCATGTCCAACCCGTACCACGCCAACTGGGCCGATGGCGGTGCCCTGTTCGGAGACTGGGCCGATGTCGAGGTCGTCACGATCGTCGACGAGGGTGACTCGCAGACGCAGCTGTCGAAGATCCGCGCGCTCGGCGCGGAGGGCAAGGTGTTCGCCCTCAACGTCGACCCCAACGACTCCTCGACCACGGAGGCCATCGTCAAGGCCGTCACCGAGGCGGGCGGCTACGTCGTCACGCAGTGGAACAAGCCCGACGACCTGTGGCCGTGGGATGTGAGCGACAACTGGGTCGCGCACATCTCGTTCAACGGCGAGACGAGCGGTGAAGAGGTGTCGCAGGCCCTCTTCGACGCGATGGGCGGCTCCGGCAACATCATCGCGCTGCAGGGCATCCTCGACAACGTGCCCGCCAAGCAGCGCTTCGCCGGTCTGCAGAAGGCGCTCGAGGCGAACCCGGGCATCAAGCTCCTCGCCGACCAGACCGCCAACTGGGACCGCGCCGAGGCGTTCTCGGTCACCCAGACGCTGCTGAGCCAGTACCAGGGTCAGGTCGACGGCATCTGGGCCGCCAACGACAACATGGCGCTCGGGGCGTTCGAGGCCCTCACGGCCGCCGGGCTCGCCGGCACCATCCCGATCGTCGGCTTCGACGCGGTTCCCGAGGCGCTCGAGAACATCCAGAACTCGGATGAGACCGGCTACATCGCGACGGTCTCCACCGATCCGTGGTGGCAGGGTGGCGCCGGCCTCTCGCTCGCCTACCAGGCGGCGACCGGCAAGATCAAGGTGTCGGAGCTCTCGCACGAGCAGCGCGCCTTCTACGGAAAGCAGATCGTGGTGACGCTCGACAACGTCGGCGACTTCACGAAGGCTCCGCTGCTGGACGCGCTCAAGTCCGACCTGGAGAACCCGTTCCTGCGTTCGCAGGGACCCATCTCCTGACCCAGGCTGGATGAGCCAGGGAGCGTCGGGACGGTGACCACCGTCCCGACGCTCCCGCCCCCTGTCCGATGACTTCGAGGAAGAACATGACGCACCCGCCCACCGTGGACGAGCGGAGGCTCTCGCCGCGTGTCCGCCGCTTGATCGCCGACGCAGGGCCGCTCGTCGCCCTCATCGTGCTGATCGTCGTCTTCGCCGTGGCGAACCCGGTCTTCGTGAGCCCGGGCAACATCGGCATCCTGCTGTCGCAGGCGGCCGTGCCGCTCGTGATCGCGACGGGGTTGACCTTCGTCATCCTCCTCGGCGGTATCGATCTCTCCATCGAGGGCGTGGTCGCGACATCGTCGCTCGTGTTCGCGCTCACCGTCGCCAACGATCGCAACGACCTCGCGCTCGGCCTGTTCGGCGCGCTGCTGGCCGTGCTCGCCGGCTCGGTGTTCGGCCTCGCGAACGGCCTCGCCAACGTGAAGCTCGGCATCCCGTCGTTCATGGCGACGCTGGGCCTGGGCGCAGTGGGCATCGGCATCGCGACCGTGCTCTTCGCGGGACGCTCGCCGCGTGTGCTCGACTCCGGGATGCGCATGCTCGGCCAGGGCAGCACCCTCGGCATCGCGAACATCTTCCTCATCGCGGTGCTCGTGCTGGTGATCGGCTGGTTCGTGCAGCGCTTCACGCGACTCGGCCGCTACGGCTACGTCATCGGCGGAGACGAGGCGGTCGCCCGTCTCTCCGGCGTGCGCGTCGGCCGCTACAAGATCGGTGCCTTCGTGCTCGGCGGCACCGCCTCGGGCATCGCGGGTGTGCTGCTCGGCTCGCAGCTGGGCGTCGGGATGCCCACGATCGGCTCCGGCACCATGTTCACCGCCATCACCGCCGTCGTGCTCGGCGGCACTCTGCTCACCGGTGGACGCGGCGGGGTGCTGCGCAGTTTCGTCGGTGTGCTCATCATCGTCGTCCTGGCCAACGGCCTCATCCTGATCGGCGTCAACCCGTACGCCCAGGTCGCCGTGCAGGGCCTCGTGATCATCGCGGCCGTGGTCGCCACCGGATGGCGTCTGCGCACGAGAGTGAGGATCATCAAGTGACCGCAGTGCTCGAGGTCAAGGACCTCACGAAGCGTTTCCGCGGCGTCGTCGCCCTCGACGGGGTGAGCTTCGAGGTGCGCCCCCACGAGGTGGTCGGCCTCATCGGAGAGAACGGCGCCGGCAAGTCCACGCTGCTCAAGGTGCTCACGGGCATCTACCAGCCCGACGCGGGCGTCGTGCTCCGCAACGGCGAGCCCGTGACCTTCCGCAACTCCAGCGACGCCGCCCGCGCCGGCATCGGCATGGTGCACCAGGAGCAGTCGCTCGTCACGAGCGTGAGCGTCGCCGAGAACATCCTGCTCGGCGCCGAGGGCGACGCGGTGCGCTTCGGCTTCTACAACTGGCCCAAGCTCAACGCCGTCGCGCAGCGCCAGCTCGACAAGATCGCCTCGGCCATCAGCCCCACCACGATCGTCGAGAAGCTCAGCTTCGCCGAACGCCAGCTCGTCGAGCTCGCCAAGGCGATGTACGTCGAGGAGGGCGCGCAGGTCGAGCCCGTGATCATCCTCGACGAGCCCACGAGCGTGCTCGAGGGCGCCGAGCTCGAGACCCTCTTCGCCCAGATCGACCGGCTGCGGCAGATCGCATCCGTGATCTTCGTCTCGCACCGACTCGAAGAGGTGCTGCGCGTCTCGGATCGCGTCTACGTGCTCAAGGACGGCCGCTCGGTGGGCGAGACGGATGCCGCATCCGCCGACATCGATCTGCTGCACCGCCTCATGGTCGGACGCGAGAGCTCCGCGCAGTTCTACCACGAGGACGAACAGCTTCCCGTCGACGAGGCTCCGGTCAAGCTGCAGGTGAAGAACCTGACGCGCGCGGGCCAGTTCGAGGACGTGAGCTTCGACGTGCGTGCGGGCGAGGTCGTCGGCATCGCGGGCGTCATCGGCTCCGGACGCGAAGAGCTCAGCCGCGTGCTGTTCGGCGCCGAGCCGAGCACCTCGGGCTCGATCGTCGTCGACGGCAAGCCCGTCAAGTTCGCCTCCCCGGTCGACGCTGTCTCCTCCGGCTTCGGGTACATCCCGGCCGAGCGCCGCATCGAGGGCATCGCCGACGGCCTGAGCGTGGCCGAGAACATCTTCCTGGTGGCGCCGCAGACCGCCGCCTGGGGGCCGTTCCGCAACCCGAAGAAGGCGCTCGAGATCGCGGGCGCCTGGATCAAGCGCCTGCGCATCCGCACGCCCGACGAGCGCACCAACGTGGGCAACCTGAGCGGCGGCAACCAGCAGAAGGTCGTACTGGCGAAGTGGCTCAACTCGCCCGAGCTCGAGGTGCTCATCCTCGACCACCCCACGCGCGGACTCGACGTCGGCGCCAAGGAGGACGTCTACATCTTCGTGCGCGAGCAGTGCGCGAAGGGCATGGCGGTCGTGCTGCTCGCCGACTCGCTGGAGGAGACGATCGCCCTGAGTCACACGATCCTCGTGATGCGCGATGGCCGGATCGAGCGCCGATTCGACGCGCCCGCCGGATCCAAGCCCAAGCCCGTGGATCTCGTCGAGAGGATGGTGTGACGCTGATGAATCGTCGTACCGATGAAGCCGCAGCCGATCCCAGCACCGCGGCACTCCGCGCCATCGTCCCGGCGACGGGGCGGAGCTGGCGCGACCGGCTGACGCCGCTCATCCCGCTCGTCGTGCTCATCGCCCTCGTGCTGGTGATCACGATCAAGCAGCCCAACTTCCTGAGCCTCTACAGCATGCGTGGGCTGCTCGAGAGCGTCGCCCCACTGTTGCTGCTCGCCCTCGGGCAGATGTTCGTCATCCTGACCGGCGGGATCGACCTCGCCTTCGCGGCCGTCGCCTCGTTCGGCACGGTGCTGCTGGCACTGTGGATCCCCGACATGGGCCCCGGGGGCATCGTGCTCGCGCTCCTGGTGACCTCGCTCATCGGGTTCGTCAACGGATTCGTGGTGGCCAAGGCCCAGGTGCCGTCGTTCATCGTGACGCTCGGCGCGCTCGGCTTGTACTCCGGCATCGGCCTCTGGATCTCGGGCGCCTCGACGATTCGCCTCAGCGAGGGCTACGACGTCGTCGGGTGGCTCGCCGACCTCCGGATCGCGCAACTGCCGGCGAGCGGCCTGCTCGCGATCGTCATCGCGGTGGTCATCGCGGTGCTCATGGGCACGCTGCGGCGCGGACGTGCTCTGCACGCCCTCGGCCTGGCCGAGCCGGCGGTGCTCATGTCGGGCATCTCGACCGTGCGCCTGCGCATCCTCGCCTTCACCCTCTCGGGTCTGTTCTCGGGGCTGGCAGCGGTCATGCTCGTTGCTCTGCAGCGCTCGGGCGGGCCGTCGCTCGCCGACAGCATGCAGCTGCCCGCGATCGCGGCGGTCGTGATCGGCGGCACGGCGATCACGGGTGGTGTCGGCGGCGCCATGAAGACGCTCGTCGGCGCGCTCATCATCGTGGTGCTGCGCGTGGGTCTCTCGGCCGTCGGCGTCGACCCGGCATGGGAGCAGGTGTTCTACGGTGCCGTGATCGTCGCGGCCGTGGCGCTCACGATCGACCGCTCGCGTCTGCGCAGCATCAAGTAGCGCCATGATCATCGCGCACGACCTCGGAACCACCGGGAACAAGGCCTCGTTGCACACCGTGGAGGGCGTGCTCGTCGCGGCGACGACCGTGAGCTACTCGACGCACTACGGCGCGGCGGGCGTGGTCGAGCAGGATCCCGCCGACTGGTGGACCGCGGTCGTCGCCGCGACGCGCGAACTGCTCGCGTCTGCAGAGGTCGCGGGCTCCGCGGTCGAGGCGGTCTCGGTATCGGGTCACATGATGGGCGGCATCTTCCTCGACGCCGACTACGAGCCCGTCCGGCCCGCGATCATCTGGGCCGACACGCGGAGCTCGCAGCAGACGGCGCAACTCGTCGAGACCGTCGGTGCCGAGGAGGGTTACCGGATCACGGGGCATCCGCTGAACGCCACCTACACCCTGCCGAAGGTGATGTGGGTGCGGGAGAACGAGCCCGACGTCTGGCATCGGGTGCGCCACCTGGCCTTCGCCAAGGACTACGTGAACCGGCGCCTCACCGGACGCCTCGCGACGGACGCCTCCGACGCATCCGGAGCGAACGCCTACGATCAGCACACGGCCGACTGGTCCGCGCCGCTGCTCGACGCGGCCGGTGTCGCGCGTGAGCTCATGCCCGAGATCCTGCCCTCGACCGAGGTGCTGGGACCGCTGCTGCCGGATGCCGCATCCGAACTGGGACTGCGCGCCGGCATCGCCGTGGTCGTGGGAGGCGGCGACGGCCCGATGGCCGCGCTCGGCACCGGCATCGTGGCGCCCGAGGACGGCGCCTACGTGTGCCTGGGCACGAGCTCGTGGGTCTCGCTCGCCTCGGATGCGCCGCTGCTGGACCCCCGGCGACGCACCATGACCTTCAACCACGTCGTACCGGGCCGGTTCGTCCCGACCGCGACGATGCAGACCGGGGCGGGGGCCCTCGACTGGCTTGCCGACGTGCTGGAACCGGGTGCGGGAAGCGAGCGCTTCGCACGGCTCGTGGCAGAGGCCGAGACGGTCGACGCCTCGGGGGAGGGGCTCTTCTTCCTGCCGCACCTGCTGGGGGAGCGTTCGCCGCGATGGAATCCGAGCGTTCGCGCCTCGTTCGTCGGCCTCGCCCGCTCGCACGGCCCGGGCGCCCGCATCGACTCGGTCGACGCCGTCGGCGGGGGTGCCAAGTCGGATGTCTGGCTGCAGGTGCTCGCGGACGTGTGGGGGCTGCCGGTGCGCCGGCGCAGCATCGTCGACGAGGCCAACAGCCTGGGTGCCGCGGTGCTCGGCGCGGTCGGACTGGGCAGCGTGCCGAGCGTGGATGCGGCACGCTCGCTCTCGGTCGTCGAGGCCGAGTTCGTGCCCGATGCGGGCCGCACTGCGGCCTATCGTGTCGCGGCCGAGCGGTTCGAGCAGGCCTATGCGTCGCTCGAGCCCTGGTACGGGGGCACCCGATGAGTGGTGCGGTGCTCGTGACGAGCCGCTCATTCTCGTCCGGTGGCCACGACGGTCGCGCGCGCTTGGCCG
>SMFF01000189.1_pt1 | contig 12071 bp, 12 predicted proteins | sample 2456181 | NCBI WGS metagenome assembly SMFF01 (sample SAMN10132611, study PRJNA489261) | soil metagenome | isolation source: day120 antibiotic-loamy sand soil ammended with raw manure from dairy cow... | place: USA | collected 2015-04-01
GGCCCACGTCGCCACCCACAATCGCCGCATCTCGACGGATTCGGGTTATAAGGGGTTATAGGCGCGGATTCGCCGCACCAACAGCAAAGGCCCCCGATCTCTCGGGGGCCTCGCAAACGTGCGCGAGGGGGGACTTGAACCCCCATGCCCTCACGGGCACACGGACCTGAACCGTGCGCGTCTGCCAATTTCGCCACTCGCGCAGACCTAGCGAGATTATCACAGCGTGCTCCCGTTTAACGTGGGTACGTCCGGTCATCCTTTAGGGGGACTTTCGGTAGGCTCATGCCGCCGCAAGACACCAGCGGCTAACATCGTCATAGTCGCGTGAGCGCTGCAAAGGGAGATCCTTGGGACTACTGGACAACTTCGAAAGAGGTTTGGAGAGGGCGGTCAACAGCGCCTTCGCCAAGACCTTTAAGAGTGGTCTGCAACCCATCGAGATCACCAGCGCACTACGCCGGGAACTCGATACGAAGGCCGCTGTTGTCGCACGCGACCGAATTCTGGTCCCGAACCGCTTTCGTGTGCGCCTGGGGCAGACCGACTTCCAACGGATGACATCACTCGGCGACACGCTCATCGATGAATTGACTCAGCTCGTACAGCAGCATGCCACCGCCCAGCGCTACCAGTTCGCGGGCGGCATCTCGATCACCCTGCAGCCCGACCCAACCCTCAGTGAGGGGATGATCCAGGTCGACTCCGACAACGTGAAGGGTGCTGTCACTTGGACGCCGGTTCTCGACATCAACGGCAAACGTCACCCACTCACTAAGTCGCGCACCGTGATCGGTCGGGGCAGTGAAGCGGATGTGACAGTTGACGACACCGGCATCTCCCGCAAGCACGTAGAGATCCTCTGGGATGGCAACCGTGCAGAAGTCAACGACCTGGGCTCAACTAACGGCTCAGAACTGAACGGCGCTCGCATCACTCGCGCGCCGTTACCGCCCGATTCCGTGATCTCCATCGGAAGAACCCGTATTGTGTTCCGAGTGCTTGCCCAGTCGGCCCCGGCCGACGCCCACTCGAACAGGGCGGACACCGACTATCGCGGGGAAGGCCGGTAGATGAGCGAGTTGACCCTCCTGCTGCTGAAGTTCGGCTTTCTGCTGCTGCTGTGGGCCCTCGTCTTCGCTGTCGTCTACGCTCTGCGCTCCGACCTGTTCGGCGAGCGCGCCCGTCGTATGCCAGAGCCGCGTCAGGCAGCAGCGAAAGAGGGGTTGGAACTCCCTCTCGGCAGCGAGCCGCTCACCATTGGCCGCTCCAGTGAGAGCGGGCTGGTCATTCGCGATGACTACACCTCCACCCACCACGCGCGGCTCGTGCTGTGGGGCGACGAGTGGGTCGTGCAAGACCTCGACTCCACCAACGGCACCTTCCTGAACGGCGTCCGGGTCAACGCCCCCACCCCGGTTCCCCTGAACACTCCAATCAAGATTGGGACCACAAGTTTCGAGCTCCGGCGGTAGGGGCATGGCCAGAACAGGCAAAAGCGCCGCCGCGTCCCACGTCGGCAAGATACGCGCCGACAACCAGGACTCCGGGTACGCGGGCACACAGCTTTTCGTGGTGGCCGACGGGATGGGCGGGCACGCGGGTGGCGATGTCGCATCCGCCATTGCCATCAAGCGCGTCATGGAGGCCGACAAGCCGTTCACTTCTGCCCACGACGCGGAGTTCGCCCTCCGCTCCGCGCTGCTCGCAGCCAACTCTCTACTGGCCGAGACCGTGTTCGAACACCCGGAACTCACCGGAATGGGCACCACCGTCAGCGCCATCCTGCGCCTGGGCGACAAAGTGGTGATGGCCCATATCGGAGACTCTCGCGTCTACCGCCTCCGTAACGACACCCTCGAACAGATCAGCGCAGATCACACCTTCGTTCAGCGCCTCGTCGACAGTGGGCGGATCACGCCGGAGGAGGCAGCGGTTCACCCGCGCCGTTCGGTGCTCATGCGCGTGCTTGGCGACATCGATGCCTCCCCCGACATCGATACGGCGGTTCTCGATACGCAGCCCGGTGACCGCTGGGTGCTGTGCTCCGACGGGCTGAGCAGTTACGTCACCGACGAGAAGATCGCGGCAGCCCTCAAGTCGTCTGCAGGCACTGAGGCGGTCGCGAACCGCCTTATTAAGGAGAGCCTCGACCAGGGCGCTCCCGACAACGTGACGGTGGTGGTGGTGGACGTCGCAGAAGACGAATTATCGGCCTCCGCACCCCCCAAACTGGTCGGGTCGGCCGCGGAGCCGCTCTCGTTTGAGGCGACCACGGCCCGCAAACCGCTGCGCCTGCCCACTCTGCTGCTGCACCCGCTGAAGTCGACGCTTCACGAGGACAGCCACTTCGAGCCGGAATCGGATGAGTACCTGCAGGAACTCATCGCAGAAGATCGACGCAGGCACCGACGCCGCCGCATCACCTGGCTGGTCACCATCGCGCTGTTCATCGCCCTGCTCGCCACCCTGCTGGTGGCCGGCTATCGCTGGACCCAAACCCACTACTTCGTCGGCCCCAACGGGTACACGATCGCCATCTTCAAGGGCGTGCAGCAAGACATCGGCCCGATCGAGCTGTCGAGCGTCTACGAGGTAACGAGTATCCAGCTGAACGAGCTGTCGGCGTACGAACGCAGGCAGGTTGAAGACACCATCACCGCGAGCAGTCTCGAGGATGCTCGCGACATCATCCGCAGGTTGGCCAACGATGGCCGGTAGCGCCCCCCAGACTGCCCCGGTCGCCGCTGGCCGGCAGGCGAACCCATTCACCCAGGCCATCAAGCTGAGGCTGCGGGTTCCCGCTCGGTTGCGCAACCGCGAGTTGCTCCTGCTGCTGGTCGCCTGCCTCATCAATGGCGCGGCAATGGCTTTGGTGCAGCTGGGGGCGCAGGAGTCCATCGACTTCACCCTTCTCCTGTTGGGCGGTGGCCTCGCGGTGCTGGTGCTCGGCATGCACGTCGCGTTGCGTTTCGTGGCCGTCCAGGCTGACCCGTTCCTGCTGCCTATCGCCACCGTGCTGAACGGTCTGGGCATCGCGGAGATCTACCGCATCGACATTGCCCTCGGTGTGTCCGGGTGGCAGGCGGCGGGCATCCGTCAGATCGTCTGGACTGCCATCGCGCTGATAGTCGCCCTCGCCGTGATCGTGGTGATTCGCAACCACCGGGTGCTCGCCCGCTACCGTTACGTGGCCATGTTCACCGGAATCGTGCTGCTGCTGCTGCCGCTGCTGCCTGGAATCGGCCAGGAACAGTTCGGGGCGAACCTATGGGTGCGCCTTGGATTCTTCAGTTTTCAGCCAGGTGAACTGGCCAAGCTCTGCCTGGCAGTGTTCTTCGCGGCGTATCTGGTCGAGAACCGCGACTCACTCTCGATGGTGGGTAAACGGTTCCTGGGGATGCGCTTCCCCCGGGTTCGGGACCTGGGGCCACTCATCATCATCTGGGCGGCCTCGATGGGCGTGCTGGTGTTTCAGCGCGACCTCGGCACCGCGCTACTGTACTTCGGCCTCTTTCTTGTTGTGCTCTACATGGCGACGGGTCGCGGCAGCTGGGTCGCCATCGGCCTGCTGCTCTTCGCCGGCGGCGCGGTGGTGGCCAGCAGGCTTTTCAGTCACGTGCAGACCAGGGTGAACGGATGGCTCGACCCGTTTGCGGACGCCATGGGCGGCGGCTACCAGATGGTGCAGGGCCTGTTCGGGCTGGCCAACGGCGGCCTCGTCGGCACCGGCCTCGGTCAGGGTCGGCCCGATCTGGTGCCGGTCTCTCAAAGTGACTTCATCGTGGCCAGCCTCGGCGAGGAGCTCGGGCTGGCGGGCCTCTTCGCCATCCTCGCGCTGTACCTGCTGCTGGTCTCGCGCGGGTTCCGTATCGGATTCTCGGGCCACGACGACTTCGGCCGCCTTCTCGCGGTAGGCCTGTCGTTCCTCGTCGCGCTTCAGGTGTTCATCGTCATCGGCGGCGTGACCCGCGTCATCCCCCTCACCGGATTGACCACACCATTCCTTGCCGCTGGAGGTTCATCACTCGTGGCTAACTGGATTATCGTTGCCCTGCTGCTCAGGCTCTCCGACACCATCCGTAACCAACCTCAGCTGGTGGTTGACGGATGAGCGAAGTACAGGGCGGTATGAACAAGGAGTTGAAGCGGGTCAGCGTCACCGTGCTGGCGATGTTCGTGTCGCTTCTGGTGTCTGCGACCATCATCACGGTCTTCCAGGCCGACAGTCTGCGGGCCAACCCCAACAACGCGCGCACCCTGTATGAGAGCTTCTCGGCGGAGCGCGGCCCCATTCTGGTGGCGGGCACCCCCATTGCGGAATCTGTTCCAGTCGACAGCAACTTCAAGTTCCTGCGCACGTACACGAACCCCGAGCTGTATGCGGCGGCGACCGGTTACTTCACCCTCAACCAGGGCAATGCGGGGGTTGAGGGTGCACTCAACGACTACTTGAGCGGCACCGCTGACAGCCAGTTCCTCGACCAGCTGAACTCGATCCTCACGGGAAACAACCCGAAGGGGGCCGCCGTCGAGTTGACGCTCGACCCGGATGTTCAGCAGGCCGCCTGGGACGCCTTAGGTGATCGCACCGGCGCAGTTGTCGCCCTCGATCCGACGACGGGCGCCATCCTGGCCATGGTCTCGAAACCGTCTTACGACCCGAACCTGCTGGCCAAGCACAACACCTCTGAGGTGATCTCGTCATACAACGAGTTGCTGGAGGCACCCGGCAACCCGCTTTTCAACCGCACCATCTCGGGCGACCTGTACCACCCGGGTTCGGTCTTCCAGCTGCTGGTCGCGGCGGCCGCGCTCGACAGTGGCCAGTTCTCACCTGAGACCACTGTTCCGAATCCGGCGACTTTGCAGCTGCCCCTGTCGGAATCCGTGCTCCACAACGCCAGCCGCTCTACGTGCGGCCCGGGCAAGGAGGTGTCGCTGGCTGACGCGCTGCGCATCTCCTGCAACATCCCCTTCGCCCAGATCGGCGCCGCCTTGGGTGAAGACACCATCGCCGAGTACGCGGATGCCTTCGGCTACGGCAAGAGCATTGGCATCCCCATGAAGGTGTCGGCGAGCAACTACCCGAAAGGCATGGATGCTCCACAGTTGATGCTCTCGTCGTTCGGCCAGTACAACGTTCGCGTAACGCCGCTTCAGATCGCGATGACGACGGCCGCAATCGCGAACGGGGGAGTTCTCATGAAGCCAACACTGGTCAGGCAAGTGATTGCACCGAACCTGGAGGTGCTGCAGCCGTTCCAGCCCGAGACTCTGAGCGAGCCGATCGGCTCTGAAACGGCCGCGACACTGCTGCAACTCATGGTGAGCAACGTCAGCAACGGCGCCGCACGTTCTGCAAGAATAAGCGGAGTCGATGTCGGCGGTAAGACCGGTACTGCAGAAAACGGCGAGGGTATCGCACACTCCCTGTGGTTCACCGGTGTTGCCCCGGCGGGCGACCCGAAGATTGCTATCGCAGTCGTCGTCGAGAACGAGAGTGGATTCGGCGACAGCGTTGCGTCACCGATCGCGAGAAAAGTCATAGAGGCGGTGCTGAACAAATGAGACCCACGAGTGGCCTCACTTTCGGTGGGCGTTACCAACTCTCCTCGCGAGTCGCGATCGGCGGCATGGGCGAGGTCTGGGAGGCTACCGACCTGGTGATCGGGCGCACCGTCGCCATCAAGATCCTCAAAGACGAGTACATGGGCGATCCGGGCTTCCTGGAGCGGTTCCGCGCCGAGGCGAGGCACGCCGCGTTAGTGAACCATGAGGGCATCGCCAACGTCTTCGATTACGGGGAGGAGGAGGGCAGCGCATACCTGGTCATGGAGTTGGTGCCGGGCGAAGCGCTGTCGGCCATCCTCGAGCGGGAACGCGTACTCTCGACCGATCGCGTGCTCGACATTGTCGCCCAAACATCGGCCGCGCTGCACGCCGCGCACTCCGCCGGGCTGGTGCACCGCGACATCAAGCCAGGAAACCTGCTGATCACACCGGATGGGCGGGTGAAGATCACCGACTTCGGCATTGCCCGCATCGCCGACCAGGTGCCGCTGACCGCTACCGGCCAGGTCATGGGAACCGTGCAGTACCTGTCGCCGGAACAGGCCAGCGGGCATCCTGCCTCGCCCGGCACCGACATCTACTCGCTCGGAATCGTCGCCTACGAGGCTCTCGCGGGCCGCCGACCCTTCACGGGCGAGTCGCAGGTCGCCATCGCTATGGCGCAGATCAACGACCAGGCCCCAGACCTGCCGTCCACCGTCTCGGAGCCGGTGCGCAACCTCGTCTACTCCTGCATCTCGAAATCTCCCGCGGAGAGGCCGTCGTCTGCCGCGCATCTGGCCCGCGCTGCGCAGGCTCTGCGCCGTGGCGATGTCGCGGGTGCGACCGTCGCCGTTCCCGGTGTTGGCGGCACGGGAGCCATGGCGGGCTTCCCCACGTCCGACACGCAAGCCACTCGCGTGCTGAACACTGCTGCCCCGGGGGCTGGCGCTACGGGCAGCGTGCCGACCCGACCGACCGAGACCAAGACGCGCAGCCCGTGGACGTGGCCCCTGATCGCCCTCATCGGCATTCTTCTGGTGGTGCTGATCGGCACCATCATCGCGCTAGTCACTTCTCCGTCAGATTCGGATGTTCCGCCTACCACTCCGTCAAACTCGCAGACGACGACTCCGCCTCCGACCGAGACCGAGAGCACAACGGTGGCGGTCAACGCTGAAGAGTTCATCGGCCTCACGAGGGAGCAAGCGCAGCAGTTGCTCGATGAGCTCTCCCTCAACATGAACGCACTCGACGGCGACTATGCGCCCGACCCCAACAGTGAGAATCGGGTGCAGCGCATCAACCCGTCAGGTCCGGCCATCGCCAAGGGCACCACCATCGATGTGTACTTCTTCCGCGAGATTCCCGACCCCACAAGGCCGGCAGCGCCCACCGCCCAGGGCGAGTTCGTGTATGAGGATGGCACCACCGGATACACCGTGAGCTGGCCGATCTACGAGGGTTGCCCACCAGGAACCAGCCGCACCGCCTACCGTGCGGCCATCAGTGGTGGGGCCGTCGTTGAGCCCCCGAACCCGATTCCCCCCGGAGTGCAGCAGGTGCTCGTGCGCCCGACCGGGCCGGGAACGATCACTTTCACGTACTCCGTGGAGTGCGCGGGCATCGCTTCGCCATCGTCGCCCTCCGTGAGCACGACGGTGACCGAGGCGGAGCCGGATGAAGATGAGTAGGTCTTCCCACCGATTACACTGGCATGGCTATTGCCTTGCGACCAGGAGAACAACGTGACTGAAGCTACTCGGCTTCTTGCCGGCCGATACGAGGTCGGCGCGCTCATTGGCCGAGGAGGGATGGCCGACGTCCACGTTGGCACCGACACGCGACTGGGCCGGCGGGTGGCGATCAAGCTTCTGAAGCCTTCCCTGGCTACTGACCCGCGCTTCCGGCTGCTGTTCCGCGAGGAGGCCCAGAAGGCCGCCCGCATGGCGCACCCCACAATTGTTCGCGTCTTCGATGCGGGGGAAGAGACCCTCCGAAATGCGATGGGTATCGAAACCCAGGCTCCCTTCATCGTCATGGAATACGTCGATGGGCGGCTGTTGAAAGACATCATCGCCGACGGGCCTCTCGAGCCGAACGAGGCCGTGCGCATCATCGACGGCGTGCTGACGGCGCTTGAGTACAGTCACCGCGCTCTTCTCGTGCACCGCGACATCAAGCCCGGCAATGTCATGGTCACGCAGAACGGCCAGGTCAAGGTGATGGACTTTGGCATCGCCCGCGCCGTCTCAGACAACTCTGCCACCGTCGCAGACACCAGTGCGGTGCTCGGCACCGCCCAGTACTTCTCACCAGAGCAGGCCAAGGGCGAGACGGTGGATGCCCGCACCGACCTGTACTCCACGGGCGTCGTGCTCTTCGAGATGCTCACCGGTCGGCCGCCGTTCCGGGGCGATCGCCCTGCTGCTGTCGCATACCAGCACATCAGCGAGACCCCCGTCGCGCCGAGCTCCCTGAACCCGAAGGTCTCCCCCGCGCTCGATGCCGTGGTGCTGCATGCCCTCGCCAAAGACAAGTTCGAGCGGTTCCAGACTGCGCCCGACTTCCGTAGCGACCTGGCTGCCGCGGCCCGCGGTGAGGTTCCCACCCGCAAGCTGCCTACCAGCGGAGACTTCAACTCAACGCTCTTCGGCGTGAACCCGAGCGCCACAGCAGGCTCTGAAGCCACAATGCGGCAGTTAGCATCGGAGAGCAGGGGGGAACGCTCCGTGAAGACGCAGAACCGCCCGCCCGTGGCGTGGATCTGGGCCGGCATCACATTGATGGTTGCCGTTCTAATCGCACTGGCGTTCTGGGTGACCAATCTGACCAGCCCCAACATCGGTGAGGACCTTTCGGTCGAGGTGCCGAACGTGGTGGGCGCGCAGTATGACTCGGGCGAGAAGACACTGGTGCAGCTCGGCCTGGTTCCCACCCGCGTCGACGAGCCGAGTGCCGAGGTGGAGGAGGGTGAGATCATCAGAACCGATCCGCCTGCCACCACTCGGGTGGGCGAGGGTCAGGTCATCCGCGTCTTCGTCTCGCAGGGCAAGGCCACCGCGAAAGTGCCGCGGCTCGAGAACCTCTCTTCCGAGGCGGCCATCGAGGCCATCGAGTCTGCCGGTCTCACGTTTGCCGCGAGCAACGAAGAGAACCATCAGTCGATTTCGAAGGGCACCGTCATCCGCAGTGAGCCGGAGGCGGGCACCACACTGAGAGAGGGAGACCCGGTCACCCTGTTCGTGTCGAGCGGCAAGGTCGCGGTTCCGGATGTCAAGGGCCAACCCGTCGATACCGCCAGTTCCACCATGCGGGGTCTGGGTCTGAGCGTGATGGTGGTGCCGGATGGTGGGTGCACGGGGCAGACCGTCACAGGTCAGTCACTCGCTCCGGGAAACCACCCGCAACGTGCCGAGATCTCGTTGACCTACTGTTCGGGAACCTCAGGCGGGGAGTAGTGTCACCCGGCCCTCGCTAGTCAGCACTGAGTTAGTCAGCACTGACGAGTGGGCTCAGCCCCGCCGCGGCGTCGCGCGCGCTGGGGAGGCCGACGATTGCCAGCCAGTTGGCGAGCATCCGGTAGCCGCCTTCGGTCAGCACTGACTCGGGGTGGAACTGCACGCCGAAAACGGGTGCGCTCACATGCCGCAACGCCATGATCACGCCCCCAGCAGTTCGCGCCGTCACGGTGAGCGAATCGGGCACAGTACCGTCGACGACCGCGAGTGAGTGATACCGCGTAGCCGTGAAAGGCTGCGGTACGGCGGCGAAGAACTCCGGGTCATCGTGGGTGACCATGGAGGTCTTGCCGTGCATCAATTCATCAGCGTTGGTGACGGTCGCGCCAAGGGCTTCGGCGATAGCCTGGTGCCCGAGGCACACGCCGAGCAGCGGCATTCCGGTGGCCAGGCAGTGGTGAACCAGGTCGATCGAGACTCCTGCACCTGCAGGCACTCCTGGGCCGGGTGACAGCAGGACGCCATCAAATTCGCGCAGGCGCACATCAAACTCGGCCGCGGTGAAGGTGTCGTTGCGCACAACCTCGGTCTGCGCCCCCAACTGCTGAAGATAACCGGCCAGGGTGTAGACGAAGCTGTCGTAGTTATCGACAACCAGAATTCGCGTCATTCCTCCACCGTCACTTCATAGGCGTTCAGAAAGCTTCCCAGCCACGGGAACAGAAACATCACCATCAGCAGCACGGCCAGCGCGACGGCGATGACGGCGAGGCTGATGCGCAACCACAGCGGGCCGGGCAGCAGGCGCCACAGAAAGGCATACATCTCAGGCCTCCTCGATGACGTTTGCCAGTTCTGCCGGGATGCCGGCGGATGCGGGCTGCCACTTCTCGAGAACTCCGTAGGCGATGATGCGTTCTGCTGCGGAGAACATGGGATTACAGCTGGTGAGGGTGATCACGCGGTCGAGGGCGGTGACGCCCGGAGCCTGGGGAACCGGCTCGAGCACGCCCACGCCCGTTGGCCGAACATACTCGAGGGTTCGGAATCCATAGATATACCACCCGTCGGGCGTCTGCACGTAAATCTTGTCGCCGACGGTCAGGTCGGCGATTTTGTTGAATGGTGCTCCATAGGTGGTGCGGTGTGCTGCGAGAGCAAAATTGCCGATCTCTCCGGGCAGCTGGGTCCCGGGATAGTGGCCGACCCCCAGTTTCGGATTGTTGAGCACTGCCGACATGCTCACCCCCTCGCCGATGACACGCACGTAGTCATCTCCGAAGCGCGGGATGTACAGCGTAGCGAAGGCTGCCTTGTCTTCAGGGTTGGCGACAACTGCCGGATCACCGTAATCAGTGCCGTCATCCGCGTTGTTGTCTGTGGTCGGTACGAGCGGGGCTCCATGAGCCCGCCACTCATCGATCAGGTCGATCGCGTGACCGCGCTGCTCCTGGCCGACGATCAGATCGTTCAGCCAGAGTTGCCAGCCGAGAAAGAGAAAGCAGATGACGCCGGCAGTCAGAAAGAGTTCTCCGATGACGCTGATGGCGGTAGCACCGCGCCGACGCCGGCGCCGACGCCGTCTCAACTCGCCCTGCTGCATGCCCTGATTCTACGCGGCGACCATCGCTACTAATCCCCCCAGCATCCTGTTTGCGGCGCAGCTGAAAGTGCGTTCAGCGCTTTGAGGCTAGAATTCCGGCATGGCCAGAACGAAGACCCCTAAGTCGCCCGACCGCCCGCAGGCTGCCCGTTCCGGCGAGCCCGGTCCGAACCCGGTCTGGTTCAAGCCGATAATGTTCGGTCTCATGCTGATCGGGCTCGCGTGGATCATCGTCTACTACGTGAGCCAGAGCGCGCTACCGATCGCCGATCTGGGTGACGGAAACATCCTGGTCGGGTTCGGAATCCTGTTCCTCGGGTTCCTCATGACCACTCGGTGGCGCTGACACCATCCGGTGTCCGCACTTAGGGGGACAGTTACAGCGGTGTAACTATCCCCACTGTGGATAGTCCTGTGGATAACTTCTATCCGAGTGCATCTAGAAGTAGCGGAAATGCATTATCACCACACCGATGACGGTGACAATGATGAGCCCAATAACGATGGCGGCCAGCATCAGCAATTGGGTGTTCTTCTGGGCCGGGCGGCGTGTCTTCAGGTAGACCAGGGCCACGAGCGCACCGACGATCAGGCCACCGATGTGCGCCTGCCAGGCGATACCGGGCACCACGAAGCCAATCACCAGGTTCAGGCCGATCACCAGCACCAACTGCATGTTGTTGCCGCCCAGTCGGCGCTGAATCACGAAGAAAGCGCCCAGCAGTCCGAAGATGGCTCCGGATGCGCCCACCACCGAAATGGTCGGCGCCAGCAACAGAACGGCTATTGATCCGCCCAGACCACTAATCAGGTAGAGCGCCAGAAAGCGCCACCTTCCCAGCGCCTGCTCCAGGATGCGGCCGAAGATGTACAGCGAGTACATATTGAACAGGATGTGCAGGAATGACTGCTGCGAGTGCACCAGCATCGAGGTGAACATCCGCCACGGCTCAATCGAGGTGAGCGGTGGCCAGTAGGCGAGCGCATTGATGACCGCACCCCCCGACACCAGCTGAAGCAGGTAGACGAATGCGGTGATGCCGATGATCGACCACGTGACGACGGGGCCGCCACTGCGCCGGGCACGGTTGAACGCCGTCACGACGACTGGCTTGGAGCGCGGGCCAGACTGCCTGGCCTCTTTCGTGCACTCTGGGCAGTGCACACCGACAGCCGCCTGGGTCTGGCAATCGCCGCAGATTGTTCGCCCGCACCGCTGGCAGAGCACAAAACTCTGTCGGTCCGGATGCCGGTAGCAATAGTTGTCGGGGTTGGCCGACGTGTCACTCACGTGTGAGGTCTTCTGGTCAGACTTCGTCGATGGTGATGCTGGTGATCACGACATCCTCGATCGGCTTGTCGCGGCCATCCTTCTTCACCGACTCGATTTTCTTGACCACGTTCTTGGAGTCCTCGTCTTCAACCCTGCCGAAGATGGTGTGCTTTCCCTGCAG
>SMFF01000436.1_pt1 | contig 12066 bp, 9 predicted proteins | sample 2456181 | NCBI WGS metagenome assembly SMFF01 (sample SAMN10132611, study PRJNA489261) | soil metagenome | isolation source: day120 antibiotic-loamy sand soil ammended with raw manure from dairy cow... | place: USA | collected 2015-04-01
CGCCTTCGTCGACGTGGCGGGCGGTGCGTCCGTCGAGCTCGATGTCACCGCGACGGGTGGCCTGCGCGAGGGTCGCCTGCCGGGGCGCGCGGTGCTGAGCGACGCGCCGGGGGCGTGGGCGGCATCCGTGCTGCTGTTCCTCGAGTCGGCGGCGGCTCCGCAGCTCGGCGAGACCTGGCGCGTGCGTGCCCGGGTGGTCACGGCCGAGCCCGGCGACGAGATCGCGTTCCTCGCCTTCGCGGAGGGGGATGCGACGCGGGTCGGGCGCGCGCCTCCGGCGTTGGTCGCGGCCTCGGCGCTGCGAGCCGGCCTCGTCGCGGTCAGCGAGGAGCTGCCGGGCGACGGCGCACGTCTGCTGCCGGGCCTCGCGGTGGGTGACACGAGCCGGGTCGACGAGCCCTTGGATGCCGCGATGAAGGCGGCATCCCTCACCCACCTGACCGCGGTATCCGGTGCCAACTGCGTGCTCGTGACGGGGGCGGCTTTCGCACTGTGCGCCCTCATCGGGCTTTCGCGAGCGTGGCGCGTGGCGGTGTCGCTCGCCGCGCTCGGCGGCTTCGTGGTGCTCGTGACACCCGAGCCGAGCGTGCTGCGGGCGGCGGTGATGGGCGGCATCGTGCTGCTCGCCTTCGCCCTCGGGCGCGGCGCGCGCGGGGTGCCGGCTCTGTGTCTCGCCGTGATCGTGCTGCTGGTGGTCGACCCCTGGCTCGCGCGATCGTATGGCTTCGCGCTTTCGGTGCTCGCGACGGCGGGACTGCTGCTGCTCGCCGGGCCCCTCGCGGTCGTGCTCGGGCGGTGGATGCCGCGGCCGCTCGCGCTCGCCCTCGCCGTGCCGACAGCAGCGCAGCTCGCGTGCCAGCCGGTGTTGTTGCTGCTCAGCCCGACGCTGCCGCTGTGGGGAGTGCCCGCGAACCTGCTGGCGGGCCCCGCTGCACCTCTCGCGACTGTGGTGGGGCTCGTCGCGTGTCTCGTGGCGCCCCTCTCGCCGCCGCTCGCGCAGGGGTTCGCCGCGATCGCCTGGCTTCCCGCGTCGTGGGTCGCCGCGGTCGCCAGCGTCGCATCCGAGCTGCCGGGCGCGCGCCTGCCGTGGCCGGGTGACCTGGTCGGGGTGCTCGTGCTGGTCGCGTTGAGCGTGGCGGCCCTCGCCGCGGTGCTGGGCCCGCCCGGCTCACGGTGGCGCCGGATCGCCGCCGGGGTCGTGTGCGTCGGGATGCTGGGCTACCTCGGGGCGGTCGCCGGTATCCGCATCGCGGCGGTCACGTCGCGTCCCGCCGACTGGCAGTACGCGATGTGCGACGTCGGTCAGGGCGATGCGACGCTCATCCGCTCCGACGGCGTCGTCGCGCTCGTCGATACCGGCCCCGATCCGACATTGCTCGCCGCCTGTCTCGACGACCTCGGCATCGGCCACATCGACCTGCTCGTGCTCACCCACTACGACCACGACCACGTCGGGGGGACGGATGCCGTGCTCGGCCGGGTCGACGTCGCCCTCGTCGGTCCGGTGGGGGAGAGCGACGACGAGCGGCTGCGTGACGAGTTGCGCGCGGGCGCTGCCCGGTTGGTGCAAGGGCAGGAGGGCATGTCAGGGCGCATCGGTGCACTCGAGTGGCAGACGCTCTGGCCGCCACCGCGCGGTGTCGAGCCGGGCAATCCGGCGAGCGTCACGCTGCTGACGACCCCCGGCGTCGGATGCGATGGGTGCCTCAGCGCGCTCCTGCTGGGCGATCTCGATGAGGAGTCGCAGCAGCGCATGTCGAGCCTCGCGCACCCGCCGTCGGTCGATGTGCTGAAGGTCGCGCACCACGGCTCCCGCGACTTCAGCGAGCAGCTCTACGCGCGTGCGGCGGCATCCGTGGGTCTCATCGGCGTGGGTGCGGACAACGACTACGGCCACCCGACCGACCGGGCGCTCGAGGCGCTCGCCGCATCCGGCACCGCCGCGTTCCGCACCGACCTCGACGGCCTCATCCTGGTGGCCCTCGCTGTGCTGCTCGCGGCGGCGTCTCTCGTGCTCATCTGGGCGGTGGCGGTTCCCCTCGGCCCAGAGGTCTGCACGGCGATCTACCCGCCGGCGCGCAATTGTTTCGAATCAGATCGCGCAGCGATGGGAACCCTCGTGACGGTTCTCGTCGTCGTGCTTGCCGTCGCGACCACGATCATCGCGCTCCTCGCACGCACTCCGGGTCTTGGTCGCATCGCGGTCGTGGGAGTCGTTCTCCTCGCGGTGAGTCTCCTGCTCTCCTATCCCCTTGTCGCCTGGATTCCCGCTCTGGCCTGACCGCTGTGCCGTTCCTCGGCGTGCTCGCCTGGTTCGTCGCCGGGCGTCGCGCAGCGGTGGCGGCCGGCGTCACCGGCCCTCGTTAGGCTGGCCGTATGGCGGCACGCACTCCCACGAAGAGCACGAAGACCGCCATCCCGCAGCTCGCGTGGCACAGCGTGGATCCGGCGCCCGTCGTGCTGGTGACGGGCCCGGAGCAGTTGCTCGCCGAGCGGGCGGTCCGGGCGATCCGCGAGAAGATGCGCGATGCCGATCCGAGTCTCGAGGTCTCCGACATCGACGCGGGCGCCTACGCGCCGGGTGAGCTACTCACCCTCGCGAGCCCGTCGCTGTTCGCCGAGCCGCGCCTCATCCGGGTGAGCCAGGTCGAGAAGGCCACCGACGCGTTCCTCGAAGAGACCCTCGGCTACCTCAACGCCCCGGCCGACGATACCGTGCTCGTGTTGCGGCACGGGGGAGGGGTGCGCGGCAAGAAGCTGCTCGACGCGATCCGCGGCGGTAGCGGAGGCGGCGTCGAGGTGGTGTGCGCCGAGCTCAAGCGCGAGGGCGACAAGATCGACTTCGCTGCGGCCGAGTTCCGTGCCGCCAAGCGCAAGGCCACACCGGGTGCCGTCCGCGCCCTCGTCTCGGCCTTCACCGACGACCTCGCCGAGCTCGCGGCGGCCTGCCGCCAGCTCGTCTCCGACACCGACGGCGACATCACCGAGCAGACTGTCGACCGCTACTACGCGGGTCGGGCCGAGGTCACCGCCTTCGCGGTTGCAGATGCCGCCATCGCCGGCCGCCCCGGCGAGGCTCTCGGCCTGCTGCGCCACGCCCTCGCATCCGGATCCGACCCTGTGCCGATGGTGGCCGCCTTCGCCATGAAGGTGCGTACCATGGCGAAGCTCGCGGGCGCCCGCGGCTCGTCCAATGACCTCGCGCGCCAATTCGGGCTGCAGGGCTGGCAGGTCGACCGGGCTCGCCGCGACCTCCAGGGCTGGACCGATGAGGGCCTCGCCCGCGCGATCGAGGTGCTCGCCGCCGCCGACGCCCAGGTGAAGGGCGCGGGCCGCGACCCCGTTTACGCGCTCGAGCGCATGGTCACCGTCATCGCCTCCCGCGGCGCCTGACCCGTCGGCCACGCGCGCGCCGGCCGGTCACGCGATTCCTCGCATCCCAAATCAAGGAGCCGAGCTCCCAAATCAAGGAACCGGGCATCCCAGTTCAAGGACTCGGGCATCCCAAATCAAGGAACACCGGTGCCGATAGACCAACATCCGCCTCAGCTGGTCGCAGCAGCCTCAGCGGTTCCTTGAGTTGGGCCGCGCAGTTCCTTGAGTTGGGAAGCGGATGCCGCCCCGCCGCAACGGAAACGGGCCCCGCACCCGAAGGTGCGAGGCCCGTGACGCGAGAACTCAGCTCAGAGCGCGGAGACCTGCGAGGCGATCGACGACTTGCGGTTCGCCGCCTGGTTCTTGTGGATGACGCCCTTGCTCACAGCCTTGTCGAGCTTCTTGGTGGCGGTGGCCAGAGCGGCCTCGGCCTTGGCCTTGTCGCCCGCGGCGATGGCCTCGCGCGTGCGACGCACGGCCGTCTTGAGCTCGCTCTTGACAGCCTTGTTGCGCTCCTCGGCCTTCTTGTTGGTGCCGATGCGCTTGATCTGCGACTTGATGTTCGCCATGGATCTCTTTCGTTGTGGAACGGATGGTGAGTGCCGTCTGCGGTAGAGGGGCGCATCCCGGCGAATCGCGTGTTGTGGGTCACGCGGAAACTGATAGATCGAACAGCGCCGCGAAGCGACACAGGTCGAAATCCAAAGGTCTACGTTACCAGTTCACATGGGCACCCGCCAACGCGGCAGCGAGCCGCCCTCCGCGGCGACGGGTGACCGCCAGCGCATCCGGGGGTTGCCCGGATACCGCGTGCACGGCGGCGACGCGACGCTGGATGCATGACCGATACAACCTCCACCCCCACCGCGGAGCAGCCCTCCGCCACCGCCGCGCCCGAGAACCCGTACGCCGCACCGCGCACCGAGTCGAGCGCCCCCGCATCCGCCACCAACGGATTCAGCATCGCGAGCCTCGTGCTCGGCATCGCCTCCATCCCGACGGGCTGGGCGATCGCCGGCATCCTCGCGATCGTGTTCGGCTTCCTCGCCCGTTCGCGCGAGCCGCAGGGCCGCACGATGTCGACGTGGGGCATCGTGCTCGGCTTCGTCGGCACCTTCGGCTGGCTCGTCGTCGCGATCCTCGGCTTCGCGATCGCCGCACCCTTCGCCCTCTGGGGCATGGGCTTCGGCTGGGGCCCCGACTTCTTCGACGTCTTCTGAGAAGCGCGGGCGGCGAAGCTGTGATGCGGCGGGGGCGGTTGCTCCCGCCGCATCGCGTCGCCCCCGCTCATGGGAGAATCGTCCGGATATGTCACCCCGCGCCCTGAAGCCCCTGCCGCCTGCTGCGACCGATCCGTCGCGCATCCGGAATTTCTGCATCATCGCGCACATCGACCACGGCAAGTCGACGCTCGCCGACCGCATGCTGCAGATCACCGGAGTCGTCTCCGACCGCGACATGCGCGCGCAGTACCTCGACCGCATGGACATCGAGCGCGAGCGTGGCATCACCATCAAGAGCCAGGCGGTGCGGATGCCGTGGCAGGCGGGCGCCGACACCTACGCCCTCAACATGATCGACACCCCCGGCCACGTCGACTTCACCTACGAGGTGAGCCGCAGCCTGGCGGCGTGCGAGGGAGCCATTCTGCTGGTGGATGCGGCACAGGGCATCGAGGCGCAGACGCTCGCGAACCTGTACCTCGCCCTCGAGAACGACCTCGAGATCATCCCCGTGCTCAACAAGATCGACCTGCCGGCGGCCGATCCCGAGAAGTACGCGAAGGAGCTCGCCCAGCTGATCGGCGGCGACCCGGATGACGTGCTGCGCGTGTCGGGCAAGACCGGCATGGGTGTCGAGGAGCTGCTCGACCGCGTCGTCGAGCGCATTCCCGCGCCGGTCGGTGTCGCGGACGCGCCGGCCCGCGCCATGATCTTCGACTCCGTCTACGACTCCTACCGCGGCGTCGTCACCTACGTGCGCATGGTCGACGGGCAGCTGAACCCGCGCGAGCGCGTGCAAATGATGTCGACCAAGGCCACTCACGAGATCCTCGAGATCGGTGTGAGCTCGCCCGAGCCCGTGCCGTCGAAGGGCCTCGGGGTCGGCGAGGTGGGCTACCTCATCACGGGCGTGAAGGATGTGCGCCAGTCGAAGGTGGGCGACACCGTGACGTCCGCGGCGAAGCCCGCACCCGATCCGCTTCCCGGCTACACCGACCCGTTGCCCATGGTGTTCTCGGGCATCTACCCGATCGACGGCAGTGACTACCCCGAGCTGCGCGAGGCCCTCGACAAGCTGAAGCTGTCGGATGCCGCCCTGCAGTACGAGCCGGAGACCTCGGTCGCGCTCGGCTTCGGCTTCCGCTGCGGGTTCCTCGGGCTCCTGCACCTCGAGATCATCACCGAGAGGCTGAGCCGCGAGTTCGGCCTCGACCTCATCACGACCGCGCCGAGTGTGCCGTACCAGGTGACGACCGACGACGGCAAGACCGTGACCGTGACCAACCCATCCGAGTACCCGACCGGCACGAAGATCGCCGAGGTGCTCGAGCCGATGGTCTCGGCGTCGATCCTCGCGCCGAAGGACTACGTGGGCGCGATCATGGAGCTGTGCCAGTCGCGTCGCGGCACCATGAAGTCGATGGACTATCTCGGCGAAGACCGGGTGGAGCTCAAGTACACCCTGCCGCTCGGCGAGATCGTGTTCGACTTCTTCGACCAGCTGAAGTCGAAGACGCAGGGCTACGCATCGCTCGACTACGAGCCCGCGGGGGAGGCGCCCGGCGAACTCGTGAAGGTCGACATCCTGCTGCAGGGCGAGACCGTGGATGCCTTCAGCGCCATCGTGCACAAGGACAAGGCCTACGCCTACGGCACCATGATGGCTACGCGCCTGCGCGAGCTCATCCCGCGGCAGCAGTTCGAGGTGCCCATCCAGGCCGCGATCGGGGCCCGCATCATCGCGCGCGAGAACATCCGCGCGATGCGCAAGGACGTGCTCGCCAAGTGCTACGGCGGTGACATCACCCGCAAGCGCAAGCTGCTCGAGAAGCAGAAGGAGGGCAAGAAGCGCATGAAGATGGTCGGACGCGTGGAGGTGCCCCAGGAGGCGTTCATCGCCGCGCTCTCAGGCGACACCGAGAAGGCGAAAGAGAAGAAGTAGCGGATGTCGGCCGACGGCCTGAGCTACGACGCACCCGGCGCCGCGCGGCCGGGCGCGGCGGTGCCGCCGGGGTTGCGTCTGCGCGAGCAGCGCGTGCCGCTCGGTGAGGGCGAGCGGATCTGGCGACGCGCCGTGGAGGTCGTCTCGGGGTGGGCGATCAAGCAGGCGATCGGCTTCACGGTGACGCCTGACGACCCGGTCGTCGTCGAGGGGCGAGACTACGAGACGCGCTACGGCTGGATGCGGGTGCACGAGCCCGTGCGCGTCATCTGGGTGGCCGACGAGCCCGACCGGCGTGGCTTCGGCTACGGAACGCGGCCCGGGCATCCGATCACGGGGGAGGAGTGCTTCCTCGTCGAACGCGACCCCGACGGCTCGATCTGGTTCGTCACGCGCACCGTGTCGCGCATCTCGGGCGGGTGGTGGCTCGTGTTGTGGCCCGGCATCCGGATGCTGCAGCCCTACTTCCAGCGTGCCTACGCCCGCAGCGCGGTGCGGCTGGTGAGCGAGACGGATGCGCCGCTCGGGGGCTTGCGCCGCCTGCGCCGCCGTATGGTCGGCGGCGGTCCGTCGGGGGTCGAAGGTATCGCGAAGCTCGGTTACGGGATGGGACCGGAGCCGGGCCCGTTCGACAAGCCGCCCGCCGAACCGATCGAACTGGACGCCGATGACGTGCCGTGGGAGCTCCGCGAGGAGTAGACGGCAACAGCCACGAGTGCATTCCTGGCAATCACCTGAGAATGCTGACTCGTGTCACCCCTCACAGGGAAAGCTAGTACTCGTCACCAATTAGTAAGGAGTACTAACTAATCGGAGCGGCGGCGGGACCCGAAGTCGTCCCTCTCTCGGTGGTCAGGGTGACACGAGAGGAGAGAGCGCGATGAAGCGCAATTCAGCAACTCAGAGGAAGCGGGGGCGTCGCTCCCTGTTCGCCGTGTTCGCGGTCGCCGCCGTGGCGCTGGCGGGGGTCGTGGTGCCGGCGGGTGCGGCCAGCGCCGCCGACTGCTACCCCGCGTGGTCGCCGAGCACCGTGTACTGGGGCGACGATCATGCCTCGTACGACGGGCACAACTACCGCGCGAAGTGGTGGACCCAGAACGAGAACCCCGCCACCCACAGCGGCCAATGGGATGTCTGGGCCGGCGAGGGCGCGTGCGGCGGCGGGGAGGATCCGACGGATCCCACCGACCCGACGGATCCCACCGATCCGCCGGTCAATACCGGACAGGCCGCGGCACCCTACGTGTACCCCGGTTGGGGCAACCCGCCGGCGCCGTCGACCGTGATGAACGCCACCGGCATCCGCACCTTCACGCTCGCCTTCGTGCTCGCCAACGGCTGCAACCCGGCGTGGGATGGCGAGAGCGGCATCACGGGCGGTGTACACGCGCAGTACATCCAGCAGATCTACGCGGCCGGCGGCAGCATCATCCCGTCGTTCGGCGGCTGGTCGGGCAACAAGCTCGGACCGAACTGCCCGGATGCCGCGTCGCTCGCCGGTGCCTACCAGAAGGTCATCGACGCGTTCGACCTGACCGCGATCGACATCGACATCGAGAACTCCGACGAGTTCGAGAACGAGGTCGTGCAGGATCGCATCCTGGGGGCGCTCAAGATCATCGAGCAGAACAACCCCGGCATCACGACGATCGTCACCTTCGGAACCTCGCCGACCGGGCCGAACTACTACGGCAAGCGGCTCGTGCAGCGCGCCAAGGACCTGGGCGTTCCGATCGACGTCTTCACGCAGATGCCGTTCGACTTCGGAGGCGGCGACATGTACGCAGCGACGGTCGGGGCGACGCAGGGGCTCAACGCGCACCTGCGGGCGGTCTACGGCTGGAGTGAGGCCACCGCCTACCAGCACATCGGCATCTCGGGCATGAACGGGCTCTCCGATCAGCAGGAGCTCACGACCCCCGACACCTGGACGCGCATCCGCGACTGGGCGCAGTCGAAGGACCTCGCGCGGTTCACCTTCTGGTCGGTCAACCGTGACCGCGGATGCGCGGGTGGCGGCGTGCAGTCCGCCTGCAGCGGCATCGCCCAGACCGACTGGGAGTTCACCCGCATCACCGCCGGATTCTGAGGGTCGCGGTGCCGGCCGCTCCGAGGAGCCCCGGCGCCGCATCCTCGCCCGGAACCCCGTCCCTCGGCGTCGTGAATCGGCGCCGAGGGGCGGATTCGACGTTTTCTGGAAGAATCGACCGGTGACCAGCGCGTCAGCGCCCCCCGGCGACGCCCCTCGACGGTCGACAGCACCCGCGTCGACCGCTACCGGTGACCCCGCCGAGCTGTGGCGCGTGCCGGTCACCTACGGAGCCGTCGGGGCGACGCAGGCCGCCGACCTGCTGCAGTATCCGCCGCGCGGGTACCGTCCGCTCGAGCGCCGCATCCGGGTCGGTCATGGCCCCGAACGCTGGGAGTATGCCTGGACGCGCGTCATGAGCTGGGGCATCCAACGCGGCGCCGGCTTCCGGGTCACCCCGATCGAGGCGCCGGCGGCGGCCACCGAGGCCAGCTACCTGCCCGTGTCGTTCGACGCCGAGGGCAATCCCGTCAAACCCGCCACCGTGGGCGCCGAGTCCGAGGTGCTCTACACGCCCGAGGGCGACGCGCTCGTGCGCGCCGGTGACACCGGGATGCTGAAGCCGCCGCTCTGGCCGCGCGCCTTCCCGGTGCGTGTGGTCTACGTGCTCGACGAGCCCGACCGACGCGGCGCCGCCTTCGGAACCCTCCCCGGACATCCGCTCGCGGGCGAGGAGCTCTTCGTGGTGGAGCGCCGCGACGACGACTCGGTGTGGCTCACGGTGCGCATCTTCTCGAGGCCGGCCGGCGGCTTCTGGAGCGCCGTGCGGCCCGCGCTGCGGCTCGTGCAGGCGTGGCTCGTACGGCGCTACCTGCACGAACTGCTCGGGCCGCTGCCGACCCCGCGCTGACCAGGCTCAGAGTGAGCGCTGATACCCGCGGATCGCGCGCAGCGTCCAGGCGAAGGCGAGCGCGGCGAGCCCCAGCAGGGCGCCGCCCTGTGCCAGCAGCAGCCCCGCATCCGCTGATCCGTTGAAGAGCGTGCCGTCGAGCCCCGTGCGGGCCAACTCGACCGCCCAGGTCATCGGGTTCCAGCGCGCGACGGCCTGCACCCAGTCGGGCAGCAGCGCCGCCGGCATCATCGTGGTCGAGAGGAAGGTCGCCGGCAGCACGATCATCTGCGAGAGCCCGATGAGCGCCACCTGGTTGCGCGTGATGAGAGCCACAGCGGTCGACGCGCAGCAGAACACGGTCGCGAGCAGCGTCGCCGCCACGAGGGCGAACAGGATACCGACGACGCCACCGGGGTAGCGGGCGCCCGCGAGAGCGCCGATGCCGAGCACGATCGCCGACTGCAGCACGTTGATGACGAGCTGCTGCAGCAGTTGCCCGGTGATGATGGCGCTGCGCGAGAGCGGCGCGCTCAGCAGCTGATCCATGACACCCGAGTTCATGTCCTCGATGTAGCCAGTGCCCGCCCAGGCACCCGAATAGAGCACGGTCATCATGAGGATGCCGGGCACGAGGTAGGCGATATAGCCGCCGTCGGCGAACACCGGCAGGCTGCCGAGCGCGGTGTACACCTGGCCGAACAGCACGATCCAGATCACGGGCTGCAGCAGCGACATGGCGGGACCCCAGACCTGCCGCCAGGTGGCGACGATCCAGCGGCGGAACACCTGGCCGGTCTGGGTGGCCCAGGAGGCGCGCGCGGGGCGCGGGGGAGCGGGAACGGATGCGGGCGCGAGCGTGGTCATGCTGCGGCTCCTTCGATCGGGCGGGCGCCGCCGAAGCTGTGGCCCACATGGTGCAGATAGACGTCGTCGAGCGTCGGACCCGACACGGATGCGGCCCCCACGGCGAGGCCCGCCGCATCGAGTGCCTGGATGAGCGGGCCGAGCGCGGCCGAGCCGTCGTCGGCGCGTGCGATGAGCACGGCGGTCGGCCCCGACACCTCGACGAGCACCTCGCGCAGGCCCACGACGGATGCCGCGGCACGGCGTGCGCGTTCGGCATCCGCTTCGAAGAGCTCGACGCGCACCCCGTCTCCGGCGAGCGACGCCTTGAGCTGGCGGGGGGTGCCCTCGACGACCTTCGTGCCGTGATCGACGATCATGACCCGATCGGCGAGCCGGTCGGCCTCCTCGAGGTAGTGCGTCGTGAGCACGACGGTGAGCGATTCCTGGCCGGCGAGGCGGCGGATCTCGCCCCACATCGCGGCGCGCGACTCGGGGTCGAGACCCGTGGTGGGCTCGTCGAGGAACAGCACCCGCGGCGCGTGCACGAGGGCGGTGGCCACATCGAGCCGGCGGCGCGTGCCGCCCGAGAGCTTGCCCGCGGCGCGGTCGACGTTCTCGCGCAGCCCGAACTCGTCGACGAGCCGGGCGGCCCGCCTGGTCGCCTCACTCCGCGGCATGCCGCGCAGACGGGCCGCGAGTTCGAGGTTCTCGCGCACGGTGAGCAGCGGATCGGTGCTCGCCCCCTGCGAGACGTAGCCGATGCGCGTGCGTACGGTCGCGGCATCCCGCACGACGTCGGCACCCGTCACACGGGCCGTGCCCGAGCTCGGAAGCGAGAGCGTCGTGAGGATCTTGGTGGTCGTCGACTTGCCGGCGCCGTTGGGCCCGAGCAACCCGAATACCGAGCCGGCGGGCACCTCGAAACTCAGCCCGCGCAGGGCCTCGATGCTGCGGTGACGACCCGTGCGGTAGGTCTTGGTGAGGTTCTCGGCCTCGATCGCGGCCGCGCTCATCATGCACCACCCTCGCGGCCGCTGCGAGCCTCGGGGCCGCGCGTCGTGCGCTCCTCGTGGTCGCCGAACAGCATCCGGGTGAGCAGCAGCATCATGCCGAGGAAACCCACGACGTACGGCACCCACGCCCACTGCCATCCGGTCAGGGAGTAGATCACGATCGAGACGAGGAACGCCGAGACCCAGATCATCATCGTGTAGATGCCGAAGCGGGCAGCGGCCTTCGGGTCCTTCTCGAAGCGATCGCCCGGATAGCTCTCGCCCTGCGGGCGACTGCGCTCGAGCACCCAGGCCTTGGTGCGGTTGGTCTGGGTGGCGCCGAGGTAGCTGAACAGCGCGATGCCGGCGATTGCGGCCGCGGCGGGAGCGATGAGCCAGGTGGGGTCGATCGCCCCGGTCAACAGGGTGAACCCGACGGTGACCCCCGCGATCACGAGCCCGCCGGCGAGGCCGAACAGAAGCGAGCGGCGAGCGGGCATCGGGTGATGCACCGAGGTCTCCTGGTGCAGGGCGTCGCCGATGATGAACCCGAGACCCGCGGATGCGACACCCGCGAGCGTGAGCGCGCCGCCGAGCGAGAGCGGGAAGACATCCCAACTGCCGAACCACAGCGCGACGACGGAGAGCCCGGAGGCGATGGCGATGAGCACGGTGCGCACCACGAAGCCGGGGCGGTGGCGCACGCGGTTCGCGGCGGCGACTTCGGCGGTCGTGCGCGCGGCAGGGGCGTCCGCGAGCAGCTCGCG
>SMFF01000161.1_pt1 | contig 12061 bp, 5 predicted proteins | sample 2456181 | NCBI WGS metagenome assembly SMFF01 (sample SAMN10132611, study PRJNA489261) | soil metagenome | isolation source: day120 antibiotic-loamy sand soil ammended with raw manure from dairy cow... | place: USA | collected 2015-04-01
ACCGAGAAGTTCGATGTCGAGGACACCGTCCAGGCACCACCGACCGCAGCCGAACCCCAGCCCGACGCCACCGCCCGCGCAAACACATCCGACGCCAGCGTCGTGCTGGGCGGGTTGATGGCCGTCACGGTGGCGGTCGAGGTGGCCGTCGCTCCGTCGTCGTCGGTGACCGTGAGGGTCACCGTGTAGTCGCCGCCGGTCGCATAGGAGTGCGTCGCCGTCGCGCCGCTGCTGGCCGCGGTGCCGTCGCCCCAGTTCCACGAGTACGACACGAGGGTGCCGTCGGGATCGCTCGATGTCGAGGTGACCGACACCGTGCGCTCGTCCACCGTGTGCGTGAACGACGCGGTGGGCGCCTGGTTGGGCATCGTCGTGGAGACGGTGTGGGTGACCGTGCCGGTCGCGCCGTCGTCATCCGTCACCGTGAGCGTGACCGCGTGGTCGCCCCCTGCGGTGAAGTGATGCGTCGGAGTCGCGCCCGAAACCGCCGGAGTCCCGTCGCCGAAGTCCCAGCTGTAGCTCACGACCTCGCCGTCCGGGTCGCTCGATCCGGTGCCGTCGAAGCTCGCGTCGAGACCGTCGACCGCGCTCGTGAAGGCTGCGGTCGGCGGGATCACCACCACGGTGACCTCGACGTCGTGCGTGCGCACCGCGAACGCGCCGTCGTCATCCGTCACGGTCAGCGTGACCGAGTAGGTGCCGCTCGCCGTGTAGCTGTGCGTGGGCGACACACCCGTGCCGCTCGTGCCGTCACCGAAGTCCCACGCGTAGCTCGCGATCGTGCCGTCGACATCGCTCGAGCCGCTCGCGTCGAAGCTCGCGAGCTTGCCGAGCGTCTCGAAGGTGAAGGCGGCCGAGGGGGTGAGGTTCGGCAGCGGCGGCGCACCCAGCACGTAGTGCTGCGAGATCGTGGCGGGGCTCAGCGCGATGTCGTACACCGCGTACTCGTCGATGACACCGTCGAACCAGGGGCTCGAGGAACCCCACGTGGTGTCTCCGCCGACGCGCCAGTAGCCGGTGTAGTCCTCTGCTCCGGTCTGCGGGTTGGTACCCACGAGCGCGCCGTCGAGGTAGAGCTTCATGCCGTCTGCGCCCTGGCTCGCCACGACGTGGTGCCAGAGACCGTCGTTGTAGGCGACGGGCGAGGTGATCACGTTGGTCTGGCCTGTCCAGGTGCCGAACACGACCTTGCCGTCGTCTTGCATGTAGACGTGGCGGTCGTAGCTCGTCGAGGTGCCGGTCTGTCGGTTGCCGAACCCCATGATCTTCCCGCCGGATGTCGTGGTGGTCTTGAACCACGCCTCCTGCGAGTAGACGGTCGGGTTCGACCAGGCGCCCGCGGAGCTCACGATCGCGTCGGTGCTGCCGAACCGCACGGCGGTGTCGGGGATCTCGTCGAGCACACCGGGCACGCCTCGGGTCGGCGTGCCACGGTAGCTACCGGGCGAGCCGGCCGCGCTCGCATCCGCCGCGACCGTTCCCGTGGTCTCGCCGAGCCGCCAGTACAGGAACGGCTCGCTCGCGTAGACGGCCGCGCCGTAGACGTCGGTGGGGGCGGGCGGCACCGTGGAGGTGCGCCCCGACAGCGTGTAGTGCGATTGCACCTGCGCCGCGCTCAGCGGTTGCGTGTAGATCGCGACCTCGTCGATCCATCCGTTGAGGTACGGGGCGCCGCTCCAGGTGTTGTCGCCGCCGATGCGCCAATAACCCCAGTAGTTCTGGCCGTAGGTGACCGTCGTGTTGCGGGCCACCCGGACGCCGTCGACGTACAGAGCCATACCGGCCGACCCCATGGTCGCGACGACGTGGTGCCACTGGCCGTCGTTGTACGCCTTGGGGCCGTTGATCGTGCGGGAGGCGTTCGGGTAGACGCCGAACAGGATCTGGCCCGAGGTGTTCATGTACACGTGGCGGTCGTAGTTGCTCGAGTTGCCGGTGGCCGACGACCCGAATCCGACGATCTTGCCGCCCTGGGTCGAGGTGGTCTTGACCCACGCCTCCACCGAGAAGGTGTTGTCGCGCCAGAGCTTCGTGGCGCCGGAGGCGCGGCCGTTCGTCGTGCCGCTGAAGCGCGCCGCCGTGTCGGAGTCGCCGATGATGGCGCCGGCGGCACCCCAGGTGACGCCGCTTCCGGTCGTGCCGTTGTTGATGCCCGTGGAGTCCTTCAACACGGTGCCCGACTGCTCGCCGAGGCGCCAGTAGTAGCTGGGGTTGTCGGTGAGGACGCCGGCGGCGTACGCGCTCAGGGTGCCCGTCGTCGCGACGGTGCCGCTGACCGTGGAACCCCAGCCGTTGTTGCCCGCGGGGTCGATGGCGCGGATGCGATAGGTGTGCGTCGAACCCGGATCGAGCCCGGTGTCGACGAAGGTGATCGTCGGCCGATCCCAGGAGCGGGACTCGACCTCGGTCGTGTAGACCGGGCTGCCGGTGCGGCCGTCGCGGATGACCTGGTACTGCAGCTTGCCGTCGTCGCGATCCCAGTCGGCCAGCCACGACACCCGCATCACACCCGCCGCGGGCGAGTCGAGCTGGGGGGCCAGGTCGTCACCGGTGAGCCGAGGCCCATCGGTGTTGGGGGCGATCGACCGGTTCGCGAAACGCACGAGTCCCTGGAAGTCGCGGTTGTTCACCCGCGTGAACTCGCCTCCGTAGACGACGTACTGGTCGTTGCCGGTGACCGACCACGGCCCCTGGTACATGCCGGTGTAGGTGCCCGAATTGATGCTCGGGAACCAGTTGAGCATCGAGGGCGCGGGAGTGTTCTGCCAGTTGTAGTACCCGTTCGGGTCGGCCGAAGCCACCTGCGTGGCCGCCTTCGTGGTGGCGGTGGCGCGGTTGAACTGCCACGGGTCGTACTGCGGCGGGCCCTCGAGGTTGCCGCAGTAGTGCTTGTGCGAGGCCGAGTACACGACGTCGCCGATCGGAGCGACCGAGTAGGTGTCGCCGTGGCAGTCATCCACCCAGACGAGCTCGCCGGTCGCCCAGCTGGCGCGGAAGGCGCCCTCGAGGTTGCCGCCGGAGCCGAACACGTAGCCGGAGCCGTAGAAGCTGTCGCCATCGGATGCCAGGTCGAAGATCGCGGCGTCCACGCCGGCGTTCCGTACCGCCGTGTTGAGCGGGAGGGGCAGCGAGGAGCCAACGGTGGAGTCGACGAGCACGAGACCGTAGCCGGGGTTGTCGCTGCCGTTCGCGGTGAGGAAGTCGCCTCCGACCGCGACGCGCGTGCCGTCGGGATTCACCTCGATGGCGTACGGGCGGCCGCCGGTGGTCACGGGCGCCCACTCGGTCGTCTGACCGTCGGAGGCGTTGACCGCGCCGAGGAACACCCGGTCGACGCCGCTGATGCGGCTGAACACACCGCCCAGGAAGACGGTCGAATTCGTGGCGGCGAGCGCGCTGACGTAATTGTTCGCGTTCGCGGCGAACGAGCTCACGACGGCGCCGGTCGCGGTGGAGAAGGCGACCACGCGATTGCGGGTGGCGCCGTTCACCTGGGTGAAGTCTCCACCCGCGTACAGGCGCGTACCGTCGGGCGAGGCCGCGAGCGTGCGCACCTTCGCGTTGAGGGTCGGCGCCCACGGCAACAGGGTTCCCGTCGTCACGTCGAACGCGAGCAGATGGGTGCGGGTGACCTCGTTGGCGCCGGGCGCGGATCCTGCCGGGCGTGCGGTGGTGAACTCGCCGCCCACGTAGACCGTGGTGCCGACGATCACCTGCGCCCAGACGACGCCGTTGATCTGCGGCGCGGGAAGGGGATCGCTGCTGACCGTCTCGGGCGGGGGAGGTGGATCCTCCGCCGCGAGGGCGGGTGCGGCCTCGAGCACGGGGAAGGCGACGAGGGCGGAAAGTGCGAGCGGGAGAGCGGCGACGATGGCGACGGCGCGGGTACGCCAATGCCTCGTGGGTTCTGGGTGACCCATCATGACCTCGGGGTGGGGGTAGCGGCACGTCGGGGGGCAGTGCATGTGCCGAGTGGGCTCACCCTACCCACCCGACGATTCCTCCGCGTACCCCCCAAATGGGGGGTACGCGCTCTCCCGTCCCGTTACTGCGCCGTGACCGCCCGGAATGCGTCGAAGCGCACCGTCACGGGGGCGTTGCTCGCCGAACCCGACAGGTAGCTTTCGACGCCGACCGATCCCGCCGTCTGAAGCCCGGCCGTGGCATCCGTGGTCGTGAGCTGCCACGCGGCGGGCTCGGTGGTGCCGGTGGGCCACGCCTTCGCGCGGAGCGTCGTGGGTTGCGTGCCGGTCGCGACCATGCGGATGGTGTACTGGCGCCCCGCCGTGTACGCCCCGTTGGTCAGGTTCTGCCAGGCGAGCACCGTCGTGCTCCCGTTCACGAGCTCGAGGCGGGTGACGCCGTCCGGGGTGATGCGCAACCGCGCCTGGTAGAACGCGGAACCCACCTGGCGCGCGACGACGCCGACCACGCACGCACCGCCCGCAGGAGCCTTGTCGAGGGCGACGACGACCTGCACGTCGACCGTCGTGGTGGCGACGTTCGACAGCACGGCCCGCCGGGTGGCTCCCGGCGTGTGCAGCGCCGTGGCGACGCCCCCTGTGACGGCGTAGTTCGCGCCGCCCGCCGACCACGACCCTCCCACCGACGCGGAGCCCCATCCGGATGCGACGGTGCGCGTGAAGTCGTCCTCGGCGATGCTGCCGGGCGGCGGCGGGGGAGGCGGAGGAGTCGCGGCGACCGTCACCTGTCGCGTCGTCGTGGCCGTGGCCCCGTCGTCGTCGGTCACCCGGAGCGTGACCGTGTAGGTGCCGGCGGTCGCGTAGCTGCGACTCGCGGTCGCACCGCTCGCCGTGGCGCCGTCGCCGAAGGTCCAGGCGTAGGAGGCGATCGTGCCATCCGAATCGGTGGATGCTCGCGCGTCGACCGTCACGGTGAGTCCCGTGGCGCTCGTCGTGAACGAGGCCGTGGGCGGCAGGTTCGACGCCCCGGCACCCGTGCCGATCCGGTAGTGCTGCAGCACGGCGTCGGCAGCGAGCACATCGGAGTAGATCGCGACCTCGTCGATGTCGCCCGTGAAGTCGGTCGACCCCGCCCAGGCGCGGTCACCGCCGATGTGCACGTAGCCCCAGTAGCGCCAGCCCTTCACGACGGCCGGGTCCTGCGCGACGAGCACGCCGTCGACGTAGAGCTTCTGTCCGTCGGGCCCGACCGTGCCCACGGCGTGGTGCCAGGCCCCGTTGGCGTACCCCGTTCCGCTGCGCACGATGCGATTCGATCCGTCGTTGACCCCCCACGCGACGCGGCCGCCGTCGAGGAAGAGATGGCGATCGACGGTGCCGGAGGTCGAGGTCGAACCGCTGTCGCCGAATCCGACGATCTTGCCGCTCGAGGAGCTCGTGCGGAACCAGGCCTCGACCGTGAGCGAGTCATCCCCCCAGGTCGACGCCGAACTGACGATGCGCGACGACGACGACCCGCCGAAGGCCATCGCGCGATCGGCATCGCCCGCGATGGCGCCGGGGCGACCGCGGGTGGCGCCCGAGCCCACGCTCGCGTTCACGACCGCGGTCGCGCCGCTGCGATTGACGTTCGCCACGGGGCCCGCGACGTTGATCGCGTTGCCGCTCGACTCGCCCAGGCGGTAGTACCACGTCGGGTTGCTGCCGATGATGGTGCGGGCGTACTCGCCGAGGCTGCCCGATCCCGACACCGTCACCTGCACGGTGGCCGAGTCGGCGACGTTGCCGAACGGGTCGACGGCGCGGATGCGGTAGCTCTGCGTCGAGCCCGGGGTGAGGCCGCGATCCACGAAGCCGAGGCCTCCACGGTCCCAGCCGTTCGACACCGAGGTGCGTTGTGCGATGGGGTTCTGCACATCGCCGCCGCGGATCACGAGGTAGCGCAACGCGCCGTTGTCGCGGTCGTAGTTGGCCGGCCAGGTGATCGCGACCTCTCCGGATCCGCGGGAGACCGCACTGATCGGCCAGCTCGATCCCGACAGCCGGGGACCGTCCCGGTTCGGGGCGATCGTGGGGATGGCGAAGCGCACGAGCCCCTGCTGCCCCGCGCCGTTCACGCGGGGGAACTCGCCCCCGTACACGACGTAGCGGCCGTCGGTCTGCACGCTCCACGGGCCCTGGTACATGCCGGTGTAGCTGCCCATGGAGAACTCGGGGAACCAGGTGAGCACGCTCGGGCTCGCGACCCCGGTCCACGACGGGTAGCCGTTGACGTCGCGCGTCGCGACGCCGGTGGCCACCTTGGTGAAGGCGACGGCGTGCTGGTGCAGCCGGGGTGAGCGCTCGGGGAACCCGCCGAGGTTGCCGCAGTAGTGGGCGTGCCCCGCGGTGTAGACGACGCCGTTCGCGGCGGCGGCCGAGTAGGTGTCGCCGTGGCAGTCCTCCGCCCAGACGAGTGACCCGTCCCAGCTCGCCCGGAACGTCCCCTCGAGGTTGCCGCCGGTGCCGAAGATGTACCCCGTTCCGTAGATGCTGTCGCCGTCGGCGGACAGGCTGAAGATCGCCGAGTCGGTGCCCGCGTTGCGCACCGTGGAGTTCGCGGCGAAGGGGAGCGAGGTGCCCGTCGTGGAGGTGACCGCGCCCAGACCGTATCCGGGATTGCCCGATCCGTTGAGGGTCGTGAAGCTGCCCCCGATCACGACCTTGCTGCCGTCGGGCGACACCACGAGCCCGTACGCTCGACCCTGCGCGATCACGGGAGCCCACGCGGTGGTGGCACCCGTCGCCGCACTCGCGGCGGCCGCACGCCCCGGCCGGGAGACGCCGGCCGACTGGCTGAAGTTGCCCGCGAAGTACACCGTGCTCGCCGTCGAGTCGACCGCGAAGACCTCGCCGTTCGCCGAGGCCGCGAAGGTCGGGATGACGGCTCCCGTCGCTGCGTCGAACGCGACGATCCGGTTGCGCGTGGAGCCGTTCACCTGGGTGAACGCGCCTCCCACGTAGATGCGCGACCCATCCGGCGAGGCGTCGATCGCGTTCACCTGGCCGTTGAGCACGGGTGCCCAGTTCGTCAGCACCCCCGTGCTCAGGCGGTAGGACAGCAGGAACGTGCGCGGAACGGTCGAGGCGCCGGGAGCGGCACCCGCAGGACGTGCGGTGGAGAAGCTGCCGCCGACGAACACGGTGTCGCCCACGATCTCCTGATCCCAGACCACGCCGTCGATCTGGGGCGTCGGCAGCGGATCGCTTGACACGGTCGCCGGGATCGCGGAGCTCGGGGGTGCCGAGTCGGCGTGCGCCGGGCTCTGTTCGGTGGCCACCATGACCGCCGCGGCGAGAACGATCGCGATGCCGGCGGCGATCGCGCGCCGCGCGCGCGGCGCAGCGGGTGCAGAGGGGTTCCGGCCGTCGTTGCGCATGCCACATCGCTCTCGGTGAGAGGCGCGCGGACGGGACAGGGGGAGGAGGCGGCACGGCCTGCCGGAATCGTACGGCGCCACCGCCCCCTCGCGATAGCCCCCGCGTCAGAGAGCCCGCTACCGAGCACCCGTCACGGAGTGGCGCCCGCGAAGACGAGCGGCGCCACATCGACCGCGTAGTCGACGGTGATGTGCACGAGGCCACGCGACTCGGGCGGGATCGCGAACACGAAGACCCCGGATGCTGTGCCCCCCGCCGCCACAGAGGTGGCCAGGGGGACGGCGCCCGGCTCGTAGAGCTGCCCCGCGGGGGTGCGGTCGGCGCCGTAGTCGACGGTCACGACGGTGCCGGTGAGGTCGACGGGTGCTCCCGTCGCGTTCGCGATCGTGACCGTGAAGCGGATCGACGGACCCGAGACCTCGCCGGGGCCCTTCGCCACCCCGTCGACCGCCTCGATCCCGCTGATGCTCGCGGTGAGCCCCTTCGTGACCTCGGCGGGCGCGTCGATCGGAACGGGGTCACCTGCGGGCGGCTGTGCGACGGGTGTCGGCGAGTCGCTCGGCACGGGGGTCGGAGCGTCGGATGCCGGTGTCGTCGCCGACGGGGTCGTCGGCGAGCTCGCGCCGGGCGAGCCGGCGGGAAGGGTGAGCGCGACCACGATCGCGGCGACGATCACGAGGGCCGTGGACGCGCCCGCGAGGATGAGGTTTCGACGGGACGCTGACGCCGACGGGCGGGGCGGATCGGAGGTCATGTCGCTCCTTGCGGGGGGTTCGGGTGCGCTCACACTACTCGGGCACCGCTCTGCACAGAACCCGTCATCGTCGTGAGTGCTCCGTGAAAAAACTTCTGGATGCGAGCGGCCCTCGTCAGTAAGCTGGCATCCCCTCCCGCCCCCCGCGATCGGACGTTCCGGCGTCCGCTCGTCCCCGAAAACCGGTACCGATGGCTCCCGACGTCGTCCTCCCTGCAGCCGGATCGCCTCCGACCGTGCGCATCCTCGGCACCCATGGCGTGCCCGCGGGCTATGGCGGATTCGAGACCGCCGCCGAGAACGTCGCCCTGCACCTCGTGGAGCACGGCTGGCGCGTCATCGTCTACTGCCAGGAGAACGGCCAGGGGCCGATCACGACCGACGTCTGGCGCGGAATCGAGCGGGTGCGCATTCCCGTGGCCCGCGAGGGATGGCTCGGCACCGCGGAGTTCGACCGCCGTTCCATCCGTCACGCGGTCGCCACGGGCGAACCCTGTCTGACCTTCGGCTACAACACGGCGATCTTCAATCTCGCGCAGCGCCGTCGTGGCATCCCGAACGTCATCAACATGGACGGGATCGAGTGGTCACGTGCGCGATGGGGCCCGCTGCGTCAGGCGATCCTCTACGCCAACGAGCGCATCGCGTGCTGGATCGGCGACGCGCTCATCGCCGACCACCCCGAGATCGAGCGCTACCTCTCGCGCAAGGCGCGCCGCGAGAAGATCACCACGATCACCTACGGCGCCCACCGGGTGGTGGCGGCGCCCCTGGAGCCTGTGCGCTCCCGCGGGCTCGAGGCGGGCGGTTATGTGACGCTCGTGTGCCGTCCGATTCCCGAGAACTCGATCCTGGAGCTCGTGACGGCGTTCTCCGCGCGACCGCGGGGGGTGCGGCTCGCGATGGTGGGCGACTATCTGCCCGACCAGGACGACTACCATCGCGCCGTCGTCGAGGCGGCGAGCGACGAGGTGGTGTTCCTCGGCTCGATCTACGACCCGGTCGAACTCGCAGCGCTGCGCTTCCACGGCATCGGCTACCTGCACGGGCACACCGTGGGTGGCACGAATCCCTCGCTCGTCGAGGCTCTCGCCGCGGGCAACCCCGTCGTCGCCCACGACAACCCGTACAACCGCTGGGTCGCGGGTGAGGCGGGCCTGTACTTCCGGGACATCCCCGAGGCCACCACGGCGATCGACGCGCTCCTCGCCGACGCGACGCTTCGCGCGCGGCTCGCCGCGGCGGCACGCGCACGCCACGAGGAGGAGTTCACGTGGGAGCACGTCGCGGGGCAGTACGAGCAGCTGCTCGCGGATGTCATGGAGCGGGCAGCGCAGATGGGAGCACACACATGATCCGTGTCGCCGTGGTCGGGCTCGGCAAGATGGGCCTCTCGCACCTCTCGATGATCCGCGCGCACCCGCAGGTGTCGGTGGAGGCCATCGTCGACGCGACCGGCTACATCCTCGACGTGCTGGGCAAGTACACCGGGATGCGCACCTTCCCCGATCTCGACGCCGCGCTGGATGCGGTCGAGGTCGACGCCGTCATCATCGCGACCCCCACGCGCTTCCACGCGCCCCTCGTGCGCAGTTGCCTCGCGCGCGGGGTGAGCGTCTTCTGCGAGAAGCCGCTGACCCTCTCGGCCGCCGAGTCGGCGGAGCTCGCCGCCCTCGCCGACGCGGCGGGCGTCGTCACCCAGGTGGGCTATCACAACCGATTCGTCGCGGCCTTCCGCGAGGTCAAGCGGCTTCTCGACCGGGGGGCGATCGGCCGCGTCACACACATGCAGGCAGAGGCATACGGGCCGGTCGTGCTGCGGGCGAAGGGCTCGACGTGGCGCAGCAGACGTACCGAAGGCGGCGGGTGCCTGTACGACTATGCCGCGCATCCGCTCGATCTGCTCTCGTGGTACGCCGGCGCGCCGAGCGCGGTGGGCGGCACGATCCTCGGCTCGGTGTTCTCCGAGGACACCGAGGACGAGGTCTTCGCGACCTTGTATTACCCATCCGGAATGCACGCGCAGCTGTCGGTGAACTGGTCGGATGAGTCGTTCCGCAAGATGACGACCCGCATCACGGCGACCGGCACGGCTGGTCGGATCGAGGCCGACCGTCAGGAGATCCGCGTCTATCTGCGCGACACCGCGCCCGCGACCGAGGGCTACCAGGCCGGCTGGAACGTCAAGTACACGACCGAGTTGACGGACCCTGTCTGGTTCTATCTGCGCGGCGAGGAGTACAGCGCGCAACTGGATCACTTCGTGCGGCGCGTCGAAGGCCACGACCTCGAGGGCCTCAACTCCTTCGCGAGCGCGGCGGTCACCGACCGTGCGCTCGAGCTCTTGACGATCGACGCCGCCCGCGGCCCGGTCACGACCGATGAGGCGGTCGTCGCGGCACCCGATGCGCGCCGCGCCCGGCGGGGGAGGAGGGGCTGATGGACCGCCTGCTGTTCGGAGACAACCAGTTCTTCGGCGTCAATCACATGTCGGAGGAGAAAGCGCGCGCCCAGGCGATGCGATTTCAGCACCTCGACGCGGTGATCGAAGTGCTCGATGCCGCCTACGACGAGGGCATCACGACCTTCATGTGCACGACCCACGATCGCGTCTCCGAGATCGCCGACCACGTGCGCGCCGCGCCCGATCGCTATCCGGACTTCACCTTCTTCCCCTGCATGCCCTACGCGCACAAGTACGCGGATGCGGTGACCGAGAGCGGCATGGTCGGTGCTCTTCGTCGCTTCATGCCCGAGGAGGGCCTGCTGAACGCCGTGATGCGCGGCGGCAAGTCGCTCGCCACGAAAGACGTCGAGGGCATCATCACCTTGCTCGTCGACGCCGAGATGGCGATGTTCCGCGGGCTCCGCACGCCCGTCGTGTGGCTCCAGAACGTCGTGGTCGACCTGCTGCTCGGCCTCGGGTTCACGGATGCGTTCCGCATCTTCGCCGACCACGTGCGCCAGCGCTACGGGGCGGAGCCGGGCTTCATCACGATGAACCTGCCCATGCTGCTGCCCGTGCTGGCCGCCTCCGGGATCGAGAATCCGCTCGTCTGCGCGAACATCAACAAGATCGGCTTCCGGATGTCGGGCGGCATCGACGCCTACCGGCGGGCGCTCGATGAGCGGCCGTTCCGCGCGGTCGCGATGTCGGTGTTCGCCTCGGGCGCCATCCCTCCTCGCGAGGCGATCGAGTGGGTCGCCCAACAGCCCGGCATCGAGTCGATGGTGTTCGGTGCCTCCAGCCGCGCCAACATCCACGCGACGCGGGCACTCGTGGAGGAGCTGTTCCCCGCGCGCGCCTGAGTCGCGAGAGCGGGGGCGGCGGCGATCAGCGTCGCGCGGGGGCCGCGAGCCGCTCGAGCGCGGCGGTGCGGATGCCGGCCACCGTCTCGCTCCACGACGTCGTGACCGGGGTGTGAGCCGGCGGGACGACGGGGAGCTCATCGAGCGCGCGCACGATGTCGGACACCGACCTCGCATCGAAGTAGCCGTCGGCGAGGCCGAGCTCACGGAACACCGGGATGTCACTCGCGAGGATGTGCGCGCCCATCGTGCGCGCCTCGACGAGGGGGAGTCCGAATCCCTCGTCGAGAGAGGGGAAGACGAACGCGCGCGCGTGGCGATACAGCCACGCGAGCTCGGCGTCGTCGATGTGCGAGAGCACCGCCACGCGCGCATCGTCGGCGGGCACGAGCTCGCCGAGCCCGTCGGGGCCGAGCCCGTCGGGTTGTCCCACCACGAGCAGACGGGTGCTCGCGGACTGCGACGAGGCGAGAAACGCCTCCACGAGCCGCGCGAGGTTCTTGCGCACATTCAGCCGGCCCACGACGAGCAGGAACGGAGTGTCGTCGACGCCCCCGGGTCGCCGCTCGCCCGCCTCCAGCAGATCTCGCGGGGTGTGCAGCCCGACGGCCTTCACGCGTCCCGCCGTCTCGGGCCAGCATCGCTGGATGCGGCG
>SMFF01000152.1_pt1 | contig 12043 bp, 12 predicted proteins | sample 2456181 | NCBI WGS metagenome assembly SMFF01 (sample SAMN10132611, study PRJNA489261) | soil metagenome | isolation source: day120 antibiotic-loamy sand soil ammended with raw manure from dairy cow... | place: USA | collected 2015-04-01
TTCGTCCGCCAGTACCTGCAAACCAGCGATCAGTTGCGCCTGCCGTTCAGCCCCGCCATCCAGCACCTGTGGGGTATTGATAATATCCAGCACCCGCTCTGCTACGGCGCAGCCCAGCGGATTGCCGCCATAGGTACTGCCATGGCTACCCACCGTCAGTGCTGGTGCGACCCGGTCAGTTACTAACATTGCCGCAATCGGAAAGCCGCCACCAATACCCTTAGCACTGGTCAGAATATCCGGGGCCACACCGCTGTGCATGTACGCAAAGAGCTTACCGGTACGACCCATGCCGCTTTGTACTTCATCAAAGATCAGCAACGCATCGTGCTTATCACACAACTCGCGCACCGCTTTAAGGTACTCGACTGAAGCGGGAATCACCCCGCCCTCACCCTGTACCGGCTCCACCACTACCGCGCAGGTGCGCTCAGAGATCTGCGCTTCCAGAGCGGCAATATCATTAAATGGCACATGACTGATACCGGTAATTGCCGGACCAAAACCCTGGGAATACTTGGGCTGACCACCGACGCTGACCGTGAACAGGGTGCGCCCGTGAAAGCTGTTGCTGCAGGCGATGATCTCGTGTTTATCGACTCCCGCCTTATCATGCGCCCAGCGCCGCGCCAGCTTGAAAGCTGATTCATTAGCCTCGGCACCGGAATTAACAAAGAGCACCTTATCGGCGAAGGTAGCGGCAACCAGCTTACTCGCCAGCCGCAAAGCCGGCTCGTTAGTCATGATATTGGAGACATGCCACAGCTTGTGTGCCTGCTCAGTGAGCACTGCCACCAGCTCGGGATGCGCATGGCCAAGGGAGTTGACGGCAATGCCACCAGCCAGATCAATGTATTCGCGACCCTGTTGATCCCACAGGCGTGAGCCATGGCCTCGTACGGGGACAACATCCACGGGGGCATAGTTAGGCACCATAACCCGGTCGAAATCAGCGCGACTGACCTGCATTGTCTGCGACATTCCTGCAACTCTCCTGTATTTGCCAAAAGGCGATAAAAGTTAGGGCATACCACTACAATGCCCAGGCTTACTGCGTGGTGGTTCTGTCTTGCGCCAAATTAGCGCGGTATTGATTGCGGCCATCGCGTGGGGTCACACCAAAACAATTGCGGTAGGCACTGGAAAAATGTGGGCCCGATGAAAAACCGCAGGACAGACCAATTTGAATAATCGACTTACTGGTCTGCTGCAGCATCTGCCGCGCGCGGTTCAGACGCAATTCCAGATAATACTGTGACGGCACACTGTTCAGATACTGTTTAAAAATTCGCTCCAGCTGGCGACGTGACACGCCCACCTGCCGCGCAATCTCATCAGTGGTCAGTGGCTCGGCGATACTTGATTCCATCAGAATCACTGCCTGAGTCAGCTTAGGGTGAGTACTGCCCAGACGGTTGCGTAGGGGCACCCGTTGCTGTTCACTGCCGTCGCGAATACGTTCGACATTCAGATCCTCGGCAACCAGAGCGGCCAGATCAGCGCCGTGATGGTCATTAATCAACGTCAGAAACAGGTCGGTAACCGCGCAACCACTGCCACTAAGGCATCCAGCATCCTGCTCAAATAACCGAGTGCTGGCCTGCACGGCCGGGAAGCGCTCACGAAACTCATCCAGCATCCGCCAATGCACGGCACACCGGCGTCCCTCCAGCAACCCGGTCATGGCCAGAGGAAACACCCCTTCTTCCAATCCGCCTAACAGTACACCGCCCTGTGCCAGAGTACGCAATTGCAGCATCAGTGCCGGATCCAGTGCCGCGGGCAAGAGTGCAGCATCAGCGACCAGCCATAGCTGATCAAGAGTGTCTGCCGGTTTAACCCAGGGATGTGCAGGTAATTGCCAGCCTTCCGGCGACACTAAGGGCTGATCGTCCAGCGTGTAACAGGTGGCCCGATAATGCTCGGTTTCAGCCATGCGGTTGGCGGAGCGTAAGACGGCCAGGGCTGGCATCACTATGGTGGGATGACAGCCAGGCCAGAGTAAGAACGCCATTGAGCGCAACTCAGCTGTCATCCTGCAAACTGCCTACGCCAATTACGCCCATACTGCTGCCTGATCTAGTGAGTCAAATCCAATGCGGTATTGTGCCACAGGCGCAAACTCCTGGCACAGCAGGACGGAAGTAAAAAAGGAGACGGCTTAGCCTGTCTCCCTGGTGGTTACTGCTGTCTGAATTCAGCTCGCAGCAGCAGCTCTTTTTTTCACCGCCATCCGGGTCATTTCATCATAGATGGCTTGCGGGTTAGCCTGCTTGACTGCCCATGCTTCGCGACCCTTGTCATGCGGCAGAATCATAAACTGACCAGCGCGGCTTTCGCGCACAATTACTTCGGCAACCTCGGCGGCGGAAATCGGTGAGCTACTCAATAGCCTGGCTATGTCCGCCTTCGAGTCATTATCCGGACCATGGAAGGAATCGAGCAAATTGGTTTGAAAGAATGAAGGGCACACCACATGCACCTTAACGCCCTTGGGCCCCAGTTCACTCAGCAGGCTTTCTGACAGAGCCACCACTCCGGCCTTAGCCACGTTGTAGTTACTCATCCCCGGTGCCTGCATCAGCGCCGCCATAGAAGCAATGTTAATAATGCTGCCACTACCCTGGGATTGCAGCATAGGCACAAACGCCTTGCAGCCTTTGACGACGCCCATGAGATTGATGTTGAGCTGCGACTCCCAATCATCCAGCGTCAATTCCTCAAACCAGCCAGCAGAGGCAATACCGGCGTTATTGATAACCACGTCGATACCTTGCATAACATCATCGCAACTCTGCGCCAGAGCGGCGAGCTGGCTGTAATCGCGCACATCACAGCGACGAGTAAAACCAGAGCCGCCTGCAGCCTCAACTAAACGCAAAGTCTCCTTCAGGCTTTTCTCCTGAATATCAGCCAGCGCCAGACGGGCCCCGTCCTTGGCGTAGCGAAGTGCCAGCTCTCGTCCAAGCCCGCTGCCTGCTCCAGTGATTACTACTCGCAAACCTGTCTTGTGCATACCGCCTCCCATTCCTGACAGCATTGGCTATCGAGACACTTTTCAATTTCGTACCAAGCAACTGACATAGCCAGTCTAACGACATCGGGAAAGCCGCAGGAGTTAAAACAGCCAATATAAGCATTACGAATAGCGCAAACTCAATAGGCACGGGGTTTAAGGTGGTTTTGCTGATAGACAGCCGGCCCCATAGCCTGAATCTGACCCTCGATCAGGGCATCAAAAGGACGCAACAAAGCCGAAAAATCAGTGTGTGGTTCAATCAACTGCAAAGCATGCATGCCAGCTTCAATAGTCGATAGCGCACCCGGACCTGGCGCTTTGCGCAAACGATAGCGGCTGCTCAAACCTTCAGGCAGGGCCACCTGCGGCAAGTTTTGGAGTACCGAATTGAGGTACAGCAATTTACGCGCCTTGCGCCAAGTGCCATCCAGCAACACCAGTCGTCGAGGACGCTGATCAGCTTCTGCGCTGGCGACTTCAGGCACTCCAGCGCCGGGAAACAGTAGTTCAGTATTGAACCCGGGATCGGCCAGTCGCTCGCACCAGCCTGTGGATAACAGCTCAGTAACCAGCAGTTGCGCATTACTCAGCCCAGCAACCAGTAAACGCGCGGTATTCAGTGCGTGGTGCTGCTCATCCGGGTGCTGAATGACCAGCAGCTGCGTGCTTGTCGTCAGGTTCGGCAGCAAGCTGCACAGACAGTGAGTCATAGGACGGGCGCAACGGCCACATCGGGAACGGCGCTGCGGCAACGCTGCAGTTGAATCAGACATGGTCAGAGTCTTTTGCTTAATGGCGAGTAAACACAAAAAAGGCGGTTACCCAAAAGGATAACCGCCTAAGGCCTTACGAGCCATGCCTGGGAAAATAAGAGAACAAAAACTCAGGGGTTTTTGTTACCAGTTTTGCGGGCATCTCTGTAGATGAACACACCCACTCCTGCCAAAAAGGCCACCATCAGACCTACAGTCAGTAAGCCGGCAATTACAGCGTCATCGATAAACATGAGGGCTTCTCCGCATCCACGTATGTTTGTGTATGGCTTAGAGAATACCCATCTATTTCGTCCGGGTTATTGATCAAGGTCAATTTACCGAACTTTCTCGGCTTTTAAGGGCTTTTATCAGCGCTTCTTGGTCTTTTTCTTTTTTGAACGCGGTTTTGCGGGCTTGGTTGGCAGGGGAAAGGCTTTTTCAAAGGCGCTGCGAACTTCGAGCAGACGCGCCTCATGCACATCGTGCAAACGACTACGTCGTGCAGCGGCGAAATCAATAACCGGGGGGAATTCAGGCAGGTCGGACATGCAGGCTCCTTAATGTCCCGGCAAGCCTATCATTGCCTCAGGCGCGGATGTCAACCATCAACCCTTTGCGTGGCAAATCCGACCCGCCAGCCTGGGTAGCTTCCGCAACCTCAGCCTCATCAGGTTGCAGCCTTGCATCACTGGCAATCACCTCTTCGCGCGGCTGTCTGGACTGCTGTTCTGGCTGCTGTTCATCCTCCAGCGGTAATTCTGACAACGGCTCATAGGGCACACCAGCAACAGCGGTAGCTATAGTCTTGCGCTCCGCTTTGAAAGCATCTTGCTGCGCACCTGCGGGAATCAGGCCGGGAATAATCATTGTGCTGCACCTGCGTAACGTTGAGCATAAATGCAAAGCTTACCTATAGTATCGACCGCTACTGGCATTTATTTATCCCGCTATGGATCAGGCAACATAAAAACACTTGTCTATTAAAACGCCCAGTGAATCCAGCCTCTGCGCTCGGCAGCCACTTTCAATGGTTTGTAGGGTGGGTTTGATCGGGTAACATAGCGCCCTTTTACGCACCGGCAGGAGTGAGACATGACAGTATTTGCCCCGGGACAACGCTGGGTCAGTGACAGCGAAGCGGAACTGGGATTGGGTAACGTGTTATCACAGGATGCTCGTCTGGTCGTTATATTATTTCCCGCTAGCGGTGAAACCCGCCATTACGCGCTGCGCACATCGCCTTTGACCCGGGTACGTTTCAGCCCCGGCGACAACATCACCCATCACGAAGGCTGGAACTTAACCGTCAGCGATGTCAGCGAACAGGATGGCCTGCTCCAATATCGCGGCTTACGTGATGATGGCAGTACCGCAGAATTTCCCGAAACCATGCTCGATAGCTTTATTCAGTTTCGCTTGGCCAGCGATCGGCTGTTCGCCAGCCAGATTGATCCCCTGCCCTGGTTCGGCCTGCGTTATGAGAGCCTGCGTCATTACTGCAACATCCAGCGCTCGCCACTGCTGGGCCTGGCTGGCGTACGCACCCAGCCAATACCCCACCAGTTACACATCGCTAAAGATGTTGCCGATCGCATTGCACCGCGGGTGTTGCTTGCCGATGAAGTCGGCCTGGGTAAAACCATCGAAGCCGGTCTGATCATTCACCGACAGATCCAAAGCGGACGGGTACGCCGGGTACTGATTGTGGTACCGGAAAACCTGCAACATCAGTGGCTGGTTGAGATGCTGCGACGCTTCAACCTGCGTTTCGCGCTGTTTAATCAGGATCGCTGCCTGGGCGCTGAGGACAACCCTTTCGAGGAAGAGCAACTAGCGCTGGTTTCACTGGAGTTTCTGCTCGAGGATGCCAAGGCCGCCGACTGGGCACTGGCCTGTGATTGGGACCTGCTGGTGGTTGATGAGGCGCACCACCTGGTCTGGCATGAAGAACATGCCAGCGCTGAATACACTCTGATCGAACAGCTGGCCGGACAGATTCCCGCCGTACTACTGCTCACTGCTACCCCCGAGCAACTGGGTCAGGCCAGCCATTTTGCACGGCTGCGCCTGCTGGACCCGGATCGCTTTCACGATCTGCAAGAGTTCCGCGATGAGAGCGCTCGTTATCAGCCAGTCGCAGACGCCGTACAGCATCTGCTCGACACCCAGCAACTGGCTCCTGAGCATCAACAGGCAATCAGCCAGTGGCTCGGCGATTCAGCGGCTCCCTTGCTCGAAGCGGTGCATAGCGGTGGCGAAGCCGCAGATGAGGCGCGGCGCAGTCTGATTCGTCAGCTGCTGGATCGTCACGGGACAGGCCGGGTGTTGTATCGCAACACCCGTGCGGTGATTAAAGGCTTCCCTGATCGCCAGTTGCATGCTTATCCGCTGCCCTGCCCTGATATTTATAAAGCTATCGAAGGTCGCGCTGCCCTCTATCCAGAGCTCAGTCTGCAAGATGAGTTTGAGCCAGTAGAAACGGCGTGGTGGCAGGATGATCCGCGGGTTGACTGGTTAATTGACACCCTGAAAACGCTCAAGCACAGCAAGGTACTGGTGATCTGCGCCCATGCAGGAACAGCGCTGGACTTGAGTGACGCCTTGCGCCTGCGCAGCGGCACTCCAGCGACCGTGTTCCATGAAGGCATGAGTATCGTCGAGCGTGACCGCTCAGCGGCGTTTTTTGCCGACGAAGAGTTTGGCGCTCAGGTACTGATCTGTTCGGAGATCGGCAGCGAAGGACGCAACTTCCAGTTTGCCCATCATCTGGTGATGTTCGATCTGCCCGCTCATCCCGACTTGCTGGAGCAGCGCATCGGCCGTCTCGACCGGATCGGTCAGACCCAGGTGATTCAGCTGCATGTGCCTTATCTGGAAAATACCGCCCAAGAGCGTTTGTTCCAGTGGTACGACCAGGCGCTCAACGCCTTCCGCGCTACCACTCCGACTGGTAACGCCATGCAGCAGCAATATAGATCCGATCTACTGCTGCACCTGGATAACCCTCAGCTGCCCGGCTGGGCAGAACTGATCGCTCAGGCGCAACAGACCCGTCAACAGCTTGAGATTGAGCTGCACAAGGGCCGCGACCGCCTGCTGGAACTGCATTCCCGTGGGCATGAGGGCGATGCGCAGGCCATGATTAAGGCCATCACCCGGCAAGACAACGACATACAGCTACCCATTTATATGGAGCGACTGTTCGATGTGTTTGGTGTCGATAGCGAAGACCACTCCGACTACGCGCTGGTGCTGCGCCCCGGCGAGCGCATGCTGGACGCGGGCTTCCCGCTGGGTGATGAGGAAGGTGTCACTATTACCTATGACCGGGATACCGCGCTGTCTCGCGAGGATATGCAGTTCATCACTTGGGAGCATCCAATGCTGCAAGGTGGTATGGATTTGGTGCTGGCTGGCAGCATGGGCAACAGCTCAGTCGCTCTGCTGAAAAATAAGGCTCTAAAACCCGGCACCATGCTGCTCGAATGCCTGTTTGTCAGCGAAGCCATTGCCCCGCGCCACCTGCAAATGCAGCGCTACCTGCCGCCCACGCCGGTACGTTGTCTGCTGGATATCAATGGCAACGACCTAGCGACCAAGGTCGCCTTTGAAACCCTGGAAGCGCAGATCGAAAGTCTGCCCAAGCATTTAGCCAGCAGGGTCGCCAAGAGCCAGCGTGAGGAAGTGGAGCGTCTGCTTGACCGTGCCGAGGCTCTTGCGGATGTGCAGCACCAGACTCTATCTACTCAGGCCGCACAGCGCTACGCAGCGGATATGGATGAGGAAATTCAACGTTTGCAGGCGCTACAGCAAGTTAACCCACTGGTTCGCCAAAGCGAGATAGATGCCCTGCAGCTGGAATGCACACAGGGCCTGACGGCGCTCAAACAGGCTAAGATCCGTCTTGACGCCCTGCGGATTCTAGTCGTGGGCTAAACGCCGAATCTGGCTCCGTGCTGGCGCAGCCCATAAAGCGCTGAACGTCAGCACGGCGCGCCAGCGCATCGCGCCGCCCAAGGGCAATCAGCTCATTGCAGTAAGCCGCTTCAAACAACAGATAACTTAATAAGCTGCCGCCTGAGGAGCGTGTTGCACCACTACCGCGCAAAAATAACCGCAGAGACGCCGGCAATGCATCGCGATGACGTGAAGCGATAATATTCAGCGGCTCACTGGGCGATATCACCAAAACCTCAACATGGCGCACCAGATCAGTGCGACTGCGCCCGCCATCGGGCTCCAGTTTAGCTAGTTGGTTCATTCGCTCGAGTTGTTCAAGATCGCTTTCTAAACTATCCAGAAAAGTACTATTGAGCAGGTGCCCACCAAGCTGCGCCAGACTGGGCGGTGACGGCGTGGTGATAATAGGTCCGTGCTGACCAGCTACCGGAATATCCGAGGTATTGTGCGAGACCCCAATCACCAGCACCTTGTTAGCCCCCAGATGCAAAGCCGGGCTAAGTGGTGAGTGCTGGCGTACCGCGCCGTCACCGTACCAGGTCCGGTTCATCAGTACTGGTGAAAACAGCAAAGGAATAGCGGTTGACGCCATCAGGTGCTCGACACCTAGGCGCGTCTGCACTCCAACCCTGCGGTGCCGCTGCCAAGGATGAACCCGTTTGCGGCCCTGATAGAAGTAAACCGATTGTGCGGAGAGATAATCAAAGGCCGACACCGATACCGCACGCAGCTGCCCCGCATGTAATGCCTCTTCGATGCGCCCAAAGTGCATCCACTCATTCAAGGACTCGCGCAGCGGCTGGTTATCCAGCAAGGCGGTGGTCATGGAGCCGGGCCGCCCTAGCAAGTTGGTTCGACTCCAGCGCCACGCCTGCTTTAGCATTCCCCGCCAGTCTGTGCGGTACACCTGATTGCTGTGAAAGCCGCTCCATACCCCCAGCATGGCATCCACAGCCTCCTGCAGATTACCCGCATGCGACGCCAAAGCGACGGCATTAATGGCGCCCGCCGAGGTACCGCAGATAATCGGAAAAGGGTTGGCCGTGCCTAGCGGCATCATCTCAGCTAACGCCGACAACACCCCGACCTGATAAGCCGCGCGGGCGCCACCACCGGATAACACCAAAGCCATACAGTCTTCTACACAGGACTCCACCGGGCTGTTCATATCCATCAGCCTCGCTGCCGCCGCTTACGAGACTGGCGCTTGGGATAAGGCCGCTGCTCTCCCTGCGGACGGGTTTTAAAGCGTCGATGCACCCACATGTACTGCTCCGGCTGTTGCAGAATTTCCTGTTCGACCCATTGGTTAATACGTAAAGCATCCGCTTCATCAGCACCACTGGGAAAATCCTGCAGCGGCGGATGAATGGTCAACTGATAGCCCTTGCCCCCCGGCAAGCGGGTTTGCGTAAAGGGCACGACCAGCGCCTTACCTAGCCGGGCGAAGGTCGCTGTCGCAGTCACTGTGGCAGCTGGTACACCGAACAACGGCACAAATACACTGGCCTTGCGGCCATAGTCCTGATCAGGCGCATACCAGATTGCCCGTCCCTTGCGCAGGGACTTGAGCATGCTGCGTACATCTTCGCGCTCCACCGCTACGGCATCCGCATTGTGCCGCTCACGACCGTGGCGCTGCACATAATCAAAAGCGGCATTAGCGTGCTCGCGGTACATGCCATCAATAGTGACTACCCGTCCCAGCAGCGCCGCGCCAATTTCCAGCGTCGTAAAGTGCAGAGACATTAGCACCACGCCCCGACTGGCCGCAGCCGCCTGTTGCAGGTGCTCCAGTCCGTCGATATGCGCCAGCCGCTCCAGCCGCCGAACCGGCCACCACCAAGCCATCGCCATCTCGAACAGGGCAATGCCATTGGAGGCAAAATTCTCCCGTACTAGCGCCGCTCGCTGCTGTGCGCTCCACTGCGGGAAGCACAGCTCAAGATTAATGCGGGCGATTTCCCGACGTTCACGCATCAGATGGTACATAACCCAGCCTACTCCGCGACCTAACGCCAGCAGAACACGGTAAGGCAAGCGCACAATCAGCCACAACACACCTAACCCAAACCACAGGAGCCAGTAGCGTGGATGCAGCAATGCAGGGCTAAAACCAGGACGCGTCATCGATCGACCTTAATTAATGGGAAAACGTCATTCTACCCAAGGCACGCCGAGGATGGGAAACGCTCCCCGCAGATGCTGATCCGCAGCCATTACCGGTTTCGGCTTGCGATTGACCTTTTCAGGCTATATAAGTGTGCCCACCAAACGCCCTATGGATCTGTCATGACTTCTGAATCAAACCTCGACCTTCTGGATCAAGACCCGGTTTTCCATCTAAAGGGTGGCATGCTGACAATGACGATACTGGAACTGGTGCGACAAGCGCCGGAACGCTTCGCCATGCAGCTGGCCGAGAAGGTCGAGCAAGCACCCAACTTCTTTCAGGATACGCCAGTGCTGATCAGCCTGGATAAACTGGATGACACTCTGGACATTACTGGGCTGATCACCTTGCTGCGAATCTGTCGCGATCACGGCCTACAGCCCGTCGCACTGCGCGGCGCCGAACAGTTTCGTACGCTGGCACAACAGGCCAGCCTGGTGTTACTGCCACCAGGGCGAGGCCGGGATAAAATACTCGAGGTTCCGGAACCTGTATCAGAACCTGTTGCCGAACAACCTAGCAGAACCGAAAAGCCAGCCGCACCGGCCACCTCGGAACTGCCGACAACCACCAAGGTCATCACTCAACCGGTGCGCTCCGGGCAGCAAGTCTATGCCCGCGGCGGTGATTTGATTGTGCTGGCACCGGTCAGCGCTGGCTCAGAGCTGCTCGCTGATGGCCATATCCACGTATATGGCCCGCTGCGCGGACGAGCCTTAGCAGGCGTGCGTGGTGATACTCAGGCGCGGATATTTTGCCAGTCACTGGAAGCTGAGCTGGTCTCGGTGGCCGGTCAATACAAAGTGGCCGAAGACTTGCGCCGCACTCAGTGGAAAGAAGCAGTACAGGTCTATCTGGAAGGGGATAGCTTGAAGATAGCGGCCCTTTAACAGATACTGTTGCGCCAGCCGGTAACATCTGTTAACCGGGGCTTTGAGCCAATTGCAGCGGTCCAAAAAAATCAGTGTACAGGGTGTGCAGTCCAGCTTTCATGCATGCCTAACATTCAATTCAAGATCAGTCAGGAAGGTCATTTTGGCAAAGATCCTAGTCGTTACTTCGGGTAAAGGGGGCGTCGGTAAAACCACCACCAGCGCCGCCATCGGTACCGGACTCGCCCTGCGTGGATACAAAACAGTTATTATTGATTTCGATGTCGGACTGCGTAACCTCGACCTGATCATGGGTTGTGAGCGTCGCGTGGTTTACGATTTCGTCAACGTCATCAACGGCGACTCTAACCTCAATCAGACGCTGATCAAAGACAAGCGTTCCGACAACCTGTTCATCCTCCCCGCCTCACAAACTCGGGATAAAGATGCGCTCACGCTTGAAGGCGTACAGGGTGTGCTTGATCAGTTGAAAGAAACCTTTGATTTCATTATCTGCGACTCTCCCGCCGGTATTGAGAAAGGCGCCCATCTGGCTATGTACTTTGCCGATGAAGCCATAGTAGTCACCAACCCGGAAGTGTCCTCAGTGCGTGACTCTGACCGCATGTTAGGGCTGCTGTCGAGCAAATCCCAGCGCTCCGAAAAAGGTGAAAAAATCAAAGAGCACTTGCTGCTAACCCGCTACAGCGCGGCCCGCGTCGACAGCGGTGAAATGCTCTCGGTCACTGACGTTGAAGAAATCCTGTCAATCCCGTTGCTGGGGGTTATCCCCGAATCCCAGGCGGTGCTCAAGGCATCAAACCAGGGTATTCCGGTGATCATGGATGACAAAAGTGATGCAGGTCAGGCATACAGCGACGCCGTTGAGCGCCTGCTCGGCAATGACGTTCCCCATCGCTTCCTCGAAGCACAAAAGAAAGGGCTGCTTAAGCGCCTGTTCGGAGGATAACGATGAATCTTTTCGATTACTTCAGCCGCAAGAAAAAAAGCGATACTGCGGCTTCAGTAGCTAAGGAACGGCTGCAGATAATTGTTGCCCACGAACGCGGCCAACGTAGCCAGCCTGATTACCTGCCGCAGTTGCAACAGGAAATCATCGACGTGATCAGCAAATACGTGAAAATCGACCGCGATCAGGTACATGTCGCTCTGGACAACCAGGATGACTGCTCGATTCTGGAACTGAATATCACCCTGCCCGAACGCTGACAAACAAGCGCCGCCAGCAGGCGGCGCTGTGGTA
>SMFF01000505.1_pt1 | contig 12022 bp, 11 predicted proteins | sample 2456181 | NCBI WGS metagenome assembly SMFF01 (sample SAMN10132611, study PRJNA489261) | soil metagenome | isolation source: day120 antibiotic-loamy sand soil ammended with raw manure from dairy cow... | place: USA | collected 2015-04-01
GGTTGACGGCGCTGGCCCCCGAGGAAGCGCTCGTGATCCACGATGGCGTCACCGACGCCGAGTACGAGGCCCTGCTGGATCAGGCCCTCGCGCTCGTGACGATGTCGTTCGACGAGGGCTTCGGCCTGCCGCTCGTGGAGGCGATGGTGCGGGGAACGCCCATCGTGGTGTCCGATATCCCCATCTTCCGCGAGATCGGGGGAGAGGCGGCCCTCTACGCGGACCCGCGGGACGTGCGTTCGGTGGTCGCCGCCGTCCACGAACTGGACGATGCGGATGCCTGGGCCGCTCGCTCTGCGTCGTCGCGGGCGCAGGCGGCCGGGTTCGACTGGAACCGCTCCGCTCGGGCGCTGCTCGAGGTGCTCGAGCGGGTAGGCACGGGTTTCACGACGCGCCGCCGTCCCGGGCGCTCCTCACGCAGCTGAGCGGGTCACCGACAGCACCTCGCCGCCAGAGAACCGCACAAGGTCGTCGGGCGTGAGCGGGAACACGGCCGTCGCGCTGCCGGCGGCCGCCCAGAGCGTCTCGAGGGCGAGCAGATCTTCGTCGATCACCGTGCGCAACGCGGTCGCATGGGCCAGCGGCGGCACGCCGCCGATCGAATAGCCGGTGGCCTGCTTCACGGTGCGGGCATCGGCCTTGCCGAGCGCACCGCCGAGCCGCGCGCCGAGCGCATCGGTGTCGACGCGGTTCGCTCCCGAGACCAGCACGAGAATGGGTTCGCCGTCGAGGGTGAACACGAGGCTCTTCACGATCGCGGCGACCGGGCAGCCGATCGCGTCCGCCGCATCCTGGGCCGTATGCGTGCCTTCGGGGAACTCGCGGATGGCGACCTCGAGCCCGAGCGCGCGCAGACGCTCCAGGTACGCGGCGCTCATGCTTCGTCCTCCTGCGCCTCGAGCGCGTTCTGCGCATCGAGATCGGAGCGCTCCGGCAGCAGCGACTCCTCCTCGATCGGGTCGTCGAACGCGATGAGTCGGAGCGCGCCGTCTTCGACGCGGAAGCTGTGCACCGAGGCGTTCGTGATACGCGGATGCCGGGTGCCGGGCTCCGCGGTCTGCAACACCGAGCGGATCGCACCGCCGTGGCTCACGATCACGAGACGCTCGCCGGGGTGGCGCTCGGCGAGCTCGAGCAGCGCGGGCACCACGCGAGCGGCGACCTCCTCCCGCGTCTCCTGACCGGGCGCACGCACCCCCTCGGGGTAGAGCGCCTCGATCTCGTCGAAGCCCATGCCTTCCGCCTCGCCGTAGTCGCGCTCGACGAGGGCGTCGATATCGGTGACACCGGCGAGCCCGAGTCGATCGGCGATGATGCGCGCGGTCTCGTGCGCGCGCCCGAGCGGGCTCGTGTACACGCCCTGCCAACGGCGGCGGGCGAGCAGTTCGGCGGCCTGACGGGCCTGCTCCCGCCCGGTGTCGTTGAGCGGGATGTCGGTGCGGCCCTGGATGCGACGCGCCGCATTCCATTCGGTCTCGCCGTGGCGTACGAGATAGAGCTCGGTCATGGATCCTCCGCGGGCGGTTCACGCCCGAAGGATCGAGACTACCGAAGCGGCGCGCCCGCTACAGCCGCGCTGCGAGCGAACTGAGCACCTCGGAGGTTCCCGCGTCGATCTTGAGGCTCGCGCGTCGATCTCCCCGTGTCTCCCCGCGGTTGACGATGACGACCGGCATGCGGCGCCTCGTCGCCTGATCGAGCAGTCGGATGCCGGAGTTCACCACGAGCGAGGATCCCGCGATGAGCAGTGCCTCGGCCCCGACGACGAGGGCGCGCGCGGCGGCGAACACGGGCGGGGGGACGAACTCGCCGAAGAACACCACGTCGGGCTTGAGCGTGCCGCCGCATACGGTGCAGCGCGGCAGCACCATCCGATCGACCGACTCGATCTCGACGTCCCCGTCCGGACCGGTCTGCACGGCATCCGGATAGCCGAGCCAGGGGTTCTCGCGGGCCATGCGGTCGGCGATGTCGGCGCGCGCGAAGTTCTGCCCGCAGACGAGACAGGTCACGCGGCGCATGGCGCCGTGCAGCTCGACGACGCGCCGGGAGCCGGCCCGGGCGTGCAGGCCGTCGACATTCTGCGTGATGACGCCCGTGACGATGCCGCGCGATTCGAGTTCGGCGATCGCGCGGTGGCCCGCGTTGGGCGTGACGGAGGAGAAGTGCTCCCAGCCGAGGTGGGATCCCGCCCAGTAGCGCTTGCGCGCGCGTTCGTCGGCGAGGAAGGTCGCGAACTGCATGGGGGAGCGGCGAGGCGCCCCCTCGCCGCGGTAGTCGGGGATGCCCGAGTCGGTCGATACCCCGGCGCCCGTGAGCACCGCGATCCGCCGCCCCTCGAGCAGGCGCTCCGCGGCATCGAGCGCAGGCGTGAGCGTGCCGTCGGTCTCACCCGCAGGCAGTGTCACGATCGACATCCGCGCCTCCTTCCTTCAGCGTAGGCCCGAAGTTTTTCCGGCATGTTTCGGCGGGCTGGCAGAATCGCAGCATGCAGCTCGTGCCGGTCGACGATCCCCACGATCCCCGGCTCAGCGATTACTTCAGCCTCACGGATGTCGTGCTGCGTCGGCTCTCGGAGCCCGCGGGCGGCTTGTACATCGCCGAATCCACGAAGGTCATCCAGCGGGCGCTCGAGGCCGGTCACCGGCCGCGCTCGGTGCTGCTGCAGGAGAAGTGGATCCCCGATCTCGCGCCCCTGCTCGACGGCGTGGACGTGCCCGTCTACGTGGCGCCCGCCGAGCTGCTCGAAGACATCACCGGTTTCGTGCTGCACCGGGGCGCCCTCGCGTCGATGCACCGTCCCGAACTGCCTGCGGTCGAGGAGCTGCTGCGCGACGCGCGACGGGTCGTCGTGCTCGAGGACATCGTCGACCACACGAACGTCGGGGCCATCTTCCGCGCCGTCGCGGCGCTCGGCGCGGATGCGGTGCTCGTCACCCCGCGCTGCGCCGACCCGCTCTACCGCCGCTCGGTGCGCGTGAGCATGGCGGCGGTGCTGCAGGTGCCGTGGACGCGGCTGCCGGAGTGGCCGCAGGGCGCCGAGGAGCTGCACGCGGCCGGCTTCGAGATCGCGGCGCTTGCCCTCGAGGACGGAGCGATCACGCTCGACGCCTACGCGGTCGATCCTCCCGAGCGGGTCGCCCTGCTGATGGGCACCGAGGGTGATGGCCTGAGCCGTGCGGCCCTGGCGAACGCCGACCGTGTCGTGACGATCCCCATGCAGCGCGGCATCGACTCGCTCAACGTCGCCGCGGCGTCCGCGGTCGCACTCTGGGCGCTGCGCGTGTGAACGAGACCGCGCATGTGACGCTGAAACGACCCGAGAGAGCGTCCGTTGCGCGGTCTCGCAGCGCACCCCGGGGATAATGCTCGGGTGCCCCTGACTCGACGCCAGATCTACCGTCGACGCCGGATCGTCGTCTTCGGCGGCCTGTTCGCCGTGCTCGCCGGCATCGCCTACCTGCCGCTCACCCTCTTCGCGCCCGTCACCGAGACGGCCGCCGCGCTCGAGGTGCCGAGCATCCAGACGCCCGCGGCCGCCGAGACAACGCTGCCCTCCTACGGCGCCTCGGCGATCGCCGCCCTCGGCTACGACGGCCTGCTCGCGCAGGCGGGCACCACGGATGCCGTGCCGATGGCGAGCATCACGAAGGTCGTGACGGCCCTCACCGTGCTCGACGCGCATCCGATCTCCACCGACGACCCCGGCCCCGCCGTCACGATGAGCGCTGCGGATGTCGCGTCGTATCGCGACTACATCGCGCGCAACGGGTCGGTTGCCCCCGTCTCGGCGGGGTGGACCTTCAGCGAACGCGAACTGCTCGAGATCATGCTCATCGACTCGGCCAACAACTACGCGGCGACCCTCGCCACCTGGGCGTTCGGCTCGACCGACGCCTATCTCGCGGCGGCCCAGGCGTGGCTCGCGAAGAACCAGCTCGACACCATCACGGTCGTCGACACCTCGGGCCTCGACCCGCGCAGCACGGGCACGGTCGGCGACATCGTCCGGCTCGGCGAGCTCGCTCTCGAGCATCCGGTCGTGGCCGAGATCGTCGGCACCAAGAGCATCGAGATCCACGACATCGGCACCGTCAAGAACACCAACGCCCTCATCGGGCACGACGGCATCGACGGCATCAAGACGGGCACCCTCGACAGCTTCGGGGCGAACCTGCTCTTCTCCTCCTCGATCCAGGTGGGGTCCGAGACGATCGAACTCGTGGGCGTGGTGCTCGGCGGCCCCGACCATCCCACGATCAACGCCGCGATCCGAGATCTCATCGCGCAGGCGCAGGCGGGATTCCACGAGGTGCAGCTCGTCGCGGCGGGCGACGTGTTCGCGAGCTACACGACACCGTGGGGCGCGGAGACGCGCGCCATCGCCGGCGAGAGCGCCTCGGTCGTGGTGTGGGGAGACACACCCATCGCGGTCTCGGCGACGGCCGGCGGCATCCGGCTCGCCGAGCAGGGCGACACGGTCGGCCAGGCCGTCTTCACCGCCGGGCAGCGCACCCTCACCGTGCCGCTCGTGCTGTCAGGCGACGTCGACGATCCGGGACCCTGGTGGCGACTCGGACACCCGGAGATCATCTTCGGCATGGAGTGAGGGGCCGGTTTCGAGACGTCCGCCTCCGGCGGTCGCTCCTCAGCCGGCCGACCCTGTGGAGGGATCCACCCGCTCGGGCCGCGGGCGCTTGGGGGTGATGCCGTCACCGGATGACGTGCGGCGAATGCGGCGCAGGATCCACGGCCCGAAGTACTCGCGCGCCCAGACGATGTCGTCGATGCGCGCCTGCCGCCACGGCTTCGCGGGCAGCGGCTCAGGCTGGTAGGGCTCGAGCTCGTTGTCGACCCCGAGGGCGTCCAGCACCATCCGCGCGATCGTGTGATGACCGGTGGGGGAGAAGTGCAGGCGATCCGGCGCCCACATGCGCGGGTCGGCGAGCTCCCGCAGCGCCCACATGTCGGCGACGATCGCGTCGTGCTTCTTGGCGATGTAGTGCAGGTTCTCGTTGTAGATCGCGACCTTGCCGCGGATGCGCCGCAACACCGGTGTCTCGCCGATGTCGGGCCCGTTGAAGAGCACGACCGTGGCGCCCTCGCTGCGCAGCCGCGCGATGCCGCCCTCGAGCCGCCCGGCCACCTCATCCGGATCGGTACCCGGACGGATGATGTCGTTACCCCCCGCCGAGATCGTGATGAGGTCGGGGCGCAGCTCGAGCGCCGGCTCGACCTGCTCGTCGAGGATCTGCTGCAGCAGGCCCCATCCGCGGTGACCGCCCGGCACCCGCGGCTCGGGGTCGCCGATGCCCTCCGTGAACGAGTCGCCGATCGCGACGTATCGATGCCAGGGGTGCTGCTCGGACATCTGACCAGAATGCCTCATCCCGGGCCGCCCGGCGTGCAGGCGATGCCGCCGTCACCGGGACCAAAGACCCTTTCGGGGCCCAGTAGCGTCGAAGTGTGGTCACCCGTGCCCCTGGTGTCCGGCTCGTGCTCATCGCACCTGCCGGCGCGCTGCTGTTGCTCGGGCTCTACGCGGGACTCGTGCTGATCGGGATGCCCCTTCCGGTGTTCGCCGATCGGCTCGCTGAACTGCACGCACCCCTGCTGGTCTTCGGCTTCGTGGGCACGCTGATCTCGCTCGAGCGGGCCGTCGCGCTGCGGCGCGCGTGGGCGTACGCCGCCCCCGTGCTGCTCGCGGTCGGCGCACTCCTGGCACTCTCTCCCGCGCCCCCCGCTGCGGGGAGGACGCTGGTGCTGCTCGGGCTGCTGGCCCACCTCGCGCAGTACTTCGCGATCTGGCGCCGCCAACCCATGACGGCCACGGCCGTGCAGGCGATGGGCGTGGTCGCCGGTGCAGCGGCGGCGGCCGTGTGGACCGCGGGCGTGGCAGCGGCACCGCTCGTGCCCCTGCTCGCGGCGTTCCTCGTGCTCACCATCGCGGGGGAGCGCCTCGAACTCGCGCGGATCGCCTCGCCGGGGCTTCCCGCCGAACGCATGCTGTTCATCCTCGCAGTGGCCCTCTCACTGGCCGCGCTCGTGACGCTCACGGCCCCCGTCGTCGCCGTGCCGATCGCGGGAGTCATCCTGCTGTTGCTCGTCTCATGGTTGCTGCGGCACGATGTGGCGCGCGTCACGGTGCACCGCACGGGACTTCCGCGTTTCGTCGCCCTCTGCCTGCTGACCGGATACGTCTGGCTGACGGTCGCCGGTGCCGGGTGGCTGCTCGGCGGCGCCCGCCTCGAGGGCTCGATCTACGACGCGACGACGCACGCGATCTTCCTCGGCTTCGTGATCACCATGATCATGGCGCACGCGCCCCTCATCCTGCCCGCGGTGCTGCAGGTCTCGATTCCCTACCATCCGGCGCTCTATGTGCCCGTCGCGCTGCTGCAGGCGGGCCTCCTCCTGCGGATCGTGGTGGGCGACGCGTGGGGCGTCGTGATCGCGCTGCAGGTGGGAGGTGCCGCCTCGGTGGCCGGCATCTTGCTGTTCGCCCTTCTGGCGATCACCCTCACGCTGCGTGCCCGGCGCGCGGCGCGGAAGGAGGCCGCTCGTGTCGCGGCGTAACTGGTATCTGCTGACGAACTCGGTCGTACTGGGCTGGCTCGTGCTCACGCTCGTGGCCGTGACCGTGCACCGCTCGGTCGACCGTCCGCTCTGGCTCATGGTGCACGTGCCGTTGCTGGGCGCCGTCACCGCCGCGATCCTGGTCTGGTCGCAGCATTTCGCCGACACCCTCACGCGGAGACAGGCCCCGATCGGGCGCGCCGGGCTCGGCATCCGGCTCGCGCTGCAGACCGCGGGCGCGCTCACCGTGACCGCTGGCATGCTCGTGGACGCGACGGTGCTCGTGGTGGCGGGCGCGAGCGCCATCGCCCTCGCGGTGCTCGTGCACGCAGTGCTGCTCGCGCTTCAGCTCCGGCGGGCACTGCCTGCCCGGTTCGCGCCGCTCGTGCGGTACTACGTCGCCGCGGCGCTCGTGTTCCTCGGCGGCATCGTGCTCGGCGTCGCGATGTCGCTGCTCGACTCCTCCGATACGACCGACCGCCTCGTGACGGCGCACATCGTGCTGAACGCCTACGGCTGGATCGGTCTCACGGTACTCGGAACGCTCGTGCTGCTGTGGCCGACGGTCTTGCACACCCGCGTGCAACAGAGCGCGGATGCCGCCGGCCGACGCGCGCTTCCGCTGCTCGTCGCGGGTCTCGCGGTGTCCGCGCTCGGGCCCCTCCTCGGGGTGCGTCCGCTCGTGGCCGTGGGCATGGTCATCTGGATCGTCGGTGCCGCGCTCGTGGGTGTCGAGGGCTGGCGTCAGGCGCGGGCGATGCCTCCGGGCACCTTCGCGGGCTACAGTCTCGGCGCCGCGTACGGATGGCTGCTCGTCGCCGCCGCGACCCTCGCGGTGCAGGCCCTCACCGCCGACGACTGGGCGTCGTTGCGCGATGGATACCTCATCGTGCTCGGGCCGCTCGTGGCCGGGTTCGCGGTGCAGATCGTGACGGGGGCACTGAGTTACCTGCTTCCCGTGGTGGCGATGGGGAGTCCCGCGGCCGCGAAGGCGGGCGCCGAGGAGTTGGACCGCGGCGCGGTGTTCCGCGTCGTCGCGCTCAACGGTGCGATCGCCCTCTACCTGCTTCCCATGCCGTCTCTCGCCCGAGTGCTGCTGTCGTTCGTCGCCGCCGCTGTCGTGCTGGCGTTCCTCGTGCTCGTCGTGCGATCGCTCGTCGTGGGCCGACGTGTGCGCCGCGGGGAGGGGGCGGCCCCAGATCGCCGTCCGCTCGTCGGCCTCGGGGTGCCGGCCGCCGAACTGCCCGAGGCCCCCCGACGTCGCTCCGGCGCGGTCGTGGCGGCCTTCACCGTGCTGGCCCTCTGCATTGCGGGGGGCATCGCCGCGGATCCCGCCGCTGTCGGGATCTCGACCACCGCCCAGGGCGAGGTCGTGCCCACCGGGGAGACCACCGAGGTGACCGTTCAGGTGAGCGGCATGCGGTTCACACCGGCCGTCATCGAGGTGCCCTACGGCAACGCTCTCGTCGTCACCTTCGAGAACACGGGCACGGATGTGCACGACCTGACCTTCGCGAACGGCGTGCGCACCGAGCGCCTCGCGCCCGGAAAGAGCGAAGTGATCGAGGTCGGTGTGCTGGGTGCCGATCTGGATGGCTGGTGCTCGATCGCGGGACACCGCCAGATGGGCATGGAGCTGCGGGTCGACGTGACGGGGGCGCCCGAGGCGAGCGCACCATCCGCGAAACCTGACCCTGGAGCGCACGAGGGTCACGGGTCGGGGGCGACGGGCCCGAGCGCGGCCGACGACGTCGACCTCGAGCGCGAGCCCGCCGAGGACTTCGAGGCCTGGCCCGCAGAGCTCCCTCCCGCATCCGCGTCGACCGTGCACCGCGTGACCCTGCGCGCCGAGGAGGTCGTGGCCGAGGTGGCGCCCGGGGTCACGCAGACGCGCTGGACCTTCGGCGGCAGCGCCCCCGGACCCGTGCTGCGCGGCAAGATCGGCGACATCTTCGAGATCACCCTCGTGAACGACGGCAGCATCGGCCACTCGATCGACTTCCACGCCGGCTCGCTCGCGCCGAACGAGCCGATGCGCACGATCCAGCCTGGCGAGACGCTCCGGTACACCTTCACGGCGAGCCAGGCCGGCATCTGGATGTACCACTGCTCGACGATGCCCATGTCGATGCACATCGCGAACGGCATGTATGGAGCCGTCATCATCGATCCGCCCGATCTCACCCCCGTCGCGCACGAGTACCTCCTCGTTCAGGGCGAGCTCTACCTCGGACCGCAAGGGGAGCCCGCGGACGCTGCCAAGATCGCGGCCGCGACGCCCGATCTGGTCGCGTTCAACGGGTATGCCGATCAGTACGTGCATCGCCCGCTGACGGCCACCGCGGGAGAGCGGGTGCGCGTCTGGGTGCTGGATGCGGGGCCCAACACGCCCTCGGCGTTCCACGTCGTGGGCGGGCAGTTCGACACCGTGTACCTCGAGGGCGGCTATCGGCTCCGCCCGAGTGACCCGGGCGGCTCGCAGGCGCTCGCGCTGCAGCCCGCGCAGGGCGGCTTCGTGGAACTCGTCTTCCCTGAAGCGGGCGATTATCCTTTCGTCACGCATCGCATGAGCGATGCTGAGAAGGGCGCGCGGGGGGTGTTCCATGTCGGAGGATGACCCGCACGCCCCCGATGTCGACGACCACGGGCGACTCGTCATCCGCCGGCACGACACCGTCATCGCGGTGGCTGACGACCCGCACACCTTCTCGAACGCGGTCTCACAGCACGTTCACGTGCCGAACGGACTCGACGGTGAGGAGCACGCGGCAGCTCGCCGTCTGCTCGATCCGTTCCTCGCATCCGAGGCGATCGACCCGCTCGAACCGCGGTTCGCGCAGATCGCCCGCACGCTGCTGACCGAGCTGGTCGCCGCGGGGGGCACCTTCGACGCCGTGCACGAGGTGGGCGCACGCTACGCCGTCCGGGCGCAATCGGCGTGGCTCGGGTGGCGCGCCGATCTTGAGGACACCCTGCTGAACTGGGTCGCCGAGAACCGCGCCGCGAGCCGCTCCCGCGACACCGAGCGGATGCGACGGGTCGCCGAGGACTTCGACGCGATCGTGGCGTCGTTGGTCGCCGAGCGACGCGCGACACCCCACGACGACGTCACGGCGCGGCTCATGACGGTGCGCGCCGAGGACGGCAGCACGCTGAGCGACGACGAGCTCGTCTCGGTGCTGCGCAACTGGACCGGGGGAGACCTGTCGTCTCTCGCCCTGTGCGCGGGCATCGTGCTGCACTGGCTCGCGATGCATCCGCGCCATGCCGCGCGGCTCGGGGCGGCATCCGATCACGAGCTCGATGCGGCGATCGACGAGATCCTGCGGCTCGACGACCCCTTCGTCTCGAACCGGCGCGTCGCGACGCGCGACGCGGTCGTCGAGGGCTGCCAGGTGGCGGCGGGCGACATCGTCGTGCTCGATTGGCGCGCCGCGAACCGCGACCCCGCCGCGTTCGCCGACCCCGACGCCTTCGCCCCCCACGCCCACGCCGCAGGCAACCTCGTCTACGGCACCGGCCCGCACGTGTGCCCCGGGCGCGGGCTCTCGACGCTCGAGCTGCGGGTGCTCGTGCGCGAAGTGCTCGCCGTGGGCTCGCTCGAGCTCGACGTGCGGCATCCGGCGACGCGTGAGGAGGCCCCCGTCGCGGGCTTCCGCACCGTGCCGGTGCGGTTGGTCACGCGGAGCTGAGTTCTATAGGCCGCGCAGGCGCTCCGGGTCGGGCTGCTGCACCGGGTCCCATCCGCGGCGCGGGGCGCGAGCTCCCCGGTTGGCGTCGCGCGAGCGGTAGACGATGTAGGGCCGGAAGAGGTATCCGATGGGTGCCGAGAACACGTGCACGAGCCGCGTGAACGGCCACAGCGCGAACAGGGCCCACGCGGAGAGCACGTGCAGTTGGAACAGCAGCGGCACGCCCTCCATGAGGGTCACGTCGGGCTGGAAGATCAGGATGCTGCGGATCCACGGCGAGATCGTCTCGCGGTAGTGGAAGCCGCCCCCGAACACCTGGTAGACGACGGTCGCGGCCGTGCCGAAGCCGAGAGCGGCGGCGAGGAACACGTACATGACCTTGTCCATGACGGTCGTGGCCAGGAAGACGGGCCCCACCGTGCGGCGCCGGTAGATCAGGATCGCGAGGCCGGCGAGCGTCAACGCCGCCGCGAAGCTGCCGAGTGTGGTCGCGCCGAAGTGGTAGATCTCCTCGTTCACACCGACCGCGTACAGCCACTCACGCGGGATCAGCAGGCCGACGGCGTGGCCGGCGATGACCATCAGGATGCCGAGATGGAACATCGGCGAACCCCACCGCAGCAGCCGGTTCTCATAGGTCTGGCTCGACCGCGTCGTCCAGCCGAACTTGTCGTAGCGGTAGCGCCAGATGTGTCCGACGATGAACACCGCGATCGCCGCGTAGGGAACGGCGACCCAGAGGATGATCTGCAGCGCGGTCACGATTCCTCCTGCGAGACGGCACGGTACGGCGGAAGCTGGCCGAGGAAGCTCAATCCGACCGTCTCGGTCGGCGGGCCCTCGTTGATGAGCTCGAGGAAGCGCTCGCGCGTCTTCGCGTCGATCGACGGCAGAGAGAGGGTCACGGCGCGCACGAGCGCCGCCCACGGGCTGTCGAGGCCCTCGAGCGCGGCGCGCAGCACCTCGATGCCTTCGCGGTGGGAGGCGATGAGCGCGTCGGCGATGTCGGACCCGGAGCGCGCCGAGAACTCGAGCACGGCGGGCAGGAAGTCCGGCAGGTCATCCGCCTCGAACTCCCAGCCTGCCGCGCGGTAGGCCTCGAGGAAGGTCACGAGTGCCACGCCCCGACGGCGCGTGTCGCCCGTCGCGTAATAGCTGAGGTAGAGGCTGCACTTGCGCTTGAGGTCGAAGGTGGTCACGTACAGCCGTTGCCACGCGAGCGGGCCGGCATCCTGGGCCCGGTCGATGAACCCGCCCACGGCATCCACGATCGGTTCGGGAAGACCGGCGAGGTGCTCACGCACGACGTCGAGTCGCGCGAACCATTCGGCATCCGGGTAGTCCAGCAGCAGCGAGGCGAGCATGTGCACGCGGGCGCGCTGCGCGGGTGCGAGTCGCAGCGGGGAGACCGGCTCGGCCATCGCCCGACGGGGCGTGACCCGCGGGAGGACGGCGCTCATCCGTCCTCCTTGCGCTTGCCGGGCTTACCCGGCGTGCGCACCTCGGTCATCCCGGTCGGCGGGAAGAGACCGTCGGCGTCGCCGTTGCCATCCCAGTTGAGCAGGTTGACGCGCCCGGGTGTCGAGGGTCGGTCGGCGGTCTGCCGGTCGGCGAGGATGTGGAAGTTCTCCACCGCGACGGGCACGCTCGGGCCGCTCGAGGACCCGAAAGGACCGGCACCGCCCATGCCCGGTCCGCCCTCGAAATCGAGCGAGCACGCCATCTCCTCGAGCGCGTGCGCCTGCTCCGTGTGC
>SMFF01000153.1_pt1 | contig 11999 bp, 8 predicted proteins | sample 2456181 | NCBI WGS metagenome assembly SMFF01 (sample SAMN10132611, study PRJNA489261) | soil metagenome | isolation source: day120 antibiotic-loamy sand soil ammended with raw manure from dairy cow... | place: USA | collected 2015-04-01
GCTTCGCCAATTACCAAACTCGCCATTTGCCGGGCTCGGATGTGCCGCAAACACCCAGACTCGACCTTGAGCGGAGAAAGCGACATCGTTGATGTCCCTGTAGTCCGAAAATCGACCGCGCATCAGATCCTTTACGCCTTTGACGTAAGTGTCCGTGGTGTCAAGCAGGACGACCGTCTGGACGCTAGCCGGAAGGGGATCCAGATGGCGGGCAACGCACGTCGACATTACCTGGCTGGTGAAGGGATTGTTTGCCGCCTTCGGCATGATGGTGCCACTGTCTCAAGTTTGCCGTTCTTCATTAACGACAACCCGCATTGGATCAGAGATACGGCACCGAGTACGCGTCCTTCAGCCGAGAGTGCCTGGTCGATCGTCTGCCCTTCAAGATCGATTCTCAGTGTGTCCAGCACCTGTTGCAAGCGGGAACGCATCTTGGCAAACGCTACGCCGTCGAAGGCTCCCGATGCCGCGGCAGCAATCTGGTTGGCGCCCTGTGAAAAGCCGAGCACCAACAACCGTGGTGAGCTTGAACCCCAGTAGCCTGGATTTGCCCGCAAATGCCACTCGCCTTCCATGCGGATGTCCTGACCCGCGCATGGCACGCGCGGCGAGCCTGCCATCCGTGATCAAAGCTCATAGATCGTCTCCCCTGTTCGTAAAAAGCCATAAGAGATAAACGACTCTCCGCCCATCTGCAAAAGAAAATTTTTAGACGAAGGATAGGCAATGCGAATGGATCGCACCAAGCGATGAATCCGGATCGTGCGGTCTCGTGCCGCACTCGCCAACGTAATGTCAACGGCGACTTTGTGGATGTAAAACAAAGACTGCGACCGTCGGCTCTTGGCCGGTCATTGCCTGGATGGTCGATTGTTGATGTCATGACCTGCTCCTTGCAGCCGCCAGCCGGACGGCTTGCAGCGGACCAACCATTACAATGAGCGGATGTCTCTCGTCCAATTGCAACGCGTCGACTTCAGCGTCGGCGGCCCACTCCTGCTCGAACGTGTCGATTTATCCATCGAAGCGAACGAACGGGTGTGTATTGTCGGGCGCAACGGCGAAGGCAAATCCACCCTCCTGAAGCTGATCAGCGGCGAGCTGCGCGCCGACGACGGCGAGGTACGCGTACAAAATGGCGTTGTCATTACGCGCCTGGCGCAAGAGGTGCCGCAGGACACCGCCGGCAGCGTGTTCGACGTGGTGGCAGAGGGGTTGGGTGACCTCGGCCGCTTGCTGGCGCGCTACCACCACTTGCTGGCCGTCGGCGACCTTGACGCACTGGCCGACGCCCAGGCGAAGATCGAGGCGCAGCACGGCTGGGATTTGAATCGCCGCGTCGAAGAAGTCCTGACCAAGCTGGGACTGCCCGGCGACATGGATTTTCCCGCACTGTCCGGTGGCATGAAACGACGCGTGTTGCTGGCGCGAGCGCTGGTTCGCAAACCGGACATCCTGCTGCTGGATGAACCCACCAACCATCTGGATATCGAGGCCATCGGTTGGCTGGAAGGTTTCCTCAAGCAGTTTGCCGGCAGCCTCGTCTTCATCACCCACGATCGCGTCTTTCTGCGCGCCCTGGCCACGCGCATCGTCGAAATCGATCGCGGCGCGCTGACCGACTGGCCCGGCGACTACGACAACTACCTGCGCCGTCGCGAGGAACGCCTGCACGCGGAGATCCTGGCCAACGCACTGTTCGACAAGAAACTGGCCCAGGAAGAAGCGTGGATTCGCCAGGGCATCAAGGCGCGGCGCACGCGCAACGAAGGTCGGGTACGCGCATTGAAAGCGCTGCGCAACGAGCGCGCTGAGCGGCGCAACCTGGCCGGCAATGTGAAGATGACGCTGGGGAACGCGCAGGCGTCCGGCAAGAAGGTCATCGACCTCGAGCACGTGAGCCACGGCTTCGACGGCCGCGTGCTCATCGACGACCTGAGCACCACGGTCATGCGCGGAGATCGCATCGGCATCATTGGCCCGAACGGTGCCGGAAAAAGCACCCTGCTGAAGATCATGCTGGGCGAGTTGTCTCCGCAGCGCGGCACGGTCGAGCTTGGCACCGGCACACAGATCGCGTATTTCGACCAGCACCGCCTGCAACTGGACAACTCACTCAATGCCATCGACAACGTCGCCGGCGGCCTCGAGTTCATCGAGCTCAACGGCCAGCGCAAGCACATCATCGGCTATCTGCAGGATTTCCTGTTTTCGCCGGAACGCGCGCGCGCGCCCATCACTCACTTGTCCGGCGGCGAGCGCAATCGCTTGCTGTTGGCCAAGCTGTTCGCGCAACCGTCCAACCTGTTGGTGATGGAGGAGCCGACCAACGATCTCGATGTTGAAACGCTGGAACTGCTGGAAGAGTTGTTGCTTGATTACAAGGGCACCCTGCTGCTGGTGTCACACGACCGTGCGTTTCTCGACAACGTCGTCTCCAGCACGCTGGTGCTGGAAGGCCAAGGCCGGATCGGGGAATACGTAGGCGGTTACAGCGACTGGCTGCGCCAGCGCCCGGCCGAGCAGCCCGCTGCGCCCAGTACCAGCAAATCCGTTGTGAAGGTCGCCAACCCGCCGACGACAGCAAAACGCAAGCTCAGCTTCAAGGATCAACGCGCACTGGAGCAGCTCCCCGGGCGCATCGAACAACTGGAAAGCGAGATAGCCACTCGGACCGCGGCAATGAACGATCCTGCGTTTTTCCAGCAAGACAGCAGCGCGATCGTGCAAGCCAACCAATCGCTGGCGGCGCTGCAAGCCGAACTGGATACAGCCTTCGCATACTGGGCCGAACTGGACAGCTAGGCGTTGTCGCCGTCATTGCGTACGTCCTCTGTCGGAATCAGCGACGGGTGCAATCGACCTTAACCGGTCATTGATGAATGACCGCTTTGAGGAAGACCCGCGGAACAAATCGGCAGTTTCCAACCCGTCCTTCGAAGCATGATCAAGCCAGGGCCTCGGCGTCGCCGATGCAGCGCAGCGTGCGGATGCCAGCTGCGGTCCACTCCGCCTCGCGCTGCTGCAGCTCGCGGCATAGCGTGTCGTCGGGCAAGCGCGCAGTAATCAACAAGCGCATCGCACTCGAGTTCGTGCCTGCGATGGGTCCACACATCCTCCACCGTCAAGCGCTTGCCATCGAAAACAGCAATGTTGCGTGACACCTGCGCCTCGATTCCCAATTCGACCATGCGCTTGCGGATGTGCGGGTACGCGAGGTTGTTCTGGGTGAACGGCGCGATGATGTCGCCGGCAGTCATGTGCACGACCCCGCGACCGTGCTGACGCAGCAGATCGGCCGTAACGCTGCCGCAATAGAAATCGTCGTCATCGAACACCACCACATGGCCATCGGGCAGGCGGGCGTTCATCAGGTCGTCCGGCGTGACACGCGCGGGTTGCCGGCGAGGCCCTGGATCGCGAAGCCGTTGCTGCGGCCGTAGCCATCGCGGCGCGAGGTATCAATAGCATCCAGGCCCCCGGGAAACAAAGGGACAGTTTCCAATTTCAGCGCACGTGCAAAAATCCGGGGTTCGGTTGATATTAGTGGGAGTTCGGCTCGCTTCAGGGCCCGGATCTTGTGCGGCCTCCGGGATCGAGGTTTTCGTCCGGCCATGCGGCGATCAGTAGTAGGTAATCAGCACAACGCGACCGCCTCCCTTGCGAGGTGGCTGCACGACTACGGTTCGCAGGGGATCGTGTTTTCCTGGATCGGCGCTTCCACGTCGGATGGCTTGCCCGACAGGCAGCGCGGTGATGCTTCGCACGTCAGCGGCGGTGTAAGAACCTGCCGGCATCAGGACGGCGCCACTGAGTCGAACCTCACCGGGTACGCCAGCTGTCGGATGGTTCTCCTTCGACGCAGCATCGGCACTATCAAAGGCGACCGATGCGAAAGTCGCCAACAGGGCAGCTCCAAGCAAGCGGGTCACGACAGAAGCCAGCGGACAACGGCTCGCAATCGATCCGGCGATCCCAGCCAATATCGCGTTCCGCATTCATCCCGAATATAGACCTGCCGCCCACTCATCAGCGGATCAAGGAGGAAGCCAGTTGGCGCACCTCCGATTCGGACGATGCGTCCAGTGCCGTCGATGCCCAAGCGGACCGGCGCCAGCGCGCGCCGTGCTTCGCTGCGCCAATCCCTAGGGGGCGGCAAGCCATGGGCGAGTTCGAATCGTGCCTCATCCTCACCTGACGTGAAGCTTTGTTGGCGCGCGGTGGACGCGTTCGTCATCTGACTCTCTTGCTCTGTGCTTGGGCAACAAAAAATGCGCCGTGCGTGTTCCGCATCAGTGCGGATCGGTCATGCGGCGCCTGTGACATCTTTTGGGAAAAGTGCAGTTGCAGGCGGGCCGAACACACCACGACGCGCGGTTCCGTCCGCGTATCTTGAGCACATGACTAGCCGGCATCTTTGTGTTCAGTCACGAAGTCACTTTTCTTTACGATCGCTTGCGTTCAATGTTTGGCTCAAGCGCCTTCCGTCCCCACAGCGATTGACCTGAGAGCCGACATCGTGTGTTGCCGTGCTTTGATCGGTTGGTCGATACAACTGTACTGAGCCGTGGTGTGGCTCCATCAGCACAGATCCGTTTCAGCCCGTGTCCGGGAAATATGGCGCTCGATGTGCGGTCACCGCGACGCCTGATGCCCGAGCTCCGTATCGGCGCACAAAACAGTGTTTGCAATCGTGCTATCTAGCGACGGCGCGATTCTGAGCAAGCCATAGCTGGAACCCATATCGGTATTCCGATCCAAAAAGAAGGCAGACCATCGATGACAGTCACGCACGGGGATGGGGCAAATGCGGCAGGGTTGGTGCTGCAGAGCTTCGAAGTCAGCGTCCATCCCAACATGATCGTGGCGTTGACGAGTCCCGGCTGCCCGATCGTGCGCGTGAATGCCGCGCTTGAGGCATTGCTTGGCTTGAACCGTGATCAGTTGATTGGCCGTCCCTGCCTAGAAATCCTGGGCTCATCGGAAGATCTGGCAGGCATCGACCTGCATACCGCATCCGACGCCGTCCTGACCTGCCGGGTGGATGGGCGCGAACCCTTTTTGTGCCGACTGGAAGTGCGCCCGGTGCCCGATGCGGAAGGGAGCGCCACCCATTCCCTATGCATGCTCCGCGACCTGTCCGAGCAGGTCTCCTTGCAGGACACATTCGAGCGCTTGGCCTCGCACGATTCGCTTTCCGGGCTGATCCTCAGCCACGTGCTGGAGGAGCGCTTGGCAGTCGAGCTGGTGCGCGCAGTACACGAATGCTCGCGCATTATCGTCTGTTACCTCCGCATCGACCGCTTCGGCATGATCGATGAGGTTTGTGATTTCAATGTTGCCGCGAATCTGACGCGCATGGTCGCCGAGCGGTTGATCCAATGTGCAGGCGATCCGAGCCGGGTTTCCCGAACAGCGAGCGGCGGGTTCATTGCGGTGTTCGTGGGCCAGGACGCAGCGGTCGATCAATTGGATGTGGGACAAAGCATCACTGCAGCGTTGGAACCACCTTTCGTAATAGGCTCGACGAGGCGCCGCGTGACCGCCAGCGTGGGCGTGTCGTGCTTTCCGGACACTGCATCTGATGTGCGCGGGTTGTTGCAGCAGGCAGCCGCGGCTGCCTATGTCGTGAAGCGCAACGGCGGCGATGACGTGCACGCCTACACTGCGGCGCTCGACGGCGTCTTGGATCAGCAGCTCAGGCTGGCCGACGAGCTCGATGGCGCCGTTCAGCGTGGTGAGATGGAGCTGGTCTATCAGCCGGTCCTCGGCACCGGCAAGCGCGAGGTGGTCGGCATGGAAGCACTGGTGCGCTGGCGCAGCCCAAGGCTCGGCTTTCTGATGCCGGATCAATTCATCCCCTTTGCCGAGAGTCTCGGGATGATCGAAGAAATCGGACGCTGGGTATTGCAAGAGGCCTGCGCCCAGGCGCGCCGCTGGCTCGATCTTGGGGTCGGCGACTTCACCCTGTCCGTCAATGTCTCCCGCGCGCAAATGCGTGGGCGCCAGCTGCTTGAAGACGTACGTCGTGCACTCGACGCTTCGCGTTTGCAAGCCAGTTTTCTGGATTTGGAGCTTACGGAAACTGCCATCATGACCAACGTCGAAGAAGCGACTTGGACAATGCGCGAACTGCGCAAAATGGGGGTCAAGCTCTCAATGGACGACTTCGGGATTGGACAGTCCTCCCTCGGTCATCTGCAGCGGCTGCCGGTCAATCGTATGAAGATCGATCGCTCATTCGTCGCCGCAGTACCGGACGACGTGAATGCGGCGCGCATCTGCCGCGCCATCATCGGATTGGCACACGAGTTCGGCTTCTCGGTGGTAGGGGAAGGTGTGGAAAAGGCGGTGCAGTTCGCATTCCTTGAACGCAACGGATGCGAGTTCGTACAAGGCTACCTGTTGAGCGCGCCGGTATCCGCTGATGCCATGCTGAGCATGCTGCGCGAACCAGTTCTGTATCCCCGCGAGACCGGCGGCAAGAGCCGGAACGGGGCCGTCCTTCTGGTAGATGACGAGCAGAACGTCCTGCGGGCGCTTGCGCGCCTCTTGCGCCGCGATGGCTACCAGATCTTTACCGCGTCCACCTTCCATGACGCATTCGAGATTCTGGGCACCGAAAACATCCACGTGGTGATGTCCGACCACCGCATGCCGGAGGGCAAAGGGACGGAGTTCCTCAGCCGTGTCAAGGCCACCCATCCGCGCACGATCCGGCTAATCCTGAGTGGTTATGCGGATGTGGGTGCGGTGACCGAGGCCATCAATGGCGGCGCCGTCTACCGCTTTCTCACTAAGCCATGGAACGACGATGACTTGCGCGAGACGCTCCGCGAAGCCATGCGGATGGCGCAGGTTCAAATGGAAGCTTGAGCCGGGCCCCGCGTCTACACGTCACGCTCGTCCAGCACGATCGCGTCGTTGTCGTCGCGTTCCACGTTGGTGATGCCCGGGCATTCCGCTTCGAGTTCGCGCAACCTCGCATCCTGCTCGGACAACTGGCCGCGCTGCACGCGAACCTCGTCCGCCAGGCGCTGGTTCTCGCGTTGCAACGCACGGGTTTGCAACGCCGAGGCCAGTGTGAGCTGCAGTTCGCCTTCATCCCAGGGCTTCGCCACGAACCGGAACACGCCGACATCATTGATGGCCGCCAACGCCGAAGGAAGATCGCCATGGCCACTGATCACGATGCGAACGGCGTCGGGCTGCAACTTCCTCACCTGGCGCAGGAAATCGAGTCCGTCGACACCGGGCATGCACAGGTCCGAAATGACCGCGTCGTATGACACATCGCGCAAGCTCCCCAATGCGTTATCCGGGTTGTCGAAGCCATGCACCCGGCAGCGTGCGTCCAGCAGGTCGGCGGGAATCCGGTCGATGACCCGCCGCATCGCATTGATGATGGGAGGCTGGTCGTCCAGGACGAGGATGTTGTACATGGCGCGGTCCTCAAGCAGGAGAAACGGTTGGGGCAAGCGGCTGCTTGACGGGCAGCGTGATCTGGAACAGTGACCCTTTGGCCACCGACGAGCGCACCGCAATGTCGCCACCGTGTTTCTTGACGATACCGAAGGTAATGGATAACCCCAGGCCGGTGCCGCTGCCGACGCCTTTGGTGGTAAAGAAGGGCTCGAAAATGTGACCAAGAACATGTTCGTCCATCCCGCACCCATTGTCGCTGATGTCCACTTGCACGCAATTCCCGTCGGGCTTGCGGGTGGTGATTTCGATGCGTCCACCCGTCCCCACCGCTTGCGTTGCGTTGACCAGGATGTTCATGAACACCTGGCTCAGTTCGGTCGGATTGCACTCGATCAGTGGCAACGACTCGAAATGGGTGGCGAAGCTGAGGTGCTTGCCGGACAGGCTGCGCACAAGGTCCAGAGCCGTAGTGAGAGCGCGGTGCACGTCGAACAACTGGAAGGCTTCGGTGGTGTCACTACGCGAGAAGTCGCGCAGGTTCTGCACGATCTTGCGGATTCGGTCCACGCCTTCGCGGGATTCTTCCAATAGCGCCGGCAAGTCTTCGACGATCATGGCGAAGTCGACAGCCTGCTTGCGCGCCTCCATGGCATGGGCGCGTTCCTCGGCACTCATACGCGTGTCGCGCAGCAGGTCATCGCTCAACTCCAACAGCCCGAACAGCTTATTGAGGTAATCGCGAAACGCACCCATATTCGACTGCACGTAGCAGATCGGATTGTTGATCTCGTGTGCCATGCCTGCCGCAAGCTGGCCGACGGTCGCCAGCTTGTCGGCTTGGAGCATCCTGTGCTGCTCGGAGGACAATGCGTCTGCACCCGCGGTCGACGTTGGGTGCAGACCGATGTCGCTCGGACTACTGGTGCGCGCTGGGCGAATCGTAACGCTGAGCAGACTCGTATCTCCACACGTGCGCCACTGGCGGACCACGCAGAGCGGCAGTCCGTCCATGCCGTAGCAATTCAGGCAGTCCTCGCAACCTTCACTTGGCGGGTCCGGATTGGAGCTCAGCCACGGCGGATTGGCGACCAGCTTGGCAAGGCCGAGGTTCGGGTCATCATGGATGACCGTGGCCAGGTTGCGGGCAGGAGCGTTGGCGTAATACGTCGATCCGTCGTCGCGCAGCAGCACGACCGACAGCGGCAATGTTTCAAGGACCGCGATCGTCTCTGGCACGACGTTATTGGGAACCATTGCATCCATTGCCATTGCATCCATTGCCCGACAAATTGAAGACGAACTCATTGAAGCCGTTGCCATCCACGCGTGGCCGTCCGGCAGCGTAGGCGATCGACTACAAGCGGGCGCAGCCGTTTTGCGATTTGTTGCAATTCGCACGGCGATGCGTGAAAGCCATCACGTCAGCATGTTCAGATTCTGCCGGCGGGCAATCAACCAGCCGGTTGGTTGCCCAGTCTGAAGACTGGGGCTTGATCAGATCGGGCTAGTGTCTCGCCACCGCTGTTCCCACAAGCTCTGGAACTTCTTTGGCGCAGCGGCACTCCCGGACGTATTGCACGTTCTTCGACTTCGACAGATAGGTGGTGTCAAGACGACGACCAGTCGGCGCTCATCCAGCTCGAACGACTGGAGCGAATGCTCGGCGTCGGCAAAGTGCTTCCAGATTTGCGAACGCCCACCTGTAATGGCAATCGCCCAAGAGGTGGTCTGGATTATGGTTTGCAACGTCTTTAAGCACCGCTGCCTCGGTAACGTCCAACTTGGGTTTCGTTCAGGCGTGTAGCGCCGTCGCGTGGGTAATCTTTCGTGTCAATTCGCAACTATCTAGAGGCCCTCCTGTAGATATGGGCGATGTACGGTGTATTGACGGTAGACAGGGACGCGTACTGCCGGTTCGGCAGCGGCGCGATATATCGCCACCTGGATGAAGGCCATGCACACTTTTCGAGGGAGCGGACTCACCGCGTCGCCGCGAGCGGCCGAGCGAAGTGTGGTAGTACCAAATTCGACTCTGACCCGACGTTCGCATCACCGCCTACAGACGTAGAAGCGGACATAGGGCATCGAACTTCTTGCTCGGAAGGGATTAGTCTGCGCGGATGCGCCGCATCGCATTCTCTTCCTCCATTGCTGCCGCCCTGGCGGCAGCGGCATTGTTCGGCGCCAGCACTCCCTTAGCCAAAGCGTTGCTGCGCGATCTGTCACCCGTTTTGTTGGCAGGGTTGTTGTATCTCGGCAGCGGGGTTGGCCTAGGCTTGATCCGGATCACACGGGATCGAGGCTGGCACACGCCGCCGATGACCAGAAAGGAATGGTTCTGGCTGTTGCTCGCGATCGGGTTCGGCGGCGTGCTCGGCCCGTTGGCGCTGATGCTGGGATTGACCCGGACCGCAGCCGCGATCGCGTCGCTGCTATTGAACCTGGAAGCAGTATTGACCGCGTTGCTGGCGTGGATCGTGTTCCGCGAGAACACTGATCGCCGCATGGTGCTGGGCATGCTGCTGATCGTCGCCGGCGCGGTACTACTGGCGTTGCCCGGTTCGTCGCAGGGCGCGCACTTGAGCTGGGGTGCGCTGCTGATCGCGGGTGCTTGCTTGTGCTGGGCGCTGGACAACAACTTCACGCGCAAGGTGTCGGCATCCGATGCACTGTTCATTGGCGGACTGAAAGGCCTCATTGCTGGCATCGTAAACGTCGGCATCGCGCTGACGCTTGGCGCACGTCTGCCTTCGACGGCTGCGATCACCGAGGCCATGACCGTAGGGTTGTTTGGCTACGGCATCAGTCTTGTGCTGTTCGTGCTCGCCTTGCGAGGGCTGGGGTCGGCGCGCACCGGCGCATACTTCTCGACTGCGCCATTCATCGGCGCGGCGATCGCGATCCTGGCGTTCGGTGAACACGCCTCATGGATGCTCTGGCTGGCCGCCGCCCTGATGGGTGCGGGCGTATGGCTGCATCTCACCGAGCGCCACGAACACCTGCACACGCACGAACCGATCACGCACACTCATCGCCACGTGCACGACGAACACCACCAGCATGTGCACGACTTCGATTGGGACGGACGCGAGCCTCACACCCACGAGCACACCCACGCGCCGCTGACCCACAGCCACCCGCATTACCCGGATATCCATCACCAGCACAAGCACGAGTGAGTGATAGCGTCGACCGCTATCCTGCTCCTGTCCACGGCTTATCGGCCGGTCGCGTGGCTGGCAGCTTGTGGCGTGATGCCCAAGGCAGCAAACATTGCGCTGAATCAATGCTTCGAGACGCCCGCCTGCGCATCCAGCGCCGCGTGCAATCCGCGCGCCAGGTCGGCGGCCTTGCCCTTGCCCCAGAAGCGCGTGAAATAGAAATCCGGCTGCGTGCCGATCATGTGGTTGTGCAAGGCGACGATATGGATGCCTGACTTGCGCAACGCGTGCAATACCGGCTGCACTTCATCCGCGCGCATGATGAAATCGCCGTCCATCGCCGCGAGCTGGTCGCTGCCGCTGAAGGCCGCCCATGTGGTCAGGCCCATCGAGGCGCCGATCGTCTCGTTACGCAGGTGGCCCGTGGCGCCGATGGTGATCTTCGGGGAGCCGTGGTTGGCGTCCACCGAATGGCCCACGATCTTGGCGAGGGCATCGGCATCGAGCTTGCCGGGTTTCGGTGTCGCACCGCCGAACCCTTCGGCAGGTTGCGGGTGCGCCGCGCGCACTGCCTTGATTGCATCCAACATACCCTTGACGTCGGCCGTGCGCGAAGGCGGCATCCATCGCCGCATCCACCTCGTCCTGGAACACCACGGTATCGCCCATCACCATGGCTTGGCTGCCCATCGGCGCGAATGCGGCCCACGAACCCAGGCCCGCGGCCGGCGGCAGCCGCATGCCATCCACCGTGACCGGCACTTCGCTGCGGCTCCAGCCGATCTTCACCACCCCATCGCTTTGCAGGGTTCCCTTGGTGCCCGCGACCTTGCCGATCGCCGCAGCATCCAGCGAAGCGCGGCCGCGGAACCGCAAGCGAGGGCCAGTCCCGCGATGACCAACAAGGTCCACAAGGAACGTGCTGGGATGTGCGAAATACCAGCGTTCATGGTGAGTCTCCTTCCGTTTCGGAGTAGGCCGCGTACAGGCAGTCGAGCACGGTCGACATGTCTGCCAGCAGCGCATTGTCGTCCTCGCCGTGGCGGGCACGCGCGCCCGCCATGACGCTGGCGAAGCCGGCGGCATCGGCCACTGGGACACCGCCGATGTCGAGATAACCGATCAGGCGCCCCAGCCGTGCCAGGCGTGGATCGCGATCAAGGGCAAAGCTCGCGGCCAGGACCTGGAAGGTCACGCGCACACCGACGTGGCTGAACTCGGCGCCATCGAAATCGAAACCCACGGCGCGCTTGGGGCAATCTGCCGGCTTCTTCAGCCAACGGAATTCGGCGCGCGGATCGATGAAACGGCGGATCAGCCAGGCCGATGCGACACGGTCGATCCACAGGTGCCGGCGGGTGGCCCACACACGGCCGCGGTAGTCCTGCAGCACCCACCCCATCCCGTAGC
>SMFF01000202.1_pt1 | contig 11930 bp, 12 predicted proteins | sample 2456181 | NCBI WGS metagenome assembly SMFF01 (sample SAMN10132611, study PRJNA489261) | soil metagenome | isolation source: day120 antibiotic-loamy sand soil ammended with raw manure from dairy cow... | place: USA | collected 2015-04-01
CCGCTGTCTCTGTCTGGTGGACCGTCAACCGCAAGCCCACGCCGATCTGGTGGATCTCCATCTTCGGCCTGTTCTTCGTCACGGCGCTTCTCGCATCCGTTGGTGCCGGGGGACGCGTGCCGGTCGTCTATTTGGCTACCGGTGCACTCGCCCTGGCGGTTCCCGTCGTGCTCGGCGCTATGGCGGGGGTGATGGGCGAGCGCGTCGGTGTGGTCAACATCGCCATCGAAGGCCAGCTGCTGATGGGTGCGTTCGCAGCATCCGTCGTCGGAACCCTCACGGGGAGCCTGCTGCTCGGCATCGCCACCGCCATGATTGCCGGCGCTCTCGTGGCGATGGTGCTCGCGTCGTTCGCCATCAAGTACCTGGTCGACCAGATCATCGTCGGTGTGGTGCTGAACGTGCTGGTCGCCGGCATCACCAGCTTCTTCTACTCCGCGGTGCTGGCGGGCAACGCGCGGGAAACCAACTTTCCGGGAACGCTGCCGTTCCTGCCGATTCCGGGGTTGTCCGAGATTCCGCTGATCGGGCCCATTCTGCTCGACCACCGCATCACCACGTACGCGATGTTCATTCTGGTGCCGGTCATCGGCTTCATGATGTACAAGACGCGGTGGGGCTTGCGGATGCGTTCGGTCGGTGAGCACCCGCTCGCGGCAGACACCGTGGGCATCAACGTGAAGCGCACGCGGTTCTGGGTGATGACGCTGGCCGGTCTGGTTGCGGGGCTCGGCGGCGCCGCCCTCAGCATCGGCTCAGTGGGCCCGTTCATCCGCGAGATGAGCGCCGGGCAAGGCTATATCGCGCTGGCCTGCGTGATCCTTGGCCGGTGGAACCCCTGGTATGCGTCCGCGGCGGCGCTGCTCTTCGGGTTCTCGCGCATCTTCCAGATCTGGGCCGGGCAGTCGGGCTCCGGCATCCCATCTGACTTCATCGCGATGATCCCGTACGTGGTCACGCTGATCGCGGTCGCCGGGTTCATCGGCAAGTCGGTGGCACCGGCAGCGGTCGGCCAACCGTACGTGAAGTCATGACCGTCGACTGGGATGCCCTTCGCGCGGTCGCGACCGAGGCCATGCAGAAGGCGTACGCGCCGTACTCCAACTTTCCGGTCGGTGCTGCGGCCATCGTCGACGACGGGCGCATCGTCAGCGGTTGCAACATCGAGAACGCGTCATACGGGGTTGGCTTATGTGCAGAGTGCTCCCTCACGTCTGCGCTGCTGATGAGCGGCGGGGGCAAGCTGGTGGCTTTCACCTGCGTCGACGGTCACGGCAACGTGCTCATGCCGTGCGGTCGCTGCCGCCAGCTGCTCTACGAACACTCGGCAGAGGGCATGGTGCTCGAGACCGTCTCCGGCATCCGCACCATCGACCAAGTGCTTCCCGACGCCTTCGGCCCCCGCCAGCTCGACGACTACGCCGACACAGCCGGGTAGATCACCGCTGCTGCCTTCCGCTACCCCCAGCGCCTACCCGGCCACCCTCCATTTTGAGCGACCTTTTCGCGTCCGAACGCGTTTCGGAGGAAGCTTTTCGATGAAACTCAGTATTTCTCCTCCTTTACGGCGCATCTGAGAGGCTGAACCTATGACTATCGAACCCTTCGACGCTGTCGACCTGATTCACGTCAAGCGCGACCGCGGCGCCCTGAGCACCGAGCAGATCAACTGGCTGGTGGATGCCTACACGCGCGGCTACGTGGGCGACGAGCAGATGGCGGCCATGGCGATGGCGATCTTCCTGAACGGGATGGAGCGGCGCGAGATTCGCGATCTCACACTCGCGATGATCGCCAGTGGCGAGACCATGAACTTCGATGGCCTGTCGAAGACCACCACCGACAAGCATTCGACGGGGGGTGTCGGCGACAAGATCACGCTCCCCCTGGCGCCGCTGGTGGCATCCTTCGGCGTTGCTGTTCCGCAGCTATCAGGCCGGGGGCTCGGCCACACTGGGGGAACGCTCGACAAGCTGGAGAGCATCCCCGGTTGGCGGGCCGACCTCAGCAACGAGGAGTTCTTCTCCCAGCTTGAGAGTGTCGGGGCTGTCATCTGCGCAGCGGGTCCAGGCCTGGCCCCGGCAGACAAGAAGCTGTACGCGCTTCGGGACATCACGGGAACGGTGAACTCGATACCACTGATCGCCTCCTCGATCATGAGCAAGAAGATCGCCGAGGGTACGGCGGCGCTGGTGCTCGACGTGAAGTTCGGGTCTGGCGCCTTCCTGCAAGACCCCGCGGTGAGCCGTGAGCTGGGCGAGACGATGGTGGCACTGGGCAAAGATGCCGGTGTAGCCACTGTGGCGCTGCTCACCAACATGAACGTTCCGCTCGGGTTGGCTATCGGCAACGCCAACGAGGTGCGCGAGTCTGTCGAGGTGCTCGCCGGCGGCGGACCAGCGGATGTGGTGGAGCTCACCGTCGCCCTGGCGAGGGAGATGCTGACCCTTGCTGGGCATCCGGATGCCGATGTCGAGGCCGCGCTGAAGGATGGCCGCGCCATGGACACCTGGAATGCGATGATCCGTGCGCAGGGCGGCGACCCGTCTGCGCCGTTGCCCGCTCCGCGCGAAACCCACGTCGTGACGGCGGAGCGTTCCGGTGTTCTGGTCGCACAGGAGGCGCTGCCGTTCGGCATCGCCGCGTGGCGCCTGGGGGCCGGGCGTGCTCGCAAGCAGGATCCGGTGCAGCACGCGGCCGGTATCGACCTGCACGCCAAGCCGGGCGACACTGTCACAGCGGGGCAGCCCTTGTTCACCCTGTCGGCGGATGAGCCGGCCCGCTTCGAGCGCGCACTCGAAGCACTAGAGGGTGCGTACCGCATCGGCGACGAGGGTGACCCCGTCGAAGACGGCGGCCCGCTCATCGCCGGCCGCCTCGACTAGCGGGCCGCGCATCCGTCGCCCCGCGACCATGACCCCGTTTTTCTTCGATGAGCCCGAAGTGAACAGGCTCATCGAAGAAAAGCTGGCTCAGCGTCGGCGTAGAGGTTGGCAGGCTTATCACAGGGCAGTCTGGCGCACTAACCGCTAGATTTGTGGCATGAACACTGCCCCGGAGGACTTTCTGCTCGAGGGCGGTGGTGTGAGCATCAGCGCCCTGCCCAAGGTGTCGCTGCACGACCACCTCGACGGTGGGCTGCGACCGCAGACCATCATCGAATTGGCGGATGCGGTCGGCCTCGACCTGCCTGAATCCTCGGCGGATGCCCTGGGCACCTGGTTCTCGACCAGCGCCGACTCGGGTTCGCTGGTCGAATACCTGAAGACTTTCGACGTGACTACGGGTGTGATGCAGACCAAGGAGTCACTGGAGCGCGTCGCGCGCGAGTTCGTGCAGGACCTGCACGCAGACGGCGTCATCTATGGCGAGGTGCGCTGGGCCCCGGAGCAGCACGTGAGTCGCGGACTCACGCTGGATGAGGCCGTTGAGGCGGTGCAGGAGGGACTGGAGGCCGGCGTCGACGACGTGCATCGCGCGGGTGGACGCATCCGGGTGGGTCAGCTGGTCAGCGCCATGCGCCATGCCGACCGCGGCATCGAGATCGCAGAGTTGGCGGTTCGCCACCGCGATCACGGCGTTGTCGGGTTCGACATTGCCGGGGCGGAAGCGGGCTTCCCACCCGGGCGGCTGCGTGACGCCTTCGACTATCTCGCGCGCCATTTCATGCCCGTCACGGTGCACGCGGGGGAGGCCGACGGTATCGAGAGCATCAGGGGGGCCCTGTTCGATGGGCGTGCCCTGAGACTGGGTCATGGTGTGCGCATAGCCGAAGACATCGAGGTCGACAGCGAAGACGGCGAGAACACCTACGTCACGCTCGGCCCGGTCGCGGAGTGGGTGAAGAACCGGGAGATCGCGCTCGAGCTGAGCCCGTCGTCGAACCTGCAGACCAACGCGTGGGGCACCGAACTCGCCGACCACCCCTTTGACCTGTTGTACCAGCTTGGTTTCCGTGTGACCGTCAACACAGACAATCGCCTGATGAGCAACACCTCGCTCAGCCGCGAACTCTCGCTGCTCAGCGACACGTTCGGCTACGACGTCGCCGACCTTGAGGTGTTTCAGCTGAACGCGGCATCCGCTGCCTTCCTTCCGTTGGAAGAGCGCGAGGAACTCGCAGACGCGATCAGCGCCGGTTTCGACGGGCGTTGACGATGCCTCTCCCGCCGCTCACTGAAGACGGTGTCCTGCTGAATGCGGATGCCGCGGATTGGCGTGCCGCCGTACGCCTGGCTGGCTCGGCGCTGGCCGCGACGGGGTCGGCGCATGAAAGCTACTCCGACGAGATGATTCGCATGGTGGAGGAGCACGGCCCGTACGTGGTGATTGCGCCCGGCCTGGCGCTGGCGCACGCCCGCCCGGGTCCGGACGTGATCGCCGACGGTGTCTCTGTGGTGACTTTGCGCACACCGGTCTCGTTCGGGCATCCGCACCACGACCCGGTGCGCGTTGTGCTGGGCCTGGCGATGACGCGCGTGGAGGCGCACCTGGCATCTGTTGCCGAGATCGCCAACATCTTCAATGATCCGGATGCGATCACCGCGGTCGCGGATGCGACGACGCCGGGCGAGGTGCTCGCCATCCTGGGCCCAGTACACAAGTAAGGCGATCGTCACCCGCGGTGCAGTTCGCTGTCGTAGACGCGCACGTAGTCGATAAGCATTTCGGCCGGGAAGACTGACGGGTCTGTGGGTTCCTGCGGCCAGGTGCCCCCGACCGCCACATTGAGGATGATGTGCTGCGGCCTCTCGAACGCCCACACCTTGAAGTCTTCCAGCTCCGACCGCGTGACTCTGTGGTACTCGGTGCCGTCCACCGCGAACACCAGTTCGTCGGTGCTCCAGTCGACGCTGTACACGTGCCAGTCGGCGCCGAATGGCTGATCCGCATCGAGTCGGCCCTGTGCCGACCACACACTGTCGTCGGTCGTGTTGGCGTGCACGTCGGCGTGCAGCGTGCGCCCATCGTCAACGAGCTCCATCACATCGATTTCGCCCACATACGGCCAGTCGAGGCTACCGTCGGATTGGCCGTACGTCCAGAATGCCGACCATAGGCCCGTGCCCGATGGGGCCTTGATTCGCGCTTCTATGCGACCGTGCAGAAACGCCATGACTGTCTGGATCCGCCCGGAGGTAAACCCCATGCGGTTGCCCAACGGGTCAACGTAGTCTTCCGCCTTCGCGGTGATTCGGAGGGCGCCCTTCCCGTCGTGTGCCACATTCTCTGGCCGAGTCGTGTACGCCTGCAACTCCTGATTGCCGAACCCGCCGGCCCGGTCCATCAGCGTCCAGGTCGACGCGGGAAGACCAGAACCGGATTCCCCTTCGAACTCTTCCGACCAGACGAGACCCGTGGCAGGCGGGGGGGATGGGGTGGGGGTCTGCGTCGGCGGGGTCGGGCCTGATCGCGGTTGGGCTGCCCCCTCGTCGGGACTGCAGGCGGTGAGCGACAGTATGAGCACGCAGGCCAGAGCTCCCGTCAGGTGGCCGCGGCATAGCATCCGTCAGCCTTCGTCTGAGTCGTGGGGGTTGAGATCTGTTCGGATGATCACCACAGGGCATAGTCTAAAGTCTGGTCGGATCGCATGTCACTGGTTTGTGCGACCGTACCTGTCGACGCGACGATGCTATTCGATCGGGGCACGATGACGAGCGCTGGTTTACCCCAACCCGGAGCGATGTGGCGTCCGACCCTGTTCTCTGGGGGCTTCCTGGCCGCCTGCGTCGCCGTGTACGTGCTGCTTATTCGCACCGAGGCCGGCCAGCGCTTCGACGCGTCGACTTTCGGCGCCGTCATCTGGGTGCGCGACTCGATCGGGGTCTGGTCTGAACTGCTTCGGGACGTGCTCACGGTGGTTGCGGGTGTCTTCCTGCTGAGCTTGCTCGCTCTTGCCCTGGTGCGGCAGCGCCTGCGGGACGCCACGGCCGCTGCTGCCGTCACCGCCCTCAGCCTCATCGTGTGCACACTGCTGAAGAACGTCATCGACCGGCCGTTCCTGGGCGAGTTCGGTTATCTCGTGAACACGTTTCCCAGCAGCAGGGCGGCCGTGACGGTTGGAGCACTGATCGGTTCGTACTGGCTGTTGCCGGGCCGCTTCCGTCGACCTTCTTTGCTCCTTGTGCTTCTCCTGTTCGGCGCAGGCGCTGGTCTGTTTCAGGTGGTGTCGTATGCCCACCGGCTGAGCGATTCGCTCGGCGGTGCTTTGCTGGCCGGGCTGATAGCAGCTCTGTTCGTCGGTCGCGGCGGCGGGCTGCCGGCCGCGTGGCGCTGGACGCTCTGGCCACTGGTCGCAGTCTTGGCGCTGGCCGGCGCGCTGTGCCTGTTTTCGTGGGAGGGCAGCGGTTATGCGACAGCTCAGCAGGTGGTCGGCACCGTGGGCATCCTGCTGACATCTGCCGCCTGCGTCACGGCCGCGTTGAGCGTCGCTGCTGAGCGCCCTGTTCGCCCCCGAGCCCCCTCAGCCGGCGCAGGAGGGCATCAACCGGCGCCCACGGTGCAAAGCTGAGCGCCCAGAGCATCTCGCCGAGCGCACTGATGGGTCGTTTCAGCTGCGCAGCTCGCCGAGCGGACCACCAGGCGTACCTGCCGTTTGCCCGGAGGCCCTGCCGGTATGCAGAGACAAGTTCTGGGTCGTTGTGTTCGGCGGCAGTGCTCTGATGCGCCCGAAGTACCTGGTCGATGCTCAGGCAGAGCTCGCGATGCTGCCCGGTGGTGTTGAGGGCGTGCGTCCGGTAGTCCACGAGGGTCTGGTCGCTGAAGACGAATGGTCCCTGGGCTGACAGAGCGAGAACGAGGTCGAGGTCTTCTGCCAGTCGTAACGCTGGGTCGAAGCCGCCCGCCGAGTCGAACGCGTCGCGTCGGATCATGACATTGGGCAGGATGATGCCGGTCGCCCGTCGCGCAACATCGCGCCGCCCGCGTACCTGAACCTGGTCGGCCGTTGCGATCACCAGGCCGTCCGCGTCGATCGACTGCATGCCGCAGTAGGAGAGCGGGGCATCAGGCGCCTGGATGAGCGCCTGCACCTGGCGTTCGATGCGTTCGGGGTGCCAGCGGTCGTCGTCATCGAGGAAGACGAGGAATTCGCCCGCGGCCAGCGCAGCCCCGTTGTTTCTCGCGGTGGAGACTCCGAGTGGCTCCTGGCGTACCAGCCGAGCGTCGATATGGCGGCTGGCTGCTTCAGCGATCGCTGCAGGGTCGTTCGAACCGTCGTCGACCACGATGACTTCGATGGGGTGATACGTCTGGGCAGCGACCGAGCGAAGTCCCTCGTCGAGGAACGGGCTGACGCGGTTGGTTGCGACAACAACACTGACGAGTGGATGCTGCGGAGCCGGATCCGCGCGTCGCATGGGCTCTCTAGCCATGACGACCACACATTGACATCTCCTCGCACGCATCCGGAACTGCTGCTGGACCTAGAATATTGCCGTACAGCACGCGTTCAGTAGGCAATGAGGTCAACTGAGGGGAATTCGTTTCGTGAAGTCTGGTCGTACGGCGTCATGAGCACGGTGGGGCGGTCGCTTGTCGTGCGTCGGCGCGACATCGAGCGTGACCCGCGCCCGGAGGGTGGCGGCTTCGAGCGGTTGGCAATCTTGCCAGTGCTGCCCCGCTTCCTCGCCCGTGCCTTCGGCGTGTTTTGCGTGAATACGGCGGACCGGATGCTCGCGCTCACCTTCGATGATGGACCTCACCCGGAAGACACCCCCCGGATCCTCGACGCGCTTGCCGAGCACGGAGCGAGAGCGACCTTCTTTGTTCTGGCGGCGGAGGCGCGGCGGCACCGCGACATCGTGCGCAGGATCGTGGCCGAGGGTCACGAGGTGGCGCTGCACGGTGAGGACCACCGATCGCTGTTGACCATGAGCACACGACTGGCCCTGTCCAGCATTCGGGACGCGCGGCACGCTGTGGAGGATCTCTCCGGAACGCCGGTCACCCTCTTTCGCCCTCCGTACGGCGAGTTCACGTTCGCGCAGGCTATCGGCATCCGCGGGATGGGTCTCGATATCGTCATCTGGTCGGCGGACGCGCTGGATTGGTTACACGATGAGGAGTCAGCGATCGCGGACCGGGCGCTGGCCACCGTCTTTCCTGGCAGCATCCTCCTGCTGCACGACAACCGGGCCGACCCTGAGACCCTGGCGCCAGGAGAAGTTCTGCCCGCTTTCGATCGCCAGTCCGTGTCGCGCCTGATTCTGCGTTCACTCGAGGCTGAGGGGTACCGTGCGGTGACGGCGGGTGAGCTCCTGTCCCAGTTTCAACAGGTCAGGAGTGCGGCCAAGGGCAGGATGACGGCACCGCGATGAGTGCGCGACTCGTCGTACCCGAGGCCAGCGTCGTGATTGCGGCGTTCAATGCCGAGCAGACCCTGGCTGAGCAGCTGGACGCCCTGTCGAGGCAGGTGGTCGACTTTCCGTGGGAACTGCTGGTGTGCGACAACGGTTCGACGGACGGCACGGCTCAGGTGGCCAGGCAGTGGCAGGATCGGCGGCCCTGGTTGAGGCTGGTGGATGCCTCCGCCCGGCGTGGCCCGGGCGCGGCGCGTAACGCGGGCGCGGCCGCAGCGCGGTCGCCTCTGCTGCTCTTCTGTGACGCAGATGATGTGGTGGCCGACGACTGGCTGCGCGGGCTGCATTCCGCCCTGCAGCAGGAGAAGTTCGTGACGGGTAATTCGCGCAGGCCGGAGTTGAATTCGCGCCCGGGTGCTCCCGTGTACTTCGACTTCTCCACTTACCGGATGCACGTCTTCCCTCAATTGCCCGGCGCCGGCGCCGGCAACATGGGCATCCACGCGCGGGTTTTCGCGCAGGTCGGGGGCTTCGACGATTCACTCCTCACGGGGGAGGACCTCGACCTGTGCTGGAGGGTGCAGCTCGCGGGGTATCAGCTGGCTGTTCAGCGTCATGCGGTGGTGCACGTGAGCAACCGCACGGGCCTGGGTGCGTCCTTTCGGCAGGCGTACGCCTACGGTGTCGGTGACAAGCGTCTGCGTCACAAGTTCGCACACGTCATCCGGGCGTATGAGGGGGTGGCGCCGCTGCCGGTCGCCACAGATTCGGCGGGAACCACTCAGACGGAGATCCCGCCGTCTTTTGGCAGCCGAGTTGCCCGCAGCATCCGGAGGGTGCTGGCGAAGATCATCAGTATTCGCCACCCGTCAGACGTAACGAATGTTGTTCACCGAATTGGTACAGCGCTCGGCTACCGTTTTGGCAGGATTGACGCGGCGGCCCCCCAACTCACGACCCCGCCGGGGATGCCAAGCCGCGGTCATTGAGGCCGGGGCGCCCCACCCGCGGCAGGGTGAGATCGGGTCGACCGAACCGTTCTGCTGCCCACTCACCCAAGCGCCAGGCCAGGTCGGCCAGGTCGCCTGATCGCCGCACTGCGCGAGCGCGGTGGACCAGCTGGGATGCGCGCAGTCGGGCATCGCGTGTCGGGGATGGCATGCGTGATTCAGAGCGGTGATAAGCCTCGGCTAGTGCCGCGTACCTGTATCGGAGTTGCCGCGTCCCCAGGCGATAGGCGTATGCCTGTCGAAACACGGCCCGCAAACCGTCCCGCTTGCGCAGGAGCACGGTCGCCTGGCTCCGGATGAGTGGATGCCCGGCGAGTTGCAGCCGCCAGCACAGGTCGACATCCTCACCGGTTCTCAGTTGCTCGTCGAACCCTCCGACCTCCCTGAATGCGGCTGCAGCAACCGCGAGATTCGAGCTTGCGGCCGCTTCGTACTCCGGCCAGAACTTCTCGATGATGCGTCCGTCTGCATTCCAGCTCACTGAGGCTCGGTTAGACGCGTTGAGGCTCACCGCATCGAGCCTGCCCGCCACAAGCGGTGCGCGTTGCAGCGATTCGTGAAGCCCGGCGAGCCAGCCAGGGGTAACCACGTCGTCCGCGTCGCAGAAGGCGAGGAATCGGCCGCGTGCCTTCTGCACCCCGACGTTGCGTGCGGCGCTGGGCCCCCGACGAGCTGAAGCGTCAACGAGAGCGAGCCACGACAACGAGCCCTGCCAGGCTCGAACCACTTCGGCGGTGCCGTCGGTTGATCCGTTGTCGCACACCAGCACCTCAAACTGGAATAACACCTCCTGCTCAGCAAGTGCTCGAAGCTGGGACGGAAGGGTCGCGGCCGCGTCGTACGCGGGAATGATGACGCTCATCTCTGGCGTGTTCGTCACGACCGGCCCTCTGACCTCTGCGTGATTTCGTCTGGCGCGGGCAGTTGTCTCGCCGTCGCATCCACAGATCCGACGTGTCGACCGAGCCAGGTGGCGATGCGGTCGATGTCTTGCCCGAGCTGAGCGCGCGAGCGGATGATCCGCAGCACTCTCCGAGGGATCCGTCGCACCCGCTCAAAGACTCCGTGCATCCGTTCGGTTGCGACGGGTGTGGTCGCAGCGACACCAGCGGTCTGATCACCGCGGTACGCCTTGATCACCAGTGCGTAGTTGAACGCGAGCTGCCTGGTTCCTCGCCCCTTCGCGAAACCCTGCCGGAATGTTCCCCGCAATCGATCCCGCTTACGGATGTGCGGGAGAGACTCGTCGAACCCGCCGACCTGGGCGAACACCTCCTTGTGGATGCCGAGGTTCCCCGACCCGGCAGCGCGCAGCTGCGGAAAGATCGGCACGGTGAACGTGGGCTCTGTGGCGCTCCAGCCGAAGGTCCACTCGCGGCCCGGGTTGAGGCGAGCGTGCTCTGTCAGCCCTGCCACGAACTTCGCCCCCTGCAGCGCACTGAACATTTCGGCCAGCCAGTCCGCTCCGACGACATCGTCTGCATCGCAGAAGACGAGTAGCGGAGCGAGGGCGTGGTGAGCCCCCACATTGCGTGCGTGAGCGGCGCCGCGCCGACCCGAGGCATCGATCAGCCGAAGCCGTGGCAGGCGCTCCTCCCAGTCCCTGGCGACTCGTGAGACGGCATCCGTCGATCCGTTGTCGCAGACCAGCACCTCGAAGGTGAAGGGAACCTGCTGGATCGCCAGCGCCTCAAGCTGCTCGCCGAGCGTTCGTTCGGCGTTGTAGGCAGGGATCACGACAGTCACCTCGGGGAGGGTCGATTGTGCACTCACCGGGAACCCCCCGGGCGCATGACTCCAGCGAGCAGGCGGCGCACCTGTGGCCCGCCGTTGAGAAGCAGCCGGGAGAACGCTCCACCGGTCGCGATCAGCAGCGTCACGTGAGGGCGACGATCGGGGTAGAGGCGCGTGCTGTCGTGGTACACGGAGCTGAGGTTCGGATCGAAGAACTCCGTGTCTGGCCTCTCCAGAGCGCTCTTCCACTCGGCAATTCGCCCGAAGGTGCCGGCACCGTGCGGGGCGTAGTGCTCGTCGTAGGCATCCAGAGTGCCGAATACTCCGCTCCCGGCCAGGAAACCCACCCCCAAATACAGTGGGCGGCCACCCCCGGATAGCGCGCACACCACGAGCCTTCCGTCGGCCCGGAAAGCCGAGGCGACGGCCCGGAACCACGCGTCATGACCGGTGAGGCGGAGCGCGTGGCCCGCGCGGGATGCATTGCCCTTCCACCCTTCGGCCTCCAGATCGAGAAAGAGGTCGATCGCGTGTGGCTCGGATGCAAGGTCCGTGACCCGCAACTCGGCTCCCGCCTCCCTCTCGAGTTCCCTGAGGTGTTGTGCCCGCCTCTTTCGGGTGGAAGAGCTGGAGTGCTCGGCCACGAGCATCGAAGACGTTGACCCGTCAGCCTGCGACCCTGCAGGGTTTCTCCGTGCGAAGGCACGGTCGTCGCGCGCACGTTCTCGCAGCGGAATGCCAAGCCTGCCCACGGCCTCGAATAAGGACTCCGCCAGGGGCCCATCACCAGGGAAGTTCGCAAGTTCGAGCAGCCCGGGGAGGCGGACGCGCCCCAATCCCCTCAGCAGTGCCTCCCAGGCCTGGACCGGGTTCTCCGCGCTTACCA
>SMFF01000286.1_pt1 | contig 11895 bp, 11 predicted proteins | sample 2456181 | NCBI WGS metagenome assembly SMFF01 (sample SAMN10132611, study PRJNA489261) | soil metagenome | isolation source: day120 antibiotic-loamy sand soil ammended with raw manure from dairy cow... | place: USA | collected 2015-04-01
CGGCGCTGCTCCGCGCTGTGGATGAGATGCTTCGTCGGCACGCACGCGATGTTGATGCATCCGCCGCCGTACATCTCGCGCGATCGCTCCACGACCGCGACCGACCGACCCTTTCGGGCGAGGGTCGCGGCGAGCGTCTTGCCACCCTTGCCCCAGCCGATCACGAGCACGTCGACGCGCAGTTCACTCATGTCGCGACGCTACTCGCGTGCTCAGAACCCCGCTGCACATGACGAGGCCGTCACGGATACGCGAACGGAGCACCGCCGTCCGCTCGCAGCTACGAGTGGCCTCGCGCTCCGACGGCCCAGCTGGGTGCGCTCGCGAGCACACCCAGCGCGCCGACAGCGAGGAAGGCCAGGAGGGGTGGCACTAGGGCTGCGATACGCCCTGAGAACACGAAACCGATCGAATCGCCGGCGACCGCGGGTGCGAGGTACCCGACCGCGGTCGACGTGAGCACCACGAGAGCCCAGTGCCCCGCACGCCCCGCGGTGGCCAGTCGTCGCAGTCCGTAGACGAGCTCCCGGCACGATCGCCACGAGACCGGCGAGCAGCCCGTCCGCGGCCGAGCGCAGCGGATGCCGATCGGATCGCCGCAGCACGTCGACGAGCGTCCAGGCAACCGCACCGGCAAGCGGCGCCGCCAACGCGGCCAGCAGGATCCGCCAGGTGTACGCATCGATCACACCCTCGAGGCTCGCGAGCCAGAGGGCGCCGGCCACCCACACGAGGAGCACGGGCAGCGCGAACCGGGCCCAGCTCTCACGGGCCACACCGCCCGGCGCCCGCCAGGCGAGCAATACGGATGCGGCAGACGACACCAGCAGCGCCAGTCCCCCTCCGAAGTCCTCCACGCGGCATTCGCTCTCCGCGCACATGCCGAAGATGAGGGGCGGCACGACGGCGCACACCGGGAACACCACGAGGCTCCAGGTGAGCACGAGCGCCCACGCGAAGGCCGAGGCGAGGAAGAACGCCGCGGTGTCCGCGTCCGTCGCGACGCCGATCGTGACCGACACGGAGGCTGCACCTGCCGCGGCCGCGCACGCCCGGATGATCGCCTCCGAGGCTCGTGGCGGCCGCAGCATCCACATGAGCGCGGCCGTCATCACGGCGCAACAGAGCGCGGCGAACAGCAGCAGTTCGGGCATGACGCCTCCGGGTGGCGACCTCGCGAGCCGAATCGGCCCGACAGCACAACGATAGGGGCGCCGCCCCCGTGAGGAGACGGCGCCCCGTGTGTCAGGCGGTCACGTGCGTCAGTCGGCGAGCACGTAGCCTTCCTCGCCGTGCACGACGGTGTCGACACCGGCGAGCTCGTCTTCGTTCTTGATGCGGAATCCGATGGTCTTCTCGATCACGAACCCGATGACGTACGCGACGACGAAGGAGTAGATCAGCACCCCGAGCGCCGCGACGACCTGCACGAGCAGCTGCCCCGCGTCACCGCCGGTGAAGAGGCCGGTGCCCGTGGCGAAGAAGCCCAGGTAAATCGTGCCGATGAGGCCGCCGACGAGGTGGATGCCGACGACGTCGAGCGAGTCGTCGAATCCGAGCTTGAACTTGAGCTCGACCGAGATCGCGCAGACCGCGCCGGCGACGAGGCCGAGCACGAGCGCCCACAGCGGGCTGAGGTTCGCGCAGGAGGGGGTGATCGCGACGAGACCCGCGACGGCGCCGGAGGCGGCACCGACCGAGGTGGGCTTGCCGTCCTTGAACTTCTCGACCACGAGCCAGCCGATGATGGCCGCGGCGGTCGCCCCGAGCGTGTTCACCACGATGAGGCCGGCCGAGGTGTTCTCGGGGCCGAGGAGCCCGAAGGTGCCCTCCGCGCCCGCGTTGAACCCGAACCAGCCGAACCACAGGATGGAGGCGCCGAGCAGGGTGAGCGGCACGTTGTGCGGCTTCTGGATGCCCTTGGCGAAGCCGACCCGCTTACCCAGCACGAGCGCGAGAGCGAGCGCCGCGGCGCCTGCGTTAATGTGCACGGCAGTGCCGCCCGCGTAGTCGATGACACTCGGCGTGCCCCACCACTCACCGAGTTGCATGATCCATCCGCCGCCCCAGACCCAGGCCGAGACCGGGAAGTACACGAAGGTCGCGAAGAGACCCGCGAAGATGAGCCACGAGCCGAACTTGGCGCGATCCGCGATCGCGCCGGAGATGAGTGCGACGGTGATGATCGCGAAGGTCGCTCCGAAGGTCGCGCCGACGAGCGCCGCACTGCCGCCCTCGGACGTCGACAGCGACTGCAGGCCGAAGTCGGAGAACGGGTTGCCCGCCAAGAACGGGTTGCCGTCGCCGATGGCCGACATGTTGAAGCCGTAGAGAATCCACAGCACGCTCACGAGGCCGAGGGCTCCGAAGCTCATCATCATCATGCTCACGACGCTCTTGGCCTTGACCAGACCGCCGTAGAAGAAGGCGACGCCGGGCGTCATGAACAGCACGAGTGCTGTCGCCGCGATCGCCCACGCGAAGTTGCCGCTATCCATGGTGCTACCTCTCTCGTTGCGTCGGACCGACGGATGGGGCACCGTCCGGTCCTCGGGTACGCGGCAAGTTTGGAAGGGGCACGTTTCGTGCCCGCGCGCCTCAGGTTTCGCGATTGTTACGGCCAGGCCGTGCAGGTAAACATCACGTTTCCGCGGGCTGGCGCTTCACCGCCAATCGCCTGCGCCCTCGCATGGAAGAGTGGACGGATGCAGTTCCTCCGCTCCGAACGTGTCGCCGCGATCCTGCTGGCGGGGGCCGCCGCAGCGGGCCTCGTCATCGCCAACTCGCCCGTCGGAGCGGCGGTCATCGCATTCCGTGACGGGCATGGCGATACCGGCATCCCGGTGTTCGACCTCTCCCCCGGGCACGGGATCGCGGATGGGCTGCTCGCGCTGTTCTTTCTCGTCGCTGCCATCGAACTGCGACACGAACTGACCCGCGGGGAGCTCGACACCGCGCGCAAGGCCCTCGCCCCCGCCGTCGCCGCACTCCCCCGTCGGGTGCGGGCGTTCCTGCTCGCACTCGCCGTGCTCGACGACCTCATCGCGATCGCCATCATCGCCGCGTTCTTCACGCGCGAACTGCAGCCGGTGCCGCTGCTCATCGCGGTGCCCCTCATCGCCGCCTTCGGGTGGCTCAGCGCGCGACGGCGCCCGAATGCCGCGGCGCGGGGCGCACTCCTCGTGCTGCTAGGCGTGACGGTCTGGGTGCTCGTGCTGAGTTCCGGGGTGCACGCGACCATCGCGGGCGTCGCCCTCGGCCTCGTCTATGCCTCGCGGCCCGCCGGCAGGGTGCGCCACGCGCTCGAGCCCTGGGTCAACGGAGCGGTATTGCCGCTCTTCGCGCTCAGCGCGTCGATGGTCGTGGTTCCGCACATCAAGGAGGGCGGCATCTCACCCGTGCTGTGGGGCGTGCTGGTCGCCCTGCCCGTCGGCAAACTCGTGGGGATCACGCTCGGTGCGGCCCTCGCGCGCGGCATGATGCCCGCGAGCGAACGGGCGGCGTCGCTGCCGCTGCGTGAAGTGCTCGTCGTCGCCACCCTGGGCGGCGTGGGATTCACGATCTCGCTCCTCATGGCCGAGCTCGCATTCCGCGGGGATGCCGAACTCGTGGCATCCGCGACCCTCGGCGTGCTCGGCGGCTCGGTCGTCGCTCTCGTGCTCGGCGGCGTCACCACCGGCCTCGTGGCGCGGAGGGCGCGACTCAGTTCGTCAACGCGATGAGGCGCGACACGGCCCGCTGGTACTTCTTGCGGTAGCCGCCCGCCATCATCTCCGCGCCGAACACCTCGTCGAGCGGTGTTCCGGAGGCGAACAGGCGCACCTGCTCGTCGTACAGCCGGTCGACGAAGGCCACGAGACGCAACGCGTCCGTCTGGTCGACGAGGGTGTGCACGCCACGCAGGCCGACGCCCGCGAGCCCCTCCACCATCCGCACGTAGCGCGAGGGATGCACGCGCCCGAGGTGCGCCAGAAGCGCGTCGAAGTCGTCGAGGGTCGTCGTGCCCGCGAGCGTCGAGAGGACCTCGGGCAACCGCTCCTCGTCCGTCGTGATCGCGTGGCCCTCGATCTCGCGCCGGCGGTAGTCGAGTCCGTCGATCCGCACGATGTCGAAGCGGTCCGCAAGAGCCTGGATCTCGCGCAGGAAGTCGGCCGCCGCGAAGCGCCCCTCGCCGAGCGCGTTGGGTGGGGTGTTCGAGGTCGCGGCGATCCGCGTGCCGTTCGCGGCGAGCTCGCCGAGCAGGCGGGTCATCATCATCGTGTCGCCCGGGTCGTCGAGCTCGAATTCGTCGATCGCCACGAGCGAGGCTCCCCGCAGCAGCTGCGTCGCCTGCGCATACCCGAGGGCGCCGACGAGGGCGGTGTACTCGATGAACGTTCCGAAGTACTTGCGGCCGGGGGCCAGGTGCCACAGGGCCGCGAGGAGGTGGGTCTTGCCGACGCCGAAGCCCCCGTCGAGATAGATGCCCGGCTTCGCCTCGGGCGCCTTCCGGCGACCGAACAGGCCGCGACCTCCGCCTCCGCCGCCACGCATGCCATCCGCGAACGCCCGCACCTTCTCGACCGCCTCCGCCTGTGAGGGGAAGTCCGGATCGGGCCGGTAGCTCTCGAGACTGGCCTGCGCGAACTGCCGCGGCGGCTCGAGCGAGGCCGCCATCTCGGCACCCGACATCTGCGGTGCACGGTCGAGGAGCGACGCGGCGGACTGCTGCGACATGAGGGCCTTCCGGGGCTGCCTGCGGCGGGGAGGATGCGGCCGCTGCAGTTCTCGGAGGTCTGTGTCGAACTCTTACGACGTGCCTGCGGCCCGGGTGGCGAATGCCTACCCTGGGTATCAGGAATCCTACCCGCAAGGAGACAACCCCATGGCCGTCGCGCCCGACCCGAATCCCGCCTTCTCCGCCTTCGCTCACCCCGAGCGACTGGTGAGCACGGAATGGCTCGCGGAACACCTCGGGCAGCCCGGTCTCGTCGTGGTCGAGTCCGACGAGGATGTGCTGCTGTACGAGACGGGTCACATCGAGGGCGCCGTCAAGATCGACTGGCACACCGACCTCAACGACCCGGTCGAGCGCGACTACCTCGACGGCGAGGGCTTCGCGAAGCTGCTCGGCGGCCGCGGCATCTCGCGCGACGACACGATCGTCATCTACGGCGACAAGAACAACTGGTGGGCCGCCTACGCCCTCTGGGTCTTCACGCTCTTCGGCCACGAGGATGTACGGCTGCTCGACGGCGGACGTGCCAAGTGGGAGGCCGAGGGTCGCCCGTACACGACCGAGGTTCCCGTGCGGGAGCCCGTCGACTATCCCGTCGTCGAGCGTGACGACGCGGCGGTGCGCGCCTTCAAGGAGGACGTGCTCGCCCACTTCGGCAACCCTCTCGTCGACGTGCGTTCGCCCGAGGAGTATGTGGGCGACCGCACCACCGCACCGGCGTATCCCGAGGAGGGAACGCTGCGCGCGGGCCACATCCCGAGCGCCCAGAACGTGCCGTGGGGCAAGGCCGTCGCCGAGGACGGCTCCTTCAAGTCGAAGGCCGAGCTCGACGCCATCTACCGCGACGGCGCCGGCCTGAACGACGGTGATAACGTGATCGCCTATTGCCGGATCGGCGAGCGCTCGAGCCACACCTGGTTCGTGCTCACCCATCTTCTCGGCTTCGAGGGAGTGCGGAACTATGACGGGTCCTGGACCGAGTGGGGCAGCGCCGTGCGCGTTCCCATCGTCAAGGGCGCCGAGCCGGGCGCCGTTCCGGCCCGCTGAGCGACGACCGTCGCAGGAGGTGACGGCGTGAGCACCGCACTTCCGGAGAAGCTCGCCGAGATCCGCGACGACTTCCTCGCGCTGGAGCAACAGGACCGCCTGCAGCTCCTGCTCGAGTTCTCGCGCGAACTGCCCGAGCTGCCCGCCCGCTACGCCGACCACCCCGACCTGCTCGAACGCGTCGAGGAATGCCAGTCGCCGGTGTACATCTTCGTGGAGATCGACGACGCGGGCATCGTGCACCTGCACGCCACGGCACCCGCCGAGGCACCCACGACACGCGGGTTCGCCTCGATCCTCGTGCAGGGGCTTGCCGGGTTGACCGTCGAGCAGGTGCTCGCGGTGCCGAGCGACTACCCCCTCACGATCGGGCTCACCGAGGCCGTCAGCCCGCTGCGCATCCGCGGGATGTCGGGGTTGCTCGGCCGTACCCAGCGCCAGGTGCGCGAGAAGTCGGCCGCGTGATCCTGCGCCCGGTGCACCCCGAGCCGGGCACGCCGATCGTGGTCGGCGAGCCGGGCGCCCGCGACCGCCTGCGCGAGCTGTACCGACGCGACCCGGCCGCCGCCGGCATCCGTCTCAACCTGGTGGCGAGTATCGACGGAAGCGCCCGCGGAGACGACGGCACATCGGAGTCGCTCTCCAGCCGGGCCGACCGGGCCGTGCTCGGGGCGATCCGGGCCGAAAGCGACGTCGTGCTGATCGGTGCCGCGACCCTGCGCCGCGAGGGCTACCTCGTGCCGCGCACCGCTCGGCTCGCGGTGCTCACGGCGAGCGGCAAGCTGGGTTCCGCCGACCTCGGCGAGGTGGTGGATGCCGACAAGATCCTCGTGCTCGGTCCGGCCACCGCGCGCGACCGGGTGGCGAGCACGCTCGGCGCACCGCACCGGTTCATCCCGCTCGCCGCAGGAGCGGATGGGCGAACTCACCTCGCAGACGCCGTCGCCGCACTGGCGCAGCACGGCGCGCCGCGGATCGTGGCGGAGGGCGGACCCTCGCTCGCCGCGGCCCTCATCGCCGAACGGCTCGTCGGCGAGCTGTGCCTGTCCACGAGTCCGCGCCTGATGGGCGGGGGGCTCCCCGTGCTCGGCGACGCACCGCATCCGGCGATCTCCGCCGAACTCGCCGGGCTGCTCATCGACGATGCGGGCGGTCTCTACGCGCGCTGGCTGCTCCCGGCCGACTCCTGAGGCGCGCGGGAAGCGGCCTCGATCGCCGCGAGCCAATTGCGGATCGCATCCTCCCAGCGTGTGCGGTCGTAGTTCCACAGCTTGGTGTGGCGCGCCACCGTGAACTCCTCGAAGGTCACGATGTCGGGGCGCGTGGCCGCCAGGGCGATCGACGCGGTCGCCGGCACGAAGCCGTCGTCGACGCTGTGCAACAACAGGATCGGGCGGTCGAGCTCCGCCGCGCGCGACACGAAGTCCATCCGCTCGAGGTCGAGGGGCTCTGCCAGGCCCGTCACGATGCGGCCCCACCGCGATCGGATCAAGGTGTAGACGCCCCACCGCACGATGCGGGGCAGGCGCCGCATCCGCGCCTGGAAGTCGAGCGTCACGATCCAGTCCACGACGGGCGAATCGAGCACGACGCCGGTCACGAGCGCGGCGCGCGGTGAGCGGGTGAGGGCCTGCAGCACGGTCGCGCCACCCATCGACCACCCCATGAGCACGATCTCGCGCGCACCCCGCGCGATGGCGTAGGCCATCGCGGCGTCCACGTCGACCCATTCCCGCTCGCCGAGGGCGTAGCGGTAGTCGGCGCTGCGCGGAGCCTCGCCGTCGTTGCGGTACGAGATCAGCAGCGAGTGGTAGCCCGCCGAGCGGAACGGGGTCACTCCCCGCAGGGTCTCGGCGCGACGCACGGCACGGCCGTGCACCTGGATCACCCAGCGATCCGTGTCGCTGTCGGCGGGCACGAACCACGCGGGAGCCGGCCCCAACGGCGTCGAGATCGCGACGTTCTCGTAGGGAACGCCGAGCGCGCGGGGCGTCAGCCAGAACCAGCCGCTGAAGCGCCCGCGCCGCGCCTGCTCCAGGTCACCGAAGTCCACGGCGAGCACCTCGCGCGTGACACCGACGCGATCCGCCTCGATGATCTCCCCGATGCGCGCATGCCCGCTGTCGGCCGAGAACCAGAAGCTGTAGTCGCCCGGCAGGGTGGAGTCGGGCGTCGCCGACAGCGTGATCGTGCGCGCATGCGCGTCGTATCGGAGGATCCGGATGTCGTCCTCCCGCCGCGAGGGCGGGATCACGACTGTGCGCGCCACCACGGCGCTGATCGCCGCAAGCCCGATGCCCACGACGGCGGTCGCACCGGCGAGCCCCCACAGCAGGGATGCGAGCGGCGAACGCCTGCGGGTTTCACGACGCGACACGACGACCTCCGTTCCGGCGACGGCGTGGCACCGCCGCGGCCCTCCGCGAGAATCCTAGGCTTCACTCGTGACCACCCCCGAGTCCGATCCCGCTCCCGCGCCGTTCGCGCGCGCCGTTGCGGCGGTGCGGGCCGCGCAACCGCGGTCGGAGATGGAGGTCGTCGAGATCGCGGCCCCGACCGGCCTCGCCCCCTACGCGATCGCCCTTGCCGCCGACGTGCGGCCGACGGAGCACGGGATCGACTCGGTGCTGGGCACCGGTCGCTTCGTGCTGCTCTACGACCCCGAGGAGCCCGACGCGTGGGACGGGCCCTTCCGTGTGGTGGCCTTCGCCCAGGCGCCGCTCGAGGCGGAGATCGGCGTGGACCCCTTCATCGCCGAGGTCACCTGGTCATGGCTCATCGACGCGCTCGACGCGCGAGGTGCGCAGTACTCCGCACCGTCCGGTACCGCCACGAAGGTGCTCTCGACGGGGTTCGGCGAGCTCGCGGGCCAGGGTGACGCCGCCCAACTCGAACTGCGTGCCTCCTGGTCGCCCACAGGGCCGGATGTGGGGGCACAGGTCGAAGCCTGGTGCGACCTGCTGTGCATGCTCGCGGGGCTGCCTCCGTCATCCGACGCCGTGTCACTCCCCCACCGACGGGCGACGCGTGACTGAGGCGACCCCACCGATCGCGACGGCGGATGCGGAGCACCCGGAGGTGCGCGTCATCGACACGCGCGAGGAGTACCTCGAGGCGGTCGAGGCGCTCTCCCGCGGGGAGGGGCCGTTCGCGGTCGATGCCGAACGCGCCTCCGGATTCCGGTACTCGCAGCGCGCCTACCTCATCCAGGTGTTCCGGCGCGGATCCGGTGCCTTTCTGTTCGACCCTCCGGCCATCGGCGACTTCCACGAGCTCGCCGAGGTGATGGCAGACGAGGAGTGGATCCTGCACGCCGCGAGCCAGGACCTCGCGTGCCTGCGCGAGGTCGGTCTCGATCCGGCGCGCATCTTCGACACCGAGCTCGGCGCCCGGCTCGCGGGGTTGCCGCGCGTGGGGCTCGCGACGGTCGTCGAGGAGCTGCTCGGCATCCACCTCGCCAAGGCGCACTCCGCGGCCGACTGGTCGACACGTCCGCTCCCCCAGGGCTGGCTCGTCTACGCCGCTCTCGACGTCGAGCCGCTGCCCGATCTGCGTGAACGGATCGCCGAGTTGCTCGAGGAGGGCGGCAAGACCGAGATCGCGCGTCAGGAGTTCGCCGCGGTGCTCGAACGGGAGACCCCGGTGCGCCACGAGCCGTGGCGACGGCTCTCGGGCATGCACGCTCTGCGCTCGCCCCGCCAGCTCGCGATCGCGCGCGCGCTGTGGACCTCGCGTGACCAACTGGCCCAGGAGCTCGATGTGGCACCGGGGCGACTCGTGCCCGACCTGTCGCTCGTCGCCGCGGCCAAGGCGCAACCCGCGAGCAAACGCGAGCTCGCCGCCCTCAAGGACTTCACGGGTCGCGCAAGTCGTCGCGAGCTCGATCGCTGGTGGGCGGCCGTCGAGGCGGGCCTCGCCGACCCGGAGCCGCCGAACATGCGAGGCACGGGCGACGGCGTGCCCGCCCCCCGGGTCTGGGCCGACAAGAACCCCGAGGCCGACCGTCGGCTCAAGCGGGCCCGCGCGGCCGTCACCGCGCGCGCCGAGCAGCTCGACATCCCTCTCGAGAACGTGCTGACTCCCGACACGCTGCGCCGCGTGGCCTGGGCTCCCCCCGCCGATGTGGACACCGCGTCGATCGGCGCCGCCCTCGCCGAGCTGGGCGCACGGCCCTGGCAGATCGAGGAGCTCGCCGGCATCATCGCCGAGGCGTTTGTGGAGGCGCGCCAAGCGTCCGCGGGAGACTCGGCAGAGGCGTAGTAGCTTCCGTCGAACGATTCGAGCGCCCCGGCACCCCCCTGCCTAGGATCGAGACAGACATCCGGATGCGCGCGAACGCGCCCGCATCCGTCCCCCGGACAAGTGGAGGCATCGTGGCCCAAACGCCCGCAGCTCACTCCGACGTCGTGTTCGTGGACGGGGTTCGCACCCCGTTCGGACGCGCCGGCGAGAAGGGCCAGTACTGGAACACCCGCGCCGACGACCTCATCGTGAAGGCGATGATCGGCCTGCTCGAGCGCAATCCCGACCTGCCCAAGGACCGCATCGACGACGTGGCCATCGCCGCGACGACGCAGCAGGGCGACCAGGGCCTCACCCTCGGCCGCACCTCCGCGATCCTCGCTGGCCTGCCGCTTTCGGTTCCCGGATACGCGATCGACCGGATGTGCGCCGGTGCCATGACGAGCGTCACGACGATCGCCGGGGCGATCGCGTTCGGTGCGTACGACATCGGCATCGCGGGTGGTGTCGAGCACATGGGGCGTCACCCCATGGGCTTCAACGCCGACCCGAACCCGCGCTTCCTCGCCGAGAAGCTCGTCTCTCCCGACTCGCTCAACATGGGTAACACGGCGGAGCGCCTGCACGACCGCTTCCCGCAGCTCACCAAGGAGCGCAGCGACCGCTTCGCGATGCGCAGCCAGCAGAAGGTGGCAGCCGCCTACGAGGCGGGCAAGATCCAGCCCGACCTCGTTCCGGTGGCGATCAAGTCGGAGGCCGGGTGGGGCCTCGCAACCGAAGACGAGGGCATGCGCCCCGGCACGACGATGGAGGTGCTCGCGGGGCTCAAGACCCCGTTCCGGCCCCACGGTCGCGTGACGGCGGGCAACGCCTCGCCGCTCACCGACGGCGCCACGGTGTCGCTCATCGCGAGTGCGGATGCCGCCCGCGAGTTCGGACTGCCCGTCAAGATGCGCATGGTGTCGTTCGCCTTCGCCGGCGTCGAGCCGGAGGTCATGGGCATCGGCCCGATCCCCTCCACCGAGAAGGCGCTGCGCAAGGCCGGCCTCTCGATCGACGACATCGGCCTCTTCGAGCTCAACGAGGCCTTCGCCGTGCAGGTGCTGTCGTTCCTCGACCACTTCGGCATCGACGACGACGACCCGCGCGTGAATCTGTGGGGCGGCGCGATCGCGATCGGCCACCCGCTCGCATCCTCGGGCGTGCGCCTCATGATCCAGCTCGCACGCCAGTTCGAGGAGCACCCGGAGGTGCGCTACGGGCTCACGGCGATGTGCGTCGGTCTCGGCCAGGGCGGCAGCGTCATCTGGGAGAACCCGCACTACCGGGGAAGGAAGTAAGGCATGAGCAAGCTGCCCGACTACAGCGCGTCCGATTTCGGCAAGCTCGTCGCTCTCGACCCCGACGAGGTCGTGACGCACTCCTACGTACGCGACGTGCGCCTCCCGAGCGGCAAGACTCTCGCTCTCATCACGCTCGACAACGGTCGCGACCACACCCGCCCCAACACGCTCGGCCCCGCCACACTGCTCGAACTCGGCGAGAGACTCGACGAGCTGGCGGCGCGCGGCAAGGCGGGTGAGATCCACGGCGTCGCCGTCACCGGCAAGCAGTTCATCCTCGCCGCCGGTGCCGACCTCTCGAAGGTGGGCGAGATCCAGGACCACGAGACCGGCGTGCTCATGGCACAGCTCGGCCACCAGACGCTCGGCAAGCTCGGCGAGCTGGGAGTTCCGAGCTTCGTGTTCATCAACGGGCTCGCCCTCGGCGGCGGCGTCGAGATCGGCCTGAACGCCGACTACCGCACGATCGACTCCTCGGTTCCCGCCCTCGCGCTGCCCGAGGTGTTCCTCGGCATCATCCCCGGTTGGGGAGGCGCCTGGTTGCTG